>OBLU010002305.1_pt1 | contig 17676 bp, 18 predicted proteins | sample 1518681 | NCBI WGS metagenome assembly OBLU01 (sample SAMEA3539304, study PRJEB22396) | soil metagenome | biome: tundra; feature: field; material: soil | place: USA | collected 2010-05 | depth 0.15 m | reverse complement strand
GAGATAGCGGTGCGGCTGATATTACGATCAGCTGGGTATGGAACAGAATGATCGTTCGCTCTTTCGCGTCGCCCTGCCGATCATCGTAATTGTCCTCGCGGCGAATTTCCTCACCATGCCGGCGGAGGAATATCCGGGCGACGCGCATGCGGTCCGCATCGAGACAACCATTCTGCTTGATACCGGCAAGTGGGCAATTCCATCGGAGATTGCCGAAAACTTTGGCGAGCGTGGTCAATACTTTTACCAAAATCCGAACGGGAATTGGTACCCAAAGTACGGAACGCTGAACACGTTGATCTATGTGCCAGCTCTCTGGTTGGAGAGGGTTGCGACGGGCAATCTCGCGATAGACTCTGCGTCCAGGTTGCTCTTTCTGAACCTGCTTAATCTGATCTTGAGCGCGGCCACGGCGCTTTATCTCGTCTTGCTCGCTCGCCGATACACGAGATCGAATGCAGTCGTCGCGATATTCGTGCTGGCCGCTCTCTATTCGACCTTCTGGTGGAACTACCTGCGCGCGCAAACTTTCGAGATTTATCACACGCTCTTCCTGCTGGCGTTCTATTATCATTTGGTTTCCGGTTTCGATCTCCAACGAACGGACAGCAATCGACGCAAAAGTGACGCTCAATTTTTCATCGCCGCGATTTTCTTCGGCGCACTGTGTCTGTGCAAAACTGTGTATACCGCTTTGTTGCCGGCTCTCGTCGTTATCTGGGCACTGTTAAAGACGGGGTCGATTCCACCGGTAACGCGAAAACATCGCGATCGTTTTCTTCGGCCGTTTCTATTCTTCTGGCTGCCGGCCTGTATCTTCCTGTGCATTCTGGCAGCGGCGAATTGGTGCAAGTTCGGTTCTCCACTCGCCATGGGTTACACCCAATGGGAAAAGGAAAGCCATCCGTTCCATGCCAATGTGATTCCCGCTCTGTGGGGATTTCTCTTCAGCCCGCATCACAGCGTTTTTCTCCATTTCCCGGTTTTGCTCTTCGCGCTCGCCGGCTGGCCGAACTTTTTTCGGAAACACAAACTGGATGCGACCGCCGCCGCGCTTTTTGGACTCACGCTGCTGTTGGTCAATTCGATGTACATAAACTGGCGCGGCGAATCGAGTTACGGTCCGCGTTATTTGTTGCCGATACTCCCAATCCTCAGCCTGCCATTTATCGAGTATCTGATGTGGCTGATTGAGTTTCGGAACAGGATCGCGAAATCCCTGCTTGGAGGAGGGACCATTGCGCTATTGGTCTATTCTTTCTTGCTTCAGGTCAGCGTAAACACTTTGCCGTTCTTCTTTTGCTACAGCCTAAAGGATATTCTCGACGACAAGCGTTTTTCAAAACCAGCTATCTACCTTCGCTCTCACTCTTTCGAGACGATCGATCGGGATTTCCTGCTCTATAAATTTGGCTACCCCTCGCCGTTCACCGGAAGATTTCTGGATCAATTCAATGCCGCCGAGGTGGAGCGATTCAGTGGACTCACTGAATCGTTGCGGAGCAATTATTACTGGTTCCCCAATCTGCTGCGCGAAGAGAAATAACTGCGGTCGATATGCTTGATTCCGTTTTCGTTTATCTCGGTTTCGCAGCGACCTTAATCGGCTTGCTGTCGTTCTTGCGACCGATGCGCTTTCTGTGCATTCGGACGCGATTCTCCGCCGCAATTGTCGCAACGACTGGGCTACTGGCCGTAGTTGTTATTCTGTCGTTGCCAGCGCGGACGAAACGGGTTGCAACGCCCGAAACAAAACTCGACGAATGGATGCCAGCGTGGCAATTCGACGAGGGGCACGAGATTCATGTCGATGCTCCGCCCGAAAAAGTGTTTGCCGCGATCCGTGCCGTGCGCGCCGATGAGATTCTCTTTTTTCAGACGCTCACTGCAATCCGCCGTTGCGGACGGCCAGGACCGGAAAGCATTATGAATGCGCCTGAAGAAAAACCGCTCCTCGATATCGCGACGCAGACAACGTTTGTTTATCTTACGGACGAAGCACCGCGCGAACTCGTCGTGGGCACGGTGGTCGCGGCTCCTCGCGGCATCCACGCGCCCGCCAAACTGACACCCGAAATATTTCGCAAGACACTTCCGCCAGGAGTGGCGCTCGCGACGATGAACTTTCTCGTCACGCCTGATAATCACGGAGGATCGACAATCTCCAGTGTGACGCGCGTTTACGGAAATAACGCGCCCATCGTCCGCCAGTTCGCCGTCTACTGGCGCATCATTCATCCCGGCAGCGATATCATCCGCCGGATGTGGCTGCGCGCGATCAAGCGGCGCGCCGAGGGGAAAGTCGCCGGCAGTTGAGCCAGGAGACATCCGCGCCAGCCGCCGCGACACCTGTTGTGGTCATGAATTACCTTGCAACTTCAGTAAACGGTCTGATGTTTAAATCAACGTATGAGCTTCATCGCCAGCTTCATGAATTTGGCCGGGCCGGATTTGATCATCATCTTGCTTATCATTCTGGTGCTCTTCGGTGCGAAGAAATTGCCGGAACTAGCGCGAGGCATGGGTCAAGCCGTTAAGGAATTCCAGAAAGCAAAGGACGAATTTGGTGACGAGCTGCACAAAGCAGGTCAAACCGAAGTGAAACCCGCGGCATCCGCGCAATCGACCGTGCCGCAGAATCCGCTTCCACCCGCCACCGGCGACGTTCGACCGGACCCGAATCAGACAACTCCGCCGGGCGATCAAACAAAGCCGGTTTAGAGACAGGATTAACGGGATAGGTAATCCAGAAATTCCGTGAATCCTGTCTGAACAGACAATCAGCGAACGCGATCCTCGTTTGACCGTTCCCGGAGTTTAAGACAGAATCGCGCTTCGCGTTTATGTCCGAGTCCGATCTTCGCAGTCGCATCAAACAAATGCTGGTCAAGAATTTGATGCTGCAAACTACGCCCGAAGAAATCGCCAATGACCTTCCATTGTTCGGACCCAACGGGCTCGGCCTCGATTCGATCGACGCACTCGAACTCGTGGTGAGCATGGAAAAAACTTTCGGCGTCGGCGTTCCCAATTCGGAAGTCGCGGGCAAAGCTTTACGTACGGTCAATACCATCCACGATTACATTCTCGAAAAGGGCAGTGCGCCGGAACAAGCTGGCGCAAGCGCATAAAAGCGCTGCGATTTTCTTTCATTCCGCCGGCGCTGAGTTGATCGCGTCGATCAACTCGCGAAGCCGGCCGAAGTTGTGACGATCCGCTGTTAGGATCAATCGCGGCAGTCCCCAAATCTCCGGCTCGTTTTTTTCCTGACGCAGCGCGGTTCCTTGGACGATCTCGCCCATTTGCACTACGTCCGCGAATTTTTGGTTAAGATCGACAACCGCTTCGGTCGGCAACCGTTGGCGGAGCCGGATCACGAGCTCCGCGCCAACCCAACGCGCCGAGTGATAGACCCGATAAAACTGCAAGATTTCCGCGACCGCTTCGTCCACGCTGCAAACAATTTTGAAAAAAGCGAAGTCTTCCGGCGAAATAAGGCCAAGCTTGAGGAGGTGTTCGGTGAGAAATTTTATCCAGGTTTCCCAATAGGTTCCACCGGGCCGATCGAGCAGGACCACGGGAATAATGCGCGCCTTGCCCGTTTGCATGAGGGTAAGCACCTCAAACGTTTCGTCGAGCGTGCCGAAGCCACCTGGGAAAAGTGCGAAGGCGTGCGTCTCTTTCACGAAGTTGAGTTTGCGCGTGAAAAAATAATTGAAGTTAATCAGCTTGGGATCGCCTTGGATGATCACGTTGGCCTGCTGCTCGAATGGCAACCGGATGTTAAGACCGAAGCTGTGTTCGCGACCGGCGCCGCGTTGCGCCGCACCCATGATCCCGTCACCGCCGCCGGTTATCACCATGTAATTATGCGCGACCATTTCGCGCCCGAAATCTTCCGCTACTTTTGATTCAGCGGCGTCCGGAGGAGTTCGGGCGGAGCCGAACACGACCACTTTTCGAAACTCTCGAAACGGTGCGAACGCTTTTGCGGCGTATCGCATCTCCTTGAGCGAGCGATTCATCAATTTGAGATCCGCCACCCCTATTTGATCGCGCGCCATCTTTAGCGCGGTCACGATCAATTCTTCGATTAACTCCGGCGACTTTTCCGCACCCCAATCGCGGACCAATTCCCGGACGCGCTCGTCAAAAGGAGGATCGACCGCCCATTGCCGCCGCGCCGGCTGATCGTGAATCGCTCCGCCCGTGAAATCTTCCACGGCGAACTCTTAACGCGCGCCATGCCGAACGCACGGAAAAACTGATGTAGCCGCTACCCCGCGACCAGATCTTCCAGAATCTCGCGCATGTGCCGAATAGGCAGCGAATAATGGCCGGCGCCTTCGATGTAACGAGCCGTGCAGTTCGGCAATCGTCGCGCGACCTCTTCGGCGACGCGAAACGAAAACGCTCGGTCTTGTTTGCCGTGCCAGAGCCGAACCGGTACACCGACGTCTTCTAATCGAAAGCCCCAGGGTTCAGCATGAATTTGTGCGTCCATTATTACGCCCTCGACAGAACCGCGCCACGCACGTCTTGCACTTTCGAAACAGGCTTCGAACGCGGCGTTGTCGCGCAAGACGGCCGCGTCGCTCGGGTGCAAGAGTTTCAGAAGCATCGGCCGAAATCGGATCGGCAGCCGCATCGTCGCGATTGGCTTTGCGACACAAAACAACTTTCGCAGGAGTTTGGGACGCGTTCGATGAAGCGCGAGCATCCAGCGATAAAGCCTAAGCAATCCGCTGTGATCGCTAAGATCGGCAATTGGCGGCGCACCGCTCACCACCGCGATTGCGCGGACGCGTTCCGGCATGGCCCACGCACTTACGTAAGCGTAGGGCGCGCCTCCGGAAATCGCGAGTATGTGAAATCGTTCGAGCTCGAGATGGTCCGCGAGCTGTCGCAATACCGCCGGCCAGTCGAGCAACCTGCGATTCGACTGAAATGACGAGCGGCTGATTCCGGGTCGATCTGGAGAAATGATGCGCACGCCCAGATCGCGGCCCGCCGCGTCCGTCAATTCGGCCATGGTGCGCGAGCTGGGCCAGCCGTGACAGAAGAACACGGGCATGCCGCGCGCGTCGCCGTATTCACCATACGCGATGTAATCGCCGCCATTAAGCGCAAGCAGTTTCTCCTCGACCTTCATCTCATTAAATGCTCACCGAACAAAAAGGCTTTCCGGATTGATAAACTCAGCATTATCTTTTTCGACGAAACCGATCAGCATTCCGTTTCCGTATTAATTGATATGAAGGAAAACTCCAAATTAGGGTCGGGAAAGATTGAGCTGCATGGAAACGGCATGGGTGTGCCTTCCCCGGAAATAGTGGAAGCGCGCGCGAGAGAGATTGCTTTGATCGACGAGCGCGATCCGGATGAATTTACGGACGCCGATTGGGACCAGGCGCGTCGTGAGCTGTCGGGTACGGCGGTGCCGCTGCCGCCGGAAGAAACCGAAGGGACTTTGAAACTGGAGGAAGAATGGGAAGTCGTCCCCGAGGATCGAGGACATCGAGTGCCGCGCCCGGGGGTGGATGAAGAGGAAGAAACGCTCGGTGAGGCTCTCGTTGCCGACGGCGTGGAAGAAGCCTCGCACGATCAAATGCTCGAGGCGCGCAAGGAAGAGCTCGAGCAGGAGGGTGGAATCGTTTGAATCGAAGCGCGGCCGCCACAGTTGACGAAACAGCGGCCGCGGAAACGCGTCCGAAATCCGCATCCTCGCGGGCGGCGAGCTTGCTTTCGCGTTTTCACGAAGTGCGGGATTTCTCGACGAAGCTTTCCGCGAATCTCGCCGCCGAAGATTGCGTTGTGCAATCGATGCCGGATGTCAGTCCGACAAAATGGCATCTCGCACACACCACCTGGTTCTTTGAAACCTTCGTCCTGAAAAGGTGGATTGCTCAATATCGCCCCGAGATCCCCGATTACTCCTATCTTTTCAATTCCTACTACAATGCCGCGGGCGACATGCACCGGCGCGACCTGCGCGGCTTGATCTCGCGACCCACCGTCGAAGACACGCGGCGATATCGTGCTTCGATCGATTCGCACATCGAAAATCTCCTTTCCAACGCGGACGACAAACTTCTCGATGAAATCGAACCGATCGTCATTCTCGGGATTCATCACGAGCAACAGCATCAGGAACTGCTCGTCACCGACATCAAACATGTTTTTGCACAAAACCCGCTTCATCCGGTGTTTCGCGAGCGCAAGATCGACATCGTTTCTGCGGAGCCTGCGCCGCTGAGTTTTGTTGAATTCGACGAAGCGATTGTCGAGATCGGCCACAACGGCAACGAATTTTCATACGACAACGAAGGGCCACGCCATCGCGCACTTGTTCTGCCATTTTCCCTGGCAATGCGGCCGATCACAAATGGCGAATACATCGCCTTCATCGAGGACAACGGCTACGCGCGCTCGGAATTTTGGCTGTCGCTCGGCTGGACGACCGCGAACGAACAACGCTGGCAAGCGCCGCTTTACTGGGAAAAACGCGACGGCGCGTGGTGGAATTTTACTTTGTCCGGCTTTCGTCCAGTCGACGAAGCCGAGCCGGTCACGCACGTCAGTTATTTTGAAGCCGATGCATTCGCCAACTGGAGCGGCGCGCGACTGCCGACCGAGTTCGAATGGGAACGCGCCGCGACAAACTTGCCGATGGATGGCAATTTCGTTGAGAGCGAACGATTTCACCCGCAAGCCTCAAACGTCGCGCAAGCTCGACAATTGATGCAGATGTTCGGAGACGTTTGGGAATGGACGCGTAGCGCTTACTCCCCCTACCCTGGTTACCGCGCCGCAGCCGGCGCGCTCGGCGAATACAACGGCAAATTCATGTGCAATCAATACGTCTTGCGCGGTGGTTCGTGCGCTACTTCGCAGACTCACATTCGCCGGACTTATCGAAATTTCTTTCAACCCGAGAAACGCTGGCAGTTCAACGGAGTTAGACTCGCCCGCGATCCACAATGAGTCTCCCACTCGGCGCCGGCGCCGTGCTCGACCGCGAGCCGGCTAGTTCCGATTTCCTCGCGGAAGTCATCGCCGGTCTTTCCAATCAACCGCGCACGCTGCCGTGCAAATTTTTCTACGACGAGCGCGGCGCTGCCTTGTTTCAAAAAATTTGCGACCTCCCGGAATACTACGTCACGCGAACCGAACTCCAGATTCTTCGACTGCAAGGCGCCACGATCGCAACGGCGCTAGGTACGCAAATCGAGCTGATCGGCTTAGGCACTGGCGCCGGAACTAAAACGCGAATTCTTCTCGAAGAATTAAACAGCCCGGCAGTCTATATCCCGATCGACATCTCCAAGGAGCAGTTGCAAAGATCAACTACACGATTTCGCGAGATTTTTCCGGAATTGGAAATTTTGCCCGTTTGCGCGGATTACCTCGAACCCTTCGAGTTGCCGTCGGCGGGCCGAGTCTCTTTGCGCAAGATCGTTTACTTTCCCGGATCAACCATCGGCAATTTTGAGCCGCGTGCCGCGAAGATATTTTTGCAGCGAATTGCCGACCTGTGCGGAAAGGACGGCGGTTTATTGATCGGCGTCGATTTGCAAAAAAATCCGCGCGTGATCGAGTCCGCTTACAACGATAGCGCCGGTATCACCGCGGAGTTCAACCTAAACCTGCTCGCCCGAGCCAATCACGAACTCGGCGCCGATTTCGATCTTAACCACTGGCGGCACCGCGCGATCTACAATGCCGCGGAAGGCCGTATCGAGATGCATTTGATCAGTGATATCGACCAAGTCGCTCGTATCGAAGATCATCAATTCAATTTTCGAGCCGGCGAAAATATCATCACGGAATTCTCTTACAAGTACACGCCCGACGGATTCGTTGCCCTCGCCCGCGAAGCCGGATTCGAATTCGTGCGGATGTGGACTGATGACGCGCGGTTGTTTGGCGTTTTCTACTTCACCGTGGCAAAGTAGCCGCCGGTGAGCGCGCTGGTTCAACTGGTCGAGGTCAGCAAGCGTTATCGTGACGCTCCAGCGTTGCGCCCGACAACTCTCGCCATCGAGAGAGGTAAAACGACGGTTTTGATCGGCCCGAGTGGTTGCGGCAAATCGACGCTACTGCGTCTCATCATTCGGTTAATCGAACCGGATACTGGCACAATCGAATTCGACGGCGCTCCCGTCACGCCGGACAAGATCGATATGTTGCGCCGGCGAATCGGTTACGTCATTCAGGAAGGCGGGTTATTTCCGCACCTCACCGCGCGCGCGAACGTTCTTTTGATGGCGCGACATCTCGGAAAGCCTGACGAAGAAATGCGAAGGCGACTCTCGGAACTTTGCGCGTTAACAAGATTTCCAGAAAACTTGCTCGCTCGCTATCCGGTCGAACTTTCCGGCGGCCAGCGTCAGCGCGTCAGCTTGATGCGCGCGCTCATGCTTTCGCCGGAGTTGTTGTTGCTCGACGAACCGCTCGGGGCGCTCGATCCGCTAGTGCGCGCTTCGTTGCAAAAAGATTTAAAGGAAATCTTTGTGCGTTTACGACAAACCGCGCTGCTCGTCACACACGATCTCGCGGAAGCCGCCTATCTCGCCGACGAGATCGTGCTCATGAACGAAGGACGGATCGTTCAGCGAGGATCGATTGCCGATCTTCGAGACAATCCGGCGAGCGATTTCGTTACCGAATTCATCAACGCGCAACGCAGCCTCGCACTCGCATGAAACGAATCAGGAAAAAGGGGAAACACCTTCAGAGATTCCTGCTCTTTTCTTGCCTTCCTGCCTTCCTGATTTTCATTTCTTCTTCTCTTTCAGCCGGGCCCGTCGTGATCGGCTCGAAGAAATTCACCGAGTCCTACGTGCTTGGCGAAATTGCCAAACGTACATTAAGCGACGCTAACATTGCCGCCGAACATCGGCAGGGCATGGGCGGCACGATTATTTTGTGGGAAGCGTTGCGCACCGGGCAAATCGACGCTTATCCGGAATACACGGGAACAATCGCCCAGGAAATTTTGAAGACGGAACGACAATTATCCCTTCAAGAGTTCGAAAGCGCGCTCGAGAAACTTGGCATTGGCATGACAGAACCACTTGGTTTCAATAACACTTACGCGCTCGTCATGCAGCGCAACGAAGCAGCGCGACTCGGTGTTCATACGATCAGCGATTTGCAAAAACATCCCGAGTTCAAGTTCGGCCTCACCCACGAATTTTTAGATCGTCACGACGGCTGGCGACCGCTGGCGTCGCGTTACCAGCTAAATCCGCAAAGTGTGGTTGGCATTGATCACGCGCTTGGCTACGCCGCTCTCAAGAATGGTTCGTTCGACGTGAAAGACGCTTATTCCACTGACGCAAAGATTGCGGAATACGATCTCGTCGCGTTGGAGGACGATCAGCAGTTTTTTCCTCGCTACCAGGCGGTATTTCTCTTTCGGTTCGCTCTTCCCACGCCAGTAATCTCCGCACTCCGCCAACTCGAGGGAACAATCGACGAAGCGCGCATGATCAAGCTCAATGCCGAAGCGGAACGCACGAAAGACTACGCGCGAGCAGCGAGCTTGTATTTCAACAATGGTGCAAGATCGACCATCTTCTTTTCGGGCGAATCCTTCGCCCACAAACTCGCGCGCTGGACGTTGCGGCATCTCGAGCTTGCCGGGTTTTCTTTGTTGCTCTCGGTGATCGTCGGGATTCCGCTCGGAATCCTGGCCAGTCGCGGCGGCGCAGTTGGACACGTCATCCTCGGTTTTGCCGGCGTCATGCAAACAATTCCATCGCTCGCGTTGCTTGCGCTGCTCGTGCCGCTTCCCTTTTTCGGCATCAGTGTGCGCACCGCAATCACGGCGCTTTTCCTTTACGGACTTTTGCCGATCGTGCGCAACACCGCGACCGGCTTGCAAGATATCCCGCGATCGCTCCGCGAATCAGCCATCGCGCTTGGTCTCGAACCCGGCGCGCAACTTCGAAAGATTTTTCTACCGATCGCCTCGCGTTCGATCCTGGCCGGAATTAAAACCAGTGCGGTAATCAATATCGGCACAGCCACGCTGGCGGCATTGATTGGCGCCGGCGGACTGGGCGAGCCGATCTTGAGCGGGCTGAACCTGAACGATCATGTCACCATTTTGCAAGGCGCTATCCCCGCCGCGGCGCTCGCGCTGCTCGTGCAGTGGCTCTTCGATTTACTCGACCGTGTTTTGATTCCGAAAGGTTTGCGGTTGTAGCGCAAGCGTCTCGCTTGCGTTTGTAAATTCGCAAGTTGGAAACTTGCGTCACATATTAGCAAAATGGCAATCGCGTCAATCAATCCGGCAACCGGCGAAAAGCTGAAAGAATTTCCTGCTTTCAGCGATGATGAAATCGAGAAACGATTGACGCGCGCCGAACAGGCGTTTGCGCATCATCGCCGAGAGCCGTTTGCCAAGCGCGCGCAACTAATGGTTGTGGCGGCGACGCTGCTCGAGCAGGAGAAGGAAAAGTGGGCGCGCACCATGACTCTCGAAATGGGAAAGCTCTTGCGCGCTGCCATTGAGGAAGTGGAGAAATGCGCGCGCGCTTGTCGATTCTACGCCGAGAACGCAGAACGATTCTTGGAGGACGAGCCGGCGCAGACCAGCGCGGCGCGAAGTTTCGTTCGTTATCAACCACTCGGACCGATCCTCGCCGTTATGCCTTGGAATTTTCCTTTCTGGCAGGTCTTTCGTTTTGCTGCGCCAGCGTTAATGGCGGGAAATGTCGGCCTGCTCAAACACGCGGCCAATGTTCCGCAATGCGCGCTCGCGATTGAAGAAATCTTTTGCCGCGCGGGCTTCGACGAAGGCGTTTTTCAAACGCTGCTCATCGAAGCAAGACAAGTTGAACAGGTGATTGTCGATCCTCGCGTGAAAGCGGTCACGCTCACCGGAAGCGAAAAAGCCGGAAGCGCGGTCGCGAGCACGGCGGCGCGCGAAATCAAAAAAACGGTGCTCGAGCTTGGCGGAAGCGATCCATTCATTGTGATGCCAAGCGCAGATTTCGAAAGCGCCCTTTCCACCGCGGTCAAAGCGCGCACCATCAACAGCGGCCAATCATGCATCGCGGGAAAGCGCTTTCTCATCGCCGATCAGATTTACGACAAGTTTCTCGAGCAGTTTGTAGAGCGAATGCGCGCGTTGAAGATGGGTGATCCACTCGACGAAGCGACGGAGATCGCTCCGCTTGCCACGGAAAGCATTATGAACGGCGTACACGATCAAGTGCAGAAATCGGTCGCAGCCGGCGCGAAGCTGTTAACAGGAGGTAATCGCGTGCATGGGCCAGGGTTTTTTTATGAGCCCACTGTCCTGGTCGATCTTCCGCGTAATGCGCCCGCTTATTCCGAAGAAGTTTTCGGACCGGTGGCGTCTGTTTTCCGAGTGCGCAACGCCGGTGAGGCAATTGAAATCGCCAACGACAGTAGCTTCGGACTTGGAGCGAGCGTGTGGACGGCCGATTCCAGCGAGCAGGAACTGTTCGCTTCGGAACTCGAGTCCGGAATGGTTTTCGTCAACGCCATGGTCGCGTCAGATCCGCATTTGCCTTTCGGTGGCGTGAAGCGCTCGGGCTTCGGCCGCGAGCTCGGCGCGCATGGAATCCGCGAGTTCGTCAACATCAAGACGATCTGGATCGCCTAGCGTTGTCATCCCGAGTCGCGAAGACGACGAGGGACCTCACATACGGTGAAGTGCCACTCTAATGTTCCTTGGTAAACGCCGTCAGCCTGTGCGAGGTCCCTCACTTCGTTCGGGATGACAGCAACTGCCCGCGCGATCAAGTGTCACTTACTTCGTCGAGAACTGGTCGTCCTTGTCCTTGAACAGAATATTGAATGTCGTCAGCGATCCGTAGCAGCGCGTGATGTATTGCTGAAGATCGAATTTGTCAGCATCGCTCAGCTTATCGCTCGCGTTCACCTTCTGCTCGAGCACGCGCAGGTTATTTCTAATCATCACGATCTTGTGAAAAAAGGTTTCGATCGGCACCTCTTTCGGCTGAAGCGAAGTGTCGGCTGATTGCATGATCAGACTTCCGCGCTGCCAGCGGTTCGCCAATCCTTCGACGATCGCATCTTTCTTTTCCAAACCCAGCGCCTCCACCACAGCATGCGTCGTGTCGCGGATAAGACTTGCCAGCGGAACCTGAAGCCCGGTCAACGCAGCGCTCGGCTCTGCCGAAGCGAGATCGCTGGACGCGGGGTCAACCGTCCGTGACGCATCATCGAAGGAAATATCGGCCGTATGTTCGGTGAGCGCTTTAATCACGCCGACGCCATAGCGCGGATGAAGCACTTTCATCCCGATGTGAAGGTCTTGGATGTTTAGTGACATAATAATTCGTTGCGCACCCTCTGGGATGTCAGCCAAATCTCAACAACGTTTTTGCGTCGTTCTCGGAGACGAAGCGGCAGGGAAATTTACCGCGGATTACGCGGATGACACGGATAAGAATAAGAAAATCTTGAGCCTCGCGCTCAATCCGCGGTTCATCGATTAGCTAAACAGATCGAGTTGCGCTGTCGATCTTCGAAAAGCGGCTATCGAGAGTTTCGGCCGCGTGTTCATTCCCACTCGACGACATCCCACTTCGAACATCGAACGAATTTGTTCCGCGAAAATTCCCTCACCCTTTATGCGCGAACCCCAGCGCGCATCATTCAATCGCCTTCCGCCACGAATGTTGCGGATGCGCTGCAGAACCTTCTCCTTCTTCTCGGGAAAATGCTCGTCAAGCCAATGCTCGAAAAGCGGAGCAATCGCCCACGGCAAGCGCACGATCGTGTATCCCGCAAACTGCGCTCCGGCTTTCGCGCATGCTTCCAAAATCTTCGGCACTTCGTGGTCGGTTAGTCCCGGAATAATCGGCGCCACCATCACTCCGACTGGAATTCCGGCCGCGCGCAAGGTTGCCACTGCCTGCAAGCGCGCGCTTGGTGACGACGTCCGCGGCTCGAGCACGCGTTGCAATTCTGGATCGAGCGACGTAACGGAGACGTTCACCGCCGAGGCGTTGTAACTCGCCAGCTCGCCCAGAAAATCGACATCACGCGTAACGAGGCGATTTTTCGTGATGATCACGACCGGGTTCCGGAACTTCGCCAGCACTTCCAAGCATTTTCTCGTAATTCGAAGTTCCCGTTCGACCGGTTGGTAAGGATCGGTCACGCCACTCATGATGATTACCTGCGGTTTCCATTTCGGCGACGACAACTCCGCTTCAAGCAGCTCCGGCGCGTCCGTCTTGACCACGATTTTGCTTTCGAAATCGAGTCCCGCGGAAAGCCCGAGATATTCGTGGGTTGGGCGGGCAAAGCAGTAAATGCAGCCGTGCTCGCAACCGCGATACGGATTGACACTGGTTTCGAATCCGACATCCGGACTGTTGTTGTGCGAAATGATCGTTTTTGTGCCGTCGCGGAAAAACTGCGTCTCGCGTCGCGGCCGCTCTTCGTCGCTTTCATCGACTTGAACAACATCGACATCGCCAAGATCGACATGCAGCTTTTCGAAGCGATTAGCCGGACTCCACGAAGCGCCTCGACCGTGAATCACGGGAGACGGAGGCGGAGCTTCTTCGACGATGGGCACGAACTTCTTGGCTTTCTTGTCTCGTGCGCCGTTTGCCATGAGATAAGTTCACATGAACATCTTGCTTGGTCGAGCAATTCTGTTGTAGCGGCGGTCTATGACCGTCGACTGTTGAGTTTCGGCGCTCATAGAGCGCCGCTACAGTTACAGCCGGGCTTGCTCAACCTCCCAGCGATGGCACACTTCTCGCGATCGAAATTTCCGGAGGGGTGGTCGAGCGGTTTATGGCTCCGGTCTTGAAAACCGGCAAGGCGCAAGCCTTCGTGGGTTCGAATCCCACCCCCTCCGCCAGCTTTTTTCTTCATTGGGCGTTGGACGTTAAGCGTTGGGGATTCGGCGTTTTCTTCTTTAGGCTTCGCTTCTTGCGCCGTGTATCGCGTTTAAGCTCGGGAAGTTTGCATTCTAAATGTTGGTCACTCGCGCTCCCGCGCTCGCGCCAGCTACCCTAGCTGCATTACCGCCTACCCGCGCGGCTCCCGCTCGCGCGTGTTCGACTGGTGGGGCGCGTCACGCGCAAGAGTTAAAAGCGAAGCTCTAACTCCAGAGCCAAAGCGCAGCTTTGGATAATCCCACCCCCTCCGCCGTGACATTTTAGATTTTAGGTTTTCGATTTTCGATTGGCTGCAGAATAAAGCGTGCCACGACAAGCGCGCAAAGCAGCCCCAGAATCGCCGCGAAAACAACATCCGACAGATAGTGGGCAGCAACGTACATGCGCGAAAAGGCGATTAACATTGGGATCGGCAGACAGGCGAGACCGATTCGCCAAGTGACGAAAAGCAAAACGCCGAAGAACGCCGTTGATGCAGCGGTGTGGCCGGAGGGAAACGAGTGAAATTTCGAACTCAGACTTGGTCCGTTCCATTGCTCCTCCGTTTGGACGAAGGGACGCGCCCGACCGGTCCCAATCTTAATAACTCGCACCGCTGCGCCGGCCAGCGCGCACGCAATTAGCATCGCTAAAACAATCCGCACCCATTTCTTGCTGCCACGCAACCAGGCAACGACTCCGAGAAGAATCCCGAGCGCCACGTGCTCCGGCCAATTGCCGAACCGGCTGACCTTCTGCATGAAAGATCTCAACGCGTCGTTCGGATGGGTCGCGATGTAATTGGGCACTAATTCATCAAAATGAAACGCCAATGCGACCAGAATGACCGCGATGATGCCGCCAAGCACCCAAAAGAGAAGCCGTTTACGGTTCACAAATAAATTCACGTCTCACCAGACGGCGGCTATTCTTGGGGCCGCATCTTGAAATCCGCAATCCGCAATTACGCGCTCCTGTTTTTTGCCTGCGTGCTCTTTCACGTGATCGGCACGTGGAGTTTGCCGTTGATCGATCGCGACGAGCCGCGTTTTGCCGAAGCGTCACGCGAGATGATCGAGCGAGAAAATTACGTCGTTCCATATTTTAACAATCACTATCGCTTCGATAAGCCTCCCCTCAGCTACTGGGCTCAAGTCGCAAGCTATCGCATCTTTGGAGAGAACGATTTCGCCGCGCGATTTCCCACCACCATCGCTGCGGCCCTGGTCGCATTGGCGATCTTCGCCTGGGGCTCACGCATCGGAGGAAATCGAGTGGCTTGGTGGGCAGCGCTTATCTTTACGCTGTCGCTGCAGGTTTTTGCCCACGGCAAAGCAGCGGTCGCGGATATGTGGCTCGTGCTGTTCGTCACGTTGGCGCATTCGGCGGGATACGAACTGATTGATGCAAAACAAACTCTCAACTCTCAACACTCAACTCTAAACGCTCAACGGAGATGGTGGTGGATCTTTTATCTGTCGCTTGCCTTTGCCTTTCTCGCGAAGGGACCAATTGGGCTGATCCCACTATTAACCGTCGGATCGACGAGAATCTTTGATCGAGAAGTGGAACTCGGGAAACGGTTCGCGTTTGTTCGCGGCATTGCGCTCACGCTGGCGATTATCTCGCTTTGGGCGGTTCCGGCGCTTATTCGGACGCACGGAGAATTTCTGCGCGTCGGGATTGGCCGTCACGTGATCGGGCGCTCGTTCGGCGCGATGGAAGGCCACGGCTCGAATTCGTTCGTCGTGTATTTGCTCCTTCTGCCGTTCTATTTCGTGACCGTATTCGTGAGCTTCTTTCCGTGGTCGATCAAACTGCCGTCGCTAATGCGCGGACTTTGGCAAGATCGGAAGGCCGCGGTCGGCGACCACGGCTACAACGCGCGCGACAAGATCGACATGTACCTTGTTGCCGGTACCGCGATCACCTTCGCTATCTTCACTGTGGTGATGACAAAACTTCCTCACTACACGCTGCCAGCTTTTCCGTTGCTTTCACTGCTGTTGGCTCGCCAATTAGTGGCGAGCGAGTTTTGGGTGCGACGATTTAAAGGGATCGCAACCAGCGTCGCGGTGATTTACGTTTGCATCGCGCTGATCGGACCGCCGCTGATTGCGTCCGCGTTTCCTTCGCGAGAGTTATTCAAACAATCGGAAAACGATCTTCGGCCGGAAATGGAATTCGGCGCGGTGGATTTCACCGAGCCCAGCCTCGTCTGGTATTTTCGTTCCCGGGTTCGCGGTTGGATGACAACGCTCGATCGCGACATGGTGAAACCGTTTATGGAAAAGCCGGGCCCGCGCTTTGTAATCGTGCCGGCAAAGCTTGCTGAAACACTCTTTGCCGATCATCCGGGCGATTGGAAGACATATACGCACCGCGGGTTCAACATAGTCAAAGGCAAGCGCGTGGAGCTGACATTAGTTCTTAAATCGAACTAAACTGTCAAATGACACCGACCACTTTCTGTCATTCCGAGCGAAGCGAGGAACCTCCCATTTAGATGTCTAAATTATACAAGCAATTGACAGTGTTGCTCTCGTTTGTGAGAGATCCTTCGCTCCGCTCAGGATGACACGCGGCGAGGTTTGCAGTTTGGCTCTGGTCTGTTAGGGATTGCGAGAGATGATCACGTTTCTCGACGGCAAGCTGACCAACGCGCTGCCGACGCAAGCGATTGTCGATGTTAACGGCGTCGGCTACGAACTCTCCATTCCGCTCTCGAGCTACGACAAGCTTCCCGCCGCCGGCCAATCTATTCGCATTCTCACTCATCTGCACGTGCGAGAGGACGCGCACATTCTTTATGGGTTTATGACCGCGGCCGAACGCGATCTATTTCGCTTACTCGTCAACAACGTCAGCGGAATCGGGCCGAAGCTCGCGCTCGCGGTTCTTAGCGGAATGAGCGTGAACAATTTCAAGGGCGCGGTGGTGAACTCCGACGTCGCCGCACTTTCAAAAATCAGCGGCGTCGGAAAGAAAACCGCCGAGCGCATCGTTCTCGAATTGAAAGACAAGGTGGGCGTGGCGGCGGCATGGGAAGCGGCCAGCGCCACCCATGCGCCGACACCCGAGGCCGAACGCGCCAACGAAGCTGTGCTTGCGCTGATCGCGCTCGGTTACAAACAAGTCGAAGCCCACCGAATCGTGCGTGAGTTACAACAAAAAGAAGGCGACAAGTCTGCGGAAGAACTGGTGAAGCTCGCGCTCAAGCAGATGGCCGCGGGCCGCTGAGCAAAGTTGAGAGTTGAGCGTTGAGAGTTGAGAGTCTGTGCAACTCGATGCTCGTACAAGACGACAAACTCGGCGCAATCCGAGCGGCCTTTCCCAAAGAGGGATTGTTCGCAGAAAAGGATTGGCTGCTTTCGCCCGATGCTTTTCCGATTGAGAAAGACTTCGAGCGCGAGCTCGACCAGCTCGGCCATCGGCTATTCGTTTTTCAACGCGCGTGCAATCAGCTTTATCAACTCAGCGTTAAAGGCAAACAGCCGGCGTGGATCGCGCGCTATCTTGATGCCGGAAAACCGGCGGAGTTGATTGAATTCTCGCGAGGCAAAGAAATTCGCGACGATTTGCCGCGCGTGATTCGGCCGGACTTGGTTCTGACCGAGGAAGGCTACACCATCGCCGAAATCGATTCGGTTCCGGGTGGAATCGGACTGACCGGCTGGTTGAATCAAACCTACTCGGCCTTCAATAAGGAAATCGTTGGCGGCGCGGATGGAATGCTCGACGGATTTCAAAGCGTATTGCCGAACGGCGGTGACAT
>OBLU010002303.1_pt1 | contig 17692 bp, 19 predicted proteins | sample 1518681 | NCBI WGS metagenome assembly OBLU01 (sample SAMEA3539304, study PRJEB22396) | soil metagenome | biome: tundra; feature: field; material: soil | place: USA | collected 2010-05 | depth 0.15 m | reverse complement strand
GAGCTCATCAAGGTTCCAGCCCTGATCTGCGCCAGTTGGTCGGATAAGGGCCTTCACACCAGGGGTACCTTCGAGGTCTTCCGGAGAATCGGTTCCGGGGACAAGTGGCTATACACCCACGGTGGCAGGAAATGGGAGCGCTTCTATAGCGAGGATGGCCTCGCGTACCAGAAGAGATTCTTCGATTATTATCTGAAGGGCCTGAAGAACGGCTGGCAAGATACGCCACAGGTTCGGTTGGAGGTCCGGGACACACTTGACGAGTATGCCGTGCGCTTCGAGAAAGAATTTCCGCTGGCGCGCACCCAATACACAAAGCTCTACCTGGATGCGCAAGGTGGTTCGCTGAGCCCCAAGTCCGTGAAGCAGGGAAAGGTCGTCTATAACGCGACGCAAGGCGGCGACGCATCCTTTGGCTTGACCTTCGACAAGGACACCGAACTTACCGGTTATATGAAGGTCAAGCTCTGGGTATCGGCCCGTCAGGCCGACGACATGGACCTGTTCGTAGCGATAAGGAAGTTCGACGTCCAGGGAAATGAGGTTCAATTCCGCGGTATGAACGGCTTCGGTGGCGATGTGGCCGCAAAAGGCCAGATGAGGGTTTCCCGGAGGGAACTGGACGAGAATCTATCCACGACGTGGCAGCCGGTGCAAAAGTTCCAGGGACAGCAAAAGCTGAAATCGGGTGAGATCGTACCGGTGGAGATCGCCATGCTTCCCTCCAGCACACTGTTCCATAAGGGCGAGAGCCTGCGCCTGTATATTCAAGGGCGCACGCCAACGACCCAGCCCATGTTATTTTATGACGCGCTGATCAATAAGGGTGAACACGAAATTTACATGGGGGGCAAGTATGACTCATATCTGCAGGCTCCGGTAATTCCATGAGTTCTTGAAGTCGGAAGCGTGCCGGAGGTTGCGTGCAGCCTCCGGCTCCGCGATGTGCCTCTATTTTTTCTGAGCCTCGCCCGCCTTCGGCAGCAACGTAGCGCGCAGATAGTTGGCCAGGCGGTCGCGCACCTGCTGCTGCGATTCGGGTGTCCACCGATAGAAGCCTTGGCCGGTCTTCATGCCGAGGCGGTGCTCTTGCACATGCCTCTGAAGCAGCGGGCTCGGTTCACCAGAGGACTCCAGGTGGCGCAAAATCACACGATGAATGTCGAGCGTAAGGTCGAGGCCGACGAGGTCGGCGTTTTCCAGCGGCCCGAGCACGGGCAAGCGAGCGCCGAAGCTGTGCTTTACCACCATATCGACGGTTTCGGCGTCGCAAATCCCGGAGGCCACAATGGAGACTGCCTCGCGCCAGAGGGCATGCTGCAGGCGGTTGCCGACGAACCCGGGCACGTCGCGTCTCACATGCACCGGCGTCTTGCCAACCCTGCGAAGCAGGTCCATTGCGCGTTCCACGTATACGAGTTCCGTGCGGGACGCTTGCACGACTTCGACGAGCGGGATGAGATACGGCGGATTCCACCAGTGCATGCCGAGTACGCGCCGCCCGTCGGCTACTTTGAAAGCGATCTCTCCAATTGGGATCACCGACGTATTGCTGGCCAGGATGCAATCGGGTCCCGTGAGCGCAGCCAGTTCGGCGAAGAGATCCTGTTTCAGGGACAGTTTCTCCGGCGCGGCTTCGATCACGAGATCAGCGCCCGAAGCGGCACGCTCCAGTGAGTCGTGAAGCGTGATCCGGTCCGCCGCCGCTTCAGGCTGCCCGAGCACCCGCAGGTTCGCACGCACCCGCTCCGGAACCCGCGCGAGAGCATCCGGAAAGGGATCGTAGACCGAAGTGTCATGGCCGGCCGCCGCGAAGACCGACGCAATGCCATACCCCATCAACCCGGCGCCGATTATGGCTATTCGCTCCATACTTATCGTCTTGCACCCCGTGCCGTCCGCCGATGCCACGGCGGCGCGCTTGGGACCGGGGGGCGCTGCTCAGACAACGCCGTACTTATAGACCCGGCGCGGCACCGGATTCAGCTCGTCTTCGTCAATCATCGCGACCAGGCGAACGATGGATCCGTCTCCCATGTACCAGCGTATGGGGAACCCCATGATGGTGACGCGCTTCCCTACCACTTGCGCGATATCGCCGCCAACATTTTCCCAGCCCATGATTCCATTGCTGAGCAAAAGATGGTGGCACGGCTCCCACTCCGGAAAATCTTCCTTGACTTCCCGCCCCGTCTCCTGTTTGTATTCCGCATTGACTCTGGGCATGATGGGCCCCGAGCCGTGTGGACCTATGGCGGTATGTAAAGGGTGATCCAGCGCCTGCTGGTCCACACCGACCGCCTTCACGCCCTTCGCAACCAGCCACTCTCCGGCTTCGCGCCCAAGACCCGGGGAATAGCAGAAGTACTGCGTGCTGTCGCCCCAGTACTTGTGCCAGCCGGTGTGGATGATAACGATGTCGCCTTTGTGAATCTTGGGCGTGGCGTTCTCGAGGTCCTTGGCGGTTATCAATTCCCATTTGCCCTTGGGAATATCGACCACCACGCCGGTTCCGTAATAGGAGTCCAGGGGAATCTCATGCGTGTAAGCCAAGCCTTCAATCACGTGCGCGGGCGAATCGGCGTGCGTCGTGCAGTGCATGACGGTCGTGACCCTCTGCGAGAGAACCCCCGACTTGGCATGGTAATGCATCTTCTCGATCTTGACATCCTCGAAATATGGCCATAGGGGGCAGCCGGAGCCAAACGGGTGGCTCAAGTCTACGAGTGTCGCTTTTCCCATAATTATGCGCTCTTCCTTCCGGGCAGCCTAACCTGCCGTAGTGCCGCCATCGACGTACAAAATTTGTCCCGTAACGAAATTCGAAGCCGCGGAAGCCAGGTATACCGCGGCGCCGATCATGTCCTCGGTGACCGCCGCCCGGCCCATCGGAATGCGGGACATGAAGATATCGAATAGCTTCTTGTTTTCCAAGACTTCCTTGGTGAGCGGCGTCCAGAAGATACAAGGCGCGATGGAGTTCACGTTGATGTTGTCCTTGGCCCACTCGGTGGCCAACTGCTTGGTTAGCAGATTGATCGCGCCCTTGCTGGTGCCGTAAGCCGAATAGCCGCCCGGGTGCCCGGCGAAGGCCCGCACCGAGGAAATCGTGATCACTTTGCCCTTCTTCTGCGCCTTGAAGATCTTCCCGACGTGTTTACAGCAGAGGAACGTGCCGCGGACATTAATGTCCATTACCTGCTGCCAATCTTCGATGGGGAAGTCCTCGGCCGCGGACCGCTTCGCCATGCCGGCAACGGTTACAAGGATGTCGATGCGTCCGAATGCCTCCATCGTCTTCTGAACCATGTTGACGACGTCTTCTTCCTTGCTGGCGTCGCACGCCACCGCCAATGCCCTGCGGCCAATGGCTTCGACGGCCTTGAGCGTCTCTTTCAGGGTGCCCAGGGTTCTGCCGGTCACCACTACGTCGGCGCCATACACGGCCAACCCCTGCGCGATGGCTTGGCCCAGGGCGCCGGCACCGCCAGTCACGATGGCGACCTGGCCCTCCAGGTCGAACATGCGCTTCACGAAATCGAGATTCACGCCGCTACCGTTCTGCATCTGTTATCCGTCCTGAGGCCCCGCTACGAATCCGGGTAGTTGATGACCACCAGCATGGTGGCGGGCCGGTTGCTTTCATTGAGAATCGACCGGCCTTCGCTGGGGCCGATATGGATTGAGTCCCACGGTTTGAGAACGATCTTTTCCTTCCCGGCGGTAATCACCGTCACTTCGCCTTCCAGGACAAAGTAGATTTTCTCGGTGGGCGATTCGTCATATTCGGCGCCTCCTCCGGGGAGGAAGTGCGACATTCCCATCCAGAACTTCTGGGCGCCGGTTTCTTCTTTTCCATGCAGCCTCAGGGCTGTCATGTTGAAGTGTTTTGGCACCGTGTACGGCTTGACGTCCTTCAAGTCCACCTTTTTCATGACTCGTTAGCCTCCTTGAGTTCCACGCCCGCCCTACGATAGATTTGCAATCTATGCTGTATCGCAATACAATACCACCGTACCGTTACATTTGCAAGACGTGCCGGTGTCACGGGTGTCACGGGCTGTTCTCACCCGGGACCGGCGCTGTACCCGGACAGATAAAGGAGTGAACCTTGGCCGAGAAACTGATCATCACTGCTGCCCTCAGCGGCGCGATTACGATCCCCACGCAGACGCCCCACCTCCCCTATGCACCTGAGGACGTGGTCGCAGACGCCATCGCATGTGTCCAGGCGGGCGCCGCCGCCGTTCACGTTCATGCGCGCGATCCGCAGAGCGGGCGGCCGCTGTCGGACCCCGACCTGTTTGCGCCGATTCTGACGGGGATCAAGGCCGGCTGCAACGCGGTTATCGGAATCACGACGGGCGGCGGTATGGGAATGACGCCGCAAGACCGTTTGCGCGTGATCCCACGCTACGCACCGGAACTGGCATCCTTCAATCTCGGCAGCATGAATTTCTCGATTCACCCGGTGGCCCGCCGCTATAAGCCTGAGAGCTACCACTATGATTGGGAGCAGGCATACGCTGAGGGCACCAAGGACTTCATATTCCGAAATACGTTCGGCGACATGGAAGTCTATAGCGCGGAATTCAAGGCTCACAACGTGCGCCCGGAGTTCGAAGCTTATGATGTCGGCCATCTCTATAACCTGCGATTTCTAGCGAAAACCGGACTGGTGACGCCTCCCTTCTGGATCCAGTTTGTGTTGGGCGTGCTCGGCGGATTGGCCGCCAATCCCGAGGACCTGATTATCATGAAGCAGACCGCCGACCGTCTGTTCGGCGCCGAGAATTACCGCTGGTCCGTGATCGGCGTCGGATACCCGCAGGAGTTCAACATGGCCGCCATGGCGATTATGTTGGGGGGCCACGTGCGTGTCGGCCTGGAGGACAACATTTTTGTCCGGCGTGGCCAGTTGGCTAAAAATGCGGATCTCGTGGAAAAAGTCGTGCGCCTGGCCCGTGAATTCGAGCGCGAGATTGCCGGTCCGGACGAGATGCGGGCCATGCTGGGTTTGAAAGGTATGGGCTGCACCCGAATTTGATCGGCGAAAGGTTGGAGATGCGAGACAGTCTGGATGTCGTAATTACGGGCGCCTGCCGTACGGCCATCGGCGCTTTCATGGGCGGCCTGAGCGAGGTCACTCCGGTTCAACTGGGCGCGGTGGTGGTTGCCGAGGCCCTCCGCCGGGCTGGAGTTGCGCCCGATCAGGCGGACGAGGTGATCTTCGGTGGCATCCTCACTGCCGGACTGGGCCAGAACATCGGGCGCCAGATCGCTCTTGCGGCGGGTATCCCGGCCACTGTCCCCGCCCTCACAGTCAACAAAGTGTGCGGCTCCGGTATGAAAGCCGTCATGCTGGGCACCCAGGCAATCCGCTGCGGCGACGCCGATGTGGTCGTGGCCGGCGGTGTCGAAAGCATGTCGCTTTCGCCCTACGTTCTGCCGGGCGCGCGCAAGGGACTGCGAATGGGCCCGGCGCAGTTTCTGGACAGCATGATCAGCGACGGCCTGACTGACGCCTTCCAGAACGCGCACATGGGGATCACGGCGGAGAACATTGCGGAGCGATACAACCTGTCACGCGAGGAACAGGACCGGTTCGCCTGCGCCAGCCAGAACAGGGCCGAAGCCGCCGTGAAAGCCGGGCGCTTCTGCGACGAGATTGCGCCGGTGGTGATTCCGTCGAAAAAGGGGCCGCCGGTCAGCGTTACACAGGACGAGCACCCGCGGTTCGGAACCACGCTGGAGGCCTTGGCCAAATTGAAGTCCGTCTTCAAGGCCAATGGAACCGTGACGGCCGGCAACGCCTCGGGCATCAATGACGGCGCAGCCGCGCTGGTGCTGATGAGCCGCGACAAGGCTAAGGACTTGGGTGTTGTCCCATTGGCGGCGATCCGCGCGTACGGCTCGGGCGGCGTGCAGCCTGAAGTGATGGGGCTGGGACCGATCCCGGCCACCCGGAAGACCCTCGCCAATGCGGGTCTCGCGGTTGAGGATCTGGACCTCATCGAGGCGAATGAGGCTTTCGCGGCGCAGTGCCTGGCGGTCGCCCGGGAACTGGGCTTCCCGGAAGAGAAAGTCAACGTCAATGGCGGCGCGATCGCGCTGGGGCACCCCATCGGGGCTTCGGGGGCGCGTATCCTCGTAACCCTGTTGTACGAGATGCAGAAGCGGGATGCAGGTCTTGGTCTGGCGACTCTGTGCATCGGCGGCGGCATGGGCACGGCCGTGATCGTGGAAAGGTAGACGGCGGAGATGATCGAATCACAACCAGCCTTTGAACCGGTAGGAACCTTGTTCAGCGCACCCGATGTAGATGCTGCGCGCGAGTTCTTCTCCCGCAAGTCGCGGGCTATGTCGCGGAAGCTGATGTCGGTGGCCGAGGCGGTGGAACGTTTTGTACACGACGGCGACTACCTGGCTTCCGGCGGTTTTGGCGGTGTCCGCATCGCCACGGCCGTCCTGCACGAGATTGTCCGGCGTCGCCGCAAGCATCTCGGGTTTGCCGGCCACACTACAACTCACGATTTCCAGATCATGGCTGCGGGCCGTTGTTTCGACCGCTGCGACGCCGCTTACGTCGTCGGGCTGGAACTGCGCGGGCTTTCCGCCTGCGCGCGCCGCTACATGGAGAGCGGCGAAGTGCAGGTCACCGAGTGGAGCAATGCCACACTCGGCTGGCGCTACAAGGCCGCGGCCATGGGCTTGCCGTTTCTGCCTGCGCGCACCTTGCTGGGCACGGATACCCTGAAATATAGCGCGTGCAAAGAGATCGTGTGTCCTTTCACCGGCATCAAACTGGTCGCCGTGCCTGCCCTGTTCCCGGATGTGGGCGTTATTCACGTTCACCGGGCGGATGTCTACGGCAATGCCCAGGTGGATGGGGTCAGTGTGGCGGATTGGGACCTGGCCCGCGCCAGCAAGCGATTGATCGTCACCACCGAGCGCCTGGTCGACACCGACGAAATTCGCCGGGATCCAACCAAGACCATGGTGCCCTACTGGCTCGTGGACGCCATCTGCCATGTGCCTTACGGCAGCTATCCCGGCAATATGCCCTACGAATACTTCTCGGACGAAAGGCACCTGGCCGAATGGATGGAAGCGGAAAAGGATGAAGCCGTCCTGGACGCGTTCCTGCAAAAATACATCTACGGGACCAAGGAGTTCAGCGAGTACCTGGACCTGGTGGGAGGCGAACCACGCATGTCGGAACTGCGAGCCATGGAATCGCTGCGGCGCTGCTAAGGAAGAGACGATGCTAGAAGACCGACGTTACAATCTCATGGAGTTGATGGTCACGGTGGCGGCCCGCCAGCTCGAGGACGGAAAGACGGCCGTCATCGGCACCGGAATGCCGCTCGCCGCGGCCATGCTGGCGCAGAAGACGAAGGCGCCCAATTTAATCATCATGTTCGAAGCCGGGAGCATAGCGCCACAACTTACCAAGTTGCCCCTATCGGTGGCCGACTCCAACACGCAAACCGGCGCCCTGATGCACCTGAGCATGAACGAGATCATGGAAGCGTGCCAACGGGGAACAGTGGACTACACGTTCCTGGGTGGCGCGCAGATCGATTGCTATGGCAATCTCAACTCCACCATCATTGGCGGCACTTTCCAAAAGCCGAAGGTGCGCCTTCCCGGCAGCGGCGGAGCCAATGACCTGGCCTCCTTGTGTTGGAAGACGCTCATCATCACCCCTCATGACAAGCGGCGCTTTGTCCGGAAGCTGGATTTTCTTACTACCCCGGGCTATCTCACCGGCTCAGGCGCCCGCGAACGGGCGGGCCTTCCACCGGGAACCGGGCCATACAAGGTAATCAGCACGATGGCTCTAATGGGCTATGACCCAGAGACTCTGCGCATGCGGGTGGAGAACCTCCACCCGGGCGTAACGAAGAGTGAAATCATTGCCAACACCGGCTTCGAATTGCTCTTTGCCGATCAGTTGCCCGTTAGCGACGAACCCACGGACGAGGAACTGGCGATTCTAAGGAACGAGATCGACCCTCAGGGATTGATCATCGGGAAAAACTGAACGGCTCGCGCGAAGCGGCATGCTCCATCAAGCGCCTGATAGGGGTTTCGACTGCGCATGCGCCTGCGCCGGGCTACCCAAATCCAGACGGAACAAGCGCTCCGCATTCGAGCGGCCGATCTTCTCCCGATCCGCATCGCTAATGGGACAGGTATCGAGCCATTCGGCAGCCTCGGTAGAACTCTCAAAAGGATAATCGGCGGCGAATAGAATCCTCTCCGCGCCGACTTCGAGCAGCCCGTTGAGAAGGACCTGGGTCCGGTGCTGCCCGCTGGTTGTGATATAGAAATTCTCGCGGAAGTACTGACGCACAGGTTTCTGCAATTCGGCGCCGCGGCTGGTGAGACGGTAGCGCGATTCGATCCGGTGCATGATGAATGGAATACTCTCGCCCATGTGCCCGAGTATCAACATCGCCTTCGGGAAGCGATCGAAAACACCGCCGAATAGAATCCGAAGTGCGTGCGTGCCGGTCTCGACGGCCCAGCCCCAGGCGGGCCCGATTAACTCGGGACGCCCTTCGTAGATCAACTGTTGCGAAAGGTGCGCGTCGCGGGGGTGAAGATACACAGGGACATTCAGCGCCTCGACGCGTTCCCACAATGGGATGAACTTCGGATGGTCCAGGTACTCGATCGTGCTGCCGTCGCCCGCCGTCTGGAAGCCATTGACCATCGCGCCCTTGAAGTTGAGTTCTTTGACCGCGCGCTCCAGTTCGTTGGCGGCGGCCGTCGCATCGTGAAGAGGAAGGGCCGCGAAGGCGGCGAATCTCTTGGGATGTTTTTCCACCACTCGGGCAAGTTCGTCGTTCGCCTGTCGGGCGCGCCCCGGCGACCGGCGTGCGTCCGGCTCGGCCTGTATCCCTTCCGCGGTGAGCGATAGAATCGCCATCTCGATCCCACACTTATCCATCTCCGGGAGCCGCATCTCCTCGATGTCCGCCAATCTTCTTTCGATCCGGCTCATACCACCGAAGCCGCTGACCGACCTGGCGGTGTACTCCCGGAACGATGCAGACGCCCAATGCTCTTCGATCGCGATTTTGCCCGTCATTATACGCACTCTCCTGTGCGTCTCTATTTTGCCGCAAACGAACCCGGTTTGTCATGCTCAAATTACATCTGTGGTTCGACTGTCTCGCTTGCTGGTACACTGGGATCGATGAACAGAGCGGCTTTCAAGCAACCGAAAGCGCGGTCTCGATCTCGTGGCGAAGGCTCAGGCCATTCCCGGCCTGGCGTCCAAGTCATCGCGCGAGCAACCGGCATCCTCCGCGCCCTGGAAGGCAGGGACGACGGGCTCAGTTTAGGCCAGATCGCCACTTTAGTGCACTTACCCAGGTCGACCGTCCAGCGGATTGTGGCGGCGTTGGACGATGAGAACTTCGTCATCGCTGCGTCACCTACCGCGCGCGTGCGACTGGGACCGGCACTTCTCCACATTGCACGCTCCACGCGGTTTGAGATGGCGGAGTTCGCGCGCCCGTACATAGAGGAACTTTCGCGAAGAACCGGGGAGACCGTCGATCTTGCTCTTCTGGATGGACCCAAAGCGGTGTTCGTGGACCAGGTGCAAGGGACGCATCGGCTTCGAGCCGTATCCGCCGTTGGCGTTTCGTTTCCGCTACACTGCACGGCAAATGGAAAAGCGCTGCTCGCCGCGCTCGCCCCGGATGCTCTGGCTCGACTGAAGCCCCAGATCCGACTCGGCTCTGGACCTTCGCGAGGCTCGTGGAAACAGCTCGAAGCGGAGCTTGCGGAAGTGCGGCAAACCGGAATCGCCTATGATCGGGAAGAGCACTCCCCCGGAATCTCGGCTGTGGGCGTCGCGGTGATCGGGCCTCAGGGGGAGCTTGTCGCGGTCTCGATTCCAGCGCCGTCCATGCGTTTCGCGGCGCATGAAGCGGAACTCGTCGCGGCACTCCGGCATTGCTGCTCGACGCTTCAGAACCTCTGTTCAGACCGGAAGAACTCAACAGCGCGGCCGTCGGCATGACCTCAGCGCGGGGAAAAGGATTGGAGGGTTTCGGTGACGCCATCTGATGCGATTGCAGAAGAACGCATTCGTGCGGCCATACCGTTGCGGGAACTGGAACGGCGATGGTCGGCTGTTCGCCAGGCCATGAAAGTAGCAGGAATCGGCGCTCTCATCCTGCAGAATGACAACCAGTACCTGGGAGGCTATGTCCGGTACTTCATCGACGTCCCGGCCGAGCAGGCTTATCCGATGAGCGTGTTGTTCCCACAGGACGACGAGATGACAGTGATCTCGCACGGTGGAGCGCCGCCCAGCCTTCCTGGACCTCCAGAATGGGCCGTTAGGGGAGTGAAGGAGCGCATCAGCCGGGCGTACATTCGCACCATTCAGTTCACCAACACTTGGGACGCGGAGGAGGCGGTGCGGGTCCTCAAGGAGAGGAAAGACAAGCGGTTGGGAGTCGTAGGGCTCGGTATGATGGGCGCCGCGTTCTACGTATACCTTAAGGAGAATCTCCCCGGCGTCGAGATCGTTGAAGCCACGGATCTGGTGGATCGGATCCGGGCCGTCAAGAGCGAGGACGAGTTGGCTTTCGTACGCAGCGCCATCGAGGTTCAGGACGCGGTGCTGGCGGCAGTGCCGACGATTGTCAGGCCAGGGAAGTACGAGTATCAGTTGCGGAGTGAGATTGCCCGCATTCTGACCGATCTGGGCAGCGAAGAGCAACTCATTATGTTGAGTTCGGCGCCTCCTGGCATGCGAGCGGCCAATATCCCTTCCTTTTACCAAAACCGCCAGATTCGGCGCGGCGATCAAGTTCTCATCATGATCGAACCGAATGGCCCCGGAGGGTTTTATGGTGAAATCGCGCGGATCTGGTGCTTGGGTGAGCCGCCCGAAGAACTCCTGAGACTGTGGCAGATCTCTTTGGAGGCTCAAAAACTGGCAGCCGGCCTGGCCAGACCCGGCGCCAGTCCAGGCGACATCCTCAAGTCGGTCAATGAGTTTTTGGTCGCCAACGGACAGGCGCCCGAGAACCGGATCTTTGCGCATGGCCAGGGTTACGATCTCGTCGAGCGCCCTGCGTTCCTGCCGGAGGAAGACATGCTGCTACAGGCCAACATGGTCGTTTCCATCCACCCCGTCGCTGCCAGTCCGACGGCCTTCGCGTTCTGCTGTGATGACTTCCTGGTTACCCGCCGTGGGGGCGAACGCCTGCATCAGACCCCTCAGCAGGTATTCGTAATCGCTTGCTGAGTGGTAGAGGATCGCTGTATGGCCGCAAATAGGATCGCAATTCTGTACAATGCCGACCCGATGGTGAACCCGGTGGACATTCTTCCGGAACACGAGCGCGCAATTCGGATAGCGGCGCCCGACGCCGAGGTGGTTCGTGCCCACGAGGAATTGGAACTGCTCGATACGGGAGCGGACGCGCAGATTCTGTTGACGTGGGGGATGTATCGCCCTTATGAGTTGGCGCGGTCAGCCAAGAGTCTCCAATGGATTCATGCCTTATCTGCGGGCGTGGACGGCATCACCCAGGTGCCCGAATTCAGCGCCTCCCGGATTCGGTTGACCTGCACCAAGGGCATCCATGGGGCGCCCATCGCCGAGCACACGTTGTGCATGATGCTCATGCTCACCCGTGGATTCCATCTCTTGCGGGACCGGCAACTCCAAAAACAATGGCGCAAACACCTGCAACCTGGCGAACTCGAGGGTAAGACCGCTGCAATTCTTGGGGTCGGTGAGATCGGGCGGGTCATTGCCCGAAAGTGCAAGCTGATGGGAATGAGGGTGTTCGGGCTTGCCACACGGCCGTCACAAGAGCCGTCCCTGGACCGTTTTTACCGGGCGCAGGATCTGCTCACGATGTTGCCCGAGGCGGATTACGTCGTGGTTGCCGTTCCGCTTACGCCCGAAACAGCCGGCTGGATTGGTGAGAAGCAACTGCGCGCGATGAAGAAGACTGCGTATCTGTTCAACGTCGCCCGTGGGCCCGTTATCGACACGGCGTCGTTGATCAGGGCGCTCGAAGAGGGCTGGATTGCTGGAGCGGGACTCGATACTGTCGAACCGGAACCATTACCTCCCATGAGCCATCTGTGGAGCCTGCCCAATGTCCTGATATCGCCGCACATGGCGGCAGATTCCCCCAATTACATGCATCGCGCCATTAAGGTTTTCTGCGAAAACCTGAGCCGGTTCAACCGAGGGGAGCCACTGCTGTTTGAATTCGATTGGGAAGCTGGATTTTGAGGATCTAGGAGTGCGAGGTCATATTGTTGCACAGATCGGTGCGCCCCAGGCACAACCGGAAAATCGTGACATGGAGGACGGCGAGGTCGCGTGTCGCACGATAGCACACGAAGGTCCCTTCCCACTACGCTTATGATTGATGTACGTGAAGAGATTGCGAACGCTCCGATCAGCCGCTACCACTGTTTCCTTGCCTTGCTGATTGGCTTGATTGTATTCTTCGATGGTTACGACACTTTCAATGCGGCATACGTGATTCACTATGTAACGAAGCCTTGGCATCTGCTTCCGGGCCAGGCCGGGTTTTTGGTCTCCAGCAGCCTGGTCGGGTTCATGATCGGCGCCTTCGTCCAAGGTAGGTTCTCCGACCGCTACGGGCGCCGCGTTACGCTGCTAGCCGCTCTGTGGATCGCAACGGTTTTCAGCTTCGCAACAGCCGTGCTGGCGCGTTCGTACGTCACATTCTGTGTCCTGCGGCTACTTACCGGAATCGGACTCGGAGTCCTGCTGCCGCTGGGTGTGACCTACATGAACGAGTACGCGCCGAGGCGCCTCAAGCACACGTTCTCTGCCTGGGGGTGGACGCTCGGCTTTTCGGCGGGTGGCGTTGCGGCCGCCGTGGTCGGGATTCTTCTCACGCCAAGGTTCGGATGGCAGGCGCTGTTCTACGTCGCATCGCTCTCGGTCGTTTTGGTGCTGGGGTGTCATGTGGTGCTTCCGGAGTCGCCCCAGTTTTCGGCGATGCTTGGAAGAACCGAAGGCATGGCGGCGATCCTCAGCCGCCTCAATCCTTCGCAGGCTTCCCGCTATAGTGCAATAGGCACGCAATTCGGATTCCCCGAACCGAACGATCGCGTAGCCTCCGTCTCGCTGCTGTTTTCCCCGCGCTACCGCAGAACGACAGTAGCGATCTGGGTGGCGGAGTTCTTCGTTATGTTCGGGATTTACGGTTTCACGGGCTGGGTCCCCACGGCGATGATCGGGCGCGGTGAGACCTTCGCTGCAAGTTTCGGCTTCGGCGCGTTGATCCAGATCATGAATTTCCTGGGCGTCCTCGCATGCGGCCATATCGCTGACCGGTACGGAAGAGGCTCTGGAGTATTGGCCGTATGGTGGCTCGGAGGATCGCTATCGGTTGGCATTCTGGCGCTCGGAAACTATCACTCACTCAACATCTTGTGCGTTGCTGGCGCGGGATTCTGCATCCTGGGCGGGCAGGGCGCTCTGAACAACTTCAGCGCGGCTTGGTACGATACGGAGATTCGCGGGACGGCCGTCGGCATGATGCTCGGGGTAGGGCGTTTCGGCGGAGTTCTCGGACCGTGGGCGACCGGCATGCTCCAGCAGATCGCTCCGGGATCGGCTGGACTTTTCGCTGCCATCGGAGTCGCAGTGCTGATCGCCGGTTGTACGGTTCTGATCGCTCGGCCGGGTTCGCCACAGCAGACCAGGATTGGTCTCCGAAACTCGTAGGGCCGAAGTCGCGCCCCTCCGGCCGGCAAGCGACAGACTCTTCAACGGCCAGCGGGACACCCTCGCTTCGCGTTTGCGGATGTCTTCGCTGCCGCGCAGCAGAAATATACCGAGACCCGGCGTGGAATGCTTACAGGACAGGCCAGCTTTTCGATATGATGGCTGTGTCGACACGGGACACGACTGATGCAAAACGGCTTCTCGCAAACCGACAGGCAGAGCGCGCTGATCACAGAGGGGAATCAGGGAATCGGCCGTGTCATCACGCGGGAACTGGTCAAGACCCACGCGGTCATTGCGACCACTCGTGGCGATTGTGAAGCCGGCAATCTCAACGACAATACTCACGCAGAAATCGTCCGATGTGATATCGCTTTGCGAGAGGATCGTGAGGCACTTATTTCTGAATTGCGTTCCAGGCGTCGACGGATCCACTTGCTGGTGAACTGCACAGGCATGGCACCGTGCGCGGGGCCAGATCTTCTTGAAGCTAGCGAAGAGAGCTTTGATAGCCTTCTGCACGCAAATGTCGTAGGCCCACATTTCTTGTCCCAAGCCCTAGCATGCTGGATGTCGGAGCAAGGCGGCGGTCGCATCGCATTTATGACGTTTGTTCCGGGCTATGAAGCCCGAATCAACTTGTCAAATCACTGCATTTCGACTGCCGGACTGAGTATGAGCCGCGCGCTTTATGCTCGACGGCTGGCTGCCAAGGGCATCCACGTGTTCGAGATTCGCGCAAGCGATATGCCCTCCGACGTTGTCGCCAGCTCCGAGCTAGGGTCTGAAGAACAATCCTCTGACGACCCACTGTGTCTCCGCCGTGGGCCCACGCCTACCGATGTTGTGAAAGCAGTCAGCGCCATAGCCAACGGCGAACTCGATTTCCTGACAGGGCAAGTCCTGCACATCAATGCTCGGTCGCGGCTGCCGCACCTCTGAACGGCGCCCATCTGAATGAGAAATTCATTCTGCCGGCGGATCGAATATGACGAAAGCATCTGGGCCGCTCGCCATTCCCAACGGCAGAAGAGATTGGGAGACAAGATCAAGCGTCAAGCCAGATAACTCTGGCCATGAGCTCGTTCCCGTGGAGGAAAGATCCGCCGCATCGCCCATGATTCCTAAGAACGTTGGGGGCGTTCCTAGCCGGCCCTGTGCCGGTCGGCGTTCAGGCACAGATACATATACAGCCGGAAGACCGGGTTGGACAACAACGCCAGCGCTTCGGCTGCCTCCCGTCCCGCGGCAAACCACCCGGTCGGCTGTCTGAGAAGCAGGCGTGAGGCCGCACTCATGCGCCACCTCCCGCCCGCTGCTCCGACGGCCCCCGTCCCTTCTTCTTGCGGATCGATTCGCCCGTTGGATCCAGGCGATAAGCGTTATGCACCAGGCGGTCCAGAATGCTGTCGGCCAGCGTCGGATCGCCGATCCGCGCATGCCAACTGGTCACCGGCAACTGGCTGGTGAGGATGGTCGAGCGGCGGCCGTAACGGTCATCGCAGATCTCCAGAAGATCGCGGTCGCGGAACAGTTTCGGGGCGGGCCGGTGTACCCATGGTGTACGCATCGCGGCATGCCTTCTGCGCCAGCGCCTGTGGCTGCGCATGAGTTGTCGATCCAAGCCACGTGGATGACTGTATTCGATGTCCTCCGCGCACGGTTCGGCGTCCAGCTTGGACTTCTTCAGCCGCCGCGCCATGGCCTGGACCTCACGCCAGATCCAATGATGATCCACCAGGAGCCCGAAACGTTCTTCGAAACTGAGGCTGGCGGCGCTGGTATCTTCCATCTGCCGGCAATAGGCCTCGGCCATGCCGTTGAGGGGCAGCGAGTGCACCTTCTCCAAGGTCTGCTGGTTCAGCATCCGCCCACCCCCTCGGCCGGCTTGGCGCTATCGCCATAATAGTCGGCGCCGCGGATGTTGGCGTGTTCCACGGGCGGCTGCACGGTCAGTTGCGGCAACGGTTGGTGGTCCAGTCGGTTGCCAGGATCGACTTCACGCGCTGGTATCGATGGACTTTCATTCGCACCGCGCGGGTGCATGCCGCTTCCACCCGTTCCGGCCCACACTTCCGGCTCAACGAGATGAGATGACGCCCCAGGCGTAACGACACCTGACCACCGACTCGCGCCTGCAGGCGCTGTTGATCGCCTTCGCCTTCGGCGCATTCATCGAGGGCGCCGCGGGCTTCGGTACACCAGTGGCAGTGGCTGCGGCAATGCTCACCGGACTTGGCTTCGAGCATTTCTACGCGGCCGCCATCTGCTTGCTGGCCAACACGGCGCCGGTGGCGTTCGGATCCATCGGGATTCCCATCGCCACGCTGACCGTAACCAGGGGACTGCCGGTCGACCATCTGAGCGCTGGCGTGGGACGCGTCTGCGCCGCCGTGTCGCTGTTCGTCCCGCGTACCTGATCCTGGTGATGGGCGGCTGGAAGGGGCTGCGCGGCGTGCTGCCGGCAGCAGCGATGTGCGGCGCGGCGTTCGCCGGCACGCAGTTTCTAGTGTCGGATTACATGGGACCGCAGCTCACCGACATTCTGGCATCCCTGGCGGCCATGGGCGCCCTGCTCATCGTCATCCGGCGGCGTGGCGCACCGCCGCAGAAACATAGCGGCCGAGAGATCGCTCTCGCATGGGCGCCTTACTTACTGCTGGTAATCTTTGTTCTGCTCTGGGGATACCTGCCGCTGCAAGCCCAGCTCAACGCGTTCAAAGTCCGGGTGAACCGGCCGGGCCTGCACAACGCGATCCAGCGCACGCCGTCCCGTGGTAACCAAGGCGACACCGTATGGTGCCGTCTACAACTTCACCTGGCTCTCGGCGTCTGGCACGGCCTGCCTGCTGGCGGCAATCCTCGGCGCCATGGTAGCCGGCCTTTCGATAGGGCAGTTCGGGCGCGTAGCGGCATACCGCCAAGCAACTGGCGCTGGCGGAACTTACGCTGGCGGCAGTGCCTGGCCTGGCCTTCCTGATGAACTACTCGGGCGCGACGGCGACGCTCGGTCTCGCCTTCGCGGCGACCGGCGTACTGTTTCCGTTCCTTAGCGCTCTCTTGGGTTGGTTGGGCGACACATCGGCCAACGCGCTCTTAGGCACGCTGCAAGTGGTGACGGCGGAGAAACTCAGGCAAAACCCGGTATTAATGGCGGCAGCGAATTCAGCGGGCGGAGATGATCAGTCTGACCAGCATCGCGGTAGCGGCGGCAGCCACCAGCATGAAGCGCGCAGACGAGGGGCACCTGTTCCGCTTCACCCTGCGCCACAGTATATTCCTGGCCAGCGTGATCGGCCTCCTGGTCATGTTCTACGCCTACGTTGCCCCCGCCTGGGCGCCATACTGCGATAAACGCCGCGTGCCCAACCCGAGGCGGCACCGTCTGCCTGCTCACTGTACAGGAGAGCGGCCGCAACCCGGGAACATGCCGCACCCCGGCCACTCAAACAGATCGGCGTGTCATCGCCGGCGGTACTGTGACAGCAGAATCTGGGTGCGCGACGTAGAAGTGGAGATCAAGCCGCCGGGCGACGCGCCTCCCAGTAGTCCTCGAAGCGGCCGTTGAAATGGCAGCATCGCAATGCCAGGATGGCGTTCGCCCCGCGCACGGTCCAGAACATGCCTGACTGCTTGCAGCGGGAGCCTATGATGGCCTTGCAGCCGGCTTCGATGACGCCTGAGCCGACGAACAGATGCTGCGCGCGGAATTCGGGGTAGCGCATGCGCTCGGTGTTTTTCTGAAAGTAGTCAGCCTCCATGCGGATCTTTTCAGACAACTCCGGATTGGACGAAACGATGGAACGAAGCGAGGCCACCAGATCTTCAATCTTCCCCTCATCCAACAGCGCGTCCTTATGGACAACCATCCAGCGTTGTTGCTCAGCCTGCTGGTTGGGAAACAGTTTGCGGGCCAGTTCCCAGAGGTGTTGT
>OBLU010002302.1_pt1 | contig 17698 bp, 10 predicted proteins | sample 1518681 | NCBI WGS metagenome assembly OBLU01 (sample SAMEA3539304, study PRJEB22396) | soil metagenome | biome: tundra; feature: field; material: soil | place: USA | collected 2010-05 | depth 0.15 m | reverse complement strand
GCAACTCTTTTCCTCCGCTGGTCCTCCGCTGCTCCAGCGGTCTCTCACAGCCGGCGTTCTTCCCGGTGCGCCGCGTACCCGTGGAAGGAACTCGCCTGGGACCCGGCGCATTGCCGCTACCTGATGGGCCTCTATTACGGCACCTGGCCGTGGCTGCGGGAATTCGTAAACGTCAACCGTCTCGGGCTTCCGGCCATCAAGCTCTGGGCCTACGACCACGTGTGCCTGTTCGGCTGGCCTGTCCCGCTGCTCACGACCGACGACCGCTCCTTTATCTACTGAATCCCTATGGAAACTCTTGAAACCCGCCTCAAAGAGGTGGCGCGGATCGCCGTGCGCCTCGATCAACAAACCGACTGCCCCGTTCAGCTGCTGATCGCCCAGTGGGCCATCGAATCGAAGTGGGGCGAAAAGCCCGTCGGCCACGCCAATTACTTTGGCGTGAAACGCTCCGCCCGCCACACGCAGTGGTGCACGGTAACCACGCGAGAGGTCGTGAACGGGCAGTCGGTAATCGAGAACCTCGAATTCGCGGACTACGATTCGCTTGAAGATTGCCGCCTGGCATCCGCCCCTCGATCAGCCCCAACAGCCGAATAGGCAGCAGCATCTCTATCCCACCGGCGCGCTCGCTCCACTGCCCCGCGTGGCGAGCGTGTCCGGCTGGCATCCGGCAATCGAGCAGCCGGGATTGCCGGCCCAGCGCCACTGCTACCCATACGGCACATTCGTTCCGTTCTGCAGCGAAGTCGTAACCGCCGATAAGTGGCACTCGGCGATCGAACAGCCGCAGCAGCCGCCCAGGCGGCTTTATCTCCTCCATCCCGGATCACTCGATACGTGGAGCGTGTTCATCACGTTCACGCTGGACTGCCGGCGCTTCGTAGTGGCGCCGATCCCGCATCAATGGCTGATTACCACCACCGTCCACGGCTGGCAGGTCGCCCCAGTTGTCCGGCTATGGCAGACGAAAGGAACCATGATTTCCGCATTGAAGGATCCCAACAGCATCGAGGATTTTCTCCTGGACTGGAGCGCCGAGATTGGAGCGGGCCCAATCGCCTCGGTGGTCTGGCCGTGACCGGCGTGACGCTGGTGGCCTCGTCGAATACCACCAGCACCGCGACCGCGCGGCTCAGCGGCGGTGCAGTCGGCACCCCAGCCAGGGCTACCTGCGCGGTGACGCTGGCCAGCGGCCAGGTCAAAGAGCGGGCAATCCAACTGCAGATCGCCAATCTGGAGGATCGCTAGGCGGCAGGATCGGATCCGGGACGGCTTTTCGGCCAGTCGGTCCAGTGTACGAGAAGGCGTTTCGACCCTTATCGGAAAATGATAGCCCTCTGGAACTTGGAATCCCGAGCCTAAATGGTCGCGCTGCATAAGGCAGCAGCCGGGCGCAGCGATTGCCATATGGGCATGTATGCACCACACTGCGACCGAGCAACGATTCTTAGATACCGCGATTTCAGCATTCGTAAGAAGAGTGTCTGCCTGATTTCATCGATTGTACATCCAACCGCTTCCGCCGCACCCGGAGGAAGTGTGGAAGACTGAAATAGCAGACCGCCGCCGGAATCGTCGGCGCGCAATTACGCTCTTTGTTTTATCCTTTTACACCCGCTTGTGATACGCTCAAGTAATTCCCATCCATTAGTGCGTCTTGTTGTGCCGAGTGGATATGGAATTTGCCGCTACGGAGGGATCTTGCGGATCTGGTCCGGTCTGTGGGTCTGCTGCCTCGCGACCCTGTTCGGCGCGCCATGCAGAGCTCAGAGTACGGAGGGTCTGATCTCCGGACGTGTGACCGATGCGCTCACCGGGCAAGCCCTTACCGGCGCGATGGTAACGTGTTCGAGTGAGGCCACGCACACTATTCGTTCGACAAAGGCCGGGGCGGACGGCCTCTATGCCCTGCCGCTGCTTCCCCCGGGCATCTACGAGGTTGAGGTTTCGCTCACCGACTACCAGAGCAAACGGCAGGATGAGATTGCCTTGGGTGTGGCCGCGTCGCTCGATCTGAACTTCCAGGTCCGGCCGGTTCGGGATCTTTGGGAATCCGCCCTGCAAAGTGCCGTCCTACTGCCGCAAGCGGGCACCATCCTGAATTTCTATGGGCCGGACGTGAACCCCAATCATTGGACTGCATTCGCCTCCAACCCCGGAGTCGTCGGTAAATTGGAAGCCAGCATTTCCGATGCCGTAAGCCCAGCCGATATTCGCGAACTGCCGCTTAACGGCGAGAACATCTATGCCGTATTACTGGCCGAACCAGGAGTCACGGCCAGCAATTCGACGGCCCGAAGCCTGGGCATCGCCGCCAACGGACAGAGACCTTCCTCCGCGAGTTTTCTGCTCGATGGCGTGGAAACGAATTTCTCCCTGGTGAGCGGTCCGCTGCTCAGCGTGGCGCCCGAAGCGACCCAAGAGTACCGGCTGTCCACCAACAACTTCTCTGCGGAGTACGGCGGCACCGCGGGGTATATTGCCAATGCCGTGACGCGATCGGGCGGCAACTCATGGCACGGGGTCGGTTCCTTCTACCTTAAGAATACGGTGCTGAACGCCAACGACTTTCAAAGCAATCTGGCGCCGGACCAGCCGCGCGTGCCGGATAAGGAAGATCGGGTGGGAACCTTTGTTGGCGGCGCCATCCTGAAGAACCGCCTGTTCTCAGGAACTTCCGTTGAGTATTTTCGGAGCCGATCCCAGGAGGAACCGCTCTCTTACAACCTTCCGAATTCGGAGTTTCTGACTTCCAGTGGATGCCCCGCGAGTCCCTCCCTTGCTTGCCAAGTGCTGCGCGACTATCCGATTTCCAACTCGACGAAGCTCGACGGCCTGGTTGCCGCCGTGACGTTATCGCAGCCGGTCTCGGTGGATCAGTGGCTGGCGCTCGAACGGCTCGATTATTCGGCGCCGGAACGGGGACAGCACGCCAGCATCAGGGTGGCAACGTCGAATCTGTCGCGGCCCGATTTTATATGGTCCCCGTACAGCGATTACGTTTCGGGGATGCAGCAACCGGTCTACAACGCCGCCGCCAGTTGGACGTGGACCATCCGTCCGGCAATCACCAACGAACTGACCGCCGGCTGGAGCGACGAGCGGCTGTCGTGGGCCAGAGCGCACCCGGAAATCCCGACGCTGGCGGTGACCGGCGGAAACGCGGGCGCAATTCCACTGCTGCCCGGGAGTCCGGCGGCCTATGGCATGGACAATAGCGGCCGCTATCTTCAGATCCAGGATAGTTCCACCTTTGTCCGTGGGCGTCACATTCTGAGGGTGGGCGGCGGCGGGCTCTGGCGGCGCACAAATGACCTCCTGGATTTTGGCGTCGACGGGATATATTACTTCTGCAACAATCTCCATTTCGAAATCAACCTCCCCGTGGGGTGTCCGGTAGTCACGGCCCCGCTGCCGGCCGGCATCAAGATCAATTCGTTCATCACTTCAGGAATCCAGTTCACGGCCGCTCTGGCGCGTGGCGCCTCCAGTCCCTCCTCGCCGGATCTCAACCGCTCGTATGAGAGTTCGCAGTATTTCGCCTTCGGACAGGACACGTTTCGCGTCACCTCGCGCCTGGTTTTGAATTTGGGACTGCGGTACGACCGGTTCGGCCCGCCAGCCTATGCGGGCGGTATGCGGGATTGGGCGGTCGAATTCGGCCCGGGTAGCACCTTCAACCAGCGGGTTGCGACTGCCTCGCTGGCGCCGCCCGCCGCCGCTCCGCCATCGCTGTTCCCCGCCGGCAAAGGCAATCTGGCGCCGCGCGCCGGCTTCGCCTACGACCTTCTTCCGGCAGGCCACACGCTGCTGCGCGGCGGATTCGGCCTCTTCTACGACCGTCTCTTCGATAATCTGTGGCTGGACGCGAGAAACAACAGTTTTATACTGCCGTCGGCTGTGTCCGTTGCGAGTTATCAGCCAGTGAGTCTTGCCCTAGCTGCTTTTTCATCTCAGAAATTCGTAAGTGACTTCCCCAAATTGACCGCTTTTCAGCCCCATCTCCAGAACGGATACGCGGAGGGCTTCTTCCTGGGCGTTCAAACCGAGCCCGCTCCCGGCTGGTCCATCGAGTGGAACGGCGCGGGGTCGCTGGGACGCAAACTGATTATCACGGACGTGATCAACCGGAACGGCCTGGTCAACTCCGCATTGCCCGCCATTACCTATCTCGCCAACCAGGGACTATCCGATTATTACTCTCTGAATCTGGTGGCGCGGTGGCGTGGGGCTCACGGCTTCCTTCAGGCTGCCTACACCTGGAGTCACGCCCTCGACCTGGAAAGCGATCCGCTGGCCGGAGATTATTTCAATCTGGACTTCGTCAACATCGGTCCTGCACCCGGCAACGCGCCGGCAGCACCCAATGGCGCGGCATTCACCACACCGTACAACAGTCGCGGCGCACGCGCCAGCGCCGATTTCGACCAGCGCCAGACCCTGGTATTCTACTCCTATTGGCAGGTCCCCCGAAGCGCAGCTTCGCCGATCCGCCGCATCCTGGGAGATCTGCGATTCTCCCAGATGGCAGCCATTCGTTCTGGCTTCCCCTATAGCGTCTTTACAGCGTCCAAGAACAATCAAGTGATCAATGCATACGCTCGCCCCTCGGACCCCGGCCACGCTTTATTCGCCAGCCCCCAGCCTTGGGCCGGCGGTGAGCGCTTATTCGACGCATCGATATTCTGTCCCGACGATACCTGCGCGAATGCGCCGACATCCCGGAATGCGTTCGCCGGGCCTGGGCTCATCAACCTGGACGTCGCAGTCAGCCGGGTGCTTCATCCGCGCTGGATGGGCGAAGCCGGCACCTTGACCTTGCGCGCCGACTGTTTCAATTTCCTGAATCATGCCAACCTGAACCCGCCGGACAACAATCCCGGGACGTCGAACTATGGCGTCGCGCTGTATGGAACACCGCTGCAGACCGCCGGCTTCCCCTCGGTTGTCCCGTTGACTCAGACCGCCCGCCAGATTCAGTTGATGGTGCGGATCACCTTCTGATATGCGCCTGATGACTGTCTCTCTCGGATTGCTGTTCTGCGGCGCGAGTTACGGTCAGGATGCCGGGCCTGTCGGCCAGATCCTCGCGGCCGGCGGAGCGAGCTTGCAACTTCCTGGGGTGGACACGGTCCTGACCGCCGCACCAGGCATGGAGCTCAGGCCAGGATACAAGATTCGAACAGGCGGTGGAAGCCTGCGCTTTTCCTTCTGCCCGGACCTGACGGAACAGACCCTGCTGCCAGGACAGGAACTCACGATTCCGCAATCGCACCTGTCCGAGGCGTCAGGCAAGTTTGGCGATGTCCGCAAGCTGCCCTCGTGCGGCCTGCTAGCCGCGAAACGCGGCGTAACCCTCGTCGACGAGCCGAAGCCGGCCGCGAACACCTTCGGAAAGACGTACGCGTTGCTTGTCGGGATTTCAGAGTATCCCCATGAATTGCCAAAAGGACTAGGCAATCTGCTGTTCGCTCATGCCGACGCCCAATCCTTCGCAGAATTCTTGCAAACCCCCAAGGGCGGCGCACTTCTCCCTAGACAGATCAAGCTTTTGATCAATGGCGCGGCCACGCGCGCCGCCATAGATTCCGCGGTCAAAACATTGGAACAACAGGCTGCCGGCAGACAGAACACCCTGATCCTGTTCGTCGCCGCTCACGGCCATTTCCTGACTGCAAATATGGACCCCGAGACCAAAAAGATTGTGGAGCGCGATCCTTACATCGTCACCGCGGACGTTTACGGCCAGGACGTGAAGACCACCGGCTACCCCATGGCTGAGTTCCACAACCTGATTGCCAAAGAGACATCGCTGTTCGGAAGAGTGATCGTATACGTGGACGTCTGCCACGCCGGATATGTGCGCGATGCCGTCAATGAGCAGGGACTGCAGCCGGCGGTCAAGCGCGTGTTCTCCGATCGCAAGGGTGGCAGCGTTGGCGTGATGATGGCGAGCGAGGCCACTAAGTTTGCGTACGAAGCCGAGCAGTTCGGTGGGCATGGGGCATTCACTTACTATGTTCTCGACGGACTGAATGGCGGCGCCGCGCATCGCAATAGTAAGGTGATTACGTTTGCAGACCTCTTTCGCTACGTGGTGAACGGTGTCGGGGAACTCACTAACAATACGCAAAGCCCGGACAAGTTTGTCATCGACGACCAGATGTCCGTTCTCGACGACGTGACAAAGAATCCCGGCATTTCGCTGCCTCCGGCCACTCCGTTGCCTGAGTCGGCCACCCGCCGCCGCAGAGGCTCGGCGTCCACGCCCCCGGGCCAGCGCTCGGAACTCGCCGCGCAATCCGCCTTCGAGCAACTCGCCCGCAGCGACCCACTCGCGGCCGTAGCCGAGTATACCCGCGTCGCGGCCGGCCCCGCCGTGCCGGAACAGGATAAGCGCCAGCGCGCCGAAACCCTGCGGGTCGCCCTCGAAGACCACGGCCAGCAGATCTTGATCCGGTACCTGCACGGCGAACAAATCCCTCAGACCAAGGCGGACTTCGAACTGGGCGCGCGCTATTTCGAGGAGGCACTGCGCCTGCCGCAGGCCCCCGTTTTCGACGAAAGCCGCATGTGGTTCTGCCGTGGACGAGCGCTGATTTTCGACCGCGAGGAAAGCCCCTACCAGGAAGCCGTTAGGCTGCTGGAACGCTCGATTCTGCTCGATCCGGATCACGCCTACGCGTATAACGCTCTCGGCATCGCTTACCTGGAGCAGGTACGCCAACACCCGGAATACTATCAACGGGCCATCGCGGCTTTTCACGATGCTCTCCGTTTTGCGCCGGACTGGGCTTATCCCATGCACAACATGGCGTTGGCATATGCCGAACAGGGCAGCTTCGCCTTAGCCGTGGCGACCTACCGCCAGGCGATGCGGATGGCGCCTGCCTACTCCTACCTGCCCTACAATCTCGCGCTGCTGAATCAACGGATGAACCGGTTGAGCGACGCCGAGGAGCTTTATCGCCTGGCGAAAGGCAAGGCGGAAGACGCGCGCAAATCCGGACTCCTGCCGCCGGCTTCCCCGTGGCGAGAACGCGCCGACATCTTGAACGGCCTGGGCAGCGTCGCTTTCGCGAAGCACAGTTACAAAACGGCGCAAGACGATTATGAGCAGGCGTTGCACGACGATCCCCAACTCATCGCGGCGAAGTACAACCTGGCAGTCCTGCTCAGCAGAAAAGGACCGTCGGACCCCGCGGTAAAACTCTGGCGGGAGAATATCGTCGCGGCGCCAGCCGAGCCCGCGTCGCGTCTGGCTTTGGCGGAATACCTGGTGAAGAACGGCGACAGGAGCGGGGCGATTCAGGAATACGAAGCGGCGGTTCGGGTTGCTCCCAATCACGCCGGAGCCGGCGAGACCCTGGCGAAACTGTATGCCGGAGAAGAGCGCTGGCAGAGTGCGTACGACCAGTTACTGGAAGCCCGCAAGCAAATACCGGACCACGCCGCCATCGCGGAAGAATTCGCGGACGCGGCGGCAAAACTCGGACGCTTGGACGAGGCAGCGGCGGCATATCGCGATGCGGCGAGGCTCTATCCCGACAAGCGGGATAGGAAGCGGTTAGAAGCAAAGCTGGTGGGTATCGGCAGGATATAGCACCAGATGCTGACTATGCGGATCGCGCCGATGGATCGTGTTCTTTACGATTTTGTGGACTCCGCCCAATAGCTTCACTGGGGCGGACGTGCCGTCAGCTAAGACAGCACGGCCGGGCTTCCGCCGCGCGATCCCCCTGGCCTTCGCGGGGAAGAACATCGCGTCAGACGATATTGTTGTCTGCGCCGCCAGCACCATCGGCAGGAGGTTGGGATCAGGATTGCGGTTCAGTGTGTTGCCCCGTAAGGCACGAGTTTAGGTGGGAAATTGTCTGCCTCCACCATCCAGACAGTGCGGTCCTTGTAATACCGAACCAACTCAGCGTTGTTCGCTTCGCCCATGTCGCGGGCCCAAACCACCCTGGAGCCATCGATGTCGGCGTGGTTATACACCCACTCCTCCGCCAGAAAATGATTCGCGCCGTAGCGGATCAAGACAAGATGGCCGCCGGTCCTGGATTCGAGAAAAGCCTGGATTTTCGGCCGATATTCAAGATGGGGACGGCGTTCCGGAGCATACGTCAGTACCTGGATCGCCAGGCATGTGACGACACACCCCGGGACTAGAATGCGGCCGACCGGGTTGCCGTGCCGCCCTAAGATCCAAAGACGGCGCACGGAGTGCACGCCGAGGCCGAGCAGCGCGCCGGCGATGGGCGCGCCATAATGAAGCTGGAAAGGGACCAGCGCAAACAACCCCAGGAATAGCCCCGCTACCCCTATCAGCAGGAATCGGATCGGCTTGTCTCTCCAGATCCATGGCAACATCACGATCGGCAGGAACAATACGGCGCCCAGATAGAAGCTGAGCGTGCGGCCAATCTTGAAGAACGACTCCCGGGCGATCCCGGCCGCCGATTGGTACGCCTGAGAGTCGAATTGGAACGAGAGGTGGGCATCGCGCAAAACGGCGTGACGGTAGACCGGCGGCGCGGGCGCCTTCTCCCAGACGAATATCGGCGAGGCGGCATACTCTTTCATATAGGGGACGTATGGGCTGGTCCAGGGACATCCGGTGACGCGCCAGAAATAGTATCCAGTAGCCGCCGCCGTAATCGCCAGGACCAACGTCAGGGGAATCGCGATCTGCCGCAGGCATACGCGCCAGGGGAGCTTTCGGGCGAGGAGCGCAAGCATTACCAGGACAGGGATTACCAGAAAGAGGCTCTCATAGGGTCGCGAGTTCGCGAGGATGGCGATGCCCATCCCGAGGATCACGGAGTTTCGAACCCAGGGAGTTTTCCGCAACCGGCCGAACGCGCCAAAAACCAGAGCGCCGCCTATTCCGGCTGGGGCTCCTCCCCAGTAACTGTTGATCCAGTAACTGAACATGCCGAATTGGATGAGGGCCAAAAATCCACCTAGCAACGCCCACCGTGGCGGCAGCCAGGCTTGGAGCATCCAGCAGATAGCGCCACACAGAATCGCGACGCTGAACCAGACACCCACCCAGGGGTTCCCGGTGAGACGCTCACCGAGAGCGAGGAACAGCCCCTGCATGGCGGGATAAACCGAAGAGTACGTGGGATGCTGGTTAACGAACAGAGTTTCGAAATGGACCCACATGGGGTGCGGTGGATTTGCCAGCCGGCCAGAAGCAAACGTATCGGCCATCAAAAGATAGCTGAACTCGTCGGGGACGCGCGGTATGGGGACCGGCAACAGCGGCATAATGGCCATGCGGACCCCCAGGACTAAGACTGAAACCAAGAGCACGGAGCCACGCTTACTGCGCGCGGTATTGGAATACAAAATTCGAATCGTAACTGGTTCCCTCTGTAGCGGATACTGTCGGAAAGTGACGTGACGAAACAACTGCTATGACCACGACAAATCTATGCTATACTTCCGCACAAGCTTATCACAGTATTCGGGATGACCTGGAAGGGGTTCCTTTGTCAAATCAGAGCGGTAGTCGGCGGTACCACCGACTTGTCGGGTGGGTTTCTGCCGTAGGTTTGCTCATGAGCGGCGCCGGCACCACGCTGCTTTTCACGCAAGCCTCATCCTGCATGATCTTCGGATTTTCACCCTCGACGGCCAGTTTCGATTACAACGCCAACGCGTCTAGCGTTACATGCACCAAGACCCCAATTCTGAATGGCGTGTACACTGGTTGCCCTTGGGTGGCATCATCGAATGTTTCGTGGGTCACGCTAACCGGGAACTCGGGCTCTAGTCCGTCCGGATCTGGGGTAGTGCCCTACGCGATCACGGAGAACATCGGCCCAGCACGCGCTGGCACGATAACTTTCGATAGTGGCCAGTATGGTAGCGCCACATATGCCATTAACCAGGGGGCGAGCAGTGTACAGACTTCGGCACTGACTTTTGCTAACCAGAGGGTCACTACGCAGGCTCCGCCAACTTCCGGTTGCGTTGTTCCACCAGAGGTTACCTCATTTCTGACGACTAGCAATACGGTTTACCTCTATTTCGAAGCTACCGTAACGGCCAGCGATTCCCTGTTAAGCCAGTGGCTTGCTCCCGACGGTACGTTGCATGGCACTACAACTTGGAACTCGGCGTCCGGGGACTACTGTTTCGGTAATGCGACCAGTCTGCCCATCGGTAATCTCCCGTCAAGCCAGATCGGCGCTTGGCAGGCACTCGTCTTCGACAACAACAATCTGCTGTTTTCGATTCCATTTACGGTTAAGAGTGTTCCCCCATCTGTCACCAGCCTATCACCGTCTTCTGTGACCGCAGGAGGGCCATCTTTTATGCTCAGCGTAAATGGGACGAGCTTTTCATCGGGCGCGGCTGTGCAGTGGAACGGTACCGCGCTTCCGACTACGTTCGTCAGTGCGAGCCAACTGACGGCGAATGTTGCGGCCAACCTGGTCGCGCTAGCGGGGACTGCGGCGGTTAACGTCCTAAGCGGTGGCCAAGTCTCCGGTCCCGCCAATTTTTCGATTAAACAGGCACCGCTCACCATCACCTCGACATCGTTGCCGAACGGAGCCGTGGGTCAGCCATATGCCGTGCACCTCAAGGCGTCGAACGGGGTGGCTCCATACTCTTGGTTCCTGGTCGGCGGCGCTCTGCCCGGCGGCTTGATGAACGATTCGACTGGCAACATTAATGGAACTCCCACGGGAGGTGGCATCTCCACTTTCACCATGTCGGTTCAGGATAGCTCGAATCCGCACCGCACAAGCCAGCAGGCTTTCACAATAACCGTGGCAGGTCCGGCCGGTTTAGTTGCAAGTCCGCAATCTCTAGTGTTTTCGGCCAAGCAGGGCGTGAATCCGGCACCTCAAACCATCTCGGTGACCAGTACCGAGCCTGGTATCGCGGTGGCCTATGCCGTTAACGCTGCGGCTTCGACGGGCACTCTGAACGGAAGTTCTTGGGTTTCGGTATCGCCAGCGGGCGGGAATACACCTGGAACTGTCTCCGTCTCCGTCACGACTTCGGGCCTCCCGCCCGGCTCGTTCGGCGGTAGTCTATCGCTATCCTCAGCGGCGGGCAGCATCGAGGTGCCGGTTTCGCTTGAGATTTCAGGACCAGTTGAAATAACCAATTCGAGCTTGCCCAATGCACCCGTTGGCGAGCCCTATTCCGAGATCCTGATAGTGTCAGGTCTGGCACGACCGTTTTCATGGGGGGTTTCGCAGGGATCTCTACCGCCCGGAATGAGCCTGGATGGGACTACGGGCACTATTGCTGGAACTCCCACTTCCACTGGAACCTATTTATTCACAGTGCAGGTTGTGGTTTCCACCGGTTCCGCGACAAAAGCCCTCTCTATTACAGTCACGAGTTTGAACAATCAAGCGCAGCCGCGTATCATCACGACATTAGCCGGGACAGATTTCACATTTCCGCGACAGCCGATCCCGGCTGCCAACGCGCCCCTAGGTGGTGTGTCCGCAGTGACGGCCGATCAGGCGGGCAATGTCTATATCTTCGATCCCGACAACGCCATCATCACGAAGGTAGATCCAAGCGGGACCCTGACAGTGGTGGCTGGAAACGGGACGACTGGATTTTCCGGCGATGGAGGACCAGCAACGAGCGCGGCTCTCGGTTTAATATCGACTGGCTGCGGGATGGCCACTGATCCGGCTGGCAATCTTTATTTCGCAGATGCCATAAATTATCGCGTTAGAAAGGTGGATACTAGGGGGACAATCGTTACCGTCGCTGGGAGCGGCCAACCCAGCTCGGGGACCGCGAACGGAGACGGAGGCCCGGCAGTGGACGCTACGCTGCTTCCCGTCGGCGTAGCCGTGGATCTCGCGGGTAACCTCTATATCTCGGATGGAAATCGGCAAATTCGAAAGGTCAATGCGGCCGGAACGATTTCGACGATCGCCAGCCTGGGCGGATGCCCAGCCACCGACCTCAATGGCGATATTTTCCTCGCATCGACCAGCATCATTCAGAAGATTACGAGCAGTGGGGTACTAACCACTGTAGCGGGGAATGGCATCTTAAGCTTTTCCGGCGACGGGGGGCCGGCCACTGCCGCTTCCATCAACATGGATGACGTTGAGTCATTCGCCGGCATCACCGTGGATTCTTCGGGCAACCTGTACATCGCCGATTTTGTCAACCAGAGAGTTCGTAAGGTAAATTCCTCGGGGATCATAACCACAATCGCCGGTAACGGGGCCTCAGGGTTGGCTGGTGATGGCGGTTCCGCGGTCAACGCTGAGTTGAACGGGCCAGTCGGTGTTGCAGTGAATTCTGCCGGAACCCTGTTCGTTGCGGACAACGGGAACCAGAGAGTACGGCAAATATCGGCTAGCGGCGTGATCGGCACCTTCGCGGGAAACGGTGATTACCAATTCTCCGGCGATGGTGGGCCGGCTTCCGCGGCAACTCTCTCCGCGCCCGGTGGCATCGCGCTCGACGCTGAGGGCAACCTCTTCCTTACTGACGGAAACCGCGTGCGGAAGATCGTGCCTTCCGGAATCATCACCACCGTGGCCGGCACAGGCGTCCCGGAATTTTCTGGCGACGGTGGTCCAGCCTCACTTGCCGGGTTGACTTTTCCCGTCGCTGTTGCTTCTGATTTTTCTGGCGACCTTTATATTTCCGAGTATTCGCACGTCCGGAAAGTGAATTCCTCTGGAACGATCAGCACTGTGGCAGGAAATGGATACTTTGGTAGCACGCCTAACGGGGCCTCCGCGTTGCAGACCGGTCTCAATCCCTTCGGGGTCGCGGTTGATAACTCAGGTAATCTGTTCATTTACGTAGCCGATAACAGCGTCCGCGAAGTGTTTCCAGGCGGCGCTATCGTCACGATACCAATTGTTGGAGATACGGTGGACGAATTCTCGATTCCGTACTTGACCGCAGATTCACTCGGCAACATATATCTGCCGGCTTCAAACGCAATTCTGAAACGAACTCCCGGCGGAACGATCAGTGTTCTGGCGGGAAACGGCGTGCAGGGTTTCGGCGGCGATGGCGGGCCGGCGCTCCAGGCGTCGCTAGCTGCTCCGACCAGCGCTGCAGTCGACGCCGCCGGCAATCTCTACATCGCGGATAACGGCAACTATCGCATCCGGATGGTAACTCCGGCCGGCGCGATCAGCACCGTCGCAGGAAACGGAACGATGGGTAATTCGGGCGATGGAAGCTTGGCAACATCCGCGGGTCTTGACCCGGCATCGATTGCAGTCGATGCCGCCGGCAACATTTACGTGGCAACCGGGCAAAAAATTCGCAAGATCTTGGCGAGTCCGCCCACCTTCCTGAATCCTTCGCCGAACGGGACTGCTTCCTTATCTGGCACGAGCGGTGGAAAACCGGCCTCCATGAACCTCAGCGTGATTATTCAGGCGACCGACGTCAGTGCGGCTCCGGTTTCGGCGGTTCCGTTCGCGGCTCAGGTCACAAGTGGAGCTTCATGGCTGTCCGTATCGCCTCAATCCGGGCTGACACCCGGTTTGCTGGCAGTTACCGCGGATCCTTCGAATCTCGCGGCTGGGAGCTACGCAGGAGCGATTACCATAACAGTACCGTATGCCTCCCCGTCTTCCCGCATCGTCAACGTTCAATTCACAGTTGGTGCCGCGATTCCCGCGAGTCTCTCGCTGGACCACAACCACCTCTCGTTCACCTACTCCAACAGGTCGACAGCGCGAACCCAGAGCATCACGGTTTCCAACGCGGGGGGAGGGCCATTGCCCTTCACGGTCTCGATCGTTCCCAACGCGGGACAAACGGCCTCCTGGCTCAGCGTCACACCAACCAACGGAACGGCGACTCCGGCCACGCCGGCGGTGCTCAGCGTCCAGGCTGATCCGAGCCAGCTTTCGCCCGGCACGTATACTGGCACGGTTACGATCACCTCGACTGCTGGGTCGGCCACAGTCTCGGTAGTGATGACCATCAGCACCAATCCCTTGATCCTTCTGCTGTCTCAAACCGGATTAACCTTTACCGCAGTGCAGAACGGCGGCGTGATTCCACCGCAAACACTGAGCGTTTTGAACCTGGGGTCGGGAACGCTGCCGTGGTCGGTGCAAACTTCCGTGCTGGGCGGGGTCAACAACTGGCTGGCCGCCACACCGGGCAATGGGTCCACAACGGCGGCTTCTTCGAGTGGCGCGCCGGTAGTGACGGTAAGCGTAAACCCTGCAGCGTTGCAGTCACAGCCGCCGGGAATTTACTACGGGCTGGTTACCGTGACGTCCCCGAATGCTGCCAATACGCCGCAGGCCGTGGTCGTGGTCTTGCAGTTGTTGGCGGCGGGAACTGACCTCGCACCGATTGTGCAGCCTAACTCTCTGGTGTTTACCCGCGCGGCGGGAAACTCCTCGCCCGGCTCTCAAACCGTACAGGTGTACGATCCCACCGGCACGAGCAAGAGCTTCCGGTCAGGGATTGCATTGGCGAATGGGGCCAACTGGCTGGTGACGCTGCCAACCGATGCGACCATTCCGGCCAACCAGTCGGTGCAGATGGTGGTGCAGCCGCTGGTCAACAACCTGAGTCCGGGAACTTATCCAGGAACCGTGACGCTGGAGTTTTCCGATGGGCGCGTGAGCACGGTGGGGATTCAGTTCATTGTCACGGGGGCAGGTGGTGCGGGCCCTGAGATTCGCACCGCAGGAAGAACGAGGCCGCTGGATGGGAGCGTGGTCTGTCCGTCCACGCAATTGCTGCCTTCACTGTTGACGCTGGGGACGGGATTCAGCTTGCCGGCTGGATACCCACAGGGTCTGGAGGCACAGGTGTTGGACAATTGCGGCGCGCCTCAAGTGGACGGGACAGTATTCGTTCAATTCAATGACGGCGAGGCACCGGTGAAGTTGCAATCGCTGGGCAACGGAGTCTGGGATGGAACGTGGCCGGTGGGGATACAAGCTACATCGGCGGTGACCCTGACCGTCACGGCACAGAATGCGGCAGCGATCACCGGGCAGAGCCAGATCAACGGAGCATTAGGGACGACGGTGCTTCCTCCCATCCTGACGGACCAGGGAATTGTGAGCGCCACGGCATCGAACCCCGGCGCGGAGACACCGCTCGCGCCCGGCGGATTGATTTCCATCTACGGCCAGCTTCTCTCGGATGGTCAGGTGTCTGCACCGGCATACGCCGCGCTGCCGCCGGCGTTGGCGGGAGCGACGGTTTTCATCGGCGCGCAAACCGGACCGGCTGCTGGGCAGTTTCAAAGTATGCCGATCCACATGGCCAGTCCGGGACAGGTAAACGCGGTGGTTCCGTTCGAGATTACGCCGAACACGACGCAGCAGTTGATCTTCCAGCGCGACAGTACCTACGCGGCGCCGGTATACGTTGATGTGGCGGCCGCGCAGCCCGGCATTTTTCAGAACAATCAACAGGCGATGATCCTGGATGCGAACAATAACCTGATCGGGCCGGGGAACCCAGCGCACGCGGGAGACACGATCGTGATCTACTGTGCCGGACTGGGGGCGGTGAATTCACAGCCGGCGGACGGAGCGGTGACGCCGGACGGATCCTCGACGGTGGCGAATCCGGTAAGCGTCAGTGTCGGCGGATCGAGCGTGACGGCATCGTCGGCGGCACTTGTGGCGGGCGCGGTCGGCATGTATCAGGTGACGGTGACGGTACCGGCGGGGATTCCGCCTGGTGACGCAGTGCAGTTGAGCATCCTGGTGGCCGGTCAGACGAGTCCGGCCGTGAATTTCTCCGTAAGATGACCGGCTGGCTCGCGGGGCCTGCGGGCGAAGGAATTGTTTCCCAGGAGCATGGCCGTAGCTGATCCCGCTACTGCCATTTCGCCGCAAACATCCAGCGAGCAATTGCTGCCGCGGCTGGTCGCCGCGCATATTTATGGAATCGTTGGACTCGATGACTCTGAGGGCGGCGGTGCCTGCATCGCCGATGCCCTCAAAGTGGCTCAGCTGAGCATGAACTCGGTCCTGTCAAGCTGCACATTGAGGTTCGCGAGCTGAGAACGCGCGTTTAGGTTACACTGTTCCTGTCCTTTGAATTGGTTTACCGGGGGATGCGATGAATACCCGCCGCTCATTCTTTCAAGATATAGCACTCCTTTCTGCATTGGCTGGGATCGCCGAGCAAGGAGGTTATGCTCAAGCCAAAGACGAGAAGCTGTCAAAGTTTTGGGACGCCTATTTCGACGAAGCGGAACGCGATCCGACTCAAATCTCCAAAGGCAGCAAAGATGGCGACTTGTTGGACCCGTCCAAGAAAATGCAGCTCAATTCACGCTACTGATTCTGGCCTGATCTACCCGGACACCATCGACGCCAAACAACTGATGGCGGATGGCGATGTTGTGGTAACAGTAAACCCTGCCCATTTCCGTCCAGCCCCGGACGACCGGAGAGCGATCAGCAGGAGCAAGGGCGCACACATCCGCGTGGACTGTATCCAGACACGGCCCATCATGAATTTGATCGCGCCGATGGCGTGGGCGGGTCTGGCCGCCTGGACCATTAAAGATACTACCTACTCCAAGACCCCGGCAAGTAGCTCAAGTGCGATCAGCCTGTCGAGCGGGAAGAGGGTCGGCAGCGAGAAGATTACGAGCCCTACGTTAGGTAACCTTTCGGATCTCGATTTTAGGGATCCGAACAATCCTAACAACCCCATTCAGAATCAGGTGATTCTCATGGGTGGCAGCGGCCGAATGGCACTGAATGTGACAGGGGTGAGCGCAAACCAACGCCTGCAGACCGTTCTTAGCAAGAGCGTGCAATACTCGTCACTCATCGCTCCCTTCTTCGGCTTCGGCGCCCTGGCGCTCCCAGCTCTAAAAACTCTCACAACCCTGCTGGGCGCGGTGTTTAACCACGAGTCAGTAATCATGAACAGCATGCCGCAGCAGATTCTAGCAACGCAGGATGCCCTGAAGAACCCTCACGATTCGAGCGCCGTGAAGATTATTAGCGGCGACTACATCGCGGTTCCAACCAGCCAGACCGCGAACCTGAAAGGCAATTTAGACAAGCTCCGGATCGTGAACGGTTGGCTGGTGCACCAGGATAGCCCCAAGGACGTGCCTCCGGAGCAGAGGGCGCTAGACTCGAAGGTACCTCCGGTAACGTACATGTCAGTCACTCTCACCGTGCAATCTTTAGCCGATGCGCAAGAGCAGAAGGCCAAAGGTTAGGCCGGCGGCACTGCTCACATTTTCCGGGCGCTTCGGAAAGTAATCCGTTCGATCGACCATTCGCTGGGGGCCTTGGCGACGAGCGTTCCGCGGGTGGAATTGCCGCATGCATCCAGCAGATCCTGGAGCGGACTTCCGGAGTTTCCGCGCGACTGTGCGCTCCTTATCGACTGCACTCCATCGAAGTCGAATATCCCTGGATTCGGAATTGCTTCTTTCGTCGAAATCACGATATAGGTGTCAGTCCCCCAAGGCTCACTGACCTCCAGGTCAGACGACTGGTCCAGCAGCCTCAGCAAAGGAACCGCCGGCGCCAATGGCTTCTCATCCTTTTCCGCCCTGGGCAAGTGATTGCCTTCGTTCCCGCTATCGAGTCTTGGAAACAGCAGCGTGCCTTTTCCCTGCTGGCTGATCGCAAATACGTACACCCAGCGGCGTGTCGGCCGTAGTCCCTTTGTATTTGGGATCGAGCTGAAGGAAGAGTTTATATTGCTCGCCCCCGTA
>OBLU010002301.1_pt1 | contig 17704 bp, 12 predicted proteins | sample 1518681 | NCBI WGS metagenome assembly OBLU01 (sample SAMEA3539304, study PRJEB22396) | soil metagenome | biome: tundra; feature: field; material: soil | place: USA | collected 2010-05 | depth 0.15 m | reverse complement strand
CCGGATTACACACGCCGGGTGATGGAAGCCGCCCACACACACAATGGCAAACTGATTAAAGCCTAAGAGAATAGTGAACCCCATGAAAGTCGAGACAAGGTCAGAGGCGCCCGAAAGAGCGCTTCCGGCGGTCGGTAGCCGACGTGCCCGAAAGAACGGTCTGTCGCGCGCTTTCACCCTGATCGAGCTGCTGGTCGTCATCGCGATTATCGCGATCTTGGCAGCATTGCTGCTGCCCGCCCTGGCCAAAGCCAAGGCGAAGGCCAACGCAATTAGTTGCGCCAGCAACATGAAGAACTGGGGGTATGCGACGATCATGTACGAAGGCGACTTTGGCGACAAATTCCCCCTCTTTGGCAACAACTCCCTCGATTACACCCAACCCTTCTGGTTTGAGCTGCTCGCGCCCTATGTCGCGAAGCAAAACAAGGGCGGCAATGGCATCTTCAACACCGACGCGCTTTTTTATGACACCCTCCGACGTTGTCCCGGGGGGAGTGTAGGGCCGGCTCCCTATTCTGGCGGCACGCCCGATGGAACGAATTGGAACTGCTATATTGGTTGCTATTTTGGCGCCTATGGAGACCCCGTAACCACGTCAACCTACACAGGGATCTCAGGGCCGTTCTATTATGGAGACACGGTGCAGGCAATGTCCGCGTCCAAAATCAAGCGGCCCGCTCAAGCGATGATCCTTACTGATACCATAACGCATTACCTTTATTCCCCTTTGGCGTATCCGTTTGCGGTTGATCAGGACGGAGATGGGAAGCTCGATACCTGGCCGAATTTTGGCGTCGCCTACAACTGGGGCCGTCCCACGGTTCATAGCGGCGGGGCCAATGTCACGACTGCCGATGGGCATGTCGAACGCGTGCCTTTCCGGGTGCTCTGGCAAATGACGCCTCGCCTCGAGATGGCCAGCCGATTGTGGTATATGGAATAAGCCTCTGCTGCTTGTGCGCAAGGAATATCACCCTGCCCGTTACGGCGCCCCGCTATGCGGTGCGCTGCTGTTGGCCGGCTTCGGCGGACTGCCAAATCCGCAAGCCATTGCCGCACCGCCGCCACGGCTGACTGACCCGGTCTACGCCGACTATGACTCGGAGCTTCGCGAAGTCGCCGCGCGCGCCGATGGCCTTAAGCACGTGGACTCCCCGGCGCTGATCCAGAAATTGCTGGACGGCAATATCAAAACCTACGCCTTTCTGGTTTGGCACCAGACTACGGACTGGGATGATTTCCGGCTGGAGTTCCTGCCCGCCGCCCAGGCCGCCGGCCTCAGCGTGTGGCTCTATCTGACACCACCCAGCGAGGGTACACCGGCTCCCTTTGGCGATGACTTTATCACCTGGGCCAGCGAAGCGGGCAAGCTTGCCACACAGTACCCGGTTCTTACGGGGCTGGCGATTGACGATTTCGGCGCCGCCAACCTCAGCTTCTTTACACCGGATTACATACGCCAGGTGGTGGAGGCCGCGCACGCCTGGAACACCAACCTGATGTTCCTGCCGGTGGTTTATGATGCGTCCGCCGCCCCCCAACTTCCCACCGTTTTGATCTCCCCCGCCTTCGCCAACGCCTATGGGCCATACTGCGGCGCCGTTATCTTCCCTTACATCAATACGACCAACAAAGACGATCTCACCGCCGAAGCGCCGCAGATTGCCTACAACAGCGATGTGATGAACGGCAGCCTGGCGCAGTTTGTGGTGGTGTTCCCCTGGAACAGGTCTTCTCAGAAAGGCAACTATGCGGCGCTCTCGCAGGTTCTAACCACTAACAGCCCCGGTTTTCCGGATGCGCCTTACTCCTTTAAGTTCCGCGTTTATGACGACTACACCGGTGCGACTGCAAACTACCATAAACTCCAGTTGCTCGTGGATGGCAGCATCGTCTGGCAACAGGATGTCGCGGGTTCAATGGGCATTCAGGACATCACCAACAATCTGCAAACCTGGATCAGGGGCAAGACTTCAGCGACGTTGGTTGTGCGGATGTATGATACCAATGCGGTCAGCAACTTCGGCGTCACGGCTTCCTGGAGTTTGCCGGCCGGCAACTGGACCCGCAGCGAAACCGGCGCATTCATCGGCACCAGTTCATACTATCCAGCGACCCCCGGACTGAACGTCCCTTTGATCGTTATGATATACGACTTGGGCTACAACGGATGGTCCCCCACCACGAACTATGTGCGCCAGGCCAATCTCATCGCCCGATCGGCGGTTGCGGCCGGCCGCGCCAGCGGCATCATCCAGTATTGCTTGGACAAGAGCGGTACCAGCCAGCAGTTTCCGATCATTCAACAGTTGTATGGACAGTGGGCATATCAGCCGCAGTTCCTGTCGCTTCAGTTGAATGGAAATGCCGTGATTCGAGGGAGCGGTGGTGGACCGAGCATCGGTTACACCTTGAAGGCAGCCGACGATCCGAACGTGCCTTTCTCATCCTGGACGGTGGTTGCCACGGGCGCCTTTGCCACCAACGGCTGTTTCACCAATACCGATGCGAATGCATCCGGACATGGAGGCCGGTTTTACCGGACTTCGGTTCCGTAAGAAAAATGAGATTCAACGTCCGTGCCACCTTCAAAAGTGCGTTGGCGTATTTTTGGAAGGTGGTGCTGGCGATTCCTCAAATTGCCGGTGGAAATCACTTGCCGTCGGTCTGAATGGGCTTGGTTGAGTTTATGAATCTAAAACGCGAGGTGGTTCAATTTGCGGTGCTTTGTTTGCTTGTGTCTGGGATTTGTGCTGCCGTTGCCGCCGATGATTCTCCGGCGATAAGGCTTCCGAGTGTCATTGGGGACAACATGGTTTTGCAGCGCGACCAGGTCGTGCCGATCTGGGGCTGGTCCGTGCCAGGGGCGAAAGTAATCGTTCAGTTCGCCGGCCAAACGCGGACGGCGACCGCTGATTCCGGCGGGCGGTGGGAAGTCCGCCTTCGTTCGATGCGTGCCAACGCGGTGCCGTCATCAATGACCATCACCGCAACCGAGTCCTGCGTGCTGACGAACATTTTGGTGGGCGAGGTTTGGCTTTGCTCAGGACAGTCGAACATGGAAAAGCCAATCGGCGACCAGCGCGGTCAGCGCCCGACCGTGAATGCCGCCGGAGAGCTCGCCACGGGAGATCAGTTTCCGCAGATCCGTTTGTTCAAGGTGCTGAACGTCAGGTCCTCCACGCGACTACAGGATGTAAGACCGGAGGCGACTTGGACAGCGTGCAGCTCAAATGCGCTCGAGGTGACGAGGTTTTCCGCCGTTGGCTATTTCTTCGGTCGCGAGATTTGTCGCAAGGTCAATGTCCCGGTAGGTCTGATTGAATCGTCCTGGGGCGGCACGATGATTGAACCTTGGACACCGGCGGAAGCTTATCAATCCGTGCCGCGACTCGCAGACTTGGCGAGGGTTGCGCCTGGCGACACGAATCTGGCCGCCGTCGCGCGGCCGGCGGTGATTTACAATGCGATGATTGCACCGCTTGCGCCCTTTGGCATTCGGGGCGTGTTGTGGTATCAGGGCGAACAGAACTGCAAAGACGCCGAGTCCGCCAGACTTTATAGGGATAAGATGGAAGCGATGATTTGGAGCTGGCGCAAACTGTGGGATGAAGGAAGTTTTCCGTTCTACTATGTGCAGCTTGCACCGTACACGTACTACACTGGCCAGACCGACCCGCGGGTGGCGAGCGTCGAGACGCTGCCGCAGATGTGGGAAGCGCAGACCGCAGCGTTGCGGTCACCCAGGACGGGAATGGCTGTGATTTACGACACGGTGGACAACCTGGGAGATGTCCACCCGGTGAGAAAGCGCGAAGTGGGCGAACGTCTTGCGCGAATCGCCCTGGCACAGGACTACCGCCAGAAAGCGGTTTGCTCCGGGCCGACCTTTGGCAGCGTCCGATTCGCCAAAGGCATAGCCGTAGTGCGTTTCGACCACGTTGACGGCGGCTTGGTCACTAACGATGGCAAGCCACCGACTTGGTTCGAAATCGCCGGAGCCGACGGAAAGTATGTCACAGCAGACGCAGTGACCGATGGCGACAAAGTCATCGTCTCAAGCCCGGGCGTGCCCGCGCCGAAGGCTGTGCGCCTCGGTTGGAGCGAGTTGGCGCAACCGAATCTGTTCAACGGCGCTGGCCTGCCCGTAAGGCCCTTTAGGACAGATTCGTGGTGAGGAGCACACCCGTGTCAGCAATGCTTTTTATGGAGACGGCAGCGTCGATGGTGTGGCTGTTTTCCAATACCTCACTTGCGACCCTTACCAGCCGACGCGTCGGAAGCCGCACCCGCAACGCGCCCCGCACGAGGCTGGTGACCCGCTCTTGATGAGGAAACGCGCGCACTTCGGGAATGAGCGCTGGCAGGCTGCTGCCCTCCCCAGCCCAGCGCCGCAGTTCCAAGTCTACGGTACAAGGGGAAGAACGCCGTTCGAGGAACCAGTCGCCAAAGTCCAGCGTAAACCCGGCCCCGACCCCCAAAAGGAAGACTGGTGTCAAAATTATCTCCCAAAAAACCAATGGCCGCCGCCTAAACTACCAAGACGGCTGGCAAGGAGTCTGGCAGCCTTAACAACTGTATGACAGCGCTTCGTTTTCTCGTTTCGCCGCGCTGGCTGCTCCTCGTACAGCGAGGACGGCGGGCGCCGGCTCGGCGGGTATCAAGGCCCGATCATGAATGCTGGTTTCCACTAGTGCTACAAATAGTAAAATCTATGAAAACCGAGACAAGCTTAGAGGCGCCACAAAGAGCGCTTTCGGCGGTGGGCCGCGGACATGCCCGAGAGCACGACCGGCCGCGCGCTTTCACCCTAATCGAATTGCTGGTGGTCATTGCTATCATCGCCATCCTCGCAGCGTTGCTGCTGCCAGCTTTGGCGCAAGCCAAGGAGAAGGCTAAACGAACTCAATGTGCCAGCAACCAGCATCAGATTGGGCTGGGCTGGATTATGTATGTGCAGGATAACGGGGATGTCTATCCCACCATTCGTGGCTGGGGCGCAGCCGGAGGACAGCGGGGCACACCCACGGCGATAACCAGTTGGCTGGACGTTCCCTTCGGCATCTCCGTGGACGCGACCAATCGCCCATTGAACCGGTACGTGCCAGCTATCGGAACATGGCGCTGTCCCTCGGATCATGGTGATGCCAATTATGGCGCGGTAAACTGTTTTGTAGAATATGGCAACAGCTACGTTACCCAACACGACGTGGATTCCTGGCGGACGGCTCATGTGACCGCTGATAGCGATCCGACTTACGCGGGCACATCTAAACCCATCAAATCCACCGAAGTCGCCCGCAACCCGGTCAACAAGATCATCCAGGGTGATTGGGAATGGGAAAACAACGGTTACGATTTCGGGAATCCTTCGTCCTGGTGGCATAATTACCGAGGTCAGCGGCGACAGAACATGTTGTTTGCCGACGGTCACGTTGTGTTCTATCGGTTCCCGGAGGATATCAAGAACTGGATATACATTCCCCTTCCTGATCCCACATTCCTCTGGTGGTAAGGATTTGAGCGCCACCCCCTCATGAAAACACGCTGTCAGCCCTTGAAGGCCATGCTGTGTCTCCTGGTGGCATTTACCGCACCTATGGGTCAATCCTGCGCAGCCCTCATCTTTCCGTATATGAAGTGGGCGACCAACAGCGACGTTAACGCGCTGGCACGCACCAGGCGGCTTTATCGCCTTTCGGCTCCTTGACTTCCGCACGGATGGAAACACCAAAGCCAACAGCATCGGCCAGACGGTGGGCAACTGCGCTGTGCTCGCGCCGGTCGCCACAAACAGCGCCGGCGGGCTCCGGGCCCGCGAATCGGGGCGGCCCGTCTCAGACAGGCCAAGCGACGGCGGGGAAGCCGCTTCCCGAACGGATGCTCTCCGTTGACGCCATGCGTGGATTCGACATGTTCTGGCTGGTTGGCGGCTATTCTGTGGTGCAGGCGCTGGTAGCATGGATCAATTGGCCTCCATTGACGGCGGTGGCAGACCGTGAAATGGAGCATCCTGTCTGGAGCGGGTTTCATTGGTGGGACGTGATCATGCCGACGTTCATTTTCATTTCCGGCGTGACGATCCCGCTGTCGGTAACCCGACGCTTGGAAAGTGGAGGATCACGCGCAGCGATTTACTGGCGGCTGCTTCAACGGCTGGTCCTGCTTCAGGTCCTAAACCTGGCCTATTACGGCGCCCTCCAGCATCTGGACTGGCACCAGATGCGGTTCGGCGGGGTGCTGGCGCGAATTGGCTGGTCGTATTTCTTCGCGGCACTCATCGTGATGCATGCCAAACCGCGGCAGCAGTTCATATGGGCCTTGGGCATACTGCTCGGCTACTGGGGGGCCATGACTTTGATAGCCGTGCCCGGGACGGGTCGCGGGTTGATGACGCCCGACGGCAATTTGGCCGGCTACATCGACCGCGCCCTGATGCCGGGAGTCCTGTACGGAGAACTCTACGAGCGAGAAGGACTTTACGCCACTCTGCCCACGGTGACCACTGTGCTCCTGGGCGCTCTGGCGGGCCATTGGTTGCTCTCAGACCGGAAGGGAAGTATCAAAGTTGCAGGATTGCTGGCGACCGGCGTGGGGTGTCGTCTCCTCGGCCAGCTTTGGTTCCTGAGCATGCCGATCAACACCAAGATGTGGACCCCTTCGCTAGTGTTGGCCGCGGGTGGCTGGAGTCTTATCTTCCTTGCTCTCTTTTATCTCGTGATCGACGTTTGGCGCCTGCGGAGGTGGGCATTCTTTTTCATTGTCATTGGGATGAACTCCATCTTGATCTACTTCCTGCCCGTGCTGGTCGATTTCGATCAAATCGGGCATCGGCTGTATAACGGCATCGTCTCCCTGATGCCGAAACAGGCTCAGCCATTGGTCTTTGCGTTATGCACCCTGGTCGGGGTCCAATGGCTCCTGCTCTGGTTCCTGTTCCGAAAGCGCATTTTCCTGCGAGCATGACCCTGAATTCTCAAAGCCAACCCATGAGCCAACTGGTTCTCCGCAGCGGCGTCGAACTGGTTGCTGTCACCGCGCTGGTCTTCGCGACGGGTTGGGGCGGCGTGCGGTTGGCCGAGGTTATGCACCGGCATCCAGTCGGCCCGTCCAAGAGCGGCATCATCGAACTGCGAATTGTGAAATCAGATCGGCGGGGCGACGTGACTTTCGAGGAAGGTTCGGGCTACGCGGGGTGGTGGCATTGTCGAGGGGATTGGGCGGTCGAGTGGAGAGTGGCTCCCAAACTGCCCGGGCGTTACAGGGTCGAGGTGCGCGTGGCCACCCCGGAGCGGACGCCCGATCGATTGCTCGAGGTTACCATCGGGGACCAAGTACTGGCGGCAATGGTCCCCGACACCGGCAGCGCTGCGAAGTGGAAGATGCTCGACGCGGGTTTGATAACTTTGGAGGCGAAGGCATGTTCCCTGGTCGTGCGACCGGGCTCAGCCGCGCCGGCCAATCTGAATGTAAAGTCGGTGACTCTCCGGCCTGTGGAAGCCTCGCAGTAACCATGAAACCGCTCACTTATAACTCCCTAACCGACGAAATCATCGAGGTCGTCCGCAAGCTCCGCGCCCAAGCGAAATGAAATTCGGCCCGCCCATGATCGTGACACTTGCCATCGCCATGGCGGCCAGGGCCATTGCCGCGCCTGTCCCAGACGCGACGGATGTGAAGCGCGCGCTGCCCTTTTGGGGGAACTTTTCCGCCGCGGCTTTGAGTGCTGACTGGACCAACCAACTCGCCAAAGACAATCGCGTGATGGTCATCGACGGCGCGCTGGAGTTTCACGCGCGCGCCAATACCCACGCGCATGTTGAGCGCGGCTTGAACGTGGATTCGGTTCGCGTGTCTTGCGCGCTCAAGGCTGAAAATTCTGCTACGCCGGTATCGCTGTTTTTGAGTTGGGGCGCTTCGGATTTCATCCAGTTTGGGCTCAACTCACCCGTTACCGGCCGGCTCAACGCCCGCGAAGTGCTCGGCACTTATCCGCACGATTACGATCTCGGCCCGGTCGCCGCAGGCGCCTGGCGGTTCATCGCTGTCGAACTGGCCGGCGACTGCATTCGTTATCTTGCCGGCCAGGACGGCAAATCGTTCGAGTGTGTCCACGTCAGCCCCCGACCGGAGCGCTTCGCCGGCGCGCCGAAACTCTTGGTGCTCGGCCAGGATTCCGATGGCAGCATCTTCCCCCGCCCCACGCCCTGGCTCGTTGCGCCTGGGACCGAACCCGTCGGCCTGAGTTACGTTCGCGATTTGCGGCTTGAAGCGCTGGGCAAGCGGCAACAGACCGCCTCGGCTGAAGAACGTCGCTTGCTGGCGCAGCGCGAGCGCGATCTTTTTGGGGAACAGGAACTGGCGTCAAACGACGACCCGTCGTTCGAGTCGGTTAGCCGGCATCTCCCGGCAATGAAGTGGCCCCGCGAAACGATCGGGGTGAAGGACAACCCCTTCGCCATTGGCGTGGCGGCCGACGGCTCCCTGCAGTTCAGCGCCGACATTGCGAACTACAAAAAGCCAGTGGCGTTTTTCCAGATCGGAGGCTATCGGTTTGGCTCGGGCGCGACCGCCTGCTCCAAGCGCCTGCTGAATGGGTATATGCCCATCGTCGTCGCCAATGATCAGCAAGGCGGCCTCGAGTTCGAACAGACCGTTTTCGGGCACAGCAAAGACTTCTCGCCAGACGAACCTTTGTCTGCGTATGTGCGATTCCGCGCGACGAATCCCGGCGATACCGCCCGCAGCATCGGCCTCAGCCTGAAGGTTGAGCCCGCTTCCGACAAGCTGCGATGCCTGGCGTGGCATCTCAACGTTCCCGCGCACGGCAGCCGGGCGGTCGAGGTACGCCTGCCCTGCCAGGTGCTTGAGTCACCGGCAGAGGAGGTGTCCACGGACGAGTTTGAGGGAAAACTTGTGCAGACAACCGCTTACTGGAACCAACTCATCGCCAGGGGCAGTCGCTTTGAGATTCCGGAGCCCCGAGTCCAGGACGCCTACCGCGCATGGATCGCCTATAGCTTCCTCAACGTGTCGAAGCGGGGTGATGTGTATCACGTCTGCGACGGGTCAGGCTTCTACTCGAAGATCTATGGCTACAGCGCCGCCCTGTACTGCAACAACCTGGACCTGCTCGGGTACCATGACCTGGCGGCCACCTATTTCGATTCGCTGCTGACCTTCATGCAAACCAACGGTCTGCTTGCCGTGAACTTCGGCGACACCGATACGGGGGCGGCCCTCTGGTCCATGAGCGAGCACTACCGCATCACGCGCGATGCAGCCTGGCTCCGGCGGATGGCGCCGAAGATGCTCGCCATGGGCAACTGGATCATCGAGCGGCGCCACGCGGCCCTGGCGCAGACCAACGAACCCGCGCTCACCCGAGGTTTGATTCGTTACCGCCCTTACGCGGACCTGCTTCATCCCGCGGCGGATTACTTCTCCAACGGCTACTTGTGGAAGGGCTTGGCCGCCGCGGCTGGCGTTTTTGCCGAAATTGGTCTCCAGGATGAAGCCGCCCGGCTGAAGCGTGAGAGCGACACCTACCGCAATGATATCTCGGCTTCCATGGAAGCGGCGTTGTTTGCCGATCATGGCATGAAGATTCTGCCGGCGATTCCCGACACGCGCGAATTATGGAAGGAATCGGACGGCAGCGCGAACGGCTACTACGGGATTATCGCCCCGTGCATGCTGGAGGCGGGCCTCCCGGCCTGGGACGATCCTAAAGCGGCATTGCTCGTGAACGCGCTGGAGCGTCGCGGCGGGCTCACGGCCGGCGTGTGCCAGTTCCACGACATGGTGGACCACGCCTACACCTACGGCTACTGGATGAACTGTTTGCAGCGGGATCAGGTCAAGCAGACAATCCTGGGTTTATATGCCTCGATGGCTTACGGCATGTCCCGCGGAACCTATGCGGCCGTCGAGTGCACTGCCGCCCGCACCGGTGAGAACTACTGGACTTTGCCGCACACCTACTCGAACACCCAGCAGCTCCGGCTGTTGCGGAACATGCTCCTGCGCGAGGAAGGCGATAAGCTCTGGATCGGGCAGGCCATTCCACGAGAATGGCTGACCGTCGGAAAGCGGGTGGTCGTGACCGACGCGCCCTCCCTGTTCGGGCCGGTGAGTGTCAGCTTGAGTGCCCGGGCCGATGGCTCGATGCGGGTCCATCTGGAGCCGCCGGGCCGGGCTGCTCCCAAAGAAATCGTTATTCGGTTGCGCCACCCGCAGCGGCGCAGGATCGCCAAAGTGCAGGCCGATCGGCCGGCGCAGCTTGGGTTTAGCGGCGACGACATTCGGTTGAAAGAAGCTGGCGGACCGATCAGTCTGGATGTTACGTTTAGATAGAAACTCAGAACTCCTGGTAACAATAACTGCATGAGCTTTGTTGATTGGCTGGTGGTGGCGGCATCGTGTTCGCTGGTGTTTCTGGTGGGCCTGATGTTCGCCCGGCGTTCCTCGAAGAAGGGCGCCGCCGGATATTTCGCCGGCGGCCGCGACGTGCCGTGGTGGGCCATTGGCCTGTCCAATACCGCCACCTATAGCTCCGGCACGGGCGCATTCGTGATGCTGGTGCTGGTGTTCGGGCTCGCCGGCAACTGGCTCTGGTGGGCGAGTTGGATCGTGTGGATGCCCCTGGTGGCCATCGTCTGGGCGCGCATGTGGCGGCGGATGCAGATCGTGACGACAGCGGAATTGATTTCGCTGCGCTACGGTGGGAAGCCGGCCCTGGTAGCGCGCAAGATTTATGCGGTGGTTTGCTGTTTCGGGTTTGCCGTGCTCATCATCGCCTACATCACCGGCTTCTTCGCCAAGACTATCGCCCCGCTGTGTCCGCTCACAACCGCGCAGGTGCTGCTCATTTTCGGCGGCATCACCGTGGTCTACACGATGTTCGGCGGCCTGCTCGGCGTGGTCTATGCCGACGTGGTGCAATTCGCCATCATGATCACCGGCTGCACGGTGTTTCTGGTGCTAGCCGCTTCGCATCATGGCGGCTGGCACGAGATCGTCCGGCGCGTCCATGACATCCGTCCTTCGGGCCTCGTGCAAACGCCGCCGACGCCATCCATAGACTTGCTGACCTTGGTGGTGCTGTTTCTGCAAGGCTGGTTTTTCGCGGGGTCGCCGACCGCCGGCGAAGGTATGACCGCGCAGCGCTTCATGGCCGCGCGTGATGAGCGTCACGCCGTTGGCGGCCAGCTCTTCAACGCTTTCCTCGCGCTTTCATTCCGCACCCTGCCGCTGATCGGTCTTGGCGTCGTGGCAATGTCGCTGTTCTGGACTTCCGATTTGCAGACCAAGCTTGGGGCCGCCCCCGCAGGCACCGCGATGCTCAAAGACCCGGCGCACGCTTGGGGCGAGCTGATCAAGGCCTCGCATCTGCCGCATGGGTTCATCGGTCTGCTCGTCGCGGCGGAAGTCGCCGCGTTCATGGGATCGCTCAGTTCGCTCATCAACTGGGGCAGCAGCTTCGTGGTGAATGATCTCCTGCCGGCCCGGTTCGGTGGCGCGCGGGACAAGGTCTGGGTCAGCCGGCTCACCTCCCTCGCGTTGTTCATCTTCGCGGCGGTCGTCACAATCTTGTTCGTCGATAACATGGTGAGCTGGTTCCTGTTCATCAATTCGGCGATGGTGATTTTTCTCCTCCCGCTCGCGTGGTTCCGGTTTTTCTGGTGGCGCTTCAACGTGTGGGGCGAGCTCGCCGCGGTGATTCTCGGCTTGCCGCTCTCCATCATCGTCTGGTTCGTGCTCGATTACCAAAGCAAGCCCATGTGGCAGGGGCTGGGTTTCCTCTTTGGCCTGAGCTTTGTTGTGCTGGTTGCCGTAACGCTGCTCACGCCGCCCGAATCGAAGGAAACCCTGAAGCGTTTCTATGCCCGCTGCCGTCCACCGGGCTTTTGGAAGCCCATCAGCGACGAAGTCAAACTCGAAGACATCGGTGAGCCTACCACGGGTGAAATGTTCGTGGAATCAATTCTCGGCATCGTGGCGTCGCTCGGCCTCGTGCTGGCGACCAATGCGGTTTTTGTCGGCGACTGGCCGCGCTTCTTCGCCAGCCTCGCCGGCTGCCTGGTGACCGCAACGTGGCTGCTCCGACGGATTCTGCTGAAGTCGAGGATGGCGAAACCGGTCCCGAAAATGGAAATGGAGGTGGCCCGATGAAACGTCTGTTTATCCCCCTGGCTTTGTTCCTCGCTGCCGCTGTGCGGTTGGATGCCGCCGGCAAAGTCTCGGACATTCACACGAACTTCCACATCACGCTGCCGAAGGAAACGCGCGAGTTTCCCGAGCCGTTGCCGGCCGGCGCGCAGCCGGGTTTCAAGTTCCGCGGCACGAAAGGCTGGGCCTGGACTCCCGACCAGTACCTCGCCGAGATTCCCTACCTGGCGAAGTTCCAGATGAACTTCCTCATGAACTGCTACATTTCGATGTATGACATCGAGCATCATGACAAGTGGTACGACGGCGACGCGAACCGCTGGTGGGAAGACCTGCCGCCTGAAAAGAAAGCCGCTTACGAACGTGTCGTGCGCTCCTGCCAGGAACACGGCATCCAATTCTGCTTCAGCATGAACCCGAATCTGTTCAGCAAGCGCCTGGTGAATGACAATTCGGCGGAAAGTGTCGATCTGCTCTTCAAGCACTTCGCCTGGATGCAGGGCCTCGGCGTGAAATGGTTCAATCTGGCACTGGACGACGCCCAGGAAGGCATCAATGCCGCCAGTCAGGCCCGGGTGGCCAACGAGATCTTCCACCGCCTGCGCGCCAAGGATCCCCAGGCGCAGATGATTTTCTGCCCGACCTATTATTGGGGCGACGGCACGCTCAAGGACCAGCAGCCTTACCTCGAAATCCTCGCCCGCGAACTGGACAAGGATATCTACGTCTTCTGGACCGGCGAGGCGGTCGTCGGCCGTGTGACGCGCAAAGCCGCCGAAACCTTCCGCCGCATTTCCCGCCATCGCGTTTTCTTGTGGGACAATTACCCGGTCAACGACGGCCACCCAACGATGCATCTGGGCCCGGTTGTGGATCGCGATCCCGACCTGTGCGAAGTCCTCGACGGTTATGTGAGCAATCCGATGCGCGCCCAGAATCAGGCTAACCGCATTCCGCTCGCCACCTGCGCCGACTACGCCTTCAACCCGCGCGACTACGACCCGGTGCGTTCCGTGGGCCAGGCGATTCTGCTCCTGGCCGACACTCCCGCTCAGCGTGAAGTCCTGTGCGACCTGGTCGAGACCTATCCGGGGATGCTGCTGAATCCCGCTGCCCGCAAATACACCTCCTACAACTCGGTGCGCGAACAAATGGATCATATCCTGACCGGCTCGCAATCCCGCCAGGCCGCCGTGGCGTACGTTGAGCATTTGCAGAAACTTTCCGGTCGGTTGAAGCGGGAATTCCCTGATCGCTATGGTCCGGAGAAAGACTCCCTCGACGCGGACATTCAGGCCGCCCAACAGAAACTCGCTGCTCGGTACCCATGAACACATCGGTCTTGAACCCACACGTTATGAGCGAAGGATTGGCCATTTTCGGTGGTGAAAAAGTCCGGACAAAACCCTTCTCAAGCTGGCCCGTCTTTGGCCCTGAGGAGGAACAACGGCTGCTTCGGGTCCTGCGCAGCGGCAAATGGGGCAAGCTCCACGGCCCGGAGGTTGCCGAATTCGAACAGCGCTTCGCCGCTATGCACGGCGCCAAACACGGCATCGGTGTTGTCAACGGCACCGTCTCCCTGCGTGTCGCCCTGATGGCCGCCGGCATCAAGGCCGAGGATGAGGTGATCGTGCCGCCCTATACTTTTCTCGCCACTGCAACGGCGGTCGTGGAAGCCAACGCCGTCCCCGTGTTCTCGGATATTGATCTGGAGACCTTCAACCTCGACCCCAAGGCCGTCGAAGCCGCCATCACGCCGCGCACGCGGGCCATCATGCCGGTGCATATAGCGGGCCAGCCGGCCGATATGCGGGCCATCATGGCCATTGCCAGCAAGCACAACCTCGTCGTGATCGAGGATGCTGCGCACGCCCACGGCGCGATTTGCGCGGGGCGTCCTGCCGGCTCGATCGGACACATGGGCTCCTTTTCCTTTCAATCGAGCAAGAACCTCACCAGCGGCGAAGGCGGCATTGTTGTCACGTCGGATGACAAGCTGGCTGCGGCTTGCCGCTCCATTCACAACTGCGGACGCATCGAGGGGGGGCTCTGGTACGAACATCATGTCATGTCCGCCAATTATCGGCTCGGTGAATTCCAGGGTGCCATCCTCAATGCCCAGTTGAGCCGTCTGGAAGAACAAACCAGGACCCGCGACAGCAACGGCCAGCATCTCGCCGCCAGGCTCAGTCGCATTCCTGGCATCTATCCGCAGAAGCGTTCAGCCGACTGCGAGAGGCACAGCTACCATCTGTTTCTGTTCCGGATCGATGCGAAGGCGTTTGGCGCCCCGCGCTCGGCCATCCTCAAGGCTCTGGAGGCCGAGGGCATCCCTGTTTGCGGCGGCTACGCCCTGCCGCTCTATCGTCAGCCGCTCTTTGTAAACAAGGCCTTCGGACCCTATCTGGCGCAGGCGTCGGCTCGGTTGGATTATTCAAAAGTCCGCTGTCCGAACTGCGAGAGAATCTGCGCTGAACAGGGTGCTTGGTTTGAACAGAACCTCTTCCTGGGCGATCGGACCGACATGGACGATATTGCGCGGGCCTTTGAAAAGATTTATGAACAACGAACCGCACTGGAGGACTTGAAACCATGAAAATAGGCACTTCCCAAATAGACATTACGCCCAATCCGGGCGCCGAACTCTCCGGCTTCGCCGCGCGTATCCAACCTTCTGTTGGCGTGCTCGATCCGCTCTTTGCCAAAGCCCTCTACCTGACTGACGGTAGAACGAGGCTGCTCTGGATGCACTGCGACCTGATCGGTTTTGATCGCGCCACCGTCCAGTCGTTCCGCCATTGGGTACGCCAGCAACTCGGCCTGGCTGAAAACCAAGTGATGCTGTCAGCCACGCACACCCACGCCGGCGCTTGCACGATACATTTGCAGGAAGCGGGCGAATACGACCGCGCCTATGTCGAATTCCTGCAGCTGCGATTGCGCGAAGCTGCGGAGAGAGCGCTGGCGCGGACTGGGACAGTTGAACTCGTGACGGTCGAAGGCCACCTGGATCTCGCTGTGGACCGGCGCAAGACCGCATCCTCACACACCGACCCGCGAGTGGCCGCATTTGGCTTTCGTCGCGCTGACAGAACTTTCGCCGCCGCGATCGTGAACTACGCGATGCATCCCGTCGCACTTGGTTCGACGAACCGTTGCATCAGCGCGGACATTTCCGGTCAGGCCGCAACCGAATTGGCGCAGCAATTGCCCGGCAATCCCGTCGTCTTGATCACCAACGGCGCTTGCGCCAACCTCAATCCTCCTGCTGAAAATGTTCCGTTCAGCCAGGTCAAACAATGGGGCGGCCAACTTGCCGATGCGGTGGCGAACCTTTTGAAGGCCACGCAGACGGCTGCGAACCCAAGGCTTCGTGTCCTCAGCCGCATGGTACCGTTGGCGCTGGACACGCTCGATGCGGACGGCATCAATACGTTTGCCGACAAAGCTCTGCACAATGCTGGACCGCTTGCACAGTGGGGTGACAAATACCGACGCGTGGTTGAGCACTGGCGTTCCTCGTTGTTGCGCAACATCCAAGCCTCCTTGAACGGCCATCACGAAGCCGAGTTGTTCGGCATCGGTTTGGACGACGTGATTCTGCTCGGCGCGAATGCGGAAGTGTTTTCGGAGTTCACCGACATGCTGCGCCAGCACAGCGACAAGAGAATCTACCTCGTCGGTTATGCAAACGGCGACATGGGTTATCTGCCGACGCGCGCTGCTTATGCGGAGGGTGGTTACGAAGTGGACGTGGCCCACCTGTTTTACGGCGGCTTCCGGCCCAAGGCGGGCGGATTGGAACTGCTCGCGGAGGAGGCGGCTGACTTGGTGGATAGCTTTCACAAGGGATCGCCAGCTACAGCCAACCCCAACGTACCGCGCAACCTTCACCTTTCGCATCAAGCGCAAGCATGAACGATCCCATCACGCGGCGCGATTTCATCAAGACCACGGGCGCTGCTCTTGGCGCAACGGGACTGGCGCTCGGAACGAATTCATTGGTCGTCGCCGACGCCGCGGCATTGGAACAGAACCAATTCGGCGTTGCGGCGCTGGCACACACGCACGATTTGCGGCTGCCGGACTGGGGTTGCTACAACAACGGTTATAACGGCCTTTCGCACGTCGCCGACCTAAAACAGGGGTTGTGTTTCGAGCTCGGCGTGTTTCCCGGGTTCTTCCGCCGCGAAATGCTCGTGCCGAACGTGAAATGGGAATCCGGTTTTCATCCGTGGGAAGGAGCGCCTGACCTGAGCTATTTCTGTTACCGCTACGAAATGCTTTGGAAGGATCAACTTTACTGCGACGTTTCGTTTTCGGCGTTGGACGGCCAGACGCGGCTGATCCGTGCCGAATTCGTCAACCACACGTCGGTCACCCAGAATGCCGTGTTGCACTACATGGGCTACCTGTATTTCCCGCCCGTGCAGCCTTACTCGACCGAAGCCTTGCGGCGCAGCAAGGTGTTGTTGCCCGACGGCGGGTTGTGGTTCGACGCCATTGATTACGAGGATTTGGAGTTCGCCATGCCGCAACCGCGTGACAGTCTGACTTGGGGTGGAAGGCGGCGCGCCGAAGTTCGCGATCATGGTTTTGTCAGCGGCAGTGGGGTCGGCAACGGCCTCGGCGGCGCGTTCGGGAAGGAGGCCGGAGACAAAATTGCTTTCTCAATCTCGCTGCCACAAGGTTTCAACAACGCAGCTTTGGTCTTGCGCTATCGCACCCTGCCAGAGAATCAGCGCGCGGCGCAATTGCATCTGAGCGGCCCAGTGGAGCGCGACATCGAACTCCCGGCCAGCGCGGATTTCGCGTTGCGGATACATTCGCCACAACAGTCCGGGCAAAGCTTGTCATGTAGCTCCTGCAGCCTCGCCCGGTCGGCATAGAGCCGGTCAAAGTTTCCGCGCTCTTCCGCCGAAAGCATCAAATATGCCACCATCAATTCACTCGATTTCATGTTCAGTTTCTCCGCCCGCCTCACGTTTCACGCGTCAATCCCCGTGTAGAACCGCCGGCCCACCATGCCGCTGCCAAAGCTCCTGCGTCGTGTGCATGGCGAATTGGTATTTGATGGGGTTTGAGGAGCCGTTTTGGGTGCCTTGCCGTTGATGGCAGTCTCGCGCAGTCTGTCGCGCCATGAAGAACCTGCTGCTGCTCCTTGCTCATCTGCTGACCACGCTGGCCAGAATCATTAAACCCAGTGGTGCTCGGGCCGTAGTGGCCGAGAACCTCTTGCTTAAGCAGCAACTCCTGGTTCTCAATAGGTCCCGGCACCGAGCGCCCAATCTCCGCGCTCTGGAGCGCGTTCTGTTCGGGTTCTGGGCACTGTTTCTGAGCCCGCACCGGATCCGCCGAGCCGCGGTGGTCCTCCGGCCCTCCTCGCTGCTCCGATTTCATGCCGCGCTCAAACAACACAAATACCGCTTACTATTCAGTCCTCGCAAAGGAGGTGCGCTAGGTGTCACTGGCAAAAATCTCATCTGGGGCGAAAACACTGGGCTTCTGCGGTATTTCCCGGAATCCTCGG
>OBLU010002299.1_pt1 | contig 17710 bp, 14 predicted proteins | sample 1518681 | NCBI WGS metagenome assembly OBLU01 (sample SAMEA3539304, study PRJEB22396) | soil metagenome | biome: tundra; feature: field; material: soil | place: USA | collected 2010-05 | depth 0.15 m | reverse complement strand
ACCGTGTGGCAGCAGCAAAAAGCCGGATGGGTCGTCATCGCGCACAGCGTCAGCCAACAATGAAGCGCGTGCTAGACGCCATCCCCGTAGAGACGCGGCGCGCCGCTTCTCCCGCAATCGGCAAGAACGTGGCCGCCTTTCGCCGGGCCGTCCTCGGCTGGTACGACCAGCATCGCCGCGACCTTCCCTGGCGCAAGACTCGCGATCCCTACCGCATCTGGCTCAGCGAAGTCATGCTGCAACAGACGCGCGTGGCCGCCGTGCTGGAACACTACCGCGTTTTTCTCGAACGCTTCCCCAACGTCGAAGTGCTAGCCGCAGCCTCTGAAGACGCGGTCCTCGCCGCCTGGAGCGGGCTGGGCTACTATCGACGAGCGCGCATGTTGCATCGGTGCGCGCGGCAAATCGCTAGACAACACGGCGGCTGCTTCCCCCGGGATTCCGAAGCCTTGCTCGCCCTGCCCGGCATCGGACGCTACACCGCAGCTGCCATCGCCAGCATCGCGTTTTCCGAACCCGTCGCCGTTGTCGATGGGAATGTCGAGCGTGTTTTGCAAAGATTGATCGGCATCAATCTCACCACACCGCAAACCTGGCAACACGCGCAAGCCTTTCTCGCGAACTCCCGTCCCGGGGATTTCAACCAGGGCATGATGGAACTCGGCGCAACCGTGTGCGTGCCGCGCGCGCCCCATTGCCCAATGTGCCCTGTGCGGAAATGGTGTGTCACGCGGGGAGAAATTCCGAGCGCCGAGCCGCCTTCCCGTCAGAAAAAGAAACAAATCTGGTGTGCCCTGGAGTGGCGCAGCAACGGCGGCAGCGATGGCAAAGTCCGGCTGGTGCAACGCCAGCGCCGAGCCTCGCTCATGCCCGGCATGTGGGAACTGCCCCAATCATCCGAGCCTCCGCGTCGATTGCCGGCGTCAGCGCGCTGGCGCACGTTTCGCCATTCCATTACCATCACCGACTACACTGTTCATGTGTTACGGAATACGCGGTTGCGGAATGCGCCATTGCTAGATGCTCCGGCCGCCGCGAAAGGCACGTGGATCGCAATCGATCGTATCCCTCGGATCCCAATCACCGGGTTGACGCGGAAAATCCTGAAGGCCAGCGGTATCATCTAATGTGGTGATGCATTTCTTTTATGAAGTGGATTGATCGCCTGTTTGGAGGTCGGAAAGATATGACTGCATTGCGGGAAGGAAGCAAAGCGCCTGACTTTTCTTTGCCCGCCCTCTTTAGCGGCAAAGAGGGCGGCACGTTCTCTTTACGAGACGCACTCAAGCGCGGACCCGTGGCGGCCGTGTTCTTCAAGGTTTCCTGCCCCGTCTGCCAATATGCGTTCCCATTTTTCGAGCGCTTGCGCAAAGCGTACGGTGGCGAGAAAGTCGCCATGGTAGGAATTTCTCAGGACGACAAGCCCAACACCGCGGCCTTTTTGAAGGAGTATGGCGTAACCTTCCCCGCGCTCCTCGACGATCCCGCCGGCTATGTGGTTTCAAACGCATATGGCCTCACCAATGTGCCGTCGTTGTTCTTCATCGCGCAGGACTCCGAGATCAAGATCTCCAGCGTAGGCTGGGTAAGAGCCGACATGGAAGATCTGAACCGCCGCCTGGCCGACGCCAGCAAGACTGCGCTAAGGCGGCTATTCCTCCCCAAAGACGACGTCCACGACTCCCGCCCTGGTTGAAGCTCCAAAAACTGATCCCGCGGTCGCGGGAAGAGAAGGTGGGAGATGAACGGCAGCCTACGCGGCGACGAATTTGAAAGAGCGCTCCGCGCCGGCCAAGAGCCGTTACCGCGGTGTTTCCGCGTTTGTACCAGCGTAACTTTGGACCCGTCCCGGCGACGTGCTAGCCTGCTGCTTAGTTCGCAGTTTCAGTAATTTGCAAGCAGCGCAAGAGACGAGTGCCAATGCCCAAGCTCCCGGTTTTCCGGTTGCGTAATTCTGAACCGCCCAGCCGGCCCGATCTTCAATACTACGGACTCACACTCGAATTCAGCGATTTGCAACTGGGCGTCGACAATCTCCGCTACGATGTTTTTTTCAGCCGGCGCATGAGCGCTGAGTTAAGTTTTCATCTCGCGCGGTACATCTGCCGCTTCGGTGAGGTGGAATCGCTGTTCGAAATGGACGTTCCCTGCGCGGGCCAAAGCAAATTCATACGCGCCGCCGAGGGCACCACCAAACTGTGCAAGCCCGGCCCCGCGGACCTGAAAACTCTGCTGGTCTCGATTCATCTCGCAATCCTGAATCGCGCCAAGGCAGAAGGCAATCCATCGGTCGATATACTCGGCCGCCTGGCCGTGCTCAAGTTCATACGCACCGAACTGCAAACGCAGTTTGCCAGAATTCTCGAACAGTGCCGCATGAAGTCAAAGTCGCTGGAGGGCGTGCGGCAAGCGAAAATGATGCAGACCCAGGAGCTTGTCTCCTCTTTCCAGGTGGGCAAGAAGATTATCCTCCGCCGCGCCGGGCAGGAGTTGTTTCGTCTGCTTCGCGAAATCGAAAAAGAAACGCTGGCGCGGACTCGGCGGTCGTTACTCGGCGAATCGCTGCTCGGGGAATTGCCCGCCGGCTGGTATCGTCTGTTCCTCAATCCGCTGATTCTTACCGAAGATGGCCGCGACGATTATCTCTGCGCCGAGCACTATTATATGTTCGGCAACTTCGCCAGAGATCCCGACCGTTTCCCCAGTCTCCGCCAGTTCGCGCTAAATTTTCTGCGCGAACTCGGATACGGGGAGGGCATTGACGATGAGCATCTGGAGCAGGCGCTCAATGCTCCCGAAAACGCGACTGCGCTCGTTGGCACCGGCAACGGCGAAGACTTGACGCCCGAAGATCGCAATCGAAAAGACCGCCTCGACATCTGGACGCGCATGCTGCAGCGCGAAGGCGTTCTGTCCCACGTCGTTGCTTCCTACGAGGCCGTTCCTCTGCTGGCCGAGTATGCGCCGCGGGTAAATCCGCAGCAGATCAAGAACGCGCTGATCTTCCGCGAAGAAGCGGAGCGGGTGGAAAAAATAATTGCCGAAAGCCGTCTCCATTCCGACCGTCTCTTTGCCGCCGTCGGGCGCGTCGCCTCCTGCCGCGGTTCGGAGCGCAGCCGTTTTGCCGCGCGTCTTCTGCACGACCTGTTTTGCTATCATCGCGACCTGCGCGGCCTGGAAGCCCTCAGCGCCGGATTTGACAGCATCAACCTGGTCAGCGACGACAAAGTCCGCGAACTCTCCACCCTCAACGGCATGCTCTACGAGTTCCTGCCTCCCGAAGACCAGAAGCCCGCTGAGGATCGAGTTGTTCACCACGTGATCCTGAAGGCCGACGTGCGCGACTCTTCGCGCCTCACCCGCTCGCTGATGGGAAAAGGCATGAACGCCGCCTCGTATTTCAGCCTTAATTTCTATGATCCGGTAAACAAGTTGCTGGCGAAATACGGCGCTGCCAAAGTATTTCTGGAAGGCGATGCCATCATCGTGGCGCTGCTCGAACGCGAAGGCGAGGCCCTGCTCAGCGTCGGCCGCGCCTGCGTGCTGGCGTGCGAGATTGTAAGCCTGCTGCGCGAGTACAACGAACTTTTGGAACGCTCCGGCTTGCCCCAGATGGAAGTCGGCCTGGGTATCGCCTACCAGGATTCGCCTCCGCTCTACCTCATGGATGGCGAGCGCCGCATTATGATTTCCGACGCCATCAATGAGAGCGACCGCCTCTCCTCCTGCAGCAAGCGCGTCCGAAAGAAACTCGCACCCGATGCCGGAGTCTTCCATGTGTACTCGGTTCAGATCGGAGACGGAGGCAATAAAAACGACGGCGCGAGCGCCGCAAGCGAAGCGGAAGAGATGAGGCTTAACTACAATATAGGTGGAATCTGTCTGAGTGAAGAGGCCTTCCACAAGCTGCAGCAGGAAATTTCACTGGCGGCCTGGACGCCTGACGCGAGCGAGTCCGGATTTACTGGACCATGGATCGACGAGCAGCGCGAGTTCTTCGTGGGCACCGTTCCCATCGCCAATGGGGTATTTCGCAAGATTGCCATCCGCAAGAACCGTATCGCCCAAGTCGACGTCCGCGATCTATCCATTTTGCACTGGACCGACGGCTGCTACTACGAAGTCTGCGCCAACCCCGCCGTGTACGCCGCCCTGCCCGGAGAAAAATCCGCGTCTGCTTGACGTCAGTGTGCTGAGCTTGCCTTTCCGCTCGGAAGGCACGTCCCTCAGGGGCTAAACAGATTGCTGAAAAACTCGTGGAGCGCGCCGCAGCCGCCCTCAGCGGCTAAAGCCGTCGCTGAAAACAAGGTGGTTATCGCAGCGGTGAACCGCTGCGCCACCCAAAAGCAAGAGCAAAATCGAGTTTTTCAGCACTCTGTAAAGCCCGCATTTTTCCAAGCCCTGAGCGGCACGGCTGAAGCCGTGCCCTACCCAAAACCGATTTATGAAACCGGCTCTAGAACAGTTCTGCTTGTGCCCAGAAGGCGGGGCACCAGTGTCGGTCGTTCCTTCATGTGACGAAAGTCTTCGCGAGCATAATGGCCGCTGGTGTTGCCACACCTGTTTCAGAAATTCCGCCGAACCCGAAACGGAATCTCGACCACGGCTTCTAGCGCCACTGGTTTCCCCGCTCTTTCCGCGGGCACGAATTTCCAGCGAGCCAGGGCTTCTGCCGCGTAGGAATCCAGACGTTCGTCCGGGCTGTTGAGAACGCGAATGTTGCCCACCTTGCCATCGGCGTGAATGACCGCATAGAGCGTGACCATGCCGTGTACGTTGGCGCGAATCAATTCCAGCGGATAGCCAGGGTCCGATTTTTCCGTGGCAACCGGCTCCAGCAGTTCCCCGTCTTTCCGCCCCCCGTCGAGTTCCGCAAACTTGATCACCCAACTGCCCGTGGAGGAATTCAGATTCGGCATGTTCAGCGTCCTCCCATAGACGCGCTTGCCGCCAAAAACGTTGCGGTCCACGACGGTGATTTTATCGTCGGAAACCGGAGAGGCAACGCGCGCACCCGACCGCGCGCCCGGCGTCGCTCCCGTCGCTCCCGACGATGACGAAAGGCTAGCCATCTCGCGTCCCTCGTCCGCGCCGGCGTCCGCCGCGCCCACATGCAGGCCAGCCGGCAGAGAGTTGTTGTGGCGCGCGTTGAAGCCGCCGCTGCCGTCTCCTCGACCGCCAGCGCTCTTCGCTTCCGATTTCGATCCCGCCACATCTGGTGTTCCCGAAGCGCCCAGTTTTCCCTGTGGAGTTGCGGCAAATGTTCCCCGGCGATTGCCTCCGGGAACAGCCACGGGTCCCGAGGGCGCGACGGGATGAATTCCCAACGCGATCAGCCGTCCACCCGCGCTGGCGCCGCTCGTCGCAGCCACAGTCGGCGGAGGGCCCACCGGTTGCACGCTGCCGCCTCCCAGACGTCCGCTGCCGCGCGCCGTCAGCGAATGTTGTTCCGCCAACGCGAGCTGTGGAGCGGGCGCCACCACTTCACTCGGGCCAATGTTCATGAGCCCAACGTGTCCCTTGGTCGATTGCGTTAACTCCGGAGGCGGTTCCACGACCGCAGTCTCGGGCCCAGCCAAGCCGCGCGTTTGATGAGACGCCACGTTCGGAGGGGGCGCAATCACATCCGACTTCATTGCCGCCTGAACCACACGGTCCGGCGCAAACTCCACGTCCGGCGCGGGCGCCACGACCTGCGTCTCCGGCGCAACTATGCGGCTCAACGGGGCTCGCGTTGCATCCAGCGGAACCGCCGGAACGATGGCTCCCATGGCAACGATGTTGGGCAAGGCGACATCGCGGTCGAGCTTGAGATCGGGCGGCACGACGATGGTTTGGGACCGATTGTCGGCTTCCTGAGGAACCGAAAGGATCGGTTGCTTCGCGTAGGCGGGGTCTCCCTTTTGCTCTTTCGGCGCTTCCGATGCGCCCGTGTCGAGCGCTGGCAGATATTCTTCCGGCGTATAAGTTACCAGCGACGACGGATCAAACGCGGCGTGAACCAGAATTCTTTGCTGTCGAATCCAAGAGAGCGAAAGCGTCCATATCAGAGCAACCGCCGCCACGTGCAACAGCGCGGATTGCAGGAATCGTCCCCACGGTAGCTTTTGCTGGACGAACACGTCCTGCCACAGATCGAACCCGCCGTCGCCAGGGAACTCCGCCCGCCGAAGTATCGGGCGAAGCGCTTCGCGAAATTCGCTAATGAATTCCGGGCGCGCAGGATCGCGTTCCACCAACAGTCTCAACAGTCTTGTCTTCGGGGATTCCATCTCTGGCTCCAAGTTGCGGTCTAGCCAACTCCCACGACGGTGCCCCCGGAAGGCGGGATCCGAGGCGGCATCGCTGCCTCGCCACGGACGGCTAATCTGTAGACCGATTATAACTGACCGCGAGGTGTGGCTTGCGGCATCCCGTTGTGCCCGCATTATAATCAGGGCCGCTATACTGAAACATTCCGGGGTAAACATGCCGATCCGCACCGTCCGCTTCTACCAACTTGCGGAAAAAGTCGATTCTCGATGCCCAGCCCCTAAAGGGGCGTCTGATTCGGAAGAACTTGCGGTATCGCTGAAGCGATACCCTGATACGAAACCTGAGTTTTTCCGCAAGCTGTTCTACGCGCTGCAATTTGCCTCTTTCGTTCTTTTTGCTTTGATGCTGGCGGGCGGGCAGGCGAAATCGGATCGACAGAATCCGGATCGACAGAATAAAGATCAGCAGAGTCCGGCAACGCCCGGCGCGGATTACTCCGGCATGTACAGCTTTTTGCGCGACGGCGAGTTTGTGCAGGTCACCGTCGAAGATCACGGAAACGTCATCGGCTTTGTTTCGCGCTACGCCGATAAGGAAGGCGATAGCGGATTTCTCGATCACTTTTTTAAGTCGGGTGAGCTCGATGGCAACCAACTCGCGTTTACCACCGAGACTGTGCGCGGTGTAGGGTTCGAATTTCGCGGGACGGTTGAGCGCGGCGAAGGCAAGAGTCGGGGCGACGAAGCATATTATGTGCTCAAGGGAACTCTGGTCGAAAACACAACCGATGAAGCGAAGAAAACTTCTTCCCGCTCGCGCGAGGTTGCACTGAAAAGCTTCCCGAAGGATCTGACGCCCCCAGGGGCAGCAAGGTGAAGTGTCAGGTGAACTCAATCTGTCGGGGCATTCTAAAAGACGGCCGACGTTACGGCAACAATCAGAACTGATTGCCCGAAATCGGAAATCAACCAATATATCTCTCGAACCATCGTTGAAAGGAGCGTTTATGAAGAACAGGGTGTTGCTGGTAGTCCTCATGTTGGCCTGCGTGCTGCCCGTGGTGGGCGAAGACAAGGAAGAGAAGGTAGACATTCGCATCAACCAATCCGCGACCGTGTTCAAGGAAATCCTCGGTATGCCGGATGGGATTCCGAAGGATCTGCTCAACAAGGCGTATTGCGTCGTAATTTATCCTTCGGTAAAAAAGGCGGCGTTTGTTGTCGGCGGCAGCTACGGGCGCGGATTGATCACGTGCCGCAAGGGGCGGGATTTTTCGGGCCCGTGGAGCGCGCCGGCGATGTTTGCGCTGGAAGCCGGGAGTTTCGGTTTCCAAATTGGTGGGCAAGCCACCGACTTCGTGCTGCTGGTGATGAATGAGTCGGGCGCAAATTCGGTGATGTCGAGCAAGGTGAAGCTGGGAGGGGACGCGTCGGTTGCGGCCGGACCGGTGGGACGCGACGCTGCTGCGGCAACCGATATCGTCATGAAAGCGGAGATTCTGTCGTACTCCAGAGCACAGGGACTGTTTGCCGGAGTGTCGCTGGAGGGTTCGACGCTGCGATCCGACGACGGAGCCAACAAGGCCCTATATGGAAAAGAACTGAGCGCCAAGGAAATAGTGCGTGAGGGAAGAGTGGCGCCCCCGGCAGCGGCGCAGCGACTGCTGGCGCTCCTGGGGAGAGCTTCTCCGAAACACGTAAACAAGTAGTTCCAGCCGGGTAATAGCTCGTCCGTGTGCAGATGGCGCTCGTAGCCGGTCGCTGCGTTGCCGGGAAGAATCGGTTTGGTGAATTCGTCGCGATGTACCACCAGGAACCGATCCGCGGTTAGGACTGCAAGTGTTCGGCCGGATGATGCGGCGACCACTGCGGGTCTTCATCGGGCGTTACGATCTGGCCGTCGCGCATGTGGACGATGCGGTCGCCATACTCGGCCGCCTCGGGGTTGTGCGTAATCATGAGCACGGTCTGCCCCAAATCCTTGTTCGACTGGCGCAGCATGTTGAGGACAAGGCTCGAGCTTTTCGAATCCAGGTTGCCGGTGGGCTCGTCGGCGAGCACGATGGCGGGGCGGTTGATGAGCGCCCGGGCGAGCGCGACTCTCTGCTGCTCGCCGCCGGAAAGCTCGTTCGGCCGATGCTCGAGACGTTGGGCGATACCGAGCATATGGGTGATCTTCTTCAGGAACGCGGGATCGGGATTGCGCAGGCCGGCGATGTCAACGGCGATCTCGATGTTCGAGCGCGCGCTGAGCGTCGGCAGAAGATTGAATTTCTGGAAGACGAATCCGATCTTGCTTTTGCGCAACCGGGTGCGCTCACCGTCGGAAAGCGTGGCGAAATCCACGCCATCGATGGTGACGCTTCCCGAGTCGGCGCGGGTCAGTCCGCCGAGCAGATAAAAGAGCGTGGACTTGCCGCTGCCCGAAGGGCCCACAACCGTGACGAACTCCCCTTTCTGCACGCTGAAGGAGACGCCGCGCAGGGCGGGCACATCAACCTTGCCAACCCGGTAGGTTTTGCGCAGTTCCCTGGCTTCGATGAAGGCCGACATCCAGTGAAAACCATATCACACAGAGAAGCGGGATTGAGGCATTGAATCATTGAGGCAGTGAATCATTGAGGCAGTGAATCATTGAGGCAATGAATCATTGAGGCAGTGGATCAATGTCTCAATGTCTCAATGATTCCATGTCTCAATGACTTCACGCCACCGTCGCGTGCTCCACGACCCCCACAGGGGCGCGCAGTTCAGGCTGACGCTTGGGGCCGCGCTTGCGCACCAGCAACAGGCGAATGCGTTCCAGCAGGTCCGCGGGTTCGTACATTCCCTTGGACAGAAAAACATCGGCCAGCGTTTCGCGTTCGTAGATTTTGGATCGGCCGGAGATCAGCACGGCCGGAGTCTGCGGAGAAAGACTTTTGATTTTTTCGATCAGCCGCGAACCATCTACGCCGGGCATGATCAGGTCGGTGAGCACCAGATCAACTCCGCCGCGGCGGAAGGCTTCGAGGGCCATCTCGCCACTGTTGCACGCGAACACGCGATAGCCCCGCGTTTCCAGCATGATTTTGCGAATGGAGAGCGACTGTTCGTCATCGTCCACACAAAGAATCGTTTTCTTGGGTTTCATTGGCCTAACCGGGAGAGTGTAGTCATAAGTTTCCTCTGACTTCTTCCTAACTTCCTTTTTTTGGGAATTGTGAGCGAGGTGAATGCTAAACAGAATCGGAGCGCCCGTAAAGTGGCGTGCTCGCCAATGGCACCCTGGTGGTCGGCAAGATCGTGCCATCGAACTGAGAGCCGCGACTGGCGCGGCGTTTCGATCCTTTAGATGGCGAGCGTGACTTCACCGCGGAGAACCTCCACACAATTTCCACCGACACGCACATTGACCACCTGGTTATCCTGCCGATAGTTCTGCTGGTGGTCCTGCTGACTGTCCTGCTTTGTGGCGCGAACAAAAATGCGGCTGGGACGGTGCACTTCGAGGCCTTGCTCGATCAGAACCTGCTCATCGCTCGCAGCCACACCGTGCGCGACCATCCAGGCGGAACAGCATCCGGCGGCAGATCCCGTGGCCGGATCTTCCCCGTTGTAGAAAATCATGCGGGCGTGGAGGCGGGCTTTGGGATCGACGGTTTCACGGCAAACAAAATAGAAGAATCTTCCACCGCTGCCCGCGAGATATTCGGCGGCGGCGGCGAGATCGAGGCGGAGGTTCTGCAGCGTCTTCAGCGAACGCAGCGCGGCGATGGTGAAAGGCACGCCGGTAGAGACGGTTTGGATGGGCGCGGAGCCGTCGAAGTCAGCCGCGTGGAGGCCCGTGACGCGCGCGACGTCGTTTACGTCGTGGATTGCGCCGAACTCGGGATTCTTCTGCGTCATCTCTCCGAAAATGGCCTGCGGTGGTTCCCCGGTGAAGCGCACGGGTACGGTGCCGACGTTCAGATCGAGCCGGATTTCTGCTGCGCCGGTCTTGCCCCGCAAAACGAAAGCGGTGCCGAGCGTGGGATGTCCGGCGAAGGGCAGTTCTTCCTGCACGGTGAAGATGCGCACGCGGACTCCGCGGGTCTCTTCTGCGGCGGCATCCCCAGGAAGAATGAAAGTAGTCTCGGAAAGATTCATCTCGCGCGCGAGCGCCTGCATCTGCTCGGTGCTAAGACCGCGACCGTCGAGAAAAACCGCCAGAGAGTTGCCGGTGAGGGCGCGGTCGGTGAACACATCGACCTGCACCATTGCCAACCGGACCATGGAAAGACTTCGCGCCGAAGCAGTCATGCCTGCGATTTTACCGGGCCTTATTTCGGCGGCCAAGGCATAATCGCGGCCCCATAAGATACCATGATTTCAGCCGGAACCGCCCCCCCGTTTGACGAACTGAAGGTCGCTGGATATTCTGTTCTCCAACGTAGCAGGATTTAAACGCGCGGGTCATCCATCAATTTCAAAAACTACTCGAGGAACGAATATGTCTCTACGCATCAATTCGGAAGCCCCCAACTTTACTGCCGAAACCACGCAAGGCACGATCAACTTTCACGAGTGGATTGGCAACGGCTGGGCGATCCTGTTTTCACATCCCAAGGATTTCACTCCGGTGTGCACGACGGAACTGGGCTACATGGCGGGTCTCGAACCGGAGTTTGCCAAGCGCAACACGAAAATTATCGGGCTGAGCGTGGATCCGGTGACCAGTCACGGCAAATGGGCCGCCGATATTGAAGAAACGCAGGGGCACAAGGTGACCTATCCGATGATCGGCGATCCAGAACTCAAGGTGGCGAAGCTTTATGACATGCTGCCCGCCGAGGCTGGAACCGCCTCCGAGGGCCGGACGGCGGCCGACAATGCCACCGTGCGCACGGTGTTCGTGATTGGTCCGGACAAGAAGATCAAGCTGATGCTGATCTACCCCATGAGCAGCGGACGCAATTTCGACGAGGTGCTGCGCGCGCTGGATTCGATACAACTCTCCGCAAAACACAATGTTGCCACGCCGGTGAACTGGAAGCCGGGGCAGGACGTGATCATTCCCACATCGGTTTCAGAAGACCAGGCCAAGCAGAAATATCCCGGCGGCTGGAAGACTCTGAAGCCCTATCTGCGAGTGGTGGCGCAGCCGAAGTAGTTCGTGTTACGTTCCAAACCAACTACGGAAGCGCATGCGGTCCGGTGATCGTCCCGGTCTTCAAAACCGGCGGGCGGCATCTTCGATGTTGCCGGTGTGTTCGACTCACACACGCTTCCGCCATTTTTCAATAACTTACAGACAGCGAAATCACTCGGAAATCAGTTCACTGTGGCCAGCGCCATGCCAACGACTTTCGAGTGAGCTTGCTCCATTTCATCCGTCACGACATCGCCATAAACATTCATCGTGGTGCGGATATGCGAAAACGGCCGGGAAAAAATTCCCAGCCGTTTCAGGAAGACGTGCTGCAACAGCTTTATCGCCAACGAAGCTATTTCAGCCGTGCCTTTATCGCCCTTCAAGCCGGAGACTAGAAGTCGTAGTCTTCTAGCGTGCAGGGGCAGAGACCGTAGCCGCTGCCAATGGTTAGCCCATAGGAGCACAGGGTCCCCAGGTTAGAGAGTTCAGTCGACGAGAGGTTCGAATCGGCCAACGCGGTTTCGGTAACGAACCACGGCCCCTTCTCCACGGCGTTCACAGTGTGCCCTGGACCGGGAGCAGGAAAGGTGGTCGTCGTTGCCTGGATGTGCGTCATCCATCCCCGCAGTCCAGTAAGCGGCACGGGGGTGTCCGGGTGACTGTTGTTAGACGAAATGACCTTGATAACGCCACGGGTGTTTTCCCCTCTTCCGGTGAATTCGTTGGCCGTGAGTTCTTTGTTCACGGATTCCGAAAGCAGACCGTCTGAGGTGATTATGCAGGCGCAGCACGATCTCATCTCCTGGCTGTCATCGAATATGTAGATCGCCGCCCACAGGGTTCCGTTTTCGACGCCCTCTGGAGCTGCAGTTGCCTGGTCGCCATCGTTGATGACGCGCAAGGTTCCATCCGGAGCACCGGTGGTATTTGCATTGGAGAAGTAGGTGACGAAGTAGACGCTATTGTCTCCCACGTTTTGAGCGAAGGCATTTCCCCCCAGCATCAGGGTGATTGCCAGAATCGGAAGCAGCAACAATCCGAGCTTCTTCATTTCTTGGATCCTCCTTGTGTTGATTGTGCCGCCGAGCGCCCGGGGGGTACACCTAATGGGCACCTACCATTCGTAACCCAATGGTGAGTTCTTTACAAGTACCCACCTGGCTTAGTCAAAACCACTAAGTTCCGGGAACTACTACTTTTGGAGCATTTCGCAAGGCAAGTCAACGCCAGCCAATGCGTAACAATCCTTCGCGAAATCACCGTTCGCTCTTACATTGAGGTCACTCCGTCAATCGCTGGAGTCCGGATGGTCTGGGGGCTTCTTTATTCCGTGTTTCTCAATCCTATATAGGAGCGTCTTGCGGCTGAGATCGAGATAACGGGCGGCACGCGTTTGGTTCCAATCACATGTGTGAAGAGCTCTCAAGATGAGCTCTTTCTCGATCGCTTCCAAGCTGATGCCTTGAGAAGGTAGGTCTATCTCGAGAGCGTCGATGCCAGCTCTCTCTTTTGTCAGGAATTGCGGCAAATCTTCGATAGTGACGTGACTCCCGCGAGCCAGAACAACGATACGCTCTACGATATTCTCCAATTCGCGCACGTTGCCCGGCCAACGATAGCGCACGAAGTAAGGCAACAGAGTCGGTGGCATGGCTAGCTCAGGGCGCTTGTTTCTCTCTTGGCTCTTGCGGAAGAAGTGTTGTACCAGTTCCGGAATATCATCAGCGCGTTCTCGAAGAGGCGGCATCACAAATGGAATCACGGCGAGGCGGTAATACAAGTCCTCGCGAAAAGTACCATCCTCGATCATCGCTTGCAGATCCCGATGGCTCGCAGCAATAATGCGCACGTCAACTTTGGCTTTCACTTCGGAGCCAATCTTTTCGATTTCTCCCTCCTGAATCAATCGGAGTAGCTTGACTTGGAGGTCGGTTGACAATTCGGCGATTTCATCAAGAAAGAGGGTACCTCCGTCGGCCAATTCGATCCTCCCCTTCTTGTCGGCTATCGCACCCGTAAACGCTCCCCTCCGGTGGCCGAAAAGTTCAGATTCAAGCAGGTCCTTCGGGATCGCGCCGCAGTTGATGGTGACTAGGGGATTGTTGCTTCGGGAACTATTGAAGTGGATGGCTCGCGCCAGTAATTCCTTCCCTGTACCCGTCTCCCCGCGGATGAGTACGGTGGCGTTGCTGCTGGCGGCTCTGGCTGCCATGTCTAAGACCTCCAACAGGACGTCAGAACGCCCGAGGATGTTTTCAAAGCCGTACTTCTGGTTGAGGCTGATGCGCAATGTGCACACCTGCTCCACCAAACGGACGTGCTCCAGCGCCCGCCGCACCACTACCGACATCTCATCCGGATGGACCGGCTTCGTAAGATAATCGTATGCTCCGGCTTTCATGGCTTCGACGGCCGTCTCCACCGTACCGAAAGCGGTGAGCATAATGATGATCGTTTGCGGGTACTGCAACCGAGCGTGCCTGAGCAGCTCGAGACCGGACATTCCCGGCATCTTTAGATCGGTAATCACGAGGTCGAAAGGCTGAAGTTGAAGGATTGACAGAGTCTGCTGACCAGAGGCCGCCACAGCGACCTCGTATCCCTCTTGTTCCAGTTGAACTTGCAGGACTCTGCGCAAGCTTGCATCGTCGTCCGTCACGAGGATTCTGCCTGTCGTCATATCTAGCCTGACTGAAGAGGAAGTGATAATCGGACGGTTACACCCTGGGGAGAATTGCGGGCGATGGTCAGTATTCCCCTATGCTGGCTCGCAATCTGGAGCGCTACCGATAGCCCGAGACCCGTCCCGTTTTCCTTAGTCGTGAAGAATGGATCGAAGATCCGATCCAGATTGTCCTCGTCAATCCCGCTTCCTTGGTCGTGAACATCAATACTAATGTTGGCGCCATCACGGCGAGCTTCCAATAACACGGTACCACCGTGCGGCATCGCCTGGTTCGCATTCATGACCAGATTCAGCAAGACCTGCTTCAGTTGCTCGGGATCGCACTCCAGCATCGGCAAGCCGGGCTCGATCTGCTTTAGCAACTCAAGCCGGCTCGTGTCACCTGCATGGCGAACAAGAAGAAGGACAGAGTCCAAAACTTCACCGATCTCGACCCGCTGCAGATCGGGATTCCTGGGCCGGGCAAATTCGAGAAAGCTGGTGAGTAAGCGATTTAGTCGCCGGGTTTCCTTCTGGATAATGTCAAGAAATTCGTGGCGTTCTTCCTCCGACAGAGTTTCGCGCTGCACAAGTGCCGCCGCGCCTTCGAGGCTTGCCAGAGGAGTCCGAATCTCGTGGGCCAGCCCAGCTGATAGTTGTGCCAACGCATAAATCCTCTCTACGCGCTTCATGTTTTCAAAGTTCTTTTCCAACTCCTGATGGGCCTGGCGCAGTTGATCATTAGTCCTGCGAACAGTGGCTTCTTGTTTTCTATGTCGATCCGTGAGTACTCCGGATAGTCCGCCAACCAAGCAGAACACACAGATCTCCAGACATTGATCGAGGACGTCGACGCGGCTTACGGTCCATATAGATGGCGGGCCCATTGCAAAGGCAGCGCCTGCGAGCAGAGCAATGCCCAATCCTCCCTGCCAGCCTATGATTAGGCCGGCGAGTAAAACGGGGATGTAGTACATCCTCTGAAGGATATAAAGCCACTCCATCTGGCTTGGAGTCACCAGACGTTGCAGCGTTCCTAATACGAGGACCATAGCCACAAGCCAGCCTATCCGCAAGCGGCGCCCCAAGACCGGAGCGGGATCATCGCTCGCAGCGGCGACTTTGGAAGCGTTCGGCAAAGATCGGATCCCTCCACGGTTCCCGCTATCGCAAACCGGAACGGCTATCTCGAGAACACCCCAGCGTACAACGAACTTCCTCGCATCCTCAACCCGATTGCTGCCATAAACATTCATCTCAGAATCAGTCTCATCCTTTCGAGCATGGCACCCTTCGTTGCACTTCACGCTTCTTTAGCAATCGCGAGTCCGGAAGCCTGTCGGGCCCTTCATGTCGCGGGCCGGCTGTGTCACCTTGAAGGGAAGCAACTCGATCTGGCCGGTTTGCAGCGGACGCTAGTGAACAACGGAGCTCCAGAAGTTCGCCAATGTTCCAGAAGAACTTTGACGCGAAGGTGTCCGATTTAAGCCAGGGCTGCCTCATCTGAGGCATCTCTTGGACCGCAGGCCCCGCAAAGCCTTTATTTTGTGGACGCGACGATGGAAGGCGGCTTGCATTCTTTGGTTGAGTGCAACCGGGAGAGGCACGAATGCACAGAACAAAGCTGTTTCCGGATTCGGCTGTTGAATACAGCTCAAGCCGTGAGTTCGACAAGACCCGTTCCGATTGTGAAGTTTACATTCCAGACTGTCACAGAAGTGCCCGATTGCTGCGAGCGCTGCGCGATCTCGACGAATCCTTATCGGGATTGGAAGAATTGCCGGAAGCCGAACTCAGCGATCTTGTCTGGAGCGCGATTCGGGAGTGCGGGTTTGTGGATCCCATTGAAGCGTGGTACGCGATTGCCGCCGTCTTGGAGGTAATCGACGCGCCTGCTCCTGTAATGGACAGCTGATCTGGGTAAAGTTTTCCCTAGCGATGGAAGCCGCCGCCACAAGCAAATCGAGACTTGCAGTCCTGCTCGAAGAGATTGATTTCATCCATTTCTCCAACATGACGTATTGGCGACAGAGGGTTCCTAGTCACGCAGCCAAGGCCGGATATTATCGCAGGCAAGATCGACTGGAAGAACTTCGCGGCAAACTCGCTGACTTAACAAAGCCGCACAAGGAAGTGACGGACCAAGCGGAAGCCGTACACGCTTTGAAGTTTTCTTGAGACGAGATAGACAAGAGTTTGCCCTGCGCCGCGTTCTGGTCTCCTGTCGTGGCGCAGAGCGCGGCTAGATGTCCGATTGCTTTAGGGAGGACACTCCGGCGTGAGGGCGCACTATGAAGCGTCGGACATACTAGCCGGACAGAAGTAGCGTGAGCGCCTGTGCGCGGAGGTACTAAATGCTTGGCAAGTGCACGAACTCTTCGTGTTCCGCCTCCTTTCGCCATTTGGAGGAGGGGATGCTCTTTCGACTGGAAACTGACCCGACTCTCAGATCGTCCAATGTCAAGACACCGGAATATTACTGGCTGTGCGGTAGCTGCTCAGCAGCGATGACGCTGCATATCAGCAAAGAGGGAAAGGTGATACCTGTTACGTTCCCAGCGCCAGTTCATGGTGGCCCCTCTGGGAGTGATTTCATCGCGTCAATGCGGCAGGAAGGGCTATTGCTTAGCTGCGTTAGCTTCTCGACAGAAAGACAGCGCAGACGTGCGGGATACGTCGGCTGACCGAGAACACACTATGCCAGAGGACAGGGATGATCACGATAGTGTCGTTGTGAGAGGAGGCGAATCAGCGGCAGGATTGGGAGCATTGCCGAAACCCAACTTAGTGAAATCGTCTCCAGAGCGATCCGACGGTGTGGCTTTGTGGATCCGATCGAGGCGCGGGATGTGATTGCCGCCGTTTTGGATGCGATCAAGCAGGATGTGATCTCGAATGTTTTGGATGCGATCGAAGCGCAAGATCCAATGCCCGAGAGTCCGTGATCTTTCTGTTCCGCGCGTCCAAACAACGCCGAGCTTGCTTTGGGCCACGTTCCTGAAATCCCCCGGTGGCTCGGGGCGCGGCTAGTCGTCCGACTGCTGTAGAGTGAGCGCACCGGGGGGGCGTTTACCTAAGGCAGTCGGACGCCGCCTGCCGCATCCGCTCGCAGCAGTAGGTCACGACAACCGTTACGTATCAAGGGAAAGCACCGGGTCAGATTCACCGAACGGTATAGAGATGGTTACTGCCGGGCCGGGGCTATGGGCGAGTGTTCATGCCCATAGCCGTGTACGCAACCCAGGCCGCCAGAGGCCACCAACGAAGGAGTCACAACAATGAAACCTACACTCGCAAAACCCGCTCCACAAACTAACCAAATAACCCAGTCCACCAGCGAGCTTCAAGAGCAAATCCGTCGTCGTGCCTACGAACTGTACGAGCAACGCGGGAGAGACGATGGACACGAACTAGACGATTGGCTGCTAGCAGAGTCGGAGTTAGCTCAACAGAAGGCGATGACAGCTGCCGCATAGAACCAGTAATGGCTCACTCTCTCTGAAAGACTCTCCAACCAGATGGGAGTGAGTCTTTAAGTTTCTAACCGATCACCAACGTGGCTTTGCGATACAAAACCAAGTTTGCCCTTGGCCACGCCGTTGAACTCCGGAAATTCCGCGAATTTCCGGGTTCGCGACAGAAAGCTTGGGCGAGAAACTTTTATGACAAAAATACTTA
>OBLU010002298.1_pt1 | contig 17715 bp, 17 predicted proteins | sample 1518681 | NCBI WGS metagenome assembly OBLU01 (sample SAMEA3539304, study PRJEB22396) | soil metagenome | biome: tundra; feature: field; material: soil | place: USA | collected 2010-05 | depth 0.15 m | reverse complement strand
CCCCACGCTGACCAGGCTCGCGCCCGCCCGGTCGATCCCGGTCTCGGCGTGCGCCCGCTTGCCCGCGCGCAGCGCCACCGAGCCCAGGTCGGACAGGGCCCGGCCGAGCGTGCCCTGGTCGCCCGCCACCCGGAGCGCCTGGCGCACCTGGCCGATTACCTGGCTCTCGCCGATCACCATGGAGTCCAGGCCGCAGGTCACCGACAGCAAGTGCTGGATCGCGCGTTCCTCGTAGTGCACGTACAGGTGCCGGGTGAGCTCGGGCAGCGGGACCCCGGAGTGCCGCGCCAGCAGCTCGCTGATGGCCGACACGCTGCTGTGGAACTTGGCCACCTCCGCATAGACCTCTACCCGGTTGCACGAGCTCACCACGAACGCCCCGGCCACGTCGCTGGCCTGGAACACGTCACCGAGCAGCTTGCCCAGCGCGTCGCCGCTGAGCGCGGCCCGCTCCAGGGTCGCCACGGGGGCGCTCTTGTGAGACAGCCCCACCACCAGCACGCTCATCTCAGGTTCCCGCTCACGTACTTTTCGCTCGCCTTCGGAACGCCTTTGAGGCAGCGTCTTCCCTCGCCGCTCGGTCGCACGCTCCCTCGCCTCTTACCTCGCGGAGCTTGCTCCGCGGCGGGGGGTTGAAGGGGGGTCGTCTCCCCTCGGGCAAACACAGTCCAGACGCCGCCGCCCTCCTCCGGCTCGCTCATGCCGCCATCGCCTGCGTCACCCTGGACGAGCCGTTCACCGGCGCGCCTTCGCCCGGCGCGACCCGGACCACGGCCCGCCGCTGCGCGTGGAACGCCAGGATCTGCAGCTCGATGGACAGGTCGACCTTCCGCACGTCGACTCCCGGCGGCACGCTGAGCACGACCGGGGCAAAGTTGAGGATGCTGGTGATCCCGGCGGCCAGGTCTCGGTTCCAGCAAAGAAGTCTCGGGCGCCCTGGAAGACGCCGTCCGAGGTCAGCTCGAGCGCTCCCACGGTCATGGCCAGCGCGACCGCGCCGATCGCCCGCGATAGCGTCCCTTTCCGGCAGCATAGGTTCACGTCGCTTCCTGCCTTTCTGGTGACAAACGCCCGACGAGCCTGCGCCACATCTCGCGAAGCAAACCAAACCGGCGTGGCGCGGCGCTTTGAGCCGTTAGTTATGGGATGCACCGCACGCGCGGCCGGACTGCCTTTGTCAGTATTCATCCACAGTGCGGCGATCGGGGCGGGCGTATTCGGCTGCGTACCGGGGCAAGTCACGTCCTGCGGGCTCCTTCCGTCGCAGATCGGCACCCCGGCGACTATCCGGAGTGGGATAACCCGGCCCCAGAACGGCAGCTTCAGGTCCTCGGGTTCCCCGTTCGGCCGCCAGAGCGCGCCAAGCTTGGCCGACGCCTCGTCGATGGGTAGCCGAACAATCCTGGTGATGCGCAGCTCATCCTCGCTAGGGCCACGGGTATCAACGCTGCGCCCCGGCACGATGTGATCGACGAAGGCTTCCAGCGCGGCGCGCTTCTCGCCGGTGCCGGCCGGGCTGCGGTCGCTGAGTGCAGTGGGCGGCGGCCCGGCAGCGGCGCCCGGATGAGCTGGCCAAGGACTCCGCGTCGGCTGGGCGGATGCAGGGAGGCTGATCGGCACCAGGGTGCCGGGCAGGTGCGGCGCGACGTGGGAGTAGAACAGTTCCCCGGCCGGGATGGTCACCGGTTCATCGCCCGTCCTTCAACGCCGCCACGACTGCCTCAAGGTCGTTGCTGTTGTTGAAGTAGTGAAATCCCACCCGCATCCGGTCGGCCGCGGTAAGGCACCGGATCCGGTGGTCGCGAAGCGACACCGTCAGCTTGCCCGGGTTAGGCACTTCGAGCGTGACGATCTGACTGGAGCCGTGTGGGTCTAGCACCTGGTATCCGAGATCGTGGGCAGCTACGCGGAACTGGTTAGCCAGGTCGAGACAGTGTTCTTCGACCTGTTGTGCGTCGAGCGTCGACAGCAGCGCGAGCGCGCTACGGGCGCCGACCCAGGAGAGCCAGGCCGGCGAGGTGTCGAGGCGGGCCGCTGTGGGCCACAGGCTCAGCGTTCCCCCGAAGTACATTCCGTCGTCGCTGCTCTGGACGTTAGGCGCCAGCGGCCGCGTGTCGCGGACGAGGGAGTCACGGACGACCAGGAAGGCCGCCCCGCGGGGAGTGAGGAGCCATTTGTAGCCGTGTACCACCAGGTAGTCGGGGCGGATGCGATCGTAGTCAAATCTGAGGGCGCCGAGGCTCTGGGTGGCATCGACGAACAACTGCGCACCGACAGCGTCGGTGGCTTCCCGGAGTCTTTTCAGGTCGAGACGATGTCCGTCCTGGGACAGGACGTCGCTGACGACCACGATGCGTGTCCGCTTGGTGATGGCAGCGATCAGGTCGCTGGTACGGACCCCCGGGGCACCGCTCGTGGCGCGAATGAGCTGATGTTCGGCGTCTTCGGCGCTCATGAAGGGAAAGAGCAGGCTCCGGTACTCAAGGTCGCCGATCACGATGTCACCCGGCGGCAGGTCTTTAGCGACCGTCGCTGCAGCCTCGCCCGTTGAGGCCAGCAAGGCGACCGTGGATGGTGATACCCCTAGGAGACCGGCGAGTAGCAGCCGGGCTTGCTCGCCGGCGGCAACCCAGTCTGTCCAGGCGAAGTCGCCGCTTGTCCACTGGTCGATGGCGGTCTTGAGCGCTTGGCTCACTGGTGTCGCGGCAGGCGGTGCTGCGGGGGTGTCGAGCCAGACCTGCCTGCTGAGCGCAGGAAACAAGCAGCGGAACTGTCCGCTGGTGAGCATCCCGGACTCAGGGTTGTTGTTCATGGAACGATCCCAGGACGTGCGCCGGGAGGGCTGATCCTACTGGCCATGGGAGCCCGGCCCGCTCAGGCTGGCTGCCGATACGACGAGGTGCTGGACGGCCCGCGATATGCCAGCCGACTTCCCGCCGTCGAGGGCGATGGCCTGGCCCGTGATGAGGCCGCAATCCGAGCTGGCGAGGAAGTGGGCTAGTGCGGCGACCTCGCCGGGCTGGCCGACATGGATAAGTGGCTGAAGAATCGTCGCTGCGCGCATCTCCGCACGGCCGTGCTTGTTATCGTTAAGTCCGGTGTGAATCGTTCCTGGGCTAATGCAGTTGACGCGGATGTGCCGATCGGCCAGCTCAAGCGCGGCGACGCGGGTGTAACTTTCCAGCGCCGCCTTCGATGCGCCGTATCCAGCGAGACCGAGTACGCCGCGCGAGCCGGCATATGAGCTGATATTGATGATCGACCCGTTCTCCTCGATTATTCCGGCGGCGTGTTTGATGGTCCAGACGGCTCCCTTAAAATTGACGCCGAGTTGGGCATCTAGTCCTGCAGCGTCCATGTCGCGAACCGTTCCGGGCCGATAGATCCCGGCGTTGTTGACCAGCACGTGGAAGCAGCCGAACGCCGCAGCGGTATGCTGCATCAGGGCGCGAACGTCAGCCTCGACCGACACATCGCACCGCTCGCGCGCGGCGAGTTGCTCAGCGCCAGCCCACGCGATGTCGTGGATATCCGCGCCGATCACGATCCCTCCGGCGGCGGCGAAGCGCTTGGCTATCGCGGCGCCGATGCCGTCAGCGGCGCCGGTCACGATCGCGACGCGATCGGTCAGGTCGAAGAAGGGCTCTGTGGGAATCATCACAACGCTCATCGCTTATTACGAGAGGTCTCGTGAGGCTCGGACGGTGACTCGGTCATCGCCCGCCGACGGGTCATGGCCTCGAAGCCAGGCAATGCGGCCGCTTGCAATGTGTCCGCATTGTCCGCATCGGTATTGAGGCGCGCGAGCACGTTCATCTCCTCGTTGTCGTGTATCTATGCACACTAAGCGGACGGGATGCGTGGCTCCAGGCCGGTGAGGATCTTCCGGCTATCCCGAAAAGCATCCGCCGGGTGTCATGGACGGCGGCCTCAAGAAGCTCCCCTCGAGGTGGGGCGGTGACAGGTCCAGGCGGTGGCCGGGCCATGCTGGCCGGGCTGCTGTGTCGGGGCGGCGCGTCATGGCCCCCGTACATCACCACCGCCTGGCCCAGCGCGTTCTTGGCCTGGCCCGGCAGGTCGCCCAGTTCCGTGCGGGCCACCCCCGGGGATGCGGCCAGCGAGAGACTCAGCGTCCCTGCCGGGCGTCTGGCATCCGGCGGCCGCAGAGGCCGCCGGTGTTCTCATAGCGAGCCCGGGTCGTCGCCGGCAAGCCAGCGGGCAGGGTTGCGGATGAACATCTGATCCAGCGCTTCCTCAGTCAGGCCACGCATCAGCATCGAGGGGCGGAGATCGGTCAGCAGGTGGCTGTATCCGCCGCCGCCATGTCGGCGCAGCATGCTCTTGCAGCCCACGTCGTGGGACAGTACGCACTGGTCGATGAAGCCGGCCTGAACGATGCGAGCCAGGAGCTCGATTCGCTGGCTGTCGGTGGGGTCGTCGATCCCGGCTGAGTCGTAGGCGTAGGTGGTGCCGAAGGTGTCGAAGCCCAGCATGACCCCGGATCTGGCGATGGCGATGAGGTAGTCCGGCTCATATACCCGACGCTGGTCCAGGTGACCGATCACGATGCGCTGCGGGTCGACACCTCCGCTGGTCAGGATGCCGATAATCCGATGCGCTTCATGCCCCGCCTGGTCGAGGTGCACGGCAATCGGCGTCCCGGTCTGGCTGTGCGCGAGGGCGGCGGCTCGCAGAACTGTTTCCTCACGGGGGTGCAGTTCCGCGCTTGTCCCGAGCTCCCCGATGACACCGGCCCGGATCGCCGGGTAGCTGGCGGTGGCGGGCGAGGCAGGGATGCCCTCGGTGATGTCCCGGAGCATTGTCTCAGCCAGCTCGTGCTCGCTGCGGCCCTCGACTTCCTGCTGGCAGGTGAACCAGAGGTAGTAGCCGGTCGGCGCGATGATGTTGACGCTGGACCGGGCGGCTACCCTCGCGAGCTTGCCGATATCGGGCGCCAGGCCTGCCGTGGTGCACTCGACGAGCGTCGCGCCGCCGGCCCGGGCGTAGTGCTCCAGCTCCGCGACGGCGCCGTCCTCATCGTCCAGCCTGCAGTTGTCCGCGCACACCAGAGGGTCACGGCCCAGGGTCTGCGGATCGATGGCGGATACTGGCACCTCTGCCATCCACTGGCGGTCAGGGTGCGCAGCTGTCGTGGCCAGCGCGCTGATGTCGGCGATCAGGTGCTCGTGGACCAGGGTGATACCGAGCTGGTCGGCTGGGACCTGACCGTGCACGGCTGTGATGGTCGCAGTCACTGCTCGTTGCCGCCGGAGCCGCCCTGGGCGGCGATGTTGCGCCACCACTGCGGACGCAGCGCCCCGCCAACTCCGGCGACTGCCAGCCCGGCACCGACCAGGGCAGCGAAGATCCAGAAGACTGTCCCGTACGCGCCTTGCGGCAGGGGGACGAAGCTGAAGTACATCGCCAGGATCAACGTGGCCGCTCCCACCATGCCAGCGGCGACCAGAAAGCCGCTCAGCGCCCGGATGCGGAAAGCCCGCAGCAGCGTCATCGCGATCACCATGAGATAGACCGCGATGAAGAAGTAGCCGCTGAGCGTGCCCATGTAGGCATAGGCGTTCAGCGGGGCGGTGGGGAGCAGGCCGAAGATCAGCACGGCGGCGAGCGTCCCGGCGGTGAGCAGGAGCACCGCGAACCATGGTTCACCGTGCCGTGCGGTAACCCTGCTGAAGGCCTTGGGCAGCACCCGGTCACGGCCCAGCGTGTACAGGACCCTGGCGCCGGTGTTGGTCACGGCCAGCACGCAGGACAGGAAGCTGACCGAGACGCACAGGTCAACGATCCAGCTGAACCAGCCGACGCCCGCCAGGCTGGCGATGTCGTTGAGCGGGGCGGCTGATGCGGCGAGCTTGCCACCGGGCAGGGCGAGGACCTCTACGTAGCTGGCTGCTATGTAGAGCACGCCGACAATGAGGATGGTGCCGGTCACCGCACGGGGGATATCCCGGTTCGGGTTCCGTGCTTCCCGCCCGAGGGTGGCTGAGTTCTCGAAGCCGGCCATCACATACGTGGCGAATGCCACCGACAGGAACATGCCATGGACGGTGACCCCGTGCAGCCCTAGCTGCGCGTGGTCGACAAGCCCTCCATGGTGCCTGGCGACGGAGATGATCAGCAGCGCCACGATGAGCGTGACCGACCCGCATTCGAGCAGCAGCAGGATCCGCGACGAGACCCGGACGTCCCGCAAGGCGAAGACCAGGGCGATGGCCAGGACGGCTAGATAGCAAACAAGGTAGAGCGCCTTGCCGCCGGGCAGCCCGGCCTTCATCAGGAAGGCCTCGAGGTAGATTCCGGAGCCGAACACCAGTGCCGGAAGGGCGATGGCCAGCGACAGCAGCTGGGGGAGACCCTGCAGGTAGCCTCCCGCGCTTCCGCCCACAGCAGCGCTCATGCTGTACAGGCCGCCGCTGGTGGTGAATCGCCGGGCCATCCAGCTCACGCAGCAGCCCACGCCAAGAATGCCGACGGTGATGATGACGTAGGTGAGCCAGCTGCCGTTGCCGGCGCTCAGGGCCACCCCGGCGATGCTCAGCGCCAGCCCGGCGCTCGGCGCCTCACTTGCCACAGATGTGGCATACATACCCCACCAGGGCAGGATTTGCTCGTGCAGCCCGCCAGCATCGGTGTCACTGGCAGGGTCCTCCAGCGCTGCTGGGGATGAGTTACCGGCGGCGGCCTCCGCGGAGGGCACGCGGCGCATGGGTGATTCCGACGTACTCACAGAGTTCCCCTCCGTGGAAGACCTCACTGGACGGCAGCGCGAGGCAGCTCAGCCTTGCTCGCGTTCGTTTCGGCTGATCATGTGACGCCGCACCTGCGGGTTCAAGGATCCGGACGTATTTTCCGGCTATCCAGGAACGCCCTGTCGTCTGCACGCGCGAAGCGAGGCTTGGCGTGTATGTGCAGGCAGCAGCCCTGCGGCAGGTGCATCTGTTCCGGGATAACCGGATAGGAGTCTGGATAGCTGGAACATGTAGCTTCCGGAGCGTAACTTGCTGTCCCTGGGCGTACCTCAGGTTCCGGACGCAGGGAGGCGCGCATGCTGAGCCGCACTAACCCGGCGGCTGTTCCGCCACCGATCGGCCGCTATCACCACACGACCACGGTTCCCGGGGGGACGGATCTGGTATTCGTCTCGGGACAGGTGGGTCACCACGTCGACGGGAGCTCGATGGCGCAGGACTCGGCCGGGCAGGCCCGTCAGGCGTTCCGCAACCTCGGTGCGATCCTGGAGGATCTCAGCGCCGGACCAGGGCAAATCGCCAAGATCCTCACGTTTGTGGCCGGAGCCGAGCATCTGCCCGGCTTCTTCGCCGCTCGTGACGACGTCTTCGCCCGCTGGTACCCCGAGGGGGATGTGCCGGCGCACTCGCTCGCTGTGGTGGCCGGGCTGGCAGCCCCCGGCCTGCTGGTCGAAATTGAAGCGGTCGTCGCCGTGACGCGCACATGACTGACCCCGCCGAGATCCACGACCCAGGCGTGCTGAGGACCCTCATGCGCGGCCTTGCGCTGCTGGAGCAGGTGATCATCGCTGATGGCGAGGCAACGGCGAAATCGCTCGCAGACAAGGTGGGCCTGAACAAGAGCAGCTGTTATCAGATGCTCAAGACACTGGAACTGGCCGGGTACGTCGTGCATACGCCGGCCGGATCTTATGCAGTTGGCCCGAGCGTCCCGGCGATGTTCAGTCATCTTCGCGCTGCCCTGGTCCCCGAGCCACGCGTGGCTCAGGCCCTGCACGCCCTCCGCGACGAGACAGGGGACACCAGCTATGCCTGTGCGCTGCGCGGCCATACGATCCTTCTCCAGGCCGTAGCCGAGGGCCGGCGTGCGCTGGTCGTGCGCATGCTCCGGCCGGGCATGCGCGACAACATCCATGCCCGAGCTTCCTGCCGGGCCATCCTGTCCCAGCTGGGAGAGACCGAGCAGAACCGCATCCTTCCCGCTCGCTCGCTTCCGAGAATCACGAAGTACACCACCACGAAGCGCAGAGACCTGCGGGTCCTGCTGCGGGAGGCGCGAGACAGAGGCTACGCAGTCGAGCGGCAGGAGTTCGAGGAAGGCGTGGCATGCCTGGCCGCGCCTTACTTCGACGCCGACGGGGCGGCAGTCGGCTCCCTGACCGTGGCCATGCCGGTGGGCAGGGTGGCCGCTGACGAAGCCGCCATCGCCCAGACGGTCCGGCATTACGCAGCCCAGGCCAGCCATCCGGCGGCGCGGCCGTGAGAGCCGTGACGACTGCCGGTCAGTTCCGTGTGCCCGGCGACTTCACTCTTCAGCAACGACCAGGATGTGGCGGCAGCCCTCCGTGCGCTCCGCCGCTGAGCGGACGCATGAGCAGAAAGGCAGCAATGCGCGAAAACGGCCGGCAGCAGCTTCTCGCTGATCTGAGCTCGCTGTGGAGAATCCGGCACTTTGAGGAGCGAGTGCAAGAGCTTCGCGCCGCCGGGGAGATCGCCGGCTCGGTTCACCTGTGTAACGGGCAGGAGGCTATCTACGTTGGTGCCTGCTCTGCGTTGGACCTCCGGCGCGACGTCGTCTTCCCGACCTACCGTGGCCATGGCTGGGCGATCGCATGCGGCGCACCGCTCGGTGCCCTCTTCGCGGAACTGCTCGGCCGGGCCACCGGCACCAACGGCGGCCGCGGCGGATCAGCTTACCTTTCCGCTCCCGACTACGGCATGTACGGCGAGAACTCGATCGTGGGCGCCGGTGCCCCCATCGCCGTCGGCGCCGCGCTGGCCGCCACCTTCGACGGTTCTGGCCGGGTGGCCGTGGCAGCGTTCGGCGACGGCGCGGTGAACCAGGGCAGCGTGCACGAGGCGCTCAATTTCGCCGCCGTTTACCGTCTCCCGGCCCTGTTCCTGATCGAGAACAACGGGTACTCCGAGCTCACCCCCATCGCCACCATGGTGCGCTCTGACCGGCTGTACTCCCGCGCTGGCAGTTACGGCATCGACGGGGTCCGCGTCGACGGCAACGACGTAGGAAAAGTACGCGCCACGGTTGCGGAGGCTGCTAGCCATGCCCGCCGGGGTGAAGGGCCCGTCGTGATTGAAGCGACTACCCAGCGGCTCGTCGGTCACTACTTCGGCGATGCGCAGCAGTACCGGCCCAGCGGCGAGATCGAGCAAGCACAGCGCGACGAGCCGATCACCCGGATCACCAGAGAGCTCACCGACCGCGATCTTGCGGCCGCGGAGCTGGAGGAGATCCGGCGGACGACGCTCGATGAGGTGAACGTGGCCGCAGCGGCTGCACTGAGCGCGCCACTGGCCGACCCCGCCACGATCAAGGAGCACCTGTATGCATGAGACGTCGGCGAGACAAGCCGGGGCGCCTGTTCTTTCCTATGCCGAGGCCGTTAACGCCGCGCTGCGGCGGGCTCTGGCTGAACGCGACGACACCATCCTCTTCGGCGAGGATGTTGGCCTGCCTGGCGGGGTGCACGGGGTTACCCGGCGGCTGCGTCGCGACTTCGGCGACCGGGTATTCGACACCCCCATCTCTGAGTCCGCGATCCTCGGCGGGGCGGTAGGAGCGGCCATGATGGGCCGTCGGCCCATTGTCGAAATTATGTGGGTCGACTTCACCTTCGTTGCCTTCGATCAGATCCTCAACCAGGCTGCCAACGTGCGGTATGTCTCCCAGGGCCGCCTCAGCGCCCCTCTGACGATGCGTACCCAGCAAGGCGCCACTCCCGGCTCCTGCGCTCAGCACTCCCAGAGCCTGGAGGCGTTCTTCGCGCACGTGCCGGGGCTGCGCGTGTGCCTGCCTGCTACCCCGCAAGACGCCTACGACCTCACTCTGGCCGCGATCGCTTGCGAGGACCCTGCTGTCGTTATCGAGAGCCGTGCCCTGTATCACTCGCTCAAAGAGCCAGTGAACCTTGATGCGCCCTGGCCGGAGATCGGCGGAGCACGCATCGCCCGTCCCGGCTCGGACATCACGGTGGTGACCTGGGGAGCCACGCTGCACCCCGTGCTCGCAGCAGCGCGGCAGCTCGCCGGGACCGGTATCGACGCCGAGATCATCGATCTGCGCTGGCTCAGCCCGCTGGATGATCGCACGGTATTCAGCAGCCTGGCCCGCACCGGGAGGCTGGCGGTGGCCCATGACGCCAACCTGACCGGCGGCTTCGGTGCCGAGATCGTCAGCCGCGTGGCCGAGCGCGGTCAGCGCCTGCTCGCCCCGCCGCTTCGGATCGCCACCGACGACCTGCGCATCCCCGCCGCGCCTCACCTCCAGGCAGCCGCCATCCCCGGCGCGTCAGCCATCGCGGAACAGCTGACCAGCGCGCTCAGGGCGAGGCAGGTGGCATGACCATGACCAGCGACCCGGTGGCAATCGTGACCGGCGGCGCTCACGGGATCGGGCTGGCCTGCGTCCAGCGCCTCGGCCGGGACGGCTATCACGTTGTGATCGCCGACATCGACGCTGAGGCAGGGATGAAGGCAGCGCGGGAAGCCCGCCAGGCCTTGTTCGTGCGCTGCGACGTCACGGACGCGGCCGATATCGAGCGGGTGCTCGCTCAAGCTCTCGAACTTAGCGGCGGCGCGCTTCGCGCGCTGGTCAACGATGCCGGGCAGACCTCGCGCGCCACCTTCGCCGACTGCGACCGGCAAGCCTGGCGGACCCTGCACGAGATCAATCTTGACAGCGTGTACGCGTTCACCCAGGCTTGCCTGCCCGCGCTCCTGGCCGGACACGGAGCAGTTGTCAACCTTGCATCGATTGCCGGCCTCGTCGGAGCCGAAGGACTGACGGCCTACAGCTCCACGAAAGCAGCCATCATCGCCCTCACCCGCTCACTCGCCCTCGAGTACGGCCACCGAGTCCGGTTCAACGCCGTCTGCCCAGGCGACATCCAGACCAGAATGATGGCCGGAGTTCTCGCCAGCCCGGCGCTCCGCGACGCCATGGCCGAACGCATCCCCGCTCGCCGCTTTGGCCGCCCCGAAGAAGTGGCCAACGCCATCGCCTGGCTGCTCAGCGACGAGTCAGCCTACGTCAACGGCGTTGCCCTGCCTGTCGACGGCGGCCTCACCGCCGGCCTGCGGGACACCAGACCGCGCTGGGACGTGTCTTGCTAGATCCTGGGCCTTGAGGTTCCTGGATGTCCCGCTGGCCGACCGGACAGGATGCCAGCGGAACGTCTCCGATGGAACCGTGTCCCGCCCGAAAATAGAATTCGGTAGCTGACCTGCAGGTCTTCCGGCGTCAGGCGGCGGCCACATATTCGTTGATCAGGCCATTGAGGACGGGTTTTCGGTGGATCTGGCGTGTCTCGACGTCGGTCACGGTCGCGGGGTGAGCGTCAGGTTCGTCGGCGGGGACACGCTGGGCGATGCCCTGGTGCGGCCGGGCCGCGTTGTAGTGCGCCTGGTAGTCGGTCAGGACGGCACACAGGTGTGCCTCACCGAGGATCAGCACGCGGTCCAGGAGCTCGCGGCGCAGGGTGCCGACCAGGCGTTCGCAGATCGCGTTCATCCGCGGAGCCTGGACCGCGCTGCGCAGGATCCTCGCGCCGGTGGCCTCGAATACGGCGTCGAATGAGGCGGTGAAGTTCGAGCCGCGATCGTGGATCAGGAACCTGATGGCGTCGAACTGCTGATCGAGGGTGAGGGCCAAGTTGCGGGCCTGCTGCACGGTCCACTCCCCGGTGGGATGGGAAGTCACGCCGCCGAGGTGTATCCGGCGGGTGCCATGCTCGATGAAGATCAGTACGTACAGTCTTTTCAGTAGCACGGTATCCACGTGCAGGAGTGCGCCGCGAGGCGCTTGTTGATCTTGTGGAGGTGAGAGACCTTCGCCGCTGTCTTGTCGCAGCAAGGCGGTTGAAGCTGAGGGCAGCCTGATCCGGGAGGTGCCGGGGAGGGTGGCAAGCGGCCCTGACAAAGCCGGGACGTGCCGGCACCGTCAGATGGGGCGGGTCCGGCGAGCGAGATGAAGAGGAGTACGCGAGGAACCGGCGTTTACGCCTCCTTAGTGGACACCGGCTCGAACCTGACGGATCTGGGCCGGGTGCGGTTCGTCTCCGCCTCTTCTTTCGGGCGGGGAACTTTCTGGTGGGTCTTTCTGCGCCTGCCGGGGAGGCCACGGTGAAGTGCTGCGGGGTAGCCGTGGAGGCCGCGGGGGCATAGTCGGGCTCCTCCTTCGTCGAGTGATCAGTGAGTGAACGCGGGAACCGTTCCGGTCCCGCCCCGGTCAGCGCTGCCAGCGCGGATCAAGGGCTGGGCCCGCCGTCGGCCGATCGGCCCGGAACGGGGCGGAGCCGCCGTAGTACTCCGAGCCGGGGAGAGCCCGGCGCATGGGGAAGGGCGGCAGCGGTTTCGAGAAGGAATGGAGGCTGCAATGCCGAAAGACGCGCCGGTGAATACGGGCGCCAGTGACCAGGTTCCGGCGGGATCGTGGTCGCGGGTATCGGAGATGCAGGCCAGGCTTCACCGTTGGGCAGCGGCCGATCCCGGCCGCAGGTTCGACGACCTGTTCAATCTCGTGCATGACCCGGCGACGCTGATCGTGGCGTTTGACCGGGTCGCGGGCAACCACGGCGCGAACACGCCCGGTGTGGACGGCCTGACGGCCGCCCGGATCGAGCAGCGCGTGGGGGCCGGGGGATTCCTGGACGAGATGCGGACTGCCCTGAAGCAGGGCGCCTTCCGGCCGCTGCCGGTGAGGGAACGCAAGATTCCTAAGCCGGGCGGTTCGGGAAAGGTCCGCAAGCTCGGCATCCCGGTGATCGCTGACCGGGTGGTCCAGGCAGCGCTGAAACTGGTGCTGGAACCGATCTTCGAGGCCGGCTTCCTTCCGGTCTCTTACGGGTTCCGGCCCGGGCGGCGGGCGCACGACGCAGTCGCCGAGATCCATCACTTCGGCACCGCCGGTTACAGGTGGGTGCTGGATGCGGATATCGAGGCGTGTTTCGACTCGATCTCGCACGATGCGCTGATGCGCCGGGTGCGGGACAGGGTCAAGGACAAGCGCGTGCTTGCGCTGGTCAAGGCGTTCCTCAAGGCTGGGGTCCTGACCGAGGATCACGGCCCGCAGGAGACCTTTACCGGCACGCCGCAAGGCGGCTTATGTTCAGCTGAACATAACCCGCCTTATGAGCAGTGCCGGGTTATGCGCAGCGCTGGCCTGCTGGCCCTGGTGAGAGCGACGCTGGGGATCGAGCACTGCGCATAATCCGCGGATGATCCTGATCAGGCGGTCCGGCATGGTGCCGGGCCAGCATGATCGGAGGTCAGCTGCTATGGCGACTTTGTCGGCGCTGGTGCGGGGCCTGGACGCGGAGTTACTGCGTCTGGGCTACAAGGACGCGACGATGGTCTGGTACCGGCGCTGCTGGCGCCGTATGCAGGAGCACTTCGCTGCCCGTGGTGTCGAGGAGTTCTCCCTGGACGCGGCGATGGCGTGGGTCGACGACGCGTGCGGTTTCTTCGGCAAGGAGCAGGCGGGCACTCTGAAGCCGAATGACATCTACCTGTTCAGGGTCGCCCAGATGCTCGGCGAGTACGCGGCGCACGGGGCGGTGCTGCGCCGTTATAACCGGTTGGTGAGCAAGCTGGACGGGGCCGGCGCCGAGGCGGTCGCCCGGTTCCAGGCGCACCTGCGCTCGGCTGGGCGCTCGGCCTCGACCGTGCGGACCTACGGGACGCTGGCCGGGGAGTTCGTCGCGTTCGCCGGCACCCGCGGCGGGCTGGCCTGCTGTGACGCCGCCACGATCGGGGCGTTCGTCGCCACGCTTGCGGGCTACCAGTTCAAGACTGTCGAGCAGAAACTGTGCGCGGTGCGGTCGTTCCTGCGGTTCGCGTCCGCCGCTGGCCTGGTCGACGGCGCGTGCCTGGAGGCGGTCCCGGCGGCACGCTCCAGCAGGCAGGCCAGGATCCCGTCGGTGTGGGATCCTGGCGAGGTAGCCAGGATCGTGGACGCGGTCGACCGGGACAACCCGTGCGGGAAGCGGGACTACGCGATCATCTTGCTGATCACCAGGCTCGGGCTGCGCGGCGTTGACATCAGGCGGCTGGAGTTCGCCGATTTCGACTGGCCGGGCAACCGGCTGTCCGTGACGCAGGCCAAGACCGGTCACCGGGTGCAGCTGCCGCTGCTGAAAGAGGCCGGCTGGGCGGTGATCGACTACATCCGCCATGGCCGGCCGGACAGTGACTGCCCGCAGGTGTTCTTGCGGCATCTGGCTCCGATCGGGCCGTTCTCCGATCAGGACCATCTGCATCAGATCCTGGTCAAGCACGCCCGGGTGGCTCACGTGCCGGTGAGCGAGAAACGCCGTCATGGCATGCACTCGCTCCGGCATACGCTGGCGACCCGGCTGCTGGAGGGCGGCACGCCGGTTGAGCAGATCGCCGACATCCTCGGGCACCAGTCAGTCCAGTCGACCGGCGTCTACCTGAAGTCGTCGCTAGGGCTGCTGGAAAGATGCGCCCTGGACCCGGACGCACCGGCGCGTGAGGTGTCACGGTGAGCCCCGCCGTCACGATGACCGAGGCGATCACGGCCCTGGTCACAGAGAAACGCGCCACGGGCTATAAGTACGACGCCGAGGAGCGGGTGCTGGCCCGGTTCGCCGCGTTCTCCGCCAGCCAGTTCCCCGGGCTGGAGGCGCCCACCCGGGCCTCGGTCGAGGCGTGGATCACCTCGGCCCGCGATCGGGGAGTCAAGCCGGCGACCCTGCAGGGCCTGGCCGCGCCGGTGCGGGAGCTGGCCCGCTGGCTGGGCCGCCGGGGCGTGCCGGCCTACGTCCTGCCCGCCGGGACGCTGCCCAGACCCGCCCGCTACGTCCCGCACATCTACACCGACCAGGAACTGGCGGGCTTGTTCGCCCAGACCGACCGCTGTCACTACGACTCGCAGGTCCCGTTCCGGCACCTGGTCATGCCGGTGCTGTTCCGCACGATCTACGCCTGCGGCCTGCGTGCTTCCGAAGCACGGCTGCTGCGCTTCGGCGACGTCGACCTTGTTGCCGGGGTCCTGACAATTCGCGACGGCAAGGGCGGCAAAGACCGGCAGGTGCCCGTCAGCGCGCCGCTGCGCGACAGGCTCGCCGGCTACCACGCCCGCGTCGCCGGGCGCTCGGGCGGGGACTGGTTCTTCCCCGGCACGTCGGGGCAGCCGCTGACGCTCGCCAACATCGACAAGAACTTCCGCCGGTTCCTGTGGCAGGCCCGCATTCCCCACGGCGGCCGGGGCCACGGCCCCCGCGTCCACGATCTAAGACATTCTTTTGCGGTCAATAATCTGCGGTCGTGGTTCGCCCGCGGCGAGGACGCCGGCGCGTTACTGCCAGTCTTGCAGACCTACATGGGTCATTCCTCGATCGCCGACACCGACTACTACCTGAGGCTGACCGCCGAGTCCTACCCGCACATCACCGCCCGGATCCAGCGTGCCTACGGAGACGTCGTCCCGCCCGTCACGGCAGGGCCAGGCGATGGCGACTGACTTCGCGGTCTTCCTGCACCGCTTCCTCACATCGCACCTGGCCGGGCTGCGCGGCTGCTCACCCAACACGATCGCGTCCTACCGCGACACCTTCAAGCTGCTGATCGCCTTCTTCCGCGACGGCAGATCCATCCCGCCCGACAAGCTCACCCTCGACCTCATCGACGCCGCCGCGATCACCGGGTTCCTGAACTGGCTGGAGGCCGAAAGGCACAACAGCATCTCGACCCGCAACCAGCGCCTGGCAGCGATCAGCTCGTTCTTCCGGTGGCTGCAATCCCAGGACCCTGCCAGGATGGCCGGCTGCCAGGACATTCTCGCCGTCCCCGCCAAGAAAAAGGCCCGGCCGGGCGTGAACCACCTCACTGTCGAGCAGACCCGCCGTCTGCTCGCCCAGCCCGACCGGTCCACCCGGCAGGGCCGCCGTGACGCGACTCTGCTGGCCACCCTCTACGACACCGCCGCCAGGGTCCAGGAGCTCGCCGACCTCACCGTGCGCGACATCCGCGCTGAACCCCCGGCCCTGGCCGTGCTGACCGGCAAGGGCCGCAAGATCCGTCACGTCCCGCTCGGCGGCAACACCGCCGCGCTGCTGGATGCCTACCTTGTCGAGCACGGCCTCGACAAGCCCGGCCACGACGACCACCCGCTGTTCGCCAACCAGCACGGCAGCAAGCTCAGCCGCGGCGGCATCGCCTGGATAATCGGCAAATACCAGGCCCAGGCCGGCGACCCGGCACTTGCCAGCACCGACCTCAGCCCGCACGTACTACGACATAGCAGGGCCATGCACCTCTACGAGGCAGGCGTGCCGCTGCCCTACATCCGCGACATCCTCGGGCATGTCGAGCTGGCCACCACCGATATCTACGCTCGCGCCTCCACCGAGGCTAAACGCAAAGCTCTCGAAGCCGCCTACGACATCGTCACCGACGACCTGCCCGAATGGAACCACGACCCCGGACTGCTCAGCTGGCTCGCCAACCTGTGAGCCCTCAGCATCAAAGAAGGGTTATGCGCAGTGCTCGATCCCCAGCGTCGCTCTCACCAGGGCCAGCAGGCCAGCGCTGCGCATAACCCGGCACTGCTCATAAGGCGGGTTATGTTCAGCTGAACATAACCCGCCCTGCGGGGTTCCGCGGTCTCGTTTCTGCAAGGTACCGTCGGGCAACTGCAGCGGCGCCTGGAGCCACCGCTTCACATACAGCACCACCCACGGATCGCCGGTGTTGGCCTCCACCGCCTTGACGACGAGGTCCCAGCGGACGCTGTCGAAGAACTTTTGGATATCAAGATCGATCGCCCAGTCGTTTCTCCAGCAGCGCCTGCGGCAGGCATCGACCGCGTGCAATGCGGACCGCCCAGGCCGGTAACCGTAGGAGTCCTGGTGGAAGATCGGTTCGACCTTCGCCTCCAGCCTCCGCGCGGCCACCGTCTGGGCGACCCTATCGCCCACAGTTGGCACGCCGAGAATTCTCGTGCCACCGCCATGTGGCTTCGGTATTTCCACCGCGAGCACCGGCGGAGGGAAGTACGTCCCCGACGACATCCGGTGTAGGGTCGGGAGCTGGCGCGGTGGCGTTGTCCGGAGTTAGGTCCCGCAGCCACTTTTCCCCGGGTTTCCCCAGCAGGCCGCTTCACTGCGGTGACCATGTCCGGGCGCTTCCGTTTCCAGCTCCCGCCACATCGATCCGTGCATGCGGTTCTCCCGCACACGGCTCACCGACGTTCTTCACCACCGGCATTCGGCTTGCCCCGCCAGGGCTTGTCATGCCTGGGGGCGACGATGATTCCATCCAAGGAAAGCAGTCCCAGCCTGTCGGGTGAGGCGATGCCGACCACCCAGCGCCCGAACGCCCACGACCGTTTATGCCGTTCGGCGACGAACTTCGCCAGGCGCTCGAACGCATACCACTGGAGCTTCTCAAGCGCACGTGCGGAGTTGCCGAACCGGAAGTACCCGGCGAAGCCACGCAGGAATGCGTTGATCTCCTTCACGATCTGCCCGATCGGCAGCCGCAGCCGGGGCCGGGAAGTAATCTCCCGGATCCGGTCGCGGGCATACTGCATCTTGGCGTCCTTGGGCCAGCGGGCGAGAAAGGCGAACTTCCGCCCGGTCCTCCGCGACGTAACGGTGACCAGGCGGTGGTGGAAGCCGAGGAAATCAACCCCTTCTTCCGCGTCCGCCGTCAGGTGCACTATCCGCGTCTTGGCCGCCTTGGGCTCCAG
>OBLU010002296.1_pt1 | contig 17724 bp, 15 predicted proteins | sample 1518681 | NCBI WGS metagenome assembly OBLU01 (sample SAMEA3539304, study PRJEB22396) | soil metagenome | biome: tundra; feature: field; material: soil | place: USA | collected 2010-05 | depth 0.15 m | reverse complement strand
GTGTCAGGGACCTTGCCGGCCTTGCTCTTGGATCTTCCGGGCCTCGCACAGGTGAAGAGGGCCACCGAATCCGGTGATGAAGCACGCCTCCAACGCCGTTTCTTGTACGGTTCCATGGTCAATCGTCCCGAGTGCATTAAGGTTTGATTCCGGCCAGCGTGAAGAATTGTTCCTCGGTGATGATCGGGATTTTGCGTTCTCGCGCCTTGAGGAGCTTCCGCGTGCTGCGCCGGCCACCCAATATTTCCGCGTGAACGAGGCACTCGGCCGAGTTCATAGATCCCGCCTTTTTTGCTACACTGCCTCCACGCCGTTCGACGTACGGGTAAAGCCTATCATCGCGAGGCCAGTCGACAATCTTGCCGGTGAAGGCGAACACGTGCCCTTTTATCTCCGTGGGGATATTTCGTGGCGGTCGTCCAAGGGACCGAGCTTCGCGCTGCAACCTTCTTTGTTGTTCCTCGACTCTTTTTCGCTGGGTCCAGAGTCGCCGGTACTGATCCAGCCAGTCTTCATCCACCCGTCGTGCGTGCGCTCCTTGAAAGTGCTCGTCAAAGTAGTCTAGGAACTGCCGCACGGCCCTGGGTTCATCAACGAAGACGTTTGTCTCGTAATTGCTACTCAGCCCGCCTCCTGTCAGGTTCGAGGAACCGATAATCGCGGTCTTAGCGCCATTCTGCCTCTCAAAGATTGAGAGTTTTGGGTGAAAGAACGTTCTTCCTGGCTGGAACCGTCGCAGCACGAAATTCTGGCTGTGCTGCTCTTCGAGTCTGGATAGTATTTCGATAGCTCTGGGCTCACTTGGCAAATCGACGCCGAAAAGCACAGATGCGCGGCCGCCTCTTTCGAGAAACCGCTCAATCGAAGGATATAGCAGAGCCAGGCCACTCCTCGTCACCAGAGCCATCCCAAAACAGACCCTTGAGGCCTTAGCCAACTCGGTTTTGATCCGTTTCAGCAGTTCTCCTTCAGCTTGAAGAGCTTTCATCGAGATTCTCCGATGTTAATCTTGTTCCACTAAGGTTGGTCGTTCCGAGCCGCTTCGACCGCAAATGACCTGCACACGCGGGCAGGCCTGAAGCGGAAGCACTCAAGAACGCAAAACGCTTCTCACTCGCTGCCAATCCATACTACTGCTTTCGGCGCGATCAAGTCGATGGTCTGGCGCAAGAACCTGCTGCCGCAGTTGACGAACCACTCAAGGTCCACTTTCGCCTGCAAACCGCCCTGCTTCAGGCAGAGCACCGCGTTCGTGAAAAAGCAAGGGCCACCGCCCGAGGTTCCGGCGCCGGGCGCAACGACTTCAATGCCAATGGAGCGCAACAGCTTGGCGAGCGTTTCATTGGTCGGATTGCGCGCTGCTTCACGGCCCCTGTTTGTCAGAAAGTATCGCGTGTCGCCCCAATCCTGGCCGACGATAACAAGGTCCGCATTGAGGTTGCCCTGCCACAAACTCCAGGGGCCGATCTGGTCGGAGTCGTAGACACCGCCATCGCAGGCGGCCGGGTTTACGAGGGCCGTACAGGCTCGGCAGGCCTTGCGGGCCTGTACCAGAGCGGTGTAGGCGGCGACACGAGTGGGGTCGGGCGGCACTGATGCATTGTAGCGAATCGCTGCATTATGCGGCGTTATCGGCAGCTAGTTCGGACTCGGTGCCGTGGGTCCTCGCTGGCCGCAACAGTTCGGGACACACGATGTAATCAACCGCTCGAAGAGAAGAAGAGCAACTGAGCGATGAACGCGTGGCGGCTTTCGCCGCGAGTGGCCGTTGGTATCACGTCCACCTGGCGCACTACCCACCGCCGAAACGGTCCCTTAGGCCGTTACACCGCGTACGGCCGGTGGCTGAGGGGGACGGCAAGCAAGGATGAAACACTCTCCAAGGCGGGAAAACGTATAGTGCTGAAACATCTCGACCTTCAGAACTGATCCATAGATGGAATTAGATGGAATACATATCGTCCTCCCCGATCTGAAGGGGAACCGTCTCCGGCGATCCGTGCAGTATGTCGTGCCTTGTTATCACATCAAGCGTGAGATCAAAAGTACGAATATCGGCATCCACACGCTCTTTATTGGCTCGATAGTATGCCTCGGTCATGTGGCGCAGATCGATATTCTTGCTTCTCGCCAAGTCCGCCCGTACAAAGATGTTCATGAGGTCCGCATGGGTATACCGGATTCCATTTACTGAGTGAGTGCCAATCGGCAATTCCGCCACCCCTATCGTATTGTCGTAAAGCGCATTTATATACTTCACCTCAACCGGGCCCATTTCCTTGAGAATGTTCACGAACGATACCGAGACTGGCACGGGGCTATCAGGATCGACGGCATTCGTGAGCAGGTGCGCCCACATGGTATGCAAATCTTCGTCGCCTTCAACGGACTCGCCGTCCAGGATTGGCAGGAGTAGTTTGAGGTTTATGCCTGTCGGCTCAATGCCCCGTTCTGTGGTGTATCGGCGGAACTTCTCCGCCAGCTTATAAGCCCGCTGAGCGCGATAAACGTGCACAGTGTCGCGGAAGGTGAGCCCGACTTCATCCGCCGCTGGTCCCGCGACCCGCTTAATCAGATCGACTACAGGATCAGCCAGCTTCTCAACAACCTTGCCGACTCCAAACACATCTTTCATCGACGAAGCCTCCTGTGGATTGACTTCTGAAAACCCCATTATATCATTAACTTACAAGAGCCCATGATCGTCAAAGAGCACAGCGTCAGGGAATGGCATTTCATCTTCGAGGCGTGGCCAGGACACGAGTTTAAGGTGCAGGCCGAGACCGAGGAGAAGGCCCGGAAGGTCCTCTTGAGATAGCCGCGCGAATCCGCAAACGTAGCGGAGCCGTGCGCAGCCGGTTTAGCTGCTCCAAGCGCGCCAGCCTGGGTGCAAGATTCATCCGGCGACTCTGGCCGGTCCGCGGAATTGCATGCGGGTGATCCCGAACTCGCGGCCGTGCGAGACGCGCGGTGCGACGCCGACGATCCTGCATGTGCCGATCCGGGCAGCAGGGCGCTACTGTGCAACGTGTTGCCCAAACTGCTCGCCGCCAGCGCAGCCGCTTGTGCGAGTGGCCTGAAGCGGCCAGAACAGAGCGGCCTGAAAAAGCTTTGCGGCGCTTGTGCAAACCCTGCTGAAGGGATTATCATAACGATAGAGGCTCGGTTCGACAGGCCAGCGCAAAGCGCACCCTCCGAAAGGCACCTCCACTTTTGACGTATCGGAAGGTGAGGTATGCTTTCGCAAGCAATGGCGCAACGGATCGAGCATTGGAAGCTCGCCGACCTCACCCCGTATCCCAAAAACCCCAGACGCCATTCGGACGCGCAGATCGCGCGGATTGCCGGCAGCATTGCGGCCTTTGGCTTCAACGCGCCGATCCTGATCGATTCCAGGGGAAATATCATCGCGGGCGGAGGACGGTATCGTGCCTCGCTCAAACTCTGCTTGGAAACGGTGCCGGTCATCGTTCTCGACCACCTCAGCGAAACCGAGAAGCGCGCCTATCTGTTAGCCGACAACAAGCTGGCTGAACTCTCATCCTTCGACGACGACCTGCTCCGCGAAGAGTTGGCCGGACTCCGGGATGCTGACATTGACCTCGGCGCGCTCGGCTTCGACGACAGCGAACTTGCCGTGTTGCTGGCCGAGGCCGAAGGCCCGGTAGCCGACACCGATGCGGACGAAGAGGAGATCCAGGAGGTGCCGGCGGAGCCGATATCGCGCGCTGCCGATATCTGGTGCATAGCCGGGCACCGTCTCGCATGCGGTGATTGCCGCGACCGCGATGTGGTGCACCGCCTGTTCGATGGCGCCCGTGCCAACCTAGTGATCACGTCGCCGCCGTACGCGTCCCAGCGCGAATACGACCCCGAGAGCGGCTTCACGCCAGTGCCGCCGGACGAGTACTCGGGCTGGTTCCGCCCAGCGGCCGAGAATATCGCGGCGGTCCTCGCGCCGGATGGATCGTATTGCCTCAACATCAAGCCTCACGCAGACGAAGGCGAAAGAACCCTGTACGTGATGGACTTGGTGATCGCCCACAAGCGGCAGTGGGGCTGGCGATTCGTCGATGAGTTCTGTTGGAGAAAAACGGATGAAGGAGTTCCTGGCGGCTGGCCGAATCGCTTCAAGAACGCGTGGGAGGGTGTCTACCACTTTTGCCGCCAGCCACAGATCAAGTTCCGCCCAACGGCGGTGGGCCACGTCTCGGAAGACTGCTTCGACTACAACGCCCAGAACCCCAAGTCCCGGTCGGGTAGCGGCCTGCTGGGCGCAGGAGCGCGGGGATCAGCAGCGGGCCAGCGTAGCGTGGTGCGGCAGATGCGAACGGGCACTTCAAGGGCATCGCGCGCCCCAGCAACGTCATCGAAGTCAAGACGGAGACAAGGCAAGGTTCGCACTCCGCACCGTTCCCGCGCGCGCTAGTGGAGTTTTTCGTGCTGGCGTTCTCCGATCCTGGCGACATCGTCGCCGATCTGTTCTTAGGCAGCGGAACATTGATCGCCGGGGCGCACGTGCTCGGGCGCGTGGGATACGGAATCGAAATCAGCCCGGTGTACACAGACGTGGCTGTGCGCAGGATCGCGAACCTCACGGGCGAGGAACCGATCACCTGTGCGAGGCCCGGAAGATCCAAGAGCAAGGCCGGCAAGGTCCCTGACACGATTGTCGATTTGTGGGTCCGCAACCTTCCTGGTCCAAAAACCGCAATTGTCTCGCTGCTCGGAGCAAAGCCAGACGGCACGAGCGAGTTCTCTTTCTACTCATTCTGCGGCAGGGAATCGTTTCAGGATTGGCTCGACAAACGACACGGAAGCCTGTCTATCACGGTTCGTGAACACCCGACAACGGATTACGCCTCGATTCCGTCTGCGGAGCTCGACGCTATCGCCAACGATGTTTCTCGTTTGCTCGCTGAGGGATATACTGTTGTGCTGGTCGATTCAGGCGGCGAAACGCGAACGAGCCAGGTTTGCAGGCACATGGAATTTGTCGAGGACACGCGCAGCCTTTGAAGGATGTGGGGGCTCGATAGCGGCTACTCCGCGCGAAAGATAATGAATCGGCTGTAAAAAAGCGTGCGCGCAACCGCCGATAATGCGACACAACACCGAGCATGCCGGTTCGCGGCCGACGGCCATATTCTTACAGGGCAGCATTCTTTTCGATGTAGCGCATGATGAACTCCACGCTAAACTCCAACAAGGCCCTGAGAAGGTCATATCCAAATGCCAACCGGCTCTCAATCTGTTCGTGGAAATTCTCTTCCTTAGCCTTCCAGATGAAACGACTCGTCAAGGTGTCGAGAATTACATCTGCCACTCCGAAGTGGACAGCGCGAATATCATTGCTTGATGTCACGCTGGGAACAATGGTACGCACAGGCCTTGTGGCCCGATACTTTAGGGCCTTCCGGATCAGCTTGTCATCATAGTGAAAGACACTCGTGCTGCGAACTATCATTATCGTGGATACGAATGTCTTGCGCTGCGATCCGCCCTCCAGACAATCGGTCAACTTGGCGAATGATTCTTGGCCGTGCGACGAACAAGCCCCCACCATCGGTGACAGCACGGGATGCCTTTGGAGATCGTCAATTATCGACAGCGCCTCATTTAGATGTCCGATTTGAAGTCGCAAGAAGTACATCCCAATTCCCCACCGAATGTTGTCACCAACCGCCGTGGCCGGATCGCCGCGCACTTCACCGAAACGTGAATTTGCGATGCTTAGATCGTTGCAGGCCATCATCAACCGTAGGAGGATGCCTGCCTCGTCGGTGCGCTGTGCCAATTTGTTAAGATTCACGTACAGAGAGCGGGTCCTGCTCATATCCGTCAGTCTCCCACGTCTCCCGTTGGCGCGCATCCGGCCTATAAGGCCGGATATTGCCCGGTCGGGGCGCCGGGGCCACTCAACCCCACACAAGACCAGGATCTAGGAGATTCCGCCAGATCCACTTTAATTCGTCTTCGCTTGGTCCAGTGCCGAAAACTCGGTCGCCCGATTCGTGAAATGTCCACGTCAGCAACATCGCCGACGCTGCATATCCAGCCTGAAGGCACCGCATCGTTGACCTTAGCGCACCCTCGATGGCGTCCGTACGATATTCCTCTTCCCATGCGTATTCAAGCCGCCACCCGTCGTTGCCGCTTTCTAAGACTCGACAAAAAGGTTGATTCGCGCGCTGGGAAGCATGTGTAAGGTCGCAGACGAGCGCGTACGTCCCGTTGAAAAAGGATTTTCCGCTGGCCTCTCGTGTACCCGCGAACTGCTCCAGAGCGTTGATGTAATCGCCCGGCTTGATCGAGCGCTGCGCCGACTTTTCCGAGAGGTCTTCAAGAACTGTGTCTTCAATATTCGTCATGCAGGTTCCGAAGAGTGTCTTTGGGATGAGTTCCCGCAGCTGGTCCCATCGGTCGGTCTTACTGCAATTCGTCAGTCGGCAGAGCGCGAAAGCGGCTCGGCCCGCGTGCTCCATGATTGCTCGTTGAAGGATGCAAGCGATTGAGAGCCGGTTATCGAGTAGTTGTTGTACCAGCGGACCTGTTAGTCCCCGAAGCCGAGCGGTCGTGCCGTAAGAAATATGACATCGCCACGCTTCGAGATAAGGAACCAGACTGCCGATCAGTTTGGGAGACGACTTCGGTCCGACGTTATCGAGTAAGGCGACGGGCTCGAAAAACGAAACGAAGCACCGAGGCGAAATCGCTTGTTCCATTCGAGCAAGATTGGCGATGAGACGCGAGCCCGGCGACAAATGCTTCTTCAATAGCTTGGCGTCCGCGCGCGTCCCTCGTTTCGGCGGCGGCCAACTTGGGTCGCTGGGCCTCGATTTCCTGCCGCACCGCGGGCGCCAGGGCGAGATGATCAAGACGCCGGTCCAGAGCGCTCTGGAAAACGCCGGTGAGCACCGCTCCGAGAACTGCCACTGCCAGCAAACCAGCGACCCGCGAGACAGCATTGTTTATCCCCGAGGCCGCTCCCGCGTAGCTTTGCTCCACAGCGTTCATTACGGTCTTGGTCAGCGGGGCAACGCTGATCGCCATGCCGAGCCCCAGCACCAGCACTGCGGACTAGTGTGCGACTACGACGATCTCGAAGGCACCCGGTTTCTTTTTGCCTTGGCTGTCCGCGGCTCCAGGTTCTGCCGTAGGCAAAAAGATCTTGTGGGTCGTGGCATCCAGTCCCATGGTCCTTGCCCCGGCGGGCGTTTTAACCGTTTGCACGATGGCGAACTTTCCGGCCGCCGTCTCTTGGGCTACCGCCAGCGTGCCATCGCCACAACTGGCGAAGATCTGGCCCCCATCGATCTTGACCGCATCCACGTGATCGCCGATGGGCAGGTCTGCCAGCACCTTGCCGTTGTCGGTGCTCATCACGATCAATTTCTGGGGCTTGCGGCACCCAATGAACAGGCGATGCTTGGTGGTGTCTATGGTCATGCCAACCGGCGCGCCGCCGGGCGCCACGGGCCATAGTGCGATGACCTTTTTCGCCTTCATGTCGAAGACCGCAACTTCGTTTTTGTCCATCAGATTTACGAAGACCCTGCCCGCCCCATCGGAGGCCAGAAATTCCGGCGCTCCGCCCAGGTCGATGGGTGCGTCGATCTTCCCGTTCTTGGGGTCGCTGTCCGGCTTGATCGACATCAGCACACCCTTGTCCCCCGACACCACCACGACGCGCCCGCTGGCCCGGTCGTAGATGATACCGTCGGTATCGGGCTGCGCGGCGATCGAGCCCAGCACTGCGTTGGTTTTCAGATCGAATATGACGATGGCACCGGCGCCGCCCCCGTCACTGATGAATCCGCGGCCCGCCTCGGGAACGACCGCGACGCCATGGGCGATCTTCTGACCGGGGATATCGGCGACGGTCTTGCCGGTTTCGGAGTCGATCACCATGGTGTGCGTGCCACGCGGCACGTACAACCGGTGCGTTGGCGGTTCGACGGTGAGATAGTCCCACCCTCCTTGACCGCCAACCGGAAATTTTTGAACGACCTTCCAGTCCGTCTGCGCGGGCAGGGGCGCGAGACACGCGAACAAGAGGAGGCTTGGGATGCTGAAGATCCGTTTGATTGGCATTTTCGATTCTTCCTTTGGCGGCTCTTTAAGCTTCGTTTCTCACTGTTTGGATGATCGCCTGGATGTAACCGATCTCGAAGGCAAAGCCAAGCCCGCTGTCGTCTCCTTCGATATGCGGCACGTGGTCCGGCATGAGCATGCCATCATAACCGACCTCCCGGTAGACCCGGGCGCACTTGAGGAAGTCGATATCGCCTTCGTCGGGAAATGCCTCGCGGAAGTTCAGGCGATGCCCCTTGATATTGCGGAAGTGCACGTTGAAGATCTTCTTGCGGGACCCGAAGTGGCGGATCACGTCAAAGATCTCTTTGGCGGGTTCGTCGAGCATTTCACAGACCGTGCCCTGGCAGAAATTCAAACCGTGGTAAGGGCTGGGCGCGATTTCTATGAACTTCTTCAGCCCTGCGACCGAACTGAGCACGGAAGGTACGCCCCGGAATCCTCCCTTGGGCATCCCGGGGTCGTTCGGATGGCAAGCGATTCTCACCTTGGCCTCCTCGGCAACGGGAACGACACGCTTGAGGAAGTACTCGATGCGCTCCCACATCATGTCGTCGTCGCCCTTCGCCATTTCAAACACCTCGGGATCGACTTTAGCGGTGTCGTAGACGAAGGTGCTGCTGCGCGCGCCGCCGCGCCCCGGCGTGGTTCCGGAGCGAACCACCCCAAGGTACGTGAGGTTGTATTTCATGGCCGGAATTCCCGCTTTTCCGGCGTTGCGGATCATTGTGGCGATTTCGTCGATGTCGCGGTCCCGCTGCGGGCTCTTGCCGAGCAGGATGCTCGGGTAGCGCGTTTTGTTAATGGTGACCGAGGGCATGGGAAGCGGGATCATCGCGAGGCTGAGGCCAAACGACTCAACCTTCTCGCGAAAGCGCGATAAGCTATCCGCCGACCATTTTTCGTCTAATCGCCCTGATATCTCTCCGCTGCAAATGTGCTTCAGTCCGAAAGCAGCCATGGTCCGAAGCACGGCCGGTGAGTCGCCCTGCTGGGTTCCGGCGTGAAACAAAACGGGGCGCGAAGCATCCGTTGGCGCCGCCCGGCCCGGCGTGGCCGCCGCGGCAGCGCCCGCCGCGGCGATCTGGACAAAGTTTCTGCGATTCATGATTCCCTTCCTCTTTCCCGGGACGCATCCCGGCTCAGAAGATAATTTTTAGCGCAAGTTGCATCTGTCTCGGGAGATAATCTCCTATGATCTGTCCCAGGCGGCCATTCACCTGCTGACCGGCCTCGTTGAACTGGGGATTCGTGTCGAGCAAATTGAATTGCGGGTGGTTGAACGTGTTAAACGTATCCACGCGGAATTGTATGGCTCGTTTTTCGCCCAACGGGAAATTCTTGAAGAAGCTGATGTCAAAGTCTTCCACTCCAGGTCCGCGGACCATACCGGGGGCGGCGTTGCCGGGATTTGTCGCCGTCGGCGGCTGAATCACGCTGGTATTGAAGAATCGATAAAAGGTCTTGTCCCCTTTCGACAATTGCACGGGACCGGTCACGTTGCAGCGGCTATAATCCCCGCCCCCGAACAGATTGACCGAGTAAGTGAACTGACAGTTCAGGCTCTGGGGGAACCCGCTCTCGAAGGTCGTAATCCCCGATATTTGCCAATTGTCCAGGATCCAGTGGGCTGGGCGCACTTTCCAATGGGCGGCTACACTCGGGATGTCGTAGACGTAGTAGAACCGGAACACATGTGTCCGGTCGTACGGCTGCACGCCATATTGCAGGGCGTTGTTGTAATACGTCGCGTACGGGCTGTAGTACCCCAGCGACTTCGACCAGGCGTAATTCGCACTGAGCTGGAGGTTCTTAGAGAATCGATGCACTGCCGAGACTTGCAATGCGTTGTAGTTCTGATTCACAAAGCGCTGCACGGTGAGGTTGGCGTATCCCTTATACGGCCGGAAGTAATCGTCGGGCAGCGGGAGACCCGGGTTGGTGGGATCCTGATTCTGAGCCAGAAACTGGGATCCTGGCGGGACGGCGTTGAACGCGCTTTGCGGTTGGTCGAGGTGATGCGTCTGTGTTCCTACGTATGCCAGGTCCACGCGCGTTCCCAATCCGATATCGCGTTGCAGTCCGAGGCTGTAGCTGTAGACCGTAGGATACTTCGTGTCCGGATTGATGGCATTAAACGAGTTGGGGAACACGGCCGTCGGGGCCGATGTGAGCGTCCCAAACGTGCCATTAAACTCGGTTGCGGTTTGACTGGTATTTACAACGGTGCCCACGATTAACCTCTGGTTGTCGTGTCCGCTATAGCCCATTCCAAACCCGCCGCGGACTACAGTCTTGTTATCGTTGGTCAAGGCGTAAGCGAAGCCGAATCTCGGCGCATACTTGACTCCTTGGTTGTGCATGAAGCCCAAGGGCACGCCGGGCGTCTTCGCGGAGACCAGACCGTTATTAATGTTGCCCACGCCCGGCACGATGGACCCGATAAAACCCGACGGCAGAAGCTGCCCCGTCGTCGGGTTTTTGGCAACCGTCTGCCCATTGGAATCGATGACCGGCTGATACAACTCTACGGCCTGCGCGGGGTCGTAAGCCGATGGGACAAAATTCACGCCCAGGCCATTGGCCTGGTGCCACGGTGTGTAATACGAAAACCGGAGGCCGTAGTTCAGCGTCAGCCTTCGTGTGGCCTTCCAAGTGTCCTGAAGGTACCATTCCGCAACCAATCCCCGGATATCCTGGACGGGCCTGGTTTTGCTCTCCTGGTAGGTATTGTAGCTTCCGAGCAAAGCATTGGCATACGGATGGTTGGTGTCGTAGGGATTGTTGACATTGGTGCTGAAGTCGAACGAGCCGTTGAACGGGTACGAGCCGCTGTCTGTTGCATAGCGATTCCACGTGGCGTAAACGCCGCCCTTTATGGTATGCGCGCCGCGAACCACGGTGAGCGAATCGGAGCCGGTAAACGTGGGCGCCCACGCGTGGTAGGGTATCACTCCATTAAACTGAATTGCGGCTGCGTTAGGAATGACGCCTCCCCCGAAGGACGCTTGGGGAACAAGGTTGTTTGGGTTGTTTTGCGGGTAGAACTGCGGGATGCTGACGCCATTCGTGGCGCGATTCAACGCCGCGAACTGCGCAGCGATCGGAACGTTACTTTCGTGCCGCTCGTTCATGCCAAAAACGAAGTCGTTGATCATGGTCGGAGAAAACACATAGGATACGTCGACGGCAGTTACAACGTAGGGAAAATTGTCGCTGGCGGTCAACTCGGGCCAGTTTGCGCCGAACTGCTGGGTATCGTTCACCGGGTCATAGTCCAGACGCCAGAACATGCGGAGCTTCTCGGTGGGATCCCAGTCAACCCGATAGAAGTGATAGTTGTTGTAGCTGGCCAGGTACGGCTGATAAATGTAGTTGTATTGGTTGCTTGACACAGCCGGGTTGTTGAAGTTCGGCAAAGGGAAGACATTCAGCAGGGCTTGCCCCCCGGCATTGATGCGATTCTGAGGAACGATATTTCCTGGGAACGGCAGACGATTGTTGAGCGGGTCAAGGATAGGAACCTGCGTTCCGTCCGCGGCAAGGGTCTGAGAGAAATCGCCACGCCGTTCCGCCGCGGTGGGCATGGTCAGCGTGCTGAGGCCGCCTTGCGGGCCGTTGACCGGCACGTGTTCCTGGCCAATAAAGAAGAAGAGCTTGTTCTTGTCCTGGTTGAACCGGTGTGGCCAATAGATCGGGCCGCCGATGACCCCGCCGTAGTCCTGGAAACGGTCCACGGGCTTGGGAGAGCCCGTAAGAACGTTAAAGAAATCATTGGCCTCCCATACTTCATTCCGGACGTACGCGAACAGATCGCCATGAAACTCGCTGGTTCCGGACTTGCTGATCAGTTGAACATTGGCCCCACCCGCCCCGCCGTACTCGGCATTAAAGTTGCCGGTTTCCACCTTGACCTCTGCAATCACATCGGGGGTTTCGCCGGCGCCGTATTGATAGGAGCGCTGCAAATTGTTGCTGATGCCATCCTCATAAATGGCGCTAAAGGCGTTGCTCACGCCGTTGTAAATGGGTATGTTCGCGTTGCCGCTGTCGGGCTCCAGGGAATCGGACTGGGTGATGGCGCCCGGCAAGGTGTTTAATAGCGACGCCCAGTTTCGGCCCGCCATCGGCAGGCTGTCGACGTCCTTGGCGGTTACCAGATCGCCTCGGTCGCTGGTATCCAGTTGCAACGCCTCGCCTGAGGTTGTGACAGTCAACGTCTGGTTCGCGGCGCCGATGGTCAACTGAAGTGTCCCTGTCTCAAGTCTCTCGCCGGCGGAGAGGTTCAGGTTTGTTTTTACGAGCGTCTTGAATCCGCCGGCTTCGACTTTTATGCTATACACTCCCGGCAAAAGCCCAGCGATCAGAAACAGGCCATCCGATTCCGATTTTGCCCTGGTGCCGACATTGGTCTCGGTTTCGGTCAGGGTTACCGAGGCGCCTGGCACGACTGACCCGCTCGAATCCACGACCAAGCCCGAAATAGATCCGCGCGTGATTTGTGCCGGCGCTGGCAGGGTTGCTGCCAAAGCCATAATTGCCACGGTGACCGCCAGCCAGCCGGGTGCACTGGACTTCCACGTGTCTCGAACACGATTCCTCAGGCTGCCTGCAAATTCTACTACCGACGTTGTAGTCATTTCAGAAGTTCCCCCATCTCTTCTTGGACCTTATCTCACAAGGCACGGCTGCTTCGATCGAAACTGCCAGTGCGGAATCAAATACTGCATCGCCAGCGCGTCGTCGCGCGACCCCACTCCCACGTTGCGGTAAAGGACATGCGCCTGTTCCACGGCATCCATATCGAGTTCTACGCCCAGCCCGGGCTGTTCCGGCACATTCACGCAGCCGCCCTTAATTGTCAGCGGCTCTTTGGTAAGCCGTTGGCCGTCCTGCCAAATCCAATGGTTATCGATGGCCGTGATCCTGCCTGGGGCCGCCGCTGCAACCTGCGTCAACATCGCAAGTGAGATATCAAAGTGGTTATTGGAGTGCGATCCCCAAGTCAACCCATGGTCCCGGCAAAGCTGTGCCACGCGCACGGATCCCCGCATGGTCCAGAAGTGTGGATCGGCCAATGGGATATCCACGGCGTGAAGCTGTATGGCGTGCCGCAACTCGCGCCAATCGGTCGCAACCATATTGGTCGCCGTTGGCAGATTGGTCGCCTGGCGGAACTCCGCCATGATTTCTCTGCCGGAGAACTGCTGTTCAGCGCCACATGGGTCTTCCGCGTAGGCGAGGACGCTCTGTTTGCCCTCGCAGAGGCGAATCGCGTCCTTCAAAGACCACGCCCCATTCGGATCAAGCGTGATGCGAGCCTCTGGAAACCGTTCCGCGAGGGCCGTCACCACCAGCATCTCCACGTCGCCCGCTAGCACGCCGCCCTTCAGCTTGAAGTCGTTGAAGCCATACTGTTCCCGCGCGGCCTCCGCCAGGCGCACCACGGCGTCCGCGGTGAGCGCCTCTTCGTGGCGCAGGCGAAACCATTCGCTATCGGAGCGCCCGCCGGCATGCTGGTAAGGCAGGCCGGTCTTCTTGCGATCGCCAATGAAGAAGAGGTAGCCGAGCATCGTGACGCTCTTCCTCTGTTGGCCCCCCCCAGAAGTGCAGCCACGGGAACACCCATGAACTGTCCCAGAAGATCCAGCAATGAAGATTCGATGGCGGTGATCGCGTGCACGGCGGTTCTCAGATCGAAGGTCTGCTGGCCGCGACCCTCGGAGTCGCGATCCGCAAAGCGTTGCCACAGGCGGTTCAAGACGCCATGGTAGGAGCCAATGGGGCATCCCACCAGGAACTCGCGGGCTTCGTTGAGCACCTGGCGAATCTTCTCGCCTCCCGGAACTTCTCCTACGCCCACATGGCCGGCATTGTCCGTGAGAATTGCCAGATTGCGGGTAAAGTAAGGCGCTCAAGTTCAGCAACATGCTGTCGTATCCAGCCACGGGGACGATGCGCACGGTGGTGATGTGCGGAGTGCTCCCACCAGCGCGGATCGCGTCCTCTTCGCTCACAATCGGGTGGCCGTTAGATAGCATGTCGATTCGAAGCCTACTCCGCAATCCGATACGCGCGGCGCATTCTCTCGCGGCTGTTGCCAAGATGATTTCTTAACGCCGCGCGCGCGGCCTCGGCATCGCGGCGCGCAATGGCGTTGTAAGTGTCCTCATGCTCGTTGCTGATGCGGATCATGTATTCTTCCTCCTGCGGCGGGAGCTCGTCTCTCTGAAACCGCGAGCGGGGAATTAAGGAAGGTCCGAAATGATTGAGAATGTCCGGAAAGTAAGGGTTTCCGGTCGCTTTGGCGATTCCGAGATGAAATTGAAAGTCTGCCTTTATGGTTTCGCCGCCGTTGGCAAGGTGCTCCTGAAAGGAGTCCAGGGCGCGCCGCATCTCCGCCAAATGCTCCTCCGTGCGCCGCATCGCAGCCAATGCCGCCGCCTCCGCTTCAAGACTGATCCGAACTTCCAGCATTGCCAGCACATCGCGGCTGGTGGCAATGGTTCCCGCTCCGATCACGAAATTCGGCTGATTTGCATTGTCCCGGACGAACGTCCCGATCCCGTGTTTCGTCTCCACCATGCCGGCAGCTTGCAGCTTCGAGATCGCCTCCCGGACCACGGTACGGCTGACACCCTGCTGCCGGACAATCTCCGCTTCGGTCGGTAGCTTGTCACCGGGCGCGAGGGCGCCGTTCGACATCAGATGAGACAGCCGGTCCACTACTTGTTGCGTCAGATTCCTGGACGGTTTGGCCGGACTGAGGCCGGACGATCTCATCTCGTCCACAAGCCCCCCTCCACCCCTGTAGTTGTATGACATAAGACGACTGTAAACCGCCCATCGGAGCAGGTTTTGCCTGATTTGCTTGACAATAGACGCATCAGGGCGCTAAAAGAAACCCTGGACATATGACATCCTATTATGAGGATGAGCGGATTTGCAAGTAAAAAATTCCGCGAGTTTGCCCGCTCGGCCGGGTCTGCTACGTGTCTGGAGGCGAAAGGAAAGAGAAAATGGCAAACCTGGGGTTCATTGGACTGGGCATCATGGGCCGCCCCATGCTCAAGAACTTATTGAAGGCCGGTCACACGGTCGTGGCGTACGGCATCAATCCGGCGAAGCTGGATGCCTGCGTTGCCGACGGAGCGGAGCGCGCGTCATCCAACTTCGACGTGGCTTCGCGCACGGAGATTATCTTCACCATGCTCCCGGACGGTCCTGAGGTTGAGCAAGTGGTCCTCGGCACCAACGGTGTCCTGGACGGTTCGCGTCCCGGGAATCTGATCGTGGATATGAGCTCGATTAATCCGATCGTGTCGCAAAAGATCGCCGCCGCGTGTGCCACCAAGGGGGTCGACTTCCTGGACGCCCCGGTGAGCGGGGGCGATCCCAAGGCGCGGGAAGGCACGCTCGCGATAATGGCCGGCGGAACGGAGATCGCGTACCGCAGAGCGCACCCCCTGCTGCAGTGCATGGGTTCCAAGGTGACGCTGACCGGACCGGTGGGCGCCGGAAACATCACCAAACTGGCGAATCAGATCATGGTGGCTTGCAACATCGCGGCGATGGGGGAGGCGCTGGCGCTTTCCACCAGTTGCGGGATCGATCCCGAAGTCGTCGTGAACGCCGTCAAGGACGGCTTAGCAGGCAGCGCCGTGCTCAATCTCAAGGCGCCCATGCTCATTGCACGGAACTTCAAGCCCGGGTTCACCATCCGCCTGCAACAGAAGGATCTGCGCAACGCGCTTCTCACCGCCGAAGCCAAGAAAGTCGCGCTCCCCCTCACCGCCCTGGTTCAGCAGATGCTGACTTCGCTGATGAGCGATGGGAAAGGAGAACTGGATCATTCCGCGATAGCCACGTTCATTGAGGGCATCTCCCACGTGGAGATTAGCCGCCCCGGCTCAGAGGGCTGAGATTGTGCCGGGCTGGGGAGACGTTTTGTTTTTGCACTGAGCGGCCAGCGTCTCGGTGCCGCGCGCCAGGACCCCGGCGTCGCTGCCCACGGCAACGAAGGTGAATCCCATTTCGAGGAAACGGGCGGCCGCATCCGGATCCGATGTGAGAATCCCGGCGGCCTTCCCCGCCGCCTGAATTCGTTCCACCCCCAGTGCGATTGCGGACTGAACCACAGGATGGCCCGGATCGCCCAGGTGCCCCAGATCGGCGGCCAGATCGCTCGGTCCAATGAAGATTCCGTCCACCCCCTCCACCGAGGCAATGGACTCGATGGCATCCAGCGCCGCGGCCGTTTCAACCTGGACCAGGACGCAAATGTCCTCGTGAGCTCGGGCGTGATAATCCGGAATTCTGCCGTAGAGATTGGCTCGCGGCGCCACGGAAACGCCGCGGGTTCCCAGCGGCGGATAGCGAGTAGCCGCCACAGCGCGGCGAGCTTCGTGGGCGTCCTGGACAAAGGGAACCAGCAGGGAGCGCGCCCCAATATCGAGGATGCGTTTGATCAGTACCGCGTCATTCCAGGCGCAACGGACCACCGGCTCGGCTGTTCCCTTCACCATAGCTTGCAACTGTGACAACAATCCGGGAATTTCGTTGGGGGCGTGTTCGGTATCGATCACGATCCAATCGAAGCCGGAGCCCGCGATGATCTCAGCGACGATGTTGCTGCAGAGGGAACTCCACAGGCCGATCTGCTGCCGGCGCTCGAGCAGCGCGGCCTTGAACTTGTTTGCCGGCATACGGGTGTGATTGTCAGACACGATGGCTCACTGCGTCAGGCGCGTACCGGGCCTTGACCATGAATACATAGGAGAGCACACCAGCCAGCAGAAACACAAAACATGCCATCATGGGCGCCTCGTAGCTGTGTGTTTGCTGCTTGAGCCAGCCGGTGAAGATGGGCGCCGCGATGCCGGCGATGCTGGCCGCGCAGTTCTGAATGCCGGAGACGCGCCCGATGGCGGACACAGGGATCAAGGTTTGCGTCAGCGCCCAGTAGTTGGCTGTTGCCAGACCCAGGCCGGACAAAGACACGATGGAGAACGTCAGCGCCACGGCAACCGAGGAGGAATGCGCGCCGATCAATTCCGTGCATGCGATGGCAAAGCCGGCTATGGTGAACCACTTCCGGATCGTGACCGGATCGCCGCCCCGCCCAATCAGCAGGTCGGCCGCCCATCCGGCCAGCGCGGCGACAACCGCCATCCCGGCGAAGCTGAAGAACGTGTAGGCGCCCATTTGAGAGAGCGAGAGATGGCGCATTTCCATGAAATACGCTGGCATCCAGGTCATGCAGAAATACACGAAGTACATATATGAGAAAGTCGCGATCACCGTTCCCCAGGTTACTGGACTTGCCAGGAGCAGGCCAAACGACAAAGCCTTCACGGCCGCGGCCTCGAGCGTCTGACGCGGTTCTCGATTCCCGTCTTTCACCAGGAGCATCCACGGTATAAGCCAGATCAGGCCGCCGGCGCCAACCAGCACAAACATGGTTTGCCAGCCGTAGCCCATGATTAGCCAGGCGGCCAGGGGGGTTCCGATGGCCGGCCCGATCTTGGTGCCGGTCATGTAGAGGCCGACGGCGAGACCGCGTTCGCGTTCGGCGAAGTTCAGGCGAATCCATCGATAGCTCGCCGGCGCCACCACCGATTCCCCGATGCC
>OBLU010002295.1_pt1 | contig 17726 bp, 18 predicted proteins | sample 1518681 | NCBI WGS metagenome assembly OBLU01 (sample SAMEA3539304, study PRJEB22396) | soil metagenome | biome: tundra; feature: field; material: soil | place: USA | collected 2010-05 | depth 0.15 m | reverse complement strand
ATGCCGTTCGACGCGGAGGGCCGGCCACCTTCACCGCCGGGTCACACGCCAACCGAGACATACCATCTTTCCACGCCGTGCTGCCGATGTCGCGTGGCGGATGTCGTTGGCCGAGCATCACAACGGAAGCCACTACCGCGCGCTCCGAGCGTTTTCGCTGGGAATCCGGTGCCGTGCAGTGTTCGCCTCGGAGCGGGTCCTCGGCACCGGCGGCGAGGGTTGTCTCAACCGGGATCCACGACCGCTTGGTCTGGGCTCTCGCACGCCAGCGGCGAAGGGCGGCCTCACCATGAACGCTCAACGGGACAGGGGCGACGCGCGACTATCGGCCGTCTCGACTCTCAGAAACCGAGTTCGCGGTCATCCCCGCGGTCTGGGCTGCGGCTAACGTCGCGCTCGTGACCGCGGGCCAGTGGCCCGAGTCCGAGCTGTAGCCGGGCGTCGTCGATCACGCGCAGCGTCTGCTCGTACTCGTATAGCTGGCGGCCGCCAGTGGGCTGCTCGCCGAGTGGATCATGAGCATCGGTTGTGTCGCGTTCAAACCGGTAGGTCTCGATCGCACGCGCGGCTCGATCCCACGCATGGCGCTCGATCGGCGCGTCGGGACGCTCGCCGAGCGTTTCCAGCAAGTACGGGGCGGGATTCTCGAGCGCCCGTTCGAGCTGACGCTGGCGCAGCTCGCCGAGCTCGCGGATCACATCTAAGCGCCGCGCCCGGTCAGCGGCCGCCAGATCGGGATCGCCGACGCGCTCGGCGAGCGAGCGCTCCTGGGCTTGGAGTCTGTTGACGTCCTGGGTGAGCGTTCTGGCGAGCTGCTGGGCCTGCTCGCGCTCCTGGGCTGCTGGCGGGCGCCGCCAGCCCAACCGCGGGCGGCTGGCCGGAGTCTGGGCGCGCGCGAGCGTGTCGGCGAGCTGCTCGCGTCGTCGCTCGAGCTCGAAGCGAACGCGCTCCAGCCGGCCCGGATCAGACTCAGAGCGCTCCCGGGATCGGGCGTCAAGCGCGGCGAGCTGCTCGCGCAACGCTCGTGCTCGGTCCCGGCGGTCGGTCACGTGTTCTGCAACGTTGCGGGCGACTGGTTGCTCGTCGAGCCGCTCGTTTGGTACGTGCTTGCCGGCGATGCCTTGGAGTCGGTCCAGCGCGAGGTCCTCGTCGTCGCGCTCGCGCATCCTGCTCACCAGCCGCGCCAGCGGCTCGCCTTCGCGTTCCTGTGACGGGGCGATCTGCGCCCGGTCTTGCTGCGCGGTGGTGCTGTCGTCGATCACGAACAGCTGCGTCGGTTCGCGAGCGCGTGAGCAGGCGGTGTAGCACCAGTTACGGGAGAACTCGCCCGGCTGCCCGACGACGGCCGCCCAGTCCACGGTCCCGCCCTGCATCCCATGCCCCGTCAGACAGAACGCCGGCTCGACGTTCGTAAAGACATACGAGGGGGGCAGCTCGCGCAGCCCGCCGGCGTCGGTCACGACCACCAGGCCCCGGTGCTCGTCGCCTTCCAGGACCGTGCCGCGGGTGCCGTTATCGACGTCAAACGCGCGCGCGTTCAGCCTCGCGATCACGCGTTCCCCGACCCAAAACTCGCGCCCGGCGACCCGGATCTCATCTCCGAGCTGCCCGGCCTCCAGCAGCGCCGCCAGGGCCTGACTGTTCAGCCGGGCGCGGCGATCGTTGTTGCGCGACACCAACACCGCCTGCTCGACGCCGTAGCGCCCGACCGCCTGCACCCACGCTCCGATCGCGCAGGCCTCCGCCGCCTCTCCAGCGCGATCTCCGACGCTGACGCGCAGTTCGCCGGCAGCGAGCTTGTGCTCGATGTAGGCATCGGGATCTCCGCGGTGAACGTGCGCCAGCAGCCGCCGCTCGCGCGGATCGCGCTGGCGCATCACCTCGCGCAGCTCCCAGGACCCGATCCTTCGCGTCAACGATCCGAGCCATCCTCCCGCCGGGACGCTTGACAGCTGCCCCGAATCGCCGATCGCAACGACCTTCACCCCCGCCTGCGCGGCGGCGTGCAGCACCGGTGCGGTGATCCGCGTGCCGGCCATCCCCGCCTCGTCGAGGATCAGCACCCCGCGCGCGATACCGAGCGGCGCCTCCTCGACCTGCAGCTTGATCCCCCACCCGTCAAGCGTCAATGACCGCCCGATCCCGGCCTGCTCCTTGAGCTCGCGCAGCGCCCGGCCCGTCGGGGCGGCGCCCACGACGGTGTAACCGGCGCGCTCATAGATCTCGCGCAAGGCGCCGGCGGTCGTCGTCTTGCCGGTCCCGGCGAGCGCCTCGATCGACTCGACCCCGTTTCCGCTGGACGTCACGCCGCGAACGACCTCGAGCTGCTCACCCCCCAGCCCTACCGGCAAGCTGTGCAGCGCATCCTCGACCAGGCGCTCGTCCAGAACGCCGCAGCGCTCCCCTCGGCGCCGCTTCGCGGTTTCCACGATCGCCTCCTCCTGGGAGAGCAGCTCCTGTGTCGTGAACTCGCCGACGCCGGGGTCCAGCTCAACCAGCCGCTCGCAGGCCAAAAAAACGCCGGCCGCATCAAGCAGCGCTGTCGCGGGGGCTCCCTGCCCGGCGGCCTGCGCGAACGCGATCACCGCATCGCGCTCACCAAACGTGTTGCGCCGCGCCGTGAGCCCCGTCGGCCCCGCCAGCCGCTCGCCCACGTCCCCGACGATCCCCTCAAACGGGGCCGGATCGACCACCGGCGCTAGCGACAGCAGCTCTGCGAGCTCGCCCGCGCCCAGGCCGTGCTCAGCCGCGCGGACTCTGATCGACTCGCGCCAGTCGCCAGCGTCGATCCCTGCCTGCTTTCGCTCACGCGTGTCATAGGCGATCCGCTCCCGGCCGGCGTGATCGACCTTCACCCCCGCCGCCACGAGCTCACGCTCGCGCTCCAAGATCTGCGCGCGGCGCTGTGAGAGCTCGACCAGCACCCCCTCGGGGATCTGCTCAAGCTCGGCCATCCCATTCACAACTTCCCGCCACCGAGCCCACGGCAGCCGCTCCCGGACCGCGCAGCGCAAATGCGCCTGATACACGAACCCCGCCGCCTTAGCGTGCTCATAGATCGGCTTGGCGTGCAGCGCCGTCCAGCGCCCATCAGAACCCCTCGCCATGTTCGCCGTCACGCAATGCGTGTGCAGCTGCGGATCCTTCGCCCGCGACATCCGATGCCTATACGCCGCCACCACAAATCCATCAGCCCTTTCGCGCCGGACCCCGTTTCGCCCCCGGCGAACCTGACACGCCACCTGCTCCAGATACCCCAACGCCCCCTGCACAGCCTCCTCATGCGCGTCCACCAACGCACCCGCCAACCCCGAATCGCCGATCGCGAACAGCGTCGAGAGCGACTTCGGCGCCGAGAACGTCAAATCCAGCGACGCGACCTTCGAGCGGCCGCTGCGCTCCGCGAGCTGCTCCCCACTCACAGGATCAAGCCCCCGCTGCAAAGCAGCGAACTGCTCGGCCGAGACCTGTCCGTCGAGCCCGAGTGTGCCAGCTGCCCGCCCGGTCCATCGCCCCGGCGCCTCGCCCTCCCCGGAGTAGTAGTCCTCCATCCCCCGCGCGACCTTGCGCTCGTAGTACTCCGTCTGCCCCACCGACAAACTCCCAATCGACAGCACTACCCCACCCCTCGCCCAAGACCCGCGAGCTCCCGCTCGATCGCAGCGACGCGCAGCACGAGCTCGTGCGGGAGATGGTCAGCAACCGCGCGCGAGAGCAGGCGCGTGCGCTCACCCTCAAGCGCGGCGCCGCGATCTGCCGGGTCGTCCAACAACCCGGGCGGCGGGACTGCGGGAGGGTCGGGAACGGCTGCCAGGGGGCTCACAGCGCGCCGCAGGCTACCAGACGCATCAGATGATGCAAATGTGTGGAAGCTGGGAGCGCAAGCGAACAGCGACCTTTCCTCGACGGCCCGTGACTGCACCGCGTGCGGGTTCCCCGCTGCCGTTTCGCGCCTCAGCGCGTTGGCGGCTTCGGTCGAGCCCTCGGGTTGTGTGTGGCCGGTCACCTTCGTGAGAGCGGTTTGGTCAGCCGGATGAGAGCAATCGGTCAGGCAGGTGAGAGCGTGCCGGTCTGCCGGAGGTCGGGCGTCAGGCGGTCCAGCGGAGCTCGCGGCGGTGGGGAGCGGCGCGGAAGGTGGCTTCGGTCAGGGGTGTCGCTCGTAGGAAGCCGTGGTCGTCTTCGAGCAGCCTGGCGGCGATCATCCGGTTGGCGGCGGCGCGCTCTGCAGGGTTGCTGAGTGCCTCGCGGGCGCACTCCTCCCGCGGACAGGTGAGCGCACGGTGCAGCACGATGGCGGCAGCGAGGCCCAGCGGCTCGCGGGCGTGTCGCAGGCACCGAGCGACCTCGCGGACGTCGAGCAGTTCTGGTCGCGGCCCGAGCGTGTAGGTGTGGTGGCCGAGCCGTGTGAGGGTCTGGCCGGTGTTCGCGAGGCTCGTGTCGAGCGCTTGTAGCGCGTCGACGGTCCGGGTCAGTGTCCATCCCAGGCCTTGGGCGAGTTGCTGCGCGGTGCACGGTTCTCTGGTGCTGGCGAGCATCGCCTCGACGGCGCGCTGATCGGCCGTGCGGTACCCGTCGAGGTCGTAGACAGGGCCGCGTCCGGGGTAGCCGGGGGTGTCGGTGTACTGGGAGCCGAGCGCGAGGTTGACTCGCTCGTCAACCTCACCGCGGTGTGATCGGCCGGGCAGATCCCGGGCGGTCTGAGCGCGTGATCAGCGTGTGAGCCGCGAGCTCGTGAAAGGTTGCCCATGGTCGGGTTGCGTAGCGGTTCCATCCGGTTTTCGTGTCGAAGCGAAGGCCGGTCTCCCGTCCGATCCGCTCAAGCCAGTTCCGGACGTGCTTCGATGTCGCCCGCCGGGTCTGATCGGGCGTGAGGAACAGCGGGTCGGCGTCGTCGGCGCCGGCGGCTCGGCGAGCGAGTTCCTGCGCGGCCACCGGTGCCTGGAACGGTGGGTTGATTCGGTGGCCGCTCGCGAAGGTCGCACCGGCGCGCGCGACGGAGGCGACCGTCAGCTGGGAGATCTGCTCAGCGTTGGCCCGGGTCGCCGCGGCGAGCGCGCCGGCGGCGGCGAGGTGCGGTTCGACGTAGCTGCGCAGTAGTGCCGCGATCGCGTTCGTTGCCGGCGCGCCGGCATGCGCCCGGTGATCGGAAGCGAACGTGTCTGGGTCGATCTCGAGCAGAGTCCCGTTGAGCAGGAACGCGGCCTGCGCGCCGCGCAACACGGTGATCGCGCCGTCGGCGGTGATGCATGGCGCTACGAGCGCGTCCAGGAACGCGTGCGCGTGCCGCGGCCCCGGGCCGTGACGAGGCTCGAACCCGCGGCGCAGCTCGAACCACAGCATCGTCGTCGCCCGGGCCCGCTCGTAGGCGTGAAGGACCCGGTCCGCGTCGTACTCGGGCAGCAGGTCGACGCACGCGCTCGGGAAATACGGGAAGTCGACGTTGGGGACCGGCGGATAGCCGGGACGCTCGTCCGGACTCTGGCTCTCGTCGAAGATCCCCCACCGGTCGGGCGATGTCGGCGGCGGCAGCTCATACACGAGCTCGGTCAGCGTCAGCTGCCGAACGTCCGCCTCCCCGAGCGCGGCGAGCTGATCATCGGTCGCGCGCCGCTCGACGACGAGCGTCAGCCGCGTGTGGGTCTCACCGCACAGCTCCCTCAGCAGCCTCCAGTCCGCCGCCGAGCGACGGTCGGCGCCGGCGATCACCAGCTCGCGTGTGAGTTCGGCGCACAGCCAGATGGCCGCGAGTTCTTGCAGGCGCACGGGGTCGCGGGCTGTGCGATCGCGGAAGTGCTTCCCGAGCGCCTGCAGCACGTCACGGGCGATCCCCGCACCACCCCGCCCTGGTGTCGGATAGACGACGATCACCCGGTTACCGAGATCATGCAGCCGGTTGACCGTCGCCGTGCTCGCCGGCGTCGGCGCGGCGCGGGCGATCTGAACCTGTCGGGTCACGCGGCCTCTTCGATCTCGCCGCCGGCGTGCAGCTCGAGCACCGCCCGCGCGATCGGCTCGCTCAACACGTCGACGTTCTGCTCGCGGCAGAGCGCCAGCGCGCTGTGGGTGAAGCTGGCCCATTCCCGAAAGCAACCATGCGCGTAACGGTCATCGACCATCGCGAGCAGCTCACCCGGCGCGTTCTGGTAAATCGGGTGGTATCCCGGGATCACCTTCAGCACGGTCTGCGGGCGCAGCGGCGAGAACCGCACACGACGGTAGATCCGTGAGCGGAGCATCGGCTCGCGCGAGAGCACCCGCCAGCACCCGTCACCACCGACCAACAGCAGCGAGAACCGCGTCCGGGGATGATCGTGCAGGTGACGCAGATACTCGATGCACTCGCGGTTGAGCCACTGCGCCTCATCGACCACCAGCAACCACTCACGCCCGGCGAGCAGCGCGATGAGCTCCTCGGAGAGCTCAAACCGGTTCGCGCGCCCCGGATCAGCGCCAGCAAGCTCCCAGTAAAGCCGGCGGGCGACATGCAGCATCGTCGGGCGGCTCGGGAACTGCACCCACGCCCGCTCAACCTGAAACTCGCCGACCGCGAGCTGCGCCGCGAACGTCTTGCCCGACCCCGCCGGCCCGTGCATCACCCCCAACGCACGCGCTGAGAGCACGTCCCGGACCGCGCGGCGACTGAGCAACAGCTCCGCCGTCTGCACGACCCTCGCCCCGTCCAGACCAAGATGATGGCTCGGCGTCATCGCTCTTGCCGGTGCGCCTGGTCGCCATCGTGCTGCTCGAGCGGCTGGTTCAGCGCGTTCTCCCAACCCAGCAACCGCAGCGTCGCGCGGCCCATGCTCGCGCCGCTGTCCACAGGCGGGGGCGGGTCGAGCTGCTCGATCTCACCCGGCGCGGTGATCGGCACGACCCGCACGCTCGCACGCCGCCGCGCGCGCCGGGCCCACGCCCTCAGCTCCTTCGCGTCCTCACGACGACGCTCGAGCACACGGCCACGGGCGGCCGCGTCGAACTCGACCGACGGGCGCGCGGTCGCGAGCCACTTACCGTCATGGAACACCTCGACCCACCGACGGTCATGCGGCATGTATCCGACCTCGACCTCCTCACCGACCATCCCCGACAGCTCATCGGCGAAATAGATGACGCTGTCGTGATGGATTCCGTCCCCCTGCACGACGTGAGCCTTGCGGGCGAGCAGCATCCACCGCGCCTGCTGATGCTCAAGCGCGCGGACCGGCGTCGGGTCCGACCGCCACACCTCAACCGGTGTGCGGCCCGCGAGCGCCGTATGCGGACGGCTCGTGTTGTAGGCGACCACCCAGTCGGCGAACACGACCACGAACCGCTCAAGCGTCCAGCGCGTCTCCTCGACCAGCTGGCCGCGAACGTCGCGATGCCCGCCGGTCCAGCCCGGCAGTCCCTGCAACAGCTCCTGCTCGATCGTCCTGTTCAGCCGCTCGATCTTTCCCTTCTGCCACGGCGAATACGCGTCCGTCCGCTGCGAGACGCACCCCAGCGCGAGCGTCGCCTGCCCGATCGAATCGGCCGCGAACTCAAGCCCCCGATCCCAACGCAACAGCACCGGCACCCCACCAAACCCTCCCCGGTCAGCATCGACGGTCACCGCCATCCGCAACGCGGCAAGCACCTCCGCCTGGGTCGGGCGCAGCGAGATCGCCCACCCCACGATCAACCTGGAGAACTGATCGATGAACAGCGTCACCCACGGACACTGCGGACGCTGCGCCCGCCGCGCCAACACCTCGATCGACAGCTGCTTGTGATCACCCTCATAGCACTCGCCGCGGAACTTCGCCTCATACCGCATGTACACCGTCCGGTCGCGCACCGCGGCGTCACCGCGACGAGCGAAATCGCGCTGCACCGGGCTCAGCCCCCGCTCCAACGCCCGCCCCAGCGTCCGCAGCGACGGCACCTCCTCGCCCTCCTCTCGAAGCTGTCGATGCACCGCCGCGACGTTCCCGCGCCACTGCAACAACAGCTCGACCGCCCGTTCGCTGGGCGCGACGCCTCGCATGACTCGGGGTGTGGGGCCGCGACGCGCGATCCACCGCCACATCGTGCTCTCCGCCACCCCACACGCAGCCGCCGCCTCCCGAACAAGTCGGCGACTCAACGGCCCCGACTTCTGCGCCGCCGCCAGCCGCTCGACGATGCTGCACCGAAGCTCCGCCTGCGATCCGCCCGTGATCTCACCCATCACACCCTCCGTTCGCCGGTTTGTTCTAAGCCAACCAAGGCGCGCCGTCGCGCTCAAGCGGCGCGCGTCCTGGCTACGCGATGAGAGCCGCAATCTGCGACGAAAACCTCACCGGGCGGCAGCCCGGCCACGGCTACGCTCGCGACCGACATGGCTCGCACCCCACCAACAGCCGACGCTCCCCTCACCGAGACGCTGCCGACACTGATGCGCGAGCACGCCATCAGCTACCGCGCGCTCGCCGCCCAGACGCGACTGCTCGACCACGCCGGCAACGGGCTCAGCCACAGCCACCTCGTCAACCTCGCCGCCGGCCGCGAGCTCCCAAGCCGCCGCGCGCTCGAACTCCTCGCCAGCGTCTTTCAGCTGCCAGTGGACTACTTCGCCGAATACCGGCTCGCCGAGCTACGCCGACAACTCGACGAGCGCGAAGTCGGGTTCGCCACCGCCTACCGCACCTACCAAACACTCAGCCGACAGCGGCCATAAGTGGCACCCCGTCCTCTACGGCCGGGGCGATCACCAGCCACCGTGACCACGCGACCTCTCGCTCGTACTCCGTGAGCGCGGCGAAGACCCTGGTCGCGCCGGCGCCGCTCACAGCCCCGGCTCGCGCTCCACCCCTGCGCTTCCGTCCGCGGTTACCGCGGGCGCTGGGCGCGGTGGGAGGTGCCGGTACAAGCTCGTTCGTGGAATGCCGGTCTTCTCGATGATCTCAGCGATCGTGCTCCCGGTGTCGCGCAGATGAGCTGCCCATTCCAGCTTCCCCGCGTCGACCATCACCGGCCGGCCGACACGCCGGCCCTTCGCGGTCGCGACCGCGCGAGCATGCGCGGCACGCTCCATCGTGTACGTCCGCTCCATCTGACCGAACAACGCCAGCAGCACGACCGCGAGCTGAGCCATCGGATCCTCAGGATTGCTCGAGTCGACCTTAATCGGATCGGCGAGATTCCGGACACCAACCTTGCGCTCGGCGAGCTCGTGGATCAAGTTCAAGGTGTCCCGGACCGTCCGACCGAGGCGGTCGAGCGTGTGCACGACGATCACGTCACCCTCGCGCGCGTGCGCGATGACCTCTCGCAGCCCGGGCCGGTCCGTCGTCGCCCCGGACTTCTTGTCGACGTAGATCCGATCGCGCGGGATCCCCGTCTGCTCAAGCGCGTCAATCTGCCGATCGAAATCCTGCTTCACCGTCGACACGCGCGCATACCCAAGCTCCATGTCCGCACCGTACCGCAGGTTCTGGACGTACGAGAGAAACGGAACGCCTTTTTGGAACCGACAAGCAAGTGGAACGCTTGCCGGCGGGGACATCACTCCATCTCTCGGCGCAACGGAGGGTAGGTGCCGATGTGACTGCGATGTTCGTCGACTGACGAAACCGGAGCGGGAGCTTGTCGATCTGCGACCCTCGAGGCGTATGGTTGATCCTCTTGCGCGGCTCCGTGGTAGGGCTAGCTGTACCGCGCAAGACACGTGGTGTCCGGCTGTTCAAATGGCTACGTGGCGTGCAGTATGTGGTCAGGCGGGCAAACGAGCAAGCCAGCGGCTGAGCGCAACGTCGCACCGGTGTAGACGCTGGGCCGTCCTGCGAGTCAGACCGTGCCGCCGGATCCCATCAGCCGCCCAACATAGGAGCGCAACAATGAAAACGCGACTCAGGACCTACACCGCGTACGGCATCATCACCGCCACCGTGTGGGCCGTGATCTTGATTGTCACGCGGATCGATGGCGCGACCCCTCACACGCAGAACATTTTTTGGCTCATCTCTCTCGGATGGTGGATGGGATGGCTGTCGGCCACCATCGCCCGGGCGGTCTACCCACCGTTGAAGCAACGGCGGTTGACGGGCACCACCACATGACAGCCAGTGGGACGAAATCGCCGACGGACGCCTCCCCACCGGCTACTCGGCTCGAGGCTCAATCCTTCTGAAGATCGGTCGCGCTCCTGACGACAGACAAATCCCGCTGGTCAGCTCGTCGTCCAAAGGCATGTGACACGAGTTGCTGAGATTTGCCGAATGCCCCACAAGACCGTGGCGGCCGCGTGGCCGGAGATGGTGCAACGGGAGCACGTCGCTCCCAGCACGACGCGACACCCGGACCCACCGCTCGCCGGTTAGCGTCGGACCGCGATGAGATCAATCAGCGTACGTTCCTGCTCCGTTACTACCGAGAGGCCGATCTGCATCAGTTCCGGAAGCGCGGCTCGCGACGGATCACGCGCGAGCGCGGCCGTCTGATGGCCTCGCGAAAGCGACTCGGCGGCGACGTCCTGCCCGAGCCCACCCGTCGCGCCAACAACCAGGACCTTCACCGACCGTTCCCCTTCGCCCAACCGCCCTGTCTCGGGAGTCGCCGCCGGCATGCCCTCTTGCTGCGGTTGCCAGTCTCCGTCCACACGCAGCGATCCCGCGAGGGTCCGGCCGACAGGATGCGCGTAGCGGCGTTCCGTCGCACCGGCGACACGAGGCCGAGCCGCAAGGGGTTCTCCTCAGCTGGACGCGTGAGTCAGCCAAGAGCTTCGCGCGGGCCGCCTACGCTTCACGGCGCCAGATCATGTTCCAGTTTGTCTGCCACGCCTCGCCGCCATCGAAGGCGAACGACTGCTGCCAGCGTGCCGAGGATGGGGTGATATCGAGCCACTCGTAGCGGACTTTCACCTCCCGTCCGCCGAGCACGTCGTCACACTCGAAAACGCCATGGCCGTCGGTAAATCGCCCGACTACCGGGGTGTCGAGGCGGCCGCCAGCGGCCGTCGACGCCCACCAGATTCGCCAGACCCTGGCCTCGATATCGAACAAGCGCAGCGTTAGGCCCTCGAATTGAGATCGCCCCGGGAAATCTGGGGCCGAGTAGGCGTCGGTGTTGCCAAGCCCAGCCAAGATTGGCCGCGTCTCGGCCGAGGCCGCGAACTCAAGCCACTCGGTGTTATGAGGGTCCAGCGGGTCTCGGAGCTTCCGGTTCTCGACCCTCCAACGCCCTAACAGGAAGTCGAAGTCCTGGCGGCCATCGACACCAACCGCGGGAGACCCGGTCGCGGTCATGCGTCTCTCCTAGTGACCGGATGAACAGCGCGCCGCGAGCCGAGGGCTGCTCCTGCCAACAGCGAGCGTCGCGTCGGCACCAGCCCCACCACGTGTGGCTGCGAGGTCAGGCGCGGCGAGTCGGCCGCAACTCGCACCACCTCGCAACGCGCCGCTCGCGCGGCGTCGTAGGCGGCGCGGTCAGCGAACCCCGCAAACCACACGAGCACGTGCTCGCCTTCGCGCACGGGCAAGACCGGGAAGTTGTTCTTGCGCTCCTCGGTGACGAAGCAGGCGAAGACCGAGTTGTCGGCGCCCACGACGCGTGGCGCGATCTCCTCATCGAAGTAGGCGAGGGTATCCGCGTCAGCGGGACCGTCAAGATTCAGGATCGTGGCTTCGACCACGCCGCGGTCAAGGCTGTCGGGTGCGTCGAGCGGTGGGCGCTGAGCGTCGAGCGTGAAGCTGCTACCGGCACGCGCGGGGCGCAAGAGCAGGACGTCGTCGGAGTCAACCATGGTCGCGTTTGCCGTCTCGCGATTGCCCCGCCAGATCGGACCGCCGTAGAATTCACCGAGGCTGCGCACGCGGTCATCGAAGCTCGGGAAGCCACGCAGCCAGACGAACTTGTTCTCGTCATCGAGATCACGGAACGTGCCGATGACCTTCATGGCGGTCTCCTCTTGTGTTTCGATGAGCTTGGACTCAAACAGATCGATCAGGACGTCACGCTTCCCCGGGAGCAGCGTGTACTGGCGCAATTCGACGATCGGCGAGAACTTCACACGTTGCTCCTCTGTCGGAGCGAGCGGCCAAGCGGGCGTCTCGCCGGTTGTGTTTCCATGGCGTTGAAGACGGTGCGGACCACATGACGCTTGATCAGACGTAGTGCTTCCGCACTGAGTGAGCGCGGCGCCGCCGGGTGAGCGGTACGGCGCTTCGAGCACCTTCTGGACTTCTCGAGTGCACGCTCGGTACTCAGGTGACCCAAAAGGCTCATGTCGGCACGATCCCGCGAGCTGGCCGCGGTTCGAAAGGATTTAGAATGAGCTGAATGTTCGCGATTAGGTTCGGACCGGCCGACCTCACCAATGTCCGGTTTGCCATCTCGCCGTTGGTCGAGCTCTGGCAGAGCGTGCGGTCGCTGCAAAGCCCCGCCGCGCACGCGCTTCACCTGCCGTGGATCAGTGACGCTCGCCAACGCTTGAGCGACCTGGATCTGTCGATGCTGTACGCGCTCCTGCCTCCCAGCGGCTACGCGCCGGATTGGATTCACCCCCCACCAACCACGCCGTTGACCCGGCTCGATGACGAATTGGCGCAGATGCTCGCTACCCCCACCACGCGCATCAGCCGCGAGGTTTCAGATACCTATCGGGCGACGGCGGTGCCGGCTATCTTGCGGCCGTTCATCGAACGGCCCGACGCAGCGGTCGTCAAACTCGCTGACCTCCTGCGCACTTACTGGCAACTCGCTCTGGCTCCGCATTGGGACCGCGTGCACGCGGTCCTCGAGGGCGACGTACTCTATCGAGCTCGGCAGAGCGCCAACGGAGGGGCACAACGCTTGTTCGCGGACATCGATCCGAAGGTTCGGTTGGCCGATGATCGGCTCGTGCTGGACAAGCCCTGGGACGGATCGCTGGACCTGAACGGCCAAGGGCTCCTGCTCGTTCCCAGCGTGTTCGTTTGGCCAATGATCGCGGTCATCGACAAGGGCCCATGGCAGCCCACGCTCATCTATGCCGCACGCGGGAGCGCGGTACTCTGGGAGCCTCCCCAGGCAACCCCCCAGGCGCTCGCCGCCCTCGTCGGCAATCGCCGTGCGTCCGTCCTGGCGTCGCTGGACGCACCACGCTCGACCAGCGAGCTGGCGCGTCGACTCGATCTGACCCCAGGTAGCGTTTCACAGCACCTCGCGGTGCTCCGAGACGCCGGTCTGATCAACGGTCATCGCGTCGGGCGGGTCGTCCTCTACGCTCGATCAACCATGGGCGACTTGCTCGCCAGCCCGCACGGCCAGGCCCGTGAGGAACATCGGAACGGAATCCGGCGCTAAGCCTTGACGCGCGACCGCTGGCTGGTTGGACGCGTGCCCTTGCTTGCGCTGTCGAGATGGCCGTAGACGGTCGTGCGGGGGACGTTGAAGAGGTCGGCGATCTGCTGGACGGTTCGGTCGCCGGCGTTGTATAGCTGTTGCGCGAGCGCGGCTTGGTCTGGGTCGAGCTTGGCTCGTCGTCCGCCTTTGCGGCCGCGAGCGCGAGCTGCGGCGAGTCCGTCGCGGGTGTTGGCGATGATCAGCTCGCGTTGGAGCTCGGCGAGGACGGAGAGCATCCCGAACATCGCGCGGCCTTCGGCGGTCGTGGTGTCGATGCCCTGCTCGATGACGTGCAGTCCGACGCCGCGGTCGCGCAGCTCGGCGCCCGAGGGTCACGAGGTGCAGGACCGATCGGCCGAGGCGGTCGAGGCGGGTGATCTTCAGCGTGTCACCGTCACGCAGGACTCGCAGGGCCTCGTCGAGCTTCGGGCGACTGGCTTTCGCGCCGCTGGCGTGGTCGATGTAGACGTGCGTGCGGTCGACCCCGGCCCGCTGGAGCGCGGCGATTTGGTGGTCGGGGTTCTGTTCGGTGGTTGAGACGCGGGCGTAGCCGATGAGCATCCGTCGAGAATACGCGCCTGGTGGGGGTTTACCGTCGTAGTTTTGCGACGCGAGTTCTCGACAGTCGCGGACGCGGGAAACGCTGGGCTCGCCCCGCGGCTCTCGGGGGTGTCGGCAAATGACCGTTTCTCGTCACCCCGCGCACAGCCTCCCTCCTCGAGCAGCAGGCCGCGACCGCGCCTGGGGCGCATTCTCTGTAGCCACGCCCGGCGTCTACTTCAGAGAACCAACTTCTCTGAAGCCAAGTTCACGCCATTCGTTTGCCCGAGATGTATCGGGGTTCCGACCACCCCACGCGAAGTTGTGGTCGGAACCCCTGAGCAGCGACGCGCGGCGTTGGGGAGCCGTCCGCTCGTGGATCGCGGCGCAGCCGAGTGGCGACCGAGGCTCGGTGTCTCACGCGTGGTTTGAGGCCCCGGCGTGGGTTTCGGTCGTGATCCGATAGCCGATGCCCGGGAGAGTCTGGATGGGCTGGGGCTCTCCAAGCTTTCGTCGCAGCCGGTGGATCGTGACCTGAACGGTCTTCGTGAACGGGTCGGCGTTCTCATCCCAGGCTTGTTCGAGGAGCTTCTCTGCGCTCACCGCTGCGGGGCTGGCTTTGAGGAGCGCTTCGAGCACGGCGAACTCCTTTGCTGAGAGCTCGAGCTGTCGTCCATCGCGCGTGACGGTGCGTGTGAGCGTGTCGAGCTCGATTCCTGTCGCTCGCAGCGTGCAGCCGTGCGAGCTGGGTTTGCGACGGGCAAGGGCGCGGACGCGGAGAACGAGCTCGGGGAAGTGGAACGGTTTGCCAAGGTAATCGTCGGCACCGAGCGCGAGGCCGGCGACCCGTTCGCCGGGGGTGTCGGCGGCGGTCAGCATCAGGACCATCGCTGGTCGCTCGCTGGCGGCGATCATCTGGCATAGCGCGTCGCCGTGTATTCCGGGAATGTCGCGGTCGAGGACGACCACGTCGTAGGGGTTGAGGTTGAGCTTGGTCGCGGCCTCGTGCCCGTCGTAGGCGACGTCGACGGCGATCCCCTGGTCGCGCAGCCCTTCGGCGATCCTGTTCGCGAGCCGTGGCATGTCCTCCACGACTAGGACCCTCATCAACGCACTCGGACGGGTTGGGCGAGCGTCGCGCCCGGCAGGGTGATCTGGACTCGCAGCCCGCCCTGCGGGCGGGCGTGCAGCTCAAGCGTGCCGCCGTGCGCGGCGGCGATCCCGGCGACGATCGAGAGCCCCAGCCCGTGCCCGTTCTGTGAATGCGTGCGCTCGGCGGTCAAGCGCCGGAACGGCTGGGCGAGCTGCGCCACGGCGCGCTCGTCCAGCACAGGACCGCCGCTGTCCACGATCAGTCGCGCCTTGTCCTCGTCGAGTGCGAGCGCAACCTCGATGAACCCGTGCGGTTGGTTGTGGCGAACGGCGTTCTCGATCACGTTCTCGACCATCCGCTCAAGCAGCGTCTCACTGCCCGCGACCCGAATCGGCTGGGCGGCTGTGTGCACCTCGATCTGCTTGGCCGCGATCTGATCCGTGCGGGCGGCAAGCGCGGCGGTGACGATCGGCTCGAGCGCCACCGAACTCTGCTCGCCGAGCACGCCATGCTGGGCGCGCGCCAGCATCAGGAAGCTCTCCAGCAGCCGGTCGGCGTCATCGAGGTCCAGGCGGAGGTCCGCGTCCAGCGCGCGTGTCTGCGGCGGCACGCCTTCGGGTTTGGCGATCGCGACGTCCAGCGTGGCGCGCATCATCGTCAGCGGGGTCCGTAGCTCGTGGGAGGCGTTGGCGACGAACCGCCGCTGAGCGTCAAACGCTGATTCCAGCCGTTCCAGCAGCCCGTCGATCGTCTCGGCAAGCTGCCTGAGCTCATCCCGCGGCCCTCCGAGCGCCAGCCGCTGGTGCAGGTTGGCCTCTGAGATCTCCTGGGTCGTGGCGGTGATCGTGCGCAACGGTGCCAGCACTCTGCCGGCGACGAGCCAACCCAGCAGGGTGGAGAAGATCGCCATGATCGCCAGCGCGATCCCCGACTCGATCACCAGCTGATGCAGGTCAGCGATCCGCTGCCTATCGACGACGAAGTGGATCGCGCCATGGCCAGCACGCGAGCTCAGCGCTGCTCGGATCTGCGCCGGCACCCGGTGGATCTCTATGGCGTGAGCTATGGCGTGAGCCGGGCCGGCCGTGATGCTCGCGTGATCGACGAGCGTGTAGGTGATCGCGAGCAGCGCCACGCCGCAGGCGAGGAACAGGCCGCCGTAGAGCAGCGTCAGCCGCCAGCGCACCGTCGTCTGGGGATGGCGCCACCGGGCTGCCAGGTCGGATGCCGTAGCACGGAGGCTCACCTCGGTCCGCAGCATGCCGCACTCCACATTACAGCGGGATTACAGCGTTAGGCCCGTGTAACGCGGCGCTCCGTAGAACCCTCGCAGCGACACAGATCCCGGGTCAGCGAGGCCCCTATTACTGATCGTCGTCTACAAACCGAGGTGGAAGGACTTCGACATGCGTCAGGCGCGGAACACCGAACCCCCCAGCGGCCATCGCCACAGCTCTTTGAGCGTGCTCGCCGTGATCGCATCTGCGGTAGCGATCACCGCTTGCGGGTCTTCGAGCGCGTCGCGTAGCGCGGGCGGCTCGAGCGCTGCTGCGCAGGAGCTCAAATTCACGGAGTGCATGCGCTCGCACGGGGTCCCGAACTTGCCCGACTCGAGCGTCGCCGGGGTCCTGATCCCGATCGGCTCTGACATCAACCCGCAGTCGCCGGCGTTCAAGTCCGCCCTACGGGTATGCGCCAAGCTGCTGCCAGGCGGCGGCCCTGGTGGCACCCACGCCTCGGCGCAGCGGAAGGCTCAAGCGCTGCAGCTCTCGGAGTGCATGCGGCGACACGGCGTATCTGGCTTTCCCGATCCAACGTTCTCCTCGCGCCCGCCCAACTCGGCCGCCTCGCAGGCGCATGGCAGCGACGGAGTTTTCCTCGCGATCCCGAACACGATCAACACCGGATCGCCAGTGTTCAAGCAGGCCGCGGCCGCGTGCAGGTTCACATACTGAGGACGGTGGCAGCCGGTCCTGTTGCCGTACGGAAAGTCGCTTGTCGCCACCGTCCTTGAGCACGAGCGGCAGCTCGACGAACCCGCTGCCGAGACGTCTGCTGTTCCCGCCCAAGGAGCACCTTGGCGTCGCCGCTGGTGCACCTGCCTTGCGCGGCCAGGAGGTGCCAGCGATTGCCCCGAGTGACCGGCAAGTCGGCGCTGTCTGCGGCCAACCACTCTACGGCGCTGCTTGGAGCAGTTCCCTGAGTGGCAAGGGGGTCCCGACGTGCGCGCAGGCCGTGTGTTCGGCTTGAAGGACGCCTTGCGCCTGGTTTGAAAGGCTTCCCGGGGCGACGTTGTAACTGATGCCCTGACCGCCGGTGCGCCGAACACCGGGTCGGGAAAGTTCGGCACGCCGTGCCTGCGCACGCACTGTGCGTTGGCGACGAAGCTTTTCTGCTGCGCCAGCGAGATCGGTGGCGGCCGGCTGCCGGCGGCCGGCCGGAGGCGGGCGCACGACTGCTCTGCGGTCTGGAACGCTGGCGCCTGCGGGTTGATGCCGGACGGGAGGTTGACGCTTCCGTTCGGGTTGAGATCGGGGAAGTTGGGGACGCCGTGGGAGCGCATGCAGTCTGAGTACGCGACTCCCTGCGCTGGAGCGCCCGCGGCGGTGGTGCTGGTGGCCCGGCGCGACGATCCGCAAGCGTTGCTAGGCGAGGCCGTACTCGTCGTGGCGGCGCCACGATGCCTGGGGGTACTCGAGCATGTCCTCGTTACGCCCGCCCGGTGCAAGGTCGAGATACTGGTAGGTGCCCAACAAAGCCTCGACGCCGCGGT
>OBLU010002294.1_pt1 | contig 17734 bp, 18 predicted proteins | sample 1518681 | NCBI WGS metagenome assembly OBLU01 (sample SAMEA3539304, study PRJEB22396) | soil metagenome | biome: tundra; feature: field; material: soil | place: USA | collected 2010-05 | depth 0.15 m | reverse complement strand
CCCACCACGATATGAAACTCGAAATCCTCCATCGCGGAGTAGAGCCGCTCTTCGATGACCCGCTGGAGGCGATGAATCTCGTCGATAAAGAGAACGTCATGCGCTTCGAGGTTGTTCACGATTGCGGCCAGGTCGGCGGCGCGTTCGATAGCGGGACCCGAAGTGACGTGGAGGTTGACGCCGAGCTCGCGGGCGATGATGTGCGCCAGCGAGGTCTTGCCGAGGCCGGGAGGTCCGGCGAAGAGCACGTGATCGAGCACTTCGGCGCGTCCGCGGGCGGCTTTGATCGACATGCCGAGAATTTTTTTGGTGCGCTCCTGTCCGACGAATTCGGCAAGCGCGCGCGGGCGGAGCGCGAGATCGAGCCGGCGATCGTCTTCGTGACCGACGCGCGCGGCGATGCGTCCTTCGGCGGCGGGCGCGGCCGTGCTTGAATTTTCAGTAGGCTTACTTTTCGCCAAGCAGCACCGCCAATGACTTGCGAATTATCACTTCCGGATTTTCCGCCGCGCCGGCGTCCGCGGCGACGACCGCGTCAACCGTGCGCCTGGCTTCGACCGGTTTCATGCCGAGGTTCACGAGCGCGGAAACTGCTTCGTCGGCTGGGCCGGCCGGTCTTCCATTTCCATCCGGCGCGGGGCGGATATAACCGTCGGACGCGGTGGTTGACGGCGCTGCCATCTTCAAGTCAGCGACTTTGTCGCGCAGTTCGCGCACGACCCGCTCCGCGACCTTGGGACCGACGCCGGGCACCGCGTCGATTCTGTCGACGTCGCCTTTGCCGATTGCGGCGACCAGTTCTTCGGGCGCAAGGACCGACAGGATCGCGAGAGCGAGTTTCGGGCCGACGTGCTGCACGCTCATCAACAGGTCGAAAGCGCGTTTCTCGGTGGCGCTGGAAAATCCGTAGAGCGTAAGCGCGTCCTCGCGCACGACCTGGCGTATCTCGAGCGCGACGCGGTCGCCGAGTTGCGGCAATCGATAGAAGGTGCTCAGCGGAATCAGCACCTCGTAGCCGACGCCGCCGGTCTCGACGACGATCCGGCCCGCATCGCGAACCGCCAGCGCGCCCGTCAGCGACGCGATCATTGCGGCACCATCCGGGGCTTGCTTCGGCGCGGCGCGCGCGGGCGAATGCGCTCGATCGCCTCGACCAGGTTGGGCACGCGTCCGCGGCCAAGATGGCAAAGCGCCAGCGCAAGCGCGTCGGCGGCGTCGTCGGCGAGCTCGATGGCCGGGTCGAGTTTCAGCGTCTTGCGCACCATGTATTTCACCTGCGCCTTGTCGGCGTGTCCGTGACCGGCGACGCAGAGCTTAACTTCGTTGGGCGGATATTCGAACATCGCGAGGCCGCGCTCCGCCGCCGCGAGCATCGCCATCGCGCGGGCTTCGCCGAGGCGAAACGCGCTCTGCACATTGGCGGCGACGAAATGACGCTCGAGGCTGAGCGCTTGGGGAGAGAACTCGTCGATGATGGCGAGAAGATTTTCGTGGATGCGGCGCAAGCGCCCGGGTCCCGGCGCCAGCGATGCGCATCGGATCGTACCGGCAGTCACGTAGCGTGCGCCGGGACCTTCGACGACGCCGTAACCGCATACCGCACTCCCGGGATCCACCCCGAGTATCCGCATACCCCACCTCCGCAGCAGAACCCGCGCGCCGCTAGGCCGCCGAGAACTGCGCCATCTCTTCGTCGCTGATGTCGAAGTTCGCGGCGACGTTCTGCACATCGTCGTGATCCTCCAATTCTTCCATCAGCTTGAGCACCTGCTCGGCCGCATGGCCGGAAACCGCGACCGTATTTTCGGGAATCCGCGTTTGCTCCGAATGCGCGATCGCAAGGCCGGCTTTTTCCAGGGCGTCACGCACGGCGTTCAATTTGTCGGGCGACGTGAGGACGTGGAAGGTATCGCCGTCGCTGGTCACGTCGTCGGCGCCGGCGTCGAGCGCGAGTTCGAGCAGCTTGTCCTCGTCGATGGCGGATTTTTCGATTCCGATCACGCCACGCTTTTTGAACATCCACCCGACGCATCCCGCCTCGCCCAGGTTACCGGCGCGCCGGGAGAAGATGAAGCGCAACTCCGCGACGGTGCGATTGCGATTGTCCGAGAGCACGTCAACCATTATCGCGACGCCGCCCGGGCCGTAGCCTTCGTAGGTGATTTCCTCGAGCGACGCGCCGGCTATTTCGCCGGTGCCCTTCTTGATGGCGCGATCGATGTTGTCGTTGGGCATCGATTGCTTCTTGGCCACCGTCACGGCGGTGCGCAAGCGCGGATTGGAATTGAGGTCGCCGCCGCCGAGTCGCGCCGCGATCGTGATTTCCTTGATCAGCTTGGTGAAGGCGCGGCCGCGCTTGGAGTCGGTAATCGCCTTCTTATGCTTGATCGAACTCCATTTCGAATGACCCGACATGACAAATACCCTCGAGCGGGGCCGCCTTGGCGGGCAGGTCCCGGCGAAGCGGAGATTATCATAAAGATTCGTCCAAGGGGGAATGGCGCGGAGGCGATAGCGCCGCGCCGGGCGAGGGTGAAAAGCCTGGGTGCACGACCGCCCGCTTCTGTTATCATGCTGGGGCGAGCGAGCCGATGAAGGGACAATGTTTGGGGTGAGAGCTTCGATTTTGGGCGTAATTGCAGCGCTGTTTGCCGCTGGATGCTTCTATCCGCCGGTAACACAGCCGCCGCCGGACGAACAGCAGGAAGTGGTGATTGCGCTGCCGTACGATCTCGCTTGGGATGCGGTGAGCACGGTCATCAGCCAAAATGCGTTCCACGTACAGGCGCAGGACATGACCAACGGGATCATCGAAGCGGTCGGTCCGCGCTTCACGCTGCACGACGCCGATTGCGGAAAAATAAAGAGCGTCGTCGGCACTTACACGGCCGAGCCGGAGCCGAACTCGTCGTCGGTGTACAATTTCCTGGTGCGGCCACGGGGTCCGGAAGCGAGCATCGTCAAGGTGCGCGCCACGTTCAACTCGTCGGTCAAGGTCCCGTTGCATCAGGCCACCGACGTCGATTGCGTATCGCATGGAATCCAGGAATCGGATCTGCTCCGCGAGGTATTGGTCGCGGCGAAGCAGACCCATCGTCCGGCGTTCGCGAAGCCGAAGGCTTCGCCGCAACAGGCTGCGTCGCCAGCCAGGGCCCAATCGTCCGCGCCTGCGACGGTGCGGAGTCAACCCAGGCCCCCGTCCTCGATTGATAAAGCTGAAGGGGAAGTGCCGGCGTCGATGCGAGGGTTTTCGCTCAACGGGCGTTCCAATATGCCCGATCTGCCCGCGCCTCCGCCGCATTGATGCTCAAGATTCGCGTGGGCGTGACATTTTTTTCGTCCGGGGTGAAACCGGGCCATAACGGTATTTCTGAAGAACTTCGGCCCTCTCTGAAGCGAACTTGATTCGCTTCCCTATGTGGCTTACCGTTCTCCAAAGCTACCTGTCTAGCTCCACCAAACTCCGTTTAAGGAACAATCAAAAATGGCGAAGTTAACCACGAAAGGCCGCAGGAAAATGCCTGCCAAAGAGTTTGGTGAGCCGGGAAAGCGTGCGTACCCAATGCCGGATAAAGCTCATGCTGCTAATGCAAAAGCTCGCGCCACTCAGATGGTCAAGAAAGGCAAGCTATCGGCATCGGAAAAAAAGAAGATTGACGCCAAGGCGAACAAAAAGCTAGGCGATACATCAAAATAGAGGACGGGAAAAAATCCCCTCTTCTCACTGCTCCCGCGCAGAATTAGGTGCGGGGGCGGTCGGGGATTAGCGCATCGGCGGGGATGATTTCGTTGTCGGTGGCGCCGGGGATTTTCCAGAACAGGTGCAGGTACGAGCCGCCGCTCAAATTTCGCTCGCCGACCTCAATCCGATGCGGCCCCTCGGTGAGGTGGATACTGCCGGCGTCGTGACCCTTGCTTACCAAGCCCGGATCGCGAATCACCTGCGTGCCATCCACCGTGACCCATCCCGAATCGTCAACATCGATGGTAAACTCGTAGTCGCCGGTCGTTGGCGCGATCAGCTGGCCTCGCCAGATGTCGCACGACGGAAACGGCATCGCGCCCATCTCGGCAATGTCATCGAAGTCCAGTTGCCGGTCGACTCGCACAATATGCGGTGGATACTCGCCGCATTGCTCGCCCACATAGTACCTGCCCAGTAATCCCTGGCGACCGCTATCCACGAACGCCTGCATGACTCGCTGATTCATCGAGAGCAGGAACACGGCTGCGATTCCCATCGTCGCCGCGATTTGCGTCAGGCGGCGCGACGCGCCATTTCCCCATAGCCCGAGCGATTCCGACAGATCTAACGTGCCGAAGATCCAAAACACGGCGAGCGGCCAGAGCTGAAACGGGCCGGGCAGTCCGATGAGTTTGCCGAGGTTGAAGGCGACCGAGTCGCGGACGATCATGCCGCCGCCGAAGAATGCGTCGCGGTTGGTGGCGAAGTCGCCGCGCATGAATTGCTGAAGGGCGAAGTCGCGCACCGGGTTGTCATATTCGTAGGGAAAGTGCGGATTGGTCGCCGTCGCCATCAGCATGATCGCGGCCGACAGCGCGCCGATCGCGCCGAGCAGGTAGTCGCAGGCGGCGGGAAGAAAAGCGAGCGCGAGGACCATGAATGGAACCGAGGCGACAATTTGCCGCGGACCGGTCGCGGTGCCGCCTCCCCACGATATGATCGATTCACCGTACGAAGCGTTGAACAGGATCAGCACGACGAACGAATAAACCGTGACGATGAATTCGGCGCGCCATCGCTTCAGCCGCGCGAAATAGCCGACGCCGACAATCGACAGCAACAGTACAGGGTTGCAGAAAAGCAATCCGCGCTGCGGATCGACCAGCACGTTCCAGAGAATGCGGACCTTCGGATAGGTCAGGCCGACGAATCCGACCGCCTGCTCGGGGAATTGACGATTTTCGGCGGGCGAGAGCTTGAACGCCTGGTAACTGAAGAAGAGCGGATTTCCGAAAGCGCCCCAGTTGTAGGCGAGCATGATCGCGACGGTGATCGCGGCGCCGGCGGAGAACGCCGCCAGATGCTTCCAATCGGACAGTTTGAACAGGGCGTAGATTCCGATCGCCGCGGCGACCAGGAAGACCGGGTAATCGTTGAGCACGGCCCATCCCGCCAGAAAGCCGGCCGCAAGCGCGCGCCTCGAGGATGGATGATTATCGAACGTCGCCAGCAGATAGAACGCGGTGAAAACGCATACCGCGGCGACGGGTTCGCCGGTGAGTTCCGTCGCGTACGGAAATGCGATCGTCGCAAGGCCGAGAATCAGCGCGACGCCGGCCGCGCGGCCCTCCGACGCGCCGAGAAATCGCGCGAAGCGAAACATGACGACGCACAGCGCCGAGATCAGCAGCCCGGTCGTGAACACTGTCGTCAGGTAAGTGACAAAGGCCCAGTACAGCGGCTCGTGAGCCGCATTCAGAGGCAGCAGCCCGATTCGGAAAACCATCCACGGTATCAACGCCGTGTAGGACGTGCCGGGCGCCTTAACGGAATAAATATGGCCGTGGAAGGTGATGATATCGGCGGTGTTGAAGCCGCAAAAATCGTTGATCCACAGAACGCCCTTCTCGATCATCGAGCGCATCAGGTCGAAGCGGCACGCGATGCTCTGGTCGGAGCCCTGATAAAAGTAGGCGTAGGTGATGAACGGGATCAGGAAGACCGCAGTCTCGATTTGCCGAACGCGATCCTCCGGGGCGATCGCGCGAGGAGAGTTCGCGGCGGCCCACTTCATCGTTTCTTCGAGCGCCCCGAACCGGCGGCGCGAAATGTATTATCGTCGAAGATGCGAAAGTCGTCGTCGCCGAATATGCGCCAACCCACCCATGCGATCGCCGCCAGCGCCGCAAACGTGACCACCAGCGAGATTGGCGAGCCAATCGGCGCCGGAGCCGCCTGTTGCCGAATCGCCAGCAAGTCGTAAGTGGGAGTCGCGCTGGGCGGAGGCGCGTCAATCCGGACCAGCGACGCATTTCTGAAGAATGCCTTGCCGGTGTTGAGGCTGCCGAAGCCGCCGACCCGCAGCGCTACGTCGATGTCCGCGCCGTGTCCCCCGACCTTGAGGTACAGCGTCACGCGCTGCCAGTCGGTGGTGCCGTGGATGTCGGCCGACATGATGCCGTCTTCCATGACTGAAATCGTCGCGCCGCTTTCCTTGGCGCCGACATTTTCGGTGCGGAGATCGACGCTGAGCTGATACCATCCCGGCTGCACAGTCAGCGACTGCATCCAGCGCCCGTCGTCGGCCTGGAGGTTATCGATCTCCAGCTCGCTGGGCTTGTCGGGGTACGAATGCCAATGGGCCTTGAATGCGTCGGGATTGTTAACCCAGGCCTCGGTACGCCACAAATCGGGCTGATCCTCGGAGCCCTTGGCGAAGTCGCCGTTGAGCAGCAGGTTATCCGCGGCGGCGGCGCGTCGCGGTGCGGATAGGGCGGCGGCAAGGGCAGCGCCAAGAAAAACTGCGCAGAGCAAAATCGCGCGGCGGCGGCGATACGAATGCAGGTAAGCGATCATATCCAACTGCGCAGCCCCGCGGCGCTCAGCCACATCCGCGCGTAGTATCCCTCGCGGCTGATCGGCATGCCGACCCAAATCGGAAAGTAGTACACGAACAGAATCAGCGCGACGGCCACGAACACGCTGGCAACGTATCGGCCTGCGTACCGAGTCCGCAGCAGAAACACGAAGTAGGCGACGACTACGAGGGGAAAAGTGAGCCATGCCCACTTCAGCGGCATCCCAAGGAAAAAGACCGGCGTCATCGTCAGCAACAGCGCGAAATGCTCCCACGGCTCGGCGCGCTCCTTGAAACATTCGCCGAGCAAAATCGCCAGCGCGAGGTATCCGAAGTAAACCGAGGCCATGTAGTGGTAGAGGAAGAGCGTGCGGCCGATCCAGGCCCAGATCAAGAGAAAGCTGAGGTAGCCGATGACGAGGAACGAGCGGGTCAGGCTCGGGCGCTCGAGCGCCTGCACGGCGGTGATGGTGATCGCGGTCAGCGCGCCCCACCATAGGAGAGGATTGCCTCCGCCCCAGACGGTTTGCACGTCACCGGTCTTGGGGAAGTTCTGCCAGTAGGCGATCGGGCGCAGCATCAGCGGCCAGCTCCACCAAGGCGACGAGTACGGATGGGTGGCGGACGAGACGCTCTTCTCGTACCAGACGATGTCACTATAGTACTTGAACAGATCCTCGATTCCGCCCCACCAACCGAACCAGTAATGCGGGAAGAACACCGCCAGGTATGTAATCGCGGCGACAGATCCAACGAGCGCGACCGCGCCAACGCTCTTCGGCTCGAGGACGCTCGCCAGCGATGGCATCCGCCACGCGATCGGCGCCGATGACGAGCGGTTACGCCAGGACATCTCTACAGCGCGCAGTGCCAACACTGCGGCCACGATCAAAGCAGCGTGCCAGTATGTCTCGCCGAGCATGAAAAGCATAAATCCGAGGACAAGATAGGTGAGCGCGGCGAAGACTCTCCCCGTCCAATCGAAGAGATCGATTCCGGTCGGGACCAGAGCTGGCGCTTTGATTTTCTTCGCCTTGGATTCGATTGGCACGTTCGACTCGACCGGCGGTGGAGGCGGTGCGGCTTTGGGACGGTCCTTCGCGAGCACATAGAGAATGAACCCCATCACCAGCAAAAAGGTTATCGCCGGGATGTAGAATTTGCTTGCGAGGCACAGGCCCAGCGCCAGACCAATCCACGGCAGGATGCGCCGGCGCGCGCCCGGATCGGGCGTTTGCGCGAATCTGAAAAAGAGCAAGTACGCGACTGCCGCACAGGTAAGATAGACGATGTCGATGACGGCGTAGTGCGAGTCGACCAGATACATCCCGTCGCAAAGGATGATCGCGCCAGCGATCGCGCCGACCAGCCGCGAGCCCGACATCCGGCGCCCGAGCAGGTAGGTGATTGCCACGAGTGCCGTCCCAAGCGTCGCGTTGCCGACCCGCCAGCTCCACGGATGATCGCCAAAAATGAGAATGCCCGCGGCGATCACGAGCTTGGCCAGCGGCGGATGAGGATCGAGGAAGGACTCGCCATGCAAATAATGGCGTCCCTGCGCGACGAAATGGACCTCATCGAAAACGATCTCGTTGGGATGCCCAAGGTGCCAGAAGCGCGTGAATCCGGCGACGATCAACAGCGCCGAGATGATGATCGTGTCGGTGGTGATCCACGCGGGCGCGGTGGCCGGTTCTTCAACGTAATCCTCAACCTGCCGGGGCATGGCGAATCTCCCGAAGAACGCAGCGACGGCGGCGCTCACCCCGCTTGCGCCCTGCAGCCGCGTTGCGCCGTAGTAAACGGCCGTCGCGAGCGCGACCACGTTGAGCAGCGAGGTCGCCATCGCGAGCCCGTCGCGCGCGTCCAGAAACACCACGGTGTTAAGCGTGTGCAGGACGTAGGCCAAATTGATCAAGCCGGTGATCGAGATTAGTACGAAGACTGCGAGCATCTCGGGCGCTTCCAGAGCCAACGGCACCGCAAGCGCGATCGCGGGGTAGAGGTACCGCTCGTGCATCCTGGGCGCAACCATGAAGAATCCAAAAATCGCGATGAACGAGGCGAACATGAGGCGCGTGGGCGTGCGGCCGCGCCACAATATCCACGCGATGAATCCGTAGAGCGGCACCAGCAGGCTCATCCCGAGCGCAAAGTACGATACTCCGGCAATAGTCTCCGAATCCGCCTGGCGAAGTCCGCCGATCAGCGCCATCAGGTTGAATGCGTTGACTGAAGTCTCGTGGTAGTAGGCCGCGGTGGAAGTATAGAGCTTGATGATCCAGTTCCACTCATGGCCGATTTGGAACGGCGCGATGCCGATGATCGCGACCGCAATCAGCGCGACTCCCGACCTGATCCACGTCGCGAAGTCGGCCTCGAGCATCGTCCAGACGCCGAGCACCGGAAGCATCATCAATCCCTGCGGCTTGACCAGCACCGCGATCGCAGCGAGTCCCCATGCGATCTCGTATTGCCGGCCGAGAATCGCCACGATGCTGAGCAGCGTGACGAACGTCATCACCGAATCGCTTTGACCCCAGACGACGGTGTCGAACAGCAGCGCCGGATTCAGCGCGACCATCAGCATCGCAACAAAAGCCATCGCAGGCCGGCTGCCACGCCGCACGAACGCATACATCAGAAGCGCGAGCGCGAGGTCGGCGACGATCGCGGGACTCTCGATTATGACTCGGTAAAAAGTTCCCGACGCGCCGACGCCGTGCGCGATGAGTCCGACAACCCAGAGCGCGTACAGATAGCCGGGCGGATAGTCGAGGAAGAATCCCGCTTGATAAGTGTGCGCGGGACCGAAGGTCGCGATTTGGCCCGCCCACGCCTGGTAATCGCCAACGTCGGGGCCGAAGCCGGGAAAGAACGGCATCACCGCGAGCTTCACGGCGGCCAAAACGCCGAGCACGAGCAGCGCGACTATAAGCCCGGAGTCGCGATCGTCGATGAGCGGGCGGAGGTAGTCGATGAGCGCGTAGGCGACCAGCGCGATCAGAATCGCGCCGGCAATGAATCCCGCCAATTTGCCGCTGGGCGCTTGAGGAGGCGATGCGGCCGCGATCGAAAATACCGACAACGCGGCAGCGGCCCACCGCAAAAATGGCGCCCCCGCAATCCACGGCCGAGGCCTGTCGCCCGCGACCTTCAACGCTCGATCATCCTGCTAATCCCCATACCGCGCGCCGCTAAGATAGCGGTTATTTAGGCCGCGATGAACAGCCTCGGGCGGCAGGCCCGGCCTGGCCACGGGCAGCCAGCGCGCGCGCAAGCTGGCTGGCGACGCCGTTGGGGCGCGGTCTATGATGCGAGACTGCGGCGAAGGAGAACGCATCGATGCGACTGATCCATACCGTCTATGAGCCCGCCGGCGAAGGACCTCATCCGACGCTAATCGCGATGCACGGGTTCGGCGCCAACGCGCTCGATCTCCTGGGACTCGCGCCGTATATTGCCGAGGGCCGCTTCATGGTGATTTGTCCGCAGGGTCCGATGGAAGTGCCGATCGGTCCCACGCGCGGCTACGCATGGTTTCCGATTCGGATGGGCGCCTCACCCGATCGCGGCGCAATCGACGACGCGAACAAAATGGTGACCGGCTTTCTTAATGAGGCGCTGCAGAAGTATCCGGTCGATCGAAAAAAACTGGTGGTGCTGGGGTTCAGCCAGGGCGGCATGATGGCGTATCGGCTCGCGCTCAGAAATCCCTCGAAGTTCGCGGCGCTGGTGGCGCTCTCGACGTACTTTCCGCCCGACTTGAAGGATGAGGTCAGCGACCCCGCCGCTCTCGAAGCGATCCCGACACTCGTTCAGCATGGGCGCGCTGACGAGATGATCGAGATCGCGCGCGGGCGGGCGTCGGCGGAATCGCTGCGCGCCCTGAAGGTTCCGCTGACTTATCGCGAATACGATTGCGGTCACGAGATAACGGCCGAGGGCCTGAACGATCTGTCAAACTTTCTCACCGAAAAGGTGCTCGAACCGATCGTCCAGGTGTAGCGCCATGAGCGATGACACCAGTTCAGCGCAAGCGTTTGCGAAACTGCTCGCGGTCGTTACCGAACTGCGCGCTCGATGCCCGTGGGATCGCGAACAGAAACTCGCCGACACACCGCGCCATCTGATCGAGGAAGCGTACGAGGTGGCCGACGCGATCGGGCGCGGCAACTTGTCCGATGCGGCAGAGGAACTCGGCGACGTGATGGTGCAAAGCCTGTTCGCCGGCTTGATTCTTGCCGAACAGTCAAAGTTGGACATCGCCACCGTCCTGCAAAACGCCGCGGAAAAACTCATCCGGCGGCATCCGCACATTTACGGCGACACCCGCGCCGATACGATCGAGCAAGTGCTTGAAAATTGGGATCGGATCAAACAGCAGGAACGCGAAAGCAAGGAGCCCAGCGGCGCGAAGAGTCTCGCGCACGTCGGCCGCGGGCTGCCGGCAACGATGCGCGCAGAGAAACTCGGCGAGAAGGCGCGCAGCGCCGGCATGGATTGGGGCAATATTCGCGAGGTGCTGGCGAAGGCTCGCGAAGAAATCGGGGAGATCGAGCATGCGCTCGATCGCGGCGACCGCGCCGGCGCCGCCGAGGAGATCGGCGACCTGATGCTCGCGGTCGCCAACGCGCCCCGCTTCATCGGGATGGATGCCGAACAGACGCTGCGCGCCGCCTGCGACAAGTTCGTCGCGCGATTCGACGAAGTCGCGCGAATCGCCGCATCGCGCAGACTCGATCTCAAAGCGATGACGCCGTCCGAAATCGACGGCCTGTGGAACGAAGCGAAAGCTGCGGCGCGCACCACCGGCCCGGCATTGAAGCAATGAATTGAACCGGTGTATTGCTCCGGCGCTCGCGCACTGTTAGAAATGACTGGTTATGCCTCATATTCCAGTTCATCCATCGGCCGAGAAGCGTCATCGGCAAAGCGTCAAGCGCGCCGAGCGCAACCGCGTCGTCAAGACACGTGCCCGCACGTTGGCCAAGACGGCAGCGGAAACTATCGCGTCGAGCAGCGACGAAGCCAAGGCGCGCGAAGCGCTCAAGCAGGCCACCAAGGTGCTGTACAAGGCGATCAGCAGCGGCACGATGCATCGCAACACGGTGCGCCGCAAAGTTGCACGGCTGTCCTCCAGCCTGCATCGCAAGTTCGGCAAGAAAGCGTAAGCCGTCCGCTCGGGGCAACGGTTTCTAGTCGGGCGTGCTCATCAGATCGAGGATCAATCCGGCCAGCGCTGTTTCGCGCTCCTTGATCGTACCGTTCTTGAATCCCGCATCCATCGCGCACGCGCGCCAGTAAGCGCGTTCGAGGCGCGCCGGTCCAAAGCGCCGCGCCCCTTCGATTGCGCGGGTCGCAAGGCCGCTTTGCGGCGCCAGCCCCAGCGCAGCGGCGACGTCGCCGTCACTCCTTCGCGCCGCGATCATTGAGGCCGCGATCATCATCCGGCGCATCATCGGTATGATCTCGACCGCGAGGATTTCGAAAACGTCGCGCCCGAGCGCGGTCGCGCGGCCCAACTGCGCCAGCGCCGCCGAGCCCCGGCCACGCGCGAGGCTCTCGGCGAGTTCGAATGCTTCCGGCATCCGCCTTGCGCCCTCGTCCAAATCGCCCGGCTGCACCGCCGCGCCCGGCTCGATGAAGATTGTGAGCTTGCCAAGCGCGCCGGCGACGGCGCCCAAATCTCCGCCGTGACGTGAAATAATCATGTCGATTGCGGCAGCCGACAGTTTTAATCCAAGCGACTGCGCGAATGCGTTCACGTACTGCTCGATCTGATTGTCAAACGGACGCATGCAATTTACGAGCAGCGCCGGCTTTTCCGCAGCGCGACGTATCTTCGCGGGCGCGTTGTCTTTTTCGTAGAGCAGAATCAGGTTGCCCGGGCCGCGCGCGGTCTCGATGGCCACCGCCAGCGCCGCCTCCGAGCCGCCGCTCCCCGACCTTCGCGCGTCGCCGGCTTCAGCGTCCGCGCCGCCCGTCTCCGCCCGGTCCCGGCGCGATCGCAGGATTCGGCATGCGATCGCCCGCTTGGGTGCGAACAAATCGGACGCGCGAAGCTCGTTCAGCACGGCGCCGTAATCGTCGCCCGCGCCGATCTGAAAGCTGCGATGCTGGCATCCCTCGGCCACCAGCTTGCGAACGATTGAATCGAGAACGTATTCGCGCAGGAATGCGTGCGGGCCGAAGATCACCACCACCGGCGGGATTCGCCGTTGCGCGGCTGCTGCTCGAAGGTATGCCAGCGCGGTTTCAAGTGGCATGCGCTAGCCTCCCCTGCGCGTGGCGCCCAGCTAAAAGCTAGAAGCCTTCGGCCATCTCGGAGTACAGGTTCTGCGCCAGGCGCTGCATCATCACGTCGCGCGCCGCCGCCGTTTGCGATTGCGCAGTCTGGAGATCGGTCAGCTGCGCGATATCGCCGCTGCGCAGGTTCTGCTGCAAAAAACTCGGCGTCGTGACCACGACGTTCGTTGCCACGACCGGAGCATGTTGCCCGCTGCCGACGCGCGTCGTGCTCCAGATCGTCTTTTTCGTGTGCAGGTCTTTGAGCACCGCCGAGACTATCACACTATTGCGGTAGGTGGTCGGCTCGTACGCCGTGTTGAAGTTTATGGGCGCATCAACAGAGAGCCTGACCACGCCCGACAGCTGGAGGTCGGCCGCGTCCGGGCTGTCCACGACCGTTAGCCTGCGATGCATCGCGATTTCATCTTGGATGTAACGCCTCAACTCGTCGTTGATTCCGGTTAAGCGGGTGACATTGCCGAATCGCGCGACGTAAATCGTCTGGGCGCCCTGCGGCAGTGCATCGCCGGAAGCCGCGAAGTGATAGCCGCATCCCGAAATACAAAGGGCTGCGACGATCACGAAGCCGAGCAGCCTACTCGGCCTTGGATAGCGCAATTTCCTCACCCTTCTGCTTAAGCCCCAACCGTCCGGCGATTTCGTCCAGCACCCCGTTGACGAAGTGCCCCGACTCGATGTCGCCGTAACATTTCGCCAGTTCGATCGCTTCGTCGATGGTAACGCGCGCCGGAATGTCCTCCATCCTGAGCAATTCGTAGAGCGCGATTCGCATGACGTTGTGATCGACGCGCGACAAGCGTTTGACCGACCAATGCTCCAGCGCGTCCGCCAGATGCTTGTCGAGCGTCGGCTGCTCGCGGCGCACTCCCTCCACCAACTGGACGGCAAACTTGCGCGCGCTCTCCTCGGCCGGAAAACTTTCGAACAGCGCGGTCAGATCGTCGCTGCTGGCGCCGCCGCAGATGTCTATCCGGTACAGCGCCTTGAGCGCGAGCTCGCGCCCCTGATGTCTTAGTCCCATGGCAATTCAACAGCCGCGGGCGGCGCAGCACGCGTCGCCGCAGCGCCTTACTCTCTCACGTGATCAGTTTCAGCTCCGAGAACAGATGGCCGAGTTTTTCTTTTTTGGTTTTCAGGTACCCGATGTTTCCGGCATGCGGCGTGACCTCGATCGGCACGCGCGAAACGTTTACCCCGTAACGGCGCAGGCTTTCTATCTTGTGCGGATTGTTGGTCAGCAACTGGACCTCGCCGACGCCGAGATCGCGCAGAATTTGCGCGCCGATTCCATAATCGCGCAAGTCCTCGTCGAAGCCGAGATGCAAGTTCGCTTCGACGGTGTCCATCCCCTTGTCTTGCAGCGCGTAGGCGCGAATCTTGTTCCCGAGCCCGATTCCGCGGCCCTCCTGGTGGAGATAAATCACTACACCGCAGTCCGCCGCCATGATTCGCTCGAGCGCCTCCTGCAACTGCTCACCGCAGTCGCATCGCGCCGACGAAAACACGTCGCCCGTGAGACACTCCGAATGGAGCCGCACCAGCGCAGGGCGTCCGCCGCCGACCTGGCCCTTGATCAGCGCCAGATGCTCGCGGCCATCGACGACGTTGCGGAAGACGACGGCCTGCAGCACACCGCCATCGACGGGAAACGGCTGCTCGGAAACGCGCTGGACCAGAACTTCATTCGTCAGGCGATATGAAACGAGTTCCTTGACGTAACAGATGGGGATGGAATGCCGCGCCGCGAACTCGCGTAGTTCCTTGAGCCGCGCGGCCTCGCCGTCCTCGCGCAGTATCGTGCATAGCGCCGCGACCGGACTTACCCCCGCCGATCGCATCAGATCCACCGCGCCTTCGGCGCGCCCGATCCGCACCATCACGCCCCCGCTCAACGCCATCAGCGGTAAAATGTGGCCGGGCATGACGAAATCGTCACGGCGGGATTCGCCGAACGCGACCACCGAAATCACCCGCGCGCGGTCGCTGGCCGAAATGCCGGTGGTGGCGCCTTCTCGCGCGTCGATCAGCACGCCGGCCTGCTCGTTCGAATCGCCGTTGTCGGTCGAAGGTTGGAGCGGAATTCCAAGCTCGCGGAAGCGCTTGTCGGGAATCGCGACGGAGATCACGCCGCGGGCCTCGCGCGCCATGAAATTGATGTCGTCGGGCGTGATTTTCTCAGCCGCCATCACGAGGTCGCCTTCCGCGTCCTCGCGCTCCTCCGCAATCATCACGACCATCTTCCCGTCGCGCAGCGTGGAGAAAATTTCTTCTAAAGAAGCCGATGCCATCTGATTCAATTCAACGATGGCGATATTATCACCGGCTTGACGGCCTAACCAGTGCGCCCTGCTGGGCCAACGCGACCGCGCCCATTTCCCGCGCTGACACGGCCCTCCAGCAACCAGTCGTCGCCGACCGGGCGCGCCGAGAGATCGGCAAGCTGGAGCGCGTCGCGCACGCGGCGCGACTTCATCGCGTCAATCGCGGGAAGACCCGCGCCTAAGATTTTCGGCGCGACGAAGAATGCCACTCGATCCACGATACCCGCGCTTAACGCCGAGCCGGCCAGATTTGCGCCCCCTTCGATCAACACGCGGCACCATCCGCGCCGCCCAAACTCGCGCATCAACCGACCCAGCTCGATCTTGCCGTCACGCGCAGCGGCGGCAATCACTTCGACGCCGGGTCGCTCATATCTTCGGCGGGCGCGGGCGAGATTCTTAAGGGTGGTGACCAGGATAGCGGCCGCGCTCGATCGCTCCCGATATACCCGCGCCGCGGGCGCCGTGCGAAGGCGCGCATCGATAACGACGCGAACCGGATCGCGGCCGCCCGCGATTCTGCACGTCAGGCGTGGATTATCTGCGATCACGGTCCCCGCGCCGACGATCACGGCGTCGCATTCGCGGCGCCATCGATGCACCATTTCACGTGACGCCGGCGAGCTGATCCATCGCGAATCGCCGCTGGCAGCCGCAATCCGGCCGTCCATCGACATCGCGAGCTTGAGTATTCCCATCGGCCGCCCGTGGGTCAGCCGCGTGATGAACCCTTCGTTCAAACGTTGCGCTTCGTCTTCGAGCACTCCGGCCGCGACCTCAATCTTCGCGCGCTTGAGGATTGCGATTCCGCGCCCTCTGACGCGCGGATCGGGATCCACGCATCCGATTACGACGCGCTTGACGCCCGCCGCGGCCAGCGCGTCGACGCATGGCGGCGTTTGTCCAAAATGGGCGCACGGCTCGAACGATACGTATGCAGTCGCGCCGCGAGCGAGCGCGCCCGCATCGGCAAGCGCCTGCGTTTCGCCGTGCGGACGCCCTCCCCGGCCCGTGACGCCGCGGCCGACGACTTTCCCGCCGCGCACGATTACGCATCCTACCGTCGGATTTGGAGTGGTCAGGCCCAGGCGGTCGCGCGCGAGCGCGAGCGCCGCGCGCATGAAGCGTTGGTCCCCAGTCGCGGCCTTATCGAGAGCCCGCCGCCCGACAGATGCCCGCATGCGCGAATCAGGAGGCGGTGTCGCTTTTCTTGTCACCGGCGGCGCGCGGTGCGGGCGCTTGCTTGCGTTGATTGATCAGGTCTTCGAGCTCGTGCATGAACTCGTCGATGTCTTTGAACGAGCGATATACCGACGCGAAGCGGACGTACGCGACCTGGTCGATCTTGTGCAGCTCGTTCATCACCGCCGATCCGATCGCATTGCTGGCGACTTCGCGGTCGCCCTGCTCGGCCAGCGTGGCCTCGATGCTGTTGGCAATCTGCTCGATCGTTTCCATCGAGACCGGCCGCTTTTCGCAGGCGCGCTTGAGGCCCGCGGTTATCTTGGCGCGGTCGAATGGCTCGCGGCGGCCGTCCTTCTTCACGACCATCGGGGACGCTTCTTCGACCCGCTCGTAGGTGGTGAAACGCCGCTTGCATGCCGAGCACATGCGGCGGCGCCGAATCATCATGCCGTCGTTCGACAGCCTCGAATCGACGACCCGGTTTCCACGATTGCGGCAGAATGGACACCGCATGGTCTAGCTCCGGGTCCAGCCGGCGAGGCGCCGCGGACCTGGCGGTTTATCACGAACGAGATTTGAGTCGTGCGGCTTCAGCTCTTGTGAGCCTCGATGTAGGTGACGACGTCCTTGACAGTGCGGATCTTCTCGGCGTCCTCGTCGGAGATTTCGATGTTAAACTCCTCTTCCAGCGCCATTACCAGCTCGACGATATCGAGCGAATCCGCGCCGAGATCCTCGATGAACGAGGCCTCCGGAGTTACTTCGTCGGCGGCCACGCCCAGCTGCTCGCTTATCTTCTCGCGAACCTTGGTTTCGATGTCTTGAGCCATCGTGCTCTCGTTCCTCCTGGCAGCGAGCCGTGATTAGGCCGCCAATGAATATTCTAACATTATCCCCGTGCCGCGAAGACCAGAGGTAACGGCCAGGGGAGTGCGATCAAATTATCAGGGCAGCATAAGGACTAAAAGCTGCGGACGCAAGGCGGCGCTCAGGCCTTGGCGGCAGTACCCGGCTGCGACACCGCTTTCAACGACGCGAGATCCTCGAGCGGGCGCACGCGAATCGTCCGATACATCCGGCGCATCATGCCCATCAGCACGCGGCCGCAGCCGAATTCGATCGCATCGGTGACGCCACAGCGGGCGATGAGGCCCATCGATTCTTCCCATCTTACCGGCGCGGTTATCTGTTCGAGCAGCAGCGGCACGACGCGGGCGGGATCGCGATTCACTTCAGCGGTGACATTGGCGATCACGCCAAACTTGAACTCCCCGACCCGTAGTGCGCGCAACACCGGTTCCATCCCGTCACGCGCCGATTGCATCAGCGGACAATGAAAGGGCGCGCTGACCTTCAACTCCACCGACATCGAGG
>OBLU010002293.1_pt1 | contig 17736 bp, 6 predicted proteins | sample 1518681 | NCBI WGS metagenome assembly OBLU01 (sample SAMEA3539304, study PRJEB22396) | soil metagenome | biome: tundra; feature: field; material: soil | place: USA | collected 2010-05 | depth 0.15 m | reverse complement strand
TCGACCACGAAGGCTTGGCATGCATGGTTCCGGACCCCGGCAGAACGAGAAAACATCATCTGGCTCACTCAAGAATAGACTTTGGCTCCGGAGACCTCAGTATCCCTCGTCCATTAGGCGCGGAAACGCCAACCCCTGCATACCCCGACCCATGCCTTTAATAAGTTTTTGGGGGCCTGGGTCCATCCGCCTTCCCCCCCCTGCATTAGCCTTGCCCGCAGACCATCCGGCTTGGGGAGTGATTCAGAGATTACGAAGGCTCCAAGTTCAATTCCAGAACAGAGGCCTTGTTCTGGGATGCGACGACAGCATCTGCTGAAGATTTGACGAATCGAGCCCGAAAATTCGGGTTTTAAACCTGTCCCTCGCCAAAGTGTGCCATGACGATACACATCGTACGGATGAGATTTCGACTAGGCACAGCCACACTGGATACAACGCAACTACTCAAGGTCTGTCGAAAAAGCCACTGGCAACTGAACCAGGCCGCTCCCCGCACACTTGGACGAATTTGTCGTCTGCACCCACCATCAAAGCCAGCTGGAAACAGGCCTCTCTATGGCCGGAAGAACTCCATATTACGCGGGACTCAGTAATGCGCAGTTGTCACGTAGTCCTTGTTGTCGCCTGTCTTCAATTCCAGCGTGTCGTAGAGCGGCTGGGCCGGGGTTACATCGGGTTCCTCCCTCGCCACGGAGATGGCGAGAATGCGGATGCTGTCGTTTTTGGGCAAGGTAAGCGTGGTGGTGTGCGGCGGTAGATCCATTGAGTAACCGAAGAGATAGCTGTATGCGTAAGGCTGGTTCAGCCCGTCGGGCGTGTGATGATGGGAGGCATACCACGCAAGGCTGGCGGTTTTGATGTAGCCATGCTGCAGGCCGAGATAGTCTTCAGGATAGCGCGGAGACCAGCTTGGCGACCCGCGATAGGTCACGTCATCCCAGGTGGCATGATTTGCCGAGACAGCCCAATCTCTGCGCAGCGGAACCTGCTGGGCCGGGTTGTTGCCTGCAGGGACTGTGTTGGGAGCGGGCTTCCATAGACGGGTGTCCCATTGTCCGATAAATCCTCCCCAGTCCTGAATGGTGAGCTTGGCGGAACGATTGCCCGCCTTGAATACGGCTTGCTGGTCGCCATCCGCCGAAGCGGCCACAAAGTAGACTTTGTTGAAATTGCCGGCGGGCAACTGGATGGTCTGGCCCCGCGCCGCAATGGCATTGGGTCTCGCCGTCCTGGCCGGGGCTAAATGGAAGTTCACTCCGTTGAAGGCCAAATCGGAAGGCAACATCTCGGCTGGCAAGGCGTTTCCTTTGTGGTCGAATCCTCCGACGGATTTTGTATCGTCGTTGCTTGCAGTGGCTAGATCGTATATGAGGGCCACGGGCCGAAACTGAACCTCGCGGATGTGAGCCGGAGGCAATCCTAGGCGCAATGCAAAGGTACGCGGCTGATAGGGGGTGAATGCAGTATCCAACGTACCTTCGGTCACAGTGGCTGGGCCGACCGGTTGCTCCTGTCCATTTACCTCGCGAGCCTCGGCGATGGGCCCGGCGAACTTGATCCTGACGTGCGGCGCCGCGGTGCCGTCCATTTCTACAACACGCAAGACCACGTCATCGCTCAGTTCCGCCTTCTTGAGCGCGAGGATACGAATGTGCGGGTCGTCAACACTCACGAGTGAAAAGCTGCGGCCAAGCGGGCCATCATGCTTCCCGGTCGCAAAAGCCAGCAGAGGCGTGCTCAGCCGGTAGGCCATCCAGTCGGTCTGGCCTTGACGCCAGCCGCCGGAGTGTCCGGCGATGCCATACAGGATCTCGTGATGCCCCCAATCCTGATTCTGCTGATCGGTAAAGCTGGCACGGACTGGACCTTGTCCAGGGCTACGAGGGGGCGGCCCGGGTGAACGCAGCAGCGTGAGCCGGATAGTGTTGTCTTCGCGCTTGTCTGAGCCGTTCTTGACGTCGGTAAGGATGGTGGCTCCATAAGCACCACTCTTATCGGTGAGGTCCACCCAGTGATGTGAAGCAACTTCAAACTGCCGATCGTAGGCGGTGGGTCGCTCGATGGTCCCAACCTCCCAGTTATAAGTAGCCAGAGGATTGCTGGCCGAAAGCGGAAAGACTGCCTTGAGATTTGCGGACAGGGTTCGCCAGTCGATCGCATCGCTGAACTCCACACGATTGCCTGCGTCGCCCGCCGATAGGCGGATGGTCTGAGCGAATGTGGATCCTTCGGCCACACGAGTAACCTCAACCGCCACTCGCACCGGTCCATTTTCAACAATGCGTGCCTTACCCGGGCTTCCAACGAAGGCGCGCGGGGCTGCCTGCTCCTGATCGAATTCCATATTCCAGGCAGGGTACATGCGTGGCGCATCATTTGAAATGGCCAGCCGGACCGGTGCGGACAAGAGCTCCTTACTTAATGACTTATCAAAAATACCGGCCACATCGCCATCGGCGTTGAGCGTAACCCGGTAATGAGAATTCTCCAGCGACGATTCCGTTACTTTCAATTCTGCCGATGCTTTGGCGGAGGGTGCGCGCCTGATATCGTAAACAGAGTAGCCGACCGAAGGCGCTTTGGCGAGAAAGAGCACTTTGCCATTTTCAAGTTGCGAAGGAACTTCCAGGCCATCGGGCCCGATGACATTCACCGCCTTTGGTGTTCCATCGGGAAATGAGATAGCGGCTTCAACCACATCTTCGCGCGCGATGTTGAGCGAATTGTAGACCACGACCGGAATGCCTTCGGTCCTCGTGTTCAACGTAGAGGCTACCGCCTGCATGGCACTGGTGAGCACTCCAGCGAACTGGTTCAGCGAGATTACATCGTCATTTTGTGCAAACTCGTAGGCGCGGGGAGTGGACGTCCCCGCGGCCGTATCGTGAAACTGTCCGCCCAACACTAGCGTCCACGCGTCATTCAGGCGCTGCTGCGGGTAAGTGCGCCCGCCCATCCATGCGGCCGCGATCGATGCCTTCTCGGCACTGTCCGCCAGGATCTCGTTCTCGCGGTTCCAACGCTTGTGATATGCCTGGGATGTGAGCGAACCAGCCGAGTGATTGATAAGTTCCAGATCGCCCTTATACACAGGCATCTTCGAAGTCATCTCCGGCTTAATGTCGAGAAACATCTGGTCGGCAGTCGAGGAGAGAACGCGGACCGGTCCATCACCAACGCGGACTGGTTGGTCTTGGGCAACTGGCGTGGGAGTCGCCGAAGGAACCGCGACGCCTGCAGGATTATCGGGAGGAGGAATGACAATCATCCCCTTCGTCACGATGGCCTCGAGCATCTTGACGGTTTCTTCATCTGTTGCGCCGCCAATGTCTCCGGTACCGATGTAGTGATAGTCGGCGTATACGCCAGTTGTTTTGCCATCGATTGCGATTCGCGTAACCCAGTTTGTCTGATTCGCGGCCCACTTTGCAGCCTGCTCAGCCGACAATCCAGCTGGAGGCACCGGCTCTTTGCTCAGGTCAGATCGAATCCGGCTTCCATAGCCGAGCGGGTTCAATGCTGCTATCACCCTCTCGCCGTCGGGGCCTTCCCAGAGCCCCACGTTGAATGGAATCCCTTTGGGCGTTTGTTCTGGGGAATCCGGCCCACCCACGAGTGGCGCGGGCTGCCACCCGGAACTGAGCTTCTGCGTTGAAAAGCCCTTGACGCCGGCATGCGCCAGGATAGTCGGCAGCGATGCGGGAAAGCCGAAGCAGTCCGGGAGCATATACTCCGCACTCGCCTTCCCGAAATCTTTGCGGAAGTAAGTATTGCCGTAGAGCACTTGGCGGAACAAGGACTCTGCGCTGGGCAAATTCACATCGCCTTCCTCCACCGATGATCCGGTCGGAAACCAATTGCCCTGGGCGACGTAGTGCTTTATTCGCTCATAGTCGGCCGGATAGTACTCCTTCATGAGCCGATAGCGATTGGAGCCGCTCCAATTGAAAACATAATGGGGATACTTGTCGATATAGTAGAAATTCACCCGCATCGTCTTTAGCAGATACTCGCTGATGGACTGGGGAAACTCCCAGCGCCATTGCGTGTCGAGGTGCGCATATGGAACGACGTAAAGTGTTGGCTGCTTCGTGATATCCGGAGCGTTGGTTGTCTGGGCCTGCGCGCAGACGGTCAAACCAGCGGTGGCAAGAAGTAAGAAACTCTTTAGAAAATTCGGCATACCAACCTCTCGGGTGAGATGAGAAAAAATAGCTCCCTAGATTCCAAGGCTCTTTCGGCTAGCGATGAGTGGACCTTTGGATGGAAGTGAAATCACGGAAGAAACTATAAATTTGATCGGAAAGAGTTGTCAATCAATTGCAATTGATCGAGGGTGCCTGCTTCTTTGAGCGCCGCGGGAGCGGCGGGGAGATGTGTGCCTGCTGCCGCTGCTCCATGCGCTTCGCAATATTTTCATTGCGTTCTGCGGGCTCGGAACGACCCGTTCGTATCCAAAAGTTTCTGCCGAAATGAACCAGCGACTTCACTCAGCGAAATGCGATCTGAGCCGAGGCCGTCTGCGTGCGAGATCGCCGGCGGCGGTTCCTCGCACTTACGCATGCAGATCATCGAATCCACAGAGAACAACATACATCAGCCGTAGAATCGCCTCAGTGCAGGGTGGGATACGTCCTGTAAGCCACGATGGTCGTAGTGAAGTGCGTACCGGACACCGCGGTTGTCTTCAACAGCAGTTCGAAGTAAGGGAATTTTGTAACATGCAGCATATTCTGGAAGCTGGACATCTGGCTTTCCGATAAAAGAAAGTCCCCGCCAGCTTCTGTGGATTCTGAAGCGGTGCCTTGAACAAGCAAGATTTTGCCATTGTGCTCTGGATTTGGCAGGTAAGCCACCACGCAATACTGAACGCCGTCAGTCGGAGTGTAGATCGACTGCTCACCGGGTGCGGGCGCGCGGTTCGTTACCGGGCTGAGACTGTAGCCATCATTGGCAATTTCAGTGAAGTTTAGCCGGTTTTCGAACAGTTCAAACCAGGGATTCACGGTCGGGTTGCCAAAAAGAACAACGTTATCATGTGCGATAAGAGCGGGCATGTAATCCCGGGCATGGTATAAATGGAGGTTCTTTCCCTGTGGGTCGAGAAGCAGGATGCGTCGTTCCAGGCTAAACGCGCTTGCACGCCCGAGGTTCTTGGAAGCGATCACATCCAGGGCAGAATGCATATCCGGGCTCAGATTCTCAGCCTGCAGCTTCCTGAGATAACTGCGGTCGAGATAGGTGTTCAGTGAAAACACTTGTCTGCTTAAGGTCTTTACCAGCAGAAAGCCCGAGTCCTCCATGACGATATCCGTATCCTGATCGGTGTCGAGAAATTCGGACCACAACGCTCCTACCGAAGGCGAGTACTTATATGGGTACAACGCTCTATACATGGCACGATTTTGGATCCACGAGGTCGCCCAGCCGAAGGCAAGCACGGTGATGACCAGTCCGGCAAGGATCCAACGGTGGCGATCGGAGATCCTCCGGGCCCCTGAAATGGGCCGAGGCAATTCGGAGACGGCTGCCGGGAGGACTGCGATCTCTGCTAAGGTCCGCGCTTCAGCTGCTTGATACCGGAAAACAGGGAGGTAGCTGCCGCGGGGGATTTCCATCACCAGCGTTTCATGTGCGCCTTCTGATTCGAAGTAGTTTTCGATGCGCTTACGCAATTCGGTGGCATTTACGCGAACGATTGTATCAGCACTGGTGTCATAGTCGGCTGGCCGTTCGAAGACCGCGGAACCGATCTCTGACTCGTGGAGTTCATCGCAGCCCTCCTTCAGCGAACGCCGGCCTACATAAAGCAGGAGCTCCCTCAACCGGGCCGCACGCCGTAGCGGAGTGCTGGCCGCCACACGCTCCAGCAGAGCCCAGCAGGTCTCGGAATCGGGCGCCTTTCTTGGGTGTGAAGTCGAAGCTGACATAGGCGCGATTTTCGCCAATCTTTGATGCAGACACAGTCTACCACGCGGGATTTCACCGGTCTAGCCGCTAGATATCTACTCTTAGCTGTTAAGAGGAGCCCCTGTTTTCGATGAAGCGCCAGCCCCCGGCGCGACAGTGGCCTTGCCGAGATCGATGTTGCGACGAGATGCGTTACACTTAAGCAGGAACCGGTCTCTCCACGGAGATGGAAGGTCTGGTAGTTGAACTATATAAAGGCATTCACAACCAATAGGAGCATTCGTTAAGGCACGATCAAAGCTATGCGTGAATCTAGAACCGCCGCAAGGAGCATCCAGCTGCTGTTCGCTGTCGTATCGCCATCGCGCCCCAAATGCCGATCCGGCGCTTCAAGAAAATCTATCGCTCTTTCTATCAGTGAATTTACTTGCGTGCCTACGCTTCGATGAGAGAGCCTCACTCGACAAAAAAATTGACGAGGTTGCGTCGCCAATTTGGTCCTGGGGTTGAAATTCGACCCCAATTCGCCTGGCTACGGAGTCGTGCATAAAGCAGCTGGAAATGGGGCAGGACCTCGCGGGTCGTCAGGCTCGATCTTGCCGGAGGCCTAAACTCAATGCCTGTAAAGGCCAAGCCGGCGGAGACGCGTACGATGACAATAGACCGGTCTCTGAGTTGTGACGGAATGGCACAAATTGTTCCGTCGGAGCAAGTGTCGAATCAAAAATGGTCTCGCCTACAACGCAGGTCAACCGAAATCACTTCCTGAGATGCAAATCAAGGGAATCGTCACAGGAATTCCGAGCAAAGATTCAAGAGGCATCATCCGAGGGTTCTGACAAAGTCATCAAATTGTTAGCGGTCAATCCAGACAGAACCAGGCAGTGAAACGGGCCCTACCGCCGGGCACCGGTAACTCAACTCCATTCAGGAGGCTTTATGAAAGCAAATGTAACAAATGGATCAACGAGACTCACAAACTATTTTGAGTCCTGCGCGGTACTGATACGCCGATTGCGCCTGATTTTACCGCTTCTCCTCATTCTCGGAGCACTTCCGTTGCATGCGCAAAGATATCTTGGCAGCTTGACAGGGAATGTGTCAGACGGGACCGGGGCGAAGGTCGTCGGCGCTACGATCACGGCCACGGACGTCACTACGAAGTTCTCAACCAAGAGTGTCAGCAATAGTGCAGGTGATTATTCCATTCCCTTTCTCACTCCCGACACGTACAACGTCACGATCACGGCGGCGGGTTTTCGAACCGAATCCCGTACGGGTGTTGTTCTCACTGCCGGCAGCGATTTCAGGGCCGACTTCACGCTCAGTGTTGGAGGTCAATACGAGACGGTAACCGTAACCGCCGGCAACCCGATTATTGACACGGAGTCCGCGAGCATCGGAACAACATTTACAGAGCAGCAAGTGCATGACCTTCCCAGCATGGGCAGAGTTCCGGCCATGGTCGCGTCGCTCGCGGCCGGCGCTTACGACAGCGCATACATAGGGGGCAAGACGGACTCCACCCTCGTCCCCTGGGGCGGCGGCCCCACCGCGACCTCTGGAAACGGGGTTGGCGGGTTTACGCGGCCCATGATCGACGGAGTGCCAGACGATGCGCTCGAGCGCAGCGGCACCGGCCAGGGCGGACCCTATACAGCATTTACGCCTTCTCCGGAGTCTATACAGGAGGTCAAGATCCAGACCGCACTGTACGACGCCGAGTACGGGCACGGCAGTGGAACCGTCATCAACCAAGTCTTGCGCAGCGGCACGAACGCATTCCATGGCGCCGCGTACTTTGTCTTCCGCAACACCTACCTCGACGCCAATGTCTATGAGCGGGTCACCAACCAGAATGGCGCTATCACTCCTGCCTCACCCACGCGCCGGCTCAACGGAACCTGGAACCAGCCTGGTTTCGTCTTCGACGGTCCGGTCCGGATTCCCCACCTCTATGACGGACGGGATAAGACCCACTTTATGGTCGCCTATGAGCATATCGGACTGCGCGGAGTCCAAGGTAATAGCGGCGGCGCAGGAGCGACCAATTTCGTTCCTACCGCGGCGATGGCTACGGGCGATTTCTCTGCTCTTTGCACCGGCGGCTTTGACGTCAACGGCGTCTGCGTTGCGGGTGGCGGCGTGCAGATCTACGATCCACTCACTCTCGACGCCAGCAACAACCGCACTCCCTTTGCGAACAACAAGATTCCGTCCGGCCGCTTCAGCCCTACCGGAATAGCCTTGTTGAAGCTCTATCCCGCTCCCAATACCAACCAGTCCGCGACCGTCAACTACATCTCCAACCAGATCACAATACCCGAAGGCTATTACTCTCTGATCACCCGGATCGATCACTCCATCAACGACAACAATAAGTGGAGCGCAGTCTTCGACAATCAACAACTTGGCCAGCACATCCCCAACCTAGGGTATCCAACGTCAATCGGGCCATCCGGCCAGGTCGTACTTCGCAATAACCATGGCGGCAGCGTTGACTATGTGAGTATATTGCCACTCGGCTACGTTTTGGACGCGCGTGTTGGCGTAAATTACCATCCCTTCGGCCTGTACAATAACGGCAGTTCGTACGATCTTTCCAGTCTCGGCATCAGCACCACGGGCATCGCCTACCAGACCTTCCCCGGTACTGGGTTCTCTGACAGCTATACTGGTCTCCAGTCTGCCTCAAGCAGCCAGGCCAGCGATGATACTTACATCACCAGCGCAGCGGTTGTCTCGAAAACCATCGGCAAGCACAATCTTCGCTTCGGCTTTGAAGGTGAACTTCACCGCTACAACGCTCAAAATCCGTTCAGTGGCCTGACCAGCTTCTCATATGACCGCCGGTTCACGCAGAAGAATTCCATCAATACCAACGTTGGAGCCGATGCGGCCTCCGGAAATCCCATCGCCTCCGAACTGCTGGGCTATCCCTCCTCGGGCGGATACCAGATCTACCCCGCCTTCGCTATTGCGCAAACTTATCAGGCGTACTTCGCCCAGGATGAGTGGCGCGCTTCTAAAAAGCTGACATTCAACCTGGGTTTGCGCTGGGAGTATGAGCCGCCTTACATCGAGCGCCACAACCGCCTGGCCACCGGCTTCTGCACCACCTGCACCAATCCGCTCCAGGTGTCCGTCTCCGGTCTCAAGTTGAATGGTGGTCTGCAATTTGCATCCTCCTCCAATCGCCAGTATTACAAGTCGCAACATAACGAATTTCAGCCGCGCTTTGGAGTCTCCTACCAGCTGAACCCACGGATAGTGCTTCATAGCGGCGCTGGACTTATCTATATCAACGCACTCGAAGCGGCCAACGGCCCGGGATTCAGCGCTGTAACCGGCTACACCGCAACCACCGACAACACCCATCCCTTCACCAGTCTCGCCAATCCCTTTCCAGGGGGCGTGACGCCACCCACTGGCAGCTCTCTCGGCCTTTCTACCCAGATCGGACAGGCCATCAACTTCCTAGCTCCCGGTCACACGAACCCCGGAATCCTGCAATGGACCGCAAGCGCGCAGACGCAACTGCCGTTAAATATGGTGCTGCAGGTCGCCTATGCAGGCAACAAGACCTGGAATTGGGGAATTAATAACAACATCAACGGGCTCCCGGCCAACTACTACAACCAGGGTGCGGCCGGTAATACTTATCTGAACACCAAAGTTGCCAATCCCATGGCAGGTCTGATTCCAGCCAATGGAAATTTGAACGGGGCAACCATCCTGAACTCACTTATCAACCTTCCATATCCGGAGTTCGGAACCGTCACCGCGATCGACATTCCCGCGGGAGAAGCTTTGTACAACGCGGCACAGGTCACCCTCAACAAGCGCATGGGCCACAATCTGGACGTCCACGGAACCTTTACCTGGCAAAAGATGTTGACGTCGTTCCAATACCTGAATCAGACGGACGCCACTCCCGAGCACTACGAGGACGGAAATCCTACCTTGATGGGGAATCTGGCCGTGATTTATGAACTGCCGCGTTTCTCCAGCACCCCACGCTATGTGCGTGAGGCCCTGGGCGGCTGGCAGCTCAACGCCATCCTCCGGGCATACAATGGCGCGCTCTTCGGGACTCCCGGCAGCGCTACTATCCAACTGTCGGATCCAGCCAAGAATATTTCCAGCGGTAGTATCGTAGCTACTGGGAATACCCGCGGCAATTACTTCAACACCTGCTATAAGAACGCGGCCGGTGTTAACCAGGTTACTGGAAGAGATGTAGGACCCACCATTCCGGGCTGTGTTAGCGATGCTTCTGTAGCGGCCTACCAACTAACTCTCCCCAACACTCTTAACACTCTCCGCCCACGCATGGAGTCCATTCGGACACAAGTGCACCCGCTTGCCGACGCCTCTCTCTTCAAGAAATTCCAAATCCACGAGAGCGTCACGTTCGAAATTCGCGGCGAATTCTTCAACGTTCTCAACACTCCCAACTTCGGCGGTCCCGGCACGTCCCCTGGGAGCAATACCTATGGTATTGTGACCAAGAATGAGGCAAACGATGCCCGCATTGGCCAGCTCACCGCCCGCATTAACTTCTAGAAACGATATCTGGGAGTTACTTGCGCTCATCTTCCATGACCCACCTTAGCAAGAGGTGGGTCATGGAAAATAAGGGTCTCTTGTGCGGCACAGACGCGCAACAGCATTACACAAGTAGAACGAGCTGACAGTTGTTTGTGTCACGTCATCTCGACCACAATTCACATTCGTCTCACCGCAAACTCCGCCCATTCGGCATTTTCAGCAATGAACTAGATGTATGCAGTTGACTGGGAGGACTCTGTGATGAATTCCTTGGCGAGCTTTCTGCTTGCCGTTTTTTAACTTTGGTAAACCTTGATGACTTACCTTTTTGTTGACATTTATCGAAGGGGTTCAGGCGTATGGACAGGCGCAGGTTTTTGGAACGGATGGTTGCGGCGGCTTCAGTGACAGCGGCTTCTCCCCTGATGAGAGGCGCGATCCGAGGCGTCAGGAACGAAGATGGCAGCCGGAACGGATTGCCAGCCGGATCTTCACACTCGGATCGGACGAGGATTTCGCGGGTTACTTCCGGCGAATTGTCCAAGGGTTTTGCTGATCCACCGGAATCGGCCGCACCATGGGTATTTTGGATGTGGATCGATGTGGATACGACTCCTGCCGCGATGACGTTTGACCTCGAGCAGATGAAGGCAAAGGGGATTCCCGGTTTCATCCTCTACAACTCTCCAACGGGCGGCGTACCACACACTATGCCCAGGATGATTCTTGTCGATAAAGACAAACAGTTTGAGTATGAGTTCGTTAAGGATGGTGAGTACACAGATTGTTACACCACACCGATTCCCTTTCCGCCTTTGCAGGCGTGGACACCTCACTGGCGTGAGCGCATTCGCTACGTTGCCAGGGAAGCGGCTCGCCTGGATCTGAAGTTCTGCCTGAACATGGGATTGTCTGGGACGACCGGGCAGATCTCCGGAGAATACGGGAACCAGAGACTGGTTTGGTCCGAGACTCCGATTGTTGGTGGAGCGGCGTTCGATGGGCTTCTGGCTTTCCCAAACGCCGATATTGTTGGAGACCCCCCTCATTGGTCTGCCAATGCCCAGGGCACTCAGCGGCGCTACTCTCGCGAAGTGGGCGTGCTGGCGGTGCCCACCACTGAAGGATTCTCAGCGAAAGAGGTCATTGACCTTACGTCGAAGATGGATGCCGACGGACATCTTGTCTGGAATCCGCCCCCCGGAAGTTGGAAGATCCTGCGATTCTCACAAGTGGCGACCGGCGCTCGAAATGGTTGGGGATATTACTCCGATGCGATGAGTAGCGAAGCTACCGATCAGGTGTGGGCGGCGACCATGGGTCCATTACTCAAGGAAATGTTGCCGGATGAACGAAAAGGCATCATCGGCATTGAGGACGATAGTTGGGAGGGCGGGGATTTTACATGGACAAAGAATTTTCCTGAAGAGTTCAAGCATCGCCGGGGTTACGATTTGATTCCTTACTTACCCGTGTTGGCAGGAGCCGACATGGCCGATGCGAAGACCCGGGAGCAAATTCAGCGCGACTTTAGACTGACTGTCAGCGATCTGATGGCCGACTACCACTATGGCCGTCTGGAAAAATTGTGCAAAGAGAACGGTTTGGTTTTTTATTCAGAGGCCGCCGGCCCGAATCTGCATACAGTCGACTTGCTTCAAAACATCAGCCGGGTCGACGAGCCAATGGCTGAGTTCTGGATGCCGAGCTATCATCGCCCGACGCCCAGGAACCGATTCTGGGTTCGCAACGGCGCCAGTGCGAGCCACATTTATGGGATGCCAGTGAATATGGATGAGGCATTTACCAGCATGGGCCCGGAGTGGGAGGAAGGGCCATTCGATATGAAGCCTGTAAGCGATCAGGCTTTCTGCGACGGAGTAAACCGGATCTGCTTTCACAACTTCAGTCACTCCCCATCACTGACAGCCAAGCCGGGCTACGTCTATATGCCAGGGACACACTACGAGCCGCGCATAACCTGGTGGGAGCAATCGACGGCCTTCAACAGGTACCTCGCGCGATGCTCTTACCTCTTGCAGCAAGGGAAGTTTGTCGCGGACGCAATCTTCTATGTGGGTGACAACCTGGGAGATGGCGAACCGATGAAAGTGATCCATCCAACACTGGGCGACGGCTACGACTACGACTTGACGAATGCGGATGTGTTGCTGAACAGGATGAGCGTCAAAGATGGCCGCATTGTCCTACCGGATGGTATGAGTTACAGGGTACTGGTACTGCCGGACAATCGGCCGATGGCCCTTGATGTACTTCAGAAGGTGACAGATTTAATCAAAGCGGGCGCCACAGTCGTAGGGCCTGCACCTACGGGCCTCGCAGGAGTGTCAGTTCAACCCGACGAGGAGAATAGATTCAATGTTTTGGCGACTCATTTGTGGGGCGGCGACCGGGCCAACAGAGCCACGGCAAAGCGGCACGTTGACGCTGGTTTGCTGGTAGCAGGACAATCTGCCCGGCAAACTCTCTTGGATGCGGGAGTCCCCCCAGACTTCGAGCATAGCGGCCTTAGCGACGATGGCGTGATCTATTGGATTCATCGAAAAATGGACGACGCCGAAATCTACTTTGTCTCCAGCAACTGGCAACCCCCGGAAAAGCTGGAGTGCACGTTCCGAGTGTCAGGTAGACAGCCGGAGATATGGGATCCGGTTACAGGAAAGATGCGCGATGCGGTGGCCTTTCGACAGGAAAGTGGTCGCACGGTTGTGCCGCTGGAGTTTGATCCTTGCGGCTCTCTGTTTATTGTCTTCCGCAGACCGATCCACGAACACGTGAGTGGAACAGCCAAGACAAATTTCCCAGCAACTCGTGAGGTGAAATTCGCACTCTCCGGCGCTTGGGAGGTGAGCTTCGATCCGAAGTGGGGTGGGCCGGAGAAAGTCACCTTCGATCAACTCGTCGATTGGACGAAGCGACCCGAATTCGGCATCAAATATTATTCCGGCACAGCCGTTTATCGAAACCGATTTGACCTGAAGAGCGCCCCAGCAAAAGGAACACAGCTTCTGCTCGATCTAGGGGAGTTGCATGAACTGGCTTCGGTTCGTCTGAATGGACAGGAGTTAGAGATTGTCTGGACAAAGCCTGCGCGCGTCGATGTGGCCGGTGTCCTGAAGCCGACGGGGAACGATCTCGAAATCTCTGTGGTCAATCTTTGGCCGAACCGATTAATTGGCGACGAAGGACTACCGAAAGAGTCGAGGTTGACCGAAACCAACATACACAAATTTAATGCCAGAACACCTCTGCTACCGTCCGGGCTGATCGGTCCTGTCAAGATTCTGTCCGTGGACGAATCTGGATGATCCCGCCAGTGGGAGAACGATGGATATTTCCAATACTTGAATCAAGATATCTGAAAAATGTAATTCGCCGAGAAAGTGGAGAGTTTCTACTTTGAAAACTAAAATCTCAAATTTGCAAAGGCGCAATTTCCTGAAAGCATGTGCGGCGGCGACGGCCGGCTCCATGATGCCTGCTTTCACATTGATTGAAGGAGCACGCGAAGCCGCAGCGCTGACTCCGATGCCCTCCCACAAGCAATCGTCGGGTGGAGCAGTCCAAGATGTGTTGCCGGTGATCGGCACCGGCTGGCATGGACACATGTATCCCGGAGCGGTTGCTCCATTTGGCCTTGTGCAGCTCAGTCCCGATACGAGCGGGCCGCCGAATCGCATGAGGAACGGACAGCGGGACAACTATACCTGGGATCACTGTTCTGGCTATCACTACAACGATAACGTAGTGGTGGGATTCAGCCATACCCACGTTCAGGGGACTGGCGGCATCGACCTTGGCGACATTCTGGTGATGCCGCTTGTTGAAGGACGCAACTGGAGTTGGAATGACGGCATTCCGACGGACCAGGCACAGGCGCAGATTGACGCTCTTGGAATGGAGTCGGGCTGGGTACTCAACGGCCCCGGCTACAGTTCTTTCTTCTCGCACAAGAAGGAAATGACTCACGCGGGGTACTACGGCGTGCATCTTGACACGCCGGATGTACATGCCGAGCTGACAGCGACTACGCGCTGCGGCATGCATCGGTACACATACCCCACATCGCCGGCTGGGGTTAAACACGGAGTGATCGTGGACCTGATCCACGGGTTGGGCGGAAAAGTTTATAAGGCGGAGTTGAATATTGAGAGCGATTCGCGCATCAGCGGCATACGAAGCAACCACGGGTGGGCAGCCGACAGGCAAGTCTTCTTCGTTATTGAGTTTTCGCGTCCAGTTGCATCCGTGCAGGTGAACATTGACGGAAAGATAAGCGCTGCTGCAGCAGGAGACAAGCTGACTGGCGAACAAATCAAGGCCATCTTCACCCAGGCGCCTGGATCTCAACCACTCGTCATGCGGGTAGGGATTTCCTGCACCAGCATCGAAGGCGCAGCCAAAAACCTCAACACGGAAATTTCGCACTGGGATTTTGACGCTGTTGCGCGTGAGGCTGAAGATGCATGGAGTCTTGCGCTGGCAGGTCTGGACACTGAATTTGCTGAGGAGTCCTTAAGTCAAACCTTCTACACAGGTGCTTATCATGGCCTGACCACACCTGCGACGTTCAACGATGTAGATGGAGCCTATCGTGGACAGGATCGAAAGAACCATTCTGACCCGGGATTTACGAAATACACGATCTTGTCGATCTGGGACGTTTACCGCGGAGAGTTTCCATTCATCACACTGATGCAACCGAAACGAGCCACCGATGTCGTCCGCACGTTGATCGAAGATTATCAGCAGCTTGACCAGCATTCGCTGCCGATGTGGACGTTGTGGGGCAATGAAACATGGAGCATGGTTGGATTCCATGCGGCGGGGATGATTGCAGCAGCCTATGTCCGTGGACTCCGAGACTTTGATGTTCAGGCCGCCTATGCGGCCATCCGCGATACGGCCCTCGTGGGCGCAAAAGCCAGGGGCAACGGGGAATTGCAGGAGATGTTCCGCCACTACGGCTACGTGCCCATGGAACTGCATGGCGGATCGGTATCGTGCACTCTCGATCTCGCCTACGACTATTGGTGCGCCGGTGCGATGGCCGAGTTACTGGGCAAACAGGATGACGCAGCCATGTTCTACAGACTTGGCCAGAACTACAGAAACGTCTTTGATCCCGGTACGGGCTTCATGCGTGGCAAGTCAAAGGATGGCAAGTGGCGTGAGCCATTCCGTCCCGACCGGGAATACGACGATTATGTTGAAACCGATTCCTGGCAGGCCAGCTTCAGCGTCCCGCACGATGTAAAGGGACTCATCGATCTATTAGGCGGAGATGATCAGTTCATCGCCAAGCTTGACGGCCTGTTCACGGCGCCCTCGAATGTAATCGACGCCAGGCCTGACATTAGTGGCATGGTTGGCCAGGACGCGCAGGGCAATGAGCCGAGCAATCATATTCCCTATCTCTATTCGTTTGCAGGCGCGCCCTGGAAGACGCAGCAATTGGTGCGCAAGGTGGCTGCCCTCTACAACAACACGCCCGCAGGTGTTCCTGGCAACGACGATTGCGGACAGTTATCGAGCTGGTTTGTTTTCGCGGCGTTGGGCTTCTATCCGGTGAACGCTGTCACGGGAGTGTATGTGATCGGCAGCCCGCTGGTGAAGCGGGCTAACATTCACAACCCAACAACGGGCGCTAAGTTTTCGATTGTTGCAGAAAATAACTCGCCGGACAATGTATTTATCCAACGTATGGAACTGAACGGTAAGGAGTTGATGCATTCATGGATTAGTCATGCTGAAATCATGGCTGGCGGCGAGTTGCATTTTCGAATGACTAACAAACCCAACAAGGAGTGGGCTTCTGCTGCAGCGGACCGCCCTCCTTCCGGACTGTTGCCAGGCTGATTCTCTCCAAATGGCCCCATTCTTCTGATCGCCCCGAGTAACTTGGGACTACGCTGAATGTCAGTTTTCGGTGGGAGCCGAGCCAGCGAAGGCTGAGGGCAGTGGCGATGAACAAGAGGTACTCTCTTGTTGAGCTGTCCCTCGCCATCTATGAGGAACTCCTGGAAGTCAAGGGAAAACTGTTCTAATAAGCCAGGTAATCTTCTCTAAACCCGCACGGCCAGTTAACCTGCCCAGACTCGGTCCGGATGCGGGTGAGATCTTAGCTGAGATCGTTTTTCGCTTCGCCTTCCTGGATAGAGTTCTTTAGGCAGAGGGGCAGTCGGGTCAAGGCCGGAGCGCAGCGCAGCCCGTTAGGGTTGCCTTGAGGCGACTGCCCCTCTGCCGTATTGATCAAACAGGAAGGCGAAGCGCCTTTCCACTGCTGTGCGAACCTTTTCCGCGTTCGATATCCAAGTGCGGTCTGGGGTACATCTCTTCCTCTGAGAGTCATGAGGCTTTTCCCCCGAGTAAGACTACTCTTCCCTGAGCCTGCAACGGTCAGTCATCTATGGGCGCTCTTTTCAGGGAGCGCAAGAATCAACGATCGGACCTGCGCGCGGCAATCAAAATTAGGCCTCTCTAGGAGGCAGGCGAGGGACTGGCCGTCGCTGCAGGTATCGCGTTTGAGCCGGATTCTTTTCTGGGACTCGCAGGCTCCTGGTACAACACATTTTTGGACCACACATGCCAGATCACCTCAGCTAAGCGGCGGGCGGCGGCAATAATACCGACGTTACGTCCGCGGCGGAAGCTGACCCGGCGGAAGATCTTCTGAAACTGGTTGGGACGGCGAACGGCGATCTGCGCCGATTCCACCAAAGCGGTACGCAGCCATACCGAGCCGCGTTTGGTCAGAGCGCCGCGACGGTCCATGCCGGCACTTTGCCGCACCCGTGGGGCCAGCCCTGCATAGCTGATCAGCTTCTCGGGATCGGAGAAGCGGTGAATGGTTTCGATCTCGGCAAGCAGAGTGCGTGCTGTCAGTTCTCCGATGCCTGGGATCGACAGCAGTAACTCCAGCGCACGGGGATTGGCTTCAGTATCGAGCAGATGCTCGGTAGTCTGTTCCACGGCCCGATGCACATAAGCGAAGTGTGCCAGGTGGTTTTGCAGAGACTGGGCATAGGGCTGGGACAGCTCCTGCTCTTCGAGCCAGCACAGTCCCTTCTGCGTGAAAACGGAGCGATGCGGGCAACATCTCTGCTCGCGCGCCAGCTGATAATGGATCCGGTTCTTGATGCGTGTCTGATCTCGCACCCACAGAGCGCGGTGCCGCACCAACTCACGCAGCCGCTCAGTCTCTGGCTCGATGACATAGACCTCGTTCAGCACGCCCTTGGCTCCCATCTC
>OBLU010002292.1_pt1 | contig 17736 bp, 11 predicted proteins | sample 1518681 | NCBI WGS metagenome assembly OBLU01 (sample SAMEA3539304, study PRJEB22396) | soil metagenome | biome: tundra; feature: field; material: soil | place: USA | collected 2010-05 | depth 0.15 m | reverse complement strand
ATCCCTTCCTGGCCATGGAGTTTCTGGATGGCCTGACCCTGAAGCACCGCATCGCCGGGCGTCCCCTGGAAACGGAAGTTCTTCTCCCCATCGCCATCGACATTGCCGACGCGCTCGACGCCGCTCACACCGCCGGCATCGTGCATCGCGACATCAAGCCGGCGAACATTTTCGTCACCAAGCGCGGTCACGCCAAGATTCTCGACTTCGGGCTGGCGAAGATCGAACCCGCGCCTATTTCGTCGAGCAACATTGCCGCCGCCAACACGATGACAGGCAAAATCGACGAGCAGCATCTCACCAGCCCCGGCTCTACGCTTGGCACCATCGCCTACATGTCGCCGGAGCAGGTGCGCGCCAAAGAACTGGATGCCCGCAGTGATCTGTTCTCGTTCGGAGCCGTGCTCTACGAAATGGCGACCGGGATGTTGCCCTTTCGCGGCGAAAGTTCGGGAGTAATTTTCGAGTCCATTCTGAACCGTGCTCCCGTTTCTGCTCTGCGCTTGAATCCGGATCTCCAACCCAAGCTCGAAGACATCATCAATCGCGCGCTGGAAAAAGATCGGGAGCTGCGCTATCAGCACGCCTCTGAGATGCGGTCTGAGCTGATGCGCTTGAAGCGAGATACAGAAACGGGGCGAGTTGCGGTTGCGAGTTCGGGAGCGGTGGCGGCGGCGCGGAATAGCGATGGTGGGAGCAGCGCTGAGGCGGTGGTCCAACCGCCAGCTCCAGCATCCAGTTCCTCCCCTGCGCTGGCTTCACCTCCATCATCGTCGTCATCGGCATCGAGCGCTGTGTCTGGCGACAAGTCGGCCGTCGCTTCGACACGGAACCGCTCTTACTCGAAGCACGCAGGGAAGATTGCCGGCGCCGTTGCCGCGCTCGCGGTCGCAGTGCTGGCCGTTGTTTTGTGGCAAGGCAAGCAGCGCGCTGCACCCGTGGTCGTTACTGCCAGTCAGAAGACCGTCGCCGTTCTGCCATTACAGAACCTGGGCGCCGACAAAGACGTGGATTTTCTCCGCCTCGCTCTGGCCGACGAAATTGCAACCGGGCTCAGTTACGCTCGCTCGCTCACCATCCGCCCATTTGCTACCACCAGCAAGTACGACTCTCCGACGCTCGACCTGCAGGAAGCCGGGAAGGCCATGCATGTGACCGATGTGGTCACGGGGCACTACATGAAAGAAGGCAACCAGCTTCAAATCACGCTCGAGGCCGTCGACATCGCCGACAATCGAACGGTTTGGCGCGACACCATGACTGTCGCCGCTGCGGACATGATTGCCATGCGCGGCCAGATCACCGCTAAAGTTCGCCTGGGATTGGTCCCCGCTTTGGGCGCCGGAACGAATTCAGGGGAAGCCGCCACACATCCGCGGAACGAAGAGGCCTACGACCTCTACTTGCGCAGCGTCTCAATGCCGCATGATCCTCTTCCCAACAAAGATGCCATCGTCATGTTGGAGCGATCGGTGGGGATCGATTCTTCTTATGCTCCGGCCTGGGATGCTCTGGGGAATCGCTACTACTTCGATTCGCAATATTCGAATGGCGGCGAGGCAATGTTTCAGCGCTCGAATGCCGCTTTTGAACGAGCGGTGGCACTGGATCCAAACTTCGCCGGACCAGCAGTCGGGCTGATCGTCAATCAGGTTGAAAGGGGCAAGTTGGCAAAGGCCTACCAGGCAGCAAAGACGCTGGTGGCGGGGCACCCCGAGAATGCGGGAGCTCACCAGGCCCTGGCTTATGTCCTTCGCTACGGGGGAATGACTGAGCAATCTGCGCAGGAGTGCGACACCGCCGTGTCTCTCGACCCAGGCAATTTTGCCTACCGGTCGTGTGCGTTCGCCTTCGACGCATTGGGCAACCACGCCCGGGCCCTGGAGTTTCTCCAGCTCGATGCAGGGTCTGAATGGGTATCGAGGACGATGGTGCGGCACTCTATTCTCACTGGCAACTTGGTGCAAGCGGTGCAAGAAGCTGAGAAATCAGGCGGTCGAGGCGATGCAAGAATGTATAAAGCTTGTCTTGCCCACGCGCCGTCCGCGGAAGTGGACAACCTTGCCAGGGAGATTGCGCCGCAGGCTTTAGCGAATCCTGACGCTGAACAGAGGTACTGGTTTGCCAACAGCTTCGCCTTTTGTGGGCAGAAGGAGATGACGCTCCGGCTCCTCAAGAGTTCGATTGCCGGGCACTACTGCGCCTACACCGACTTGCAGAATAGTCCAATGTTCGCGAACCTGCGAGGCTCAGCTGAGTTCACTCAGGTGGTCTCCGCCGCCAAACAGTGCCGCGACGGTTTTCTCGCAGAGACCGGGCAAGGGGCACACTGAGTTGCCCTGGAAAACGGACCGCTGCCACGTTCCAGGCACCCGAACAGCTAAACTAGTTCCCCCCTCAGGGGCTAAAGCCCGCCTCTTTCTTGGTGCTGGGCGGCACGGCTAAAGCCGTGCCCTACCCGTTCTTGCTCCGAATATGGTTCATGGGCCGGGACGGCGAGAGGGATATTCTTCAGCAGCCCGCGAAGCCGTGCCTATCCAAACGGATTACGAAATAGCCTTTATTTGCCCGGCCCGGCTTCCTCCAGCCCACGATGCTTCAGCATCGCCTTCGTGTTTGGAGGTGCGCCGCGCCACTTCTCATACATCTTGGCAATATCCTCGGTGTTTCCGCGGGAGAGAACCATCTGCCGAAAACGGTCACCGTTGGCGCGGGTGAGTCCGCCGTGTTCTTCGAACCACTGGTAGCCGTCGTCGGCGAGCATCTCGGTCCAGAGGTAGGCGTAATAGCCGGCACTGTATCCGCTCTCCCAGATGTGGCTGAAGTAGCTGGAGCGATAACGGGGCGGCACGTAACTGACGTTGAGGTGGGTCTTCTCCAGCGCCTGCTTCTCGAACTCGTCGGGTTTCTGCAACGGCGCGCTTGCCGAAAGGAAGTGCCATTGCATGTCGAGTTCGGCTGCAGCCAGGATTTCGGTCATGTCGTAGCCCTTGTTAAAAGTGTTCGCTTTCCTGATGCGCGCGGCGAGATCCTCCGGCATGGGCTCGGCGGTTTTGTAATGCTTCGCATAGTGGGCAAAAATCGCAGGATAGGTGGCCCAGTGCTCGTTGAACTGGGACGGGAATTCGACGAAGTCGCGCGCAGTTGCCGTTCCGGCGATAGAAGGGTACTCGGCATTGGAAAACATGCCGTGCAGCGCATGTCCAAACTCATGGAACATGGTAATAACGTCGTTGAAGCTGATCAAAGCGGGCTCGCCGGGCGCCGGCTTGGGCAGATTAGCGACGTTGTACACGACTGGTGACCTTCCCAGCAGGCGCGACTGGGTAACGAATTCCGACATCCAGGCTCCGCCATTCTTGTTGTCGCGCTTGAAGTAATCGCAGTAGAAAAGGGCAAGGTGTTTGCCGTCAGCGTCGAGGACCTCGAAGACCCGCACATCGGACTGGTAAACGGGAATATCGTGCCGCTCTTTGAATGTGATCCCATAAAGTTGATTGGCCGCGTAGAAGACGCCGTTCTGCAGCACGTTGTCGAGCTCGAAATAGGGTTTGACCTGCGCGTCGTCAATGTCGTAGCGAGCTTTCCGGACCTGCTCCGCGTAGAAGTTCCAGTCGTAGGCCTGCACCTGGAAGCCGCCCTTTTGGGCATCGATGACCGCCTGGATGTCGGCGGCTTCGCGGGCGGCCTGTGCGGTGGCGGCCGGAACGATGGCATCCATAAACTGCAATGCGGCTTCGGGTGTCTTAGCCATCTGATCCTGGAGTTTCCACGCGGCGTAGCTCGAAAACCCGAGCAGTTTTCCTTTTTGGGCGCGCAGTTGAGCAAGATGTGCGATGGTGTCGCGTGTGTCGTTGGCGTCCCCGCGCTCGGCGCGGTTCCAGGAGTGTTCGAAGATGGTCTGACGCGTTGCGCGCTTGCTCAGGGAAACAAGATCAGGCTGTTGCGTAGTGTTCTGCAGCGGAAGCACGAAGCCGTCGACCTTGCGATCTTTAGCGTCCTGTGCGGCGGCGGCGACACGCGCCTCCGACAAGCCGGCGAGAGCGGCCTTGTCAGTAGTCACGTAGGCCCCCGCTTTGGTGGCGGCGAGGAGTCTGGTGTTGAACGCATTCGACAGGGAAGAGATCCCCTCATTGAGCTTTTTGAGCGTAGTCTTGTCGGCTTCCGAGAGATTGGCGCCGGCATGAACAAACTGGTCGTAGGTGTACTCCACCAGTCGCAGAGACTCGGGATCGAGCTGGAGCGTAGCGCGTTGTTTGTGGATCGCAGCTACTCGCGCAAACAGTTTCGTGTTGAGGAAGATGAAATCCTGGTGCGCGGCGAGTTTTGGGGCCTCGATGGTCTTGACATTCTGAAGGACGGGGTTGGTGTTAGAGCTCGTGACTCCATTGAAGGCCGCCATGACACGATCGAACAACAGACCACTCTTTTCCATGGCAACGATGGTGTTGTCGAAGGTCGGCGCAGCGGGATTGTCGGCGATAGCCTGGATTTCCGCCTGCTGCTGCGCCATACCAGCCTCAATCGCGGGCTGATAGTCTTCATCCTTAATCTGATCGAAGGGCGGCGCCTGGAACGGCAGCTTACTGGGTGCGTAGAAAGGGTTTGAGGGCCCGAAATCGGCCGTCGCGGCAAGTGCCGGATTGCTGGAGGCGAGGGCCATACTTCCGGCGGCGATCAGGTTGCTCATGAATAACACCATTGTTTTTAGAGTGCGGGATCGAGTAGAAGGCATCATTGCTGTGGATATCCTCTTTTGGTGATTGTAACGGGCGAATGCGATCAGGGGAAACGGGCTTGAACGGAATGGCCGGTCGCGCTCATCCCGCTCACAATCCTTTGCTCGGCTCTCTATTCAGCCTAAGTAAGAAATCAGCGCCCCGATCCGGTAATAGCGCGCCTCGTAAGAGGCAAACCTACTGTTTATGCCGGCTTAGAAACGCCGTAAGATCCCGTGAGCCATGTACTACCCGAACAATCTCGATTCCAGACGGGAGCGGCACGTAAAGCACCAGCATCTTTTCAAAGTCCGAAATGCGAAACACTCGCAGCGACTCCAACCTTGTGTGTCGGAGGCGAAGGAGCCAACCCATTTGGGGCTGCGTCGACAGCAACGCGAAGGTCTCATGTGCTGCCATGAGGAAACGATGGCCCGTCTCAGGACTTGCCTCAGTTGCGAGATAAAATGCCTGTTGGTCGAGGTCCTCGTCTGCCTTCGGGCGAAGGACATACCGAGCGTTCACTGCCCGGTCGTACCTCGAAGCCGCGCATCGAGCTTTTGATGCTTGGCCTCCCAATAACCGGGACCGGCTTCGATCGATTCGCCCGAGTTGAGTCCGTCGAGAGCCAGTGCCGTCAGCTCATCTTCGGCACTTTGGTCGGCATGCACAAGTTGCTCCAGGAAAGCCTCGACGGTCAGGCCCTCGGCTTGAGCCCGGGCGCGCAGTTTGGTTTCCAGTTCAGGATGGATGCTGATGCTCATGCTATAGTCCCAGTGTCTAGCCCCAGCCGCTACGGTAGATTCTAGCCCGCCGACTGGGGGTTGTCATCCTAGATAAGATAGCCGCCGTGGTGCAGTGCCAGCACCGCAATCCCCACGACAATGCGATACATCGCAAATGGCGCAAACCCGCGCTTGCGGACCCACGCCATGAACCAGGCCACGGCTCCATAGGCAACGATGAAGGAGACGACGAAGCCAATGGCGAGGATGACCCACTGGTGAGGCGTGATTGCGGCGACGCCGATGGGATTTTCATCTTTCCCGGAAAGCGACTTAAAGAGCGTGTACAGCGTAGCCACCGTCATCGTCGGTATCGAAAGAAAGAAGGAGAACTCGAGCGCGGCGGCGCGGGACATCCCTACCAGTTGTCCAGCCGCAATCGTCGACATGGAGCGCGAGGTCCCAGGGAAGACAGCGGAGAGAATCTGACAGGTGCCGATCCAAAGGGCTTGGCCGCCATGGATATCGTCCATTTTCCATGTGTGAATTGGCGATCCGGCGGCGCTCGGGCCCGCTTTCTCCCACGGAGCTTTCATGCCGTCGATGACCCACATCACGATGCCGCCGATCAGCAGCGCCGCGCCCATCACGTAGAGACTCTCAAGGTTCTTGCCAATTACCTTGGTGAGCAGGAAAGATGGAATCGCGGTTACGACGAACGCGATCATCACCAGACTGAGAGGATGGGTCAAGTAATCGCAGTCTCGCTTCTCACCTTCCGGAAATGTCGAGAAAAGTTTGGCGATGTGGCTGCGAAAGTAAATAGGCAGAACCAGAATAGCGCCCAACTGGATTACGATCGAGTACATCTTCCAATAGCCGCTGGAGAGCGGCACGTGTAGCAGGACCTCCGCGATGCGCAGGTGTGCGGTGGAACTGACGGGCAGAAACTCTGTCAGGCCTTCGACGATTCCGAGAATTACGGATAGGAGGTAGTCGCTCAAGTTTCTCTCCAAAGTTAGTGTAGAGACGCGGCTTGCCGCGTCTTGTGCGCAGATACGGCAACAGCGGAGACGGGGCAAGCCCCGTCTCTACAGGAATTCATTTGATTCCAAGAGCTTCTGGGATACTAATTTGTCCAATCTTGACAGGTTCCGCGTATCTACGGAAGAAACTATCTGACTTCCACTGCGGACGATGGTCGCCATTCGCGATGTTGATGAGCAAGCCCCTGACGATCTCTTCGTATTTCGCGGCGGCGGCGAGGTCCACTGGTTGGTTCACGTCGTCCGACGGCGCGTGATAGCGCTGAGTCAGCCAGTCTTTAAAGAGTTTTTGCTCGGGCGATCCTGGTTCTGGGGCCACGCTCATAATCACCGAAGGGATGCCGTGGCGGATGAAGTTGTACTGATCGCTGCGCACGAAAAGATTGCGCAGCGGCTCGGGGTCAGGCTGGACCTTTACGCCGCGAGATTGCGCGATTTCGCGGACGCGATCGCCGAGGTCGGAGTCGTCCAGACCAAGCACGGTGAGAAGTTTAAGCGGCACAATGGGCAAAAACATGTCGACGTTAACGTCGGCGACGATCGACTTGGGCGCGACCGTGGGATGCGCGGCGAAATATTTGGATCCGAGCAGTCCCTTTTCTTCGCCAGTGACCAGCACCAGGAGGATAGAGCGCCGCAATTTCTCCGGATTCTTCTTGAAACTCGCAGCCATGTCGAGGACCAGAGCGCTCCCCGAGCCATTGTCCATGGCCCCGTTGTAAATGCGGTCGCCGTTGATCGGTTCTCCGATTCCTATGTGATCGAGGTGCGCGGAGAGCACCACGTATTCATCTTTCAGTGCGGGATCACTGCCGGGGAACCTGGCGACAAGGTTGGCCGACTCAATCCTGGTGACGTCAACTTTCGTCTTCGCCGCCAGTGAAATGGCGAGCGCGAAGTGCGGCAGCGGTTTGCGATCTTTACCCAGGGCCGCGATCTCTTCGAAGGTGTGGCCGGACCCGGCAAAGAATTTTCCGGCGCTGGCGGGGTTGACCATGACAGTGAGCTTTGCGCCTTCGCTCTCGTTGAATTCGGGATAGTCGAGATCCATCGAAGGATGGGCCCGATTGAGCACAATGCGGGACCACGGGATATCCATCGAAGCGGGGTTGAGCAAGGAAACGATGCCAATGGCCCCGGCGCCGCGGAGCACCTTCCATCGCTCGGCCGCGGTTTGGTAATGCGATGCCAGCGCGCCAGGAATTTCAGAGGGCGATCCGGCGAGAATCACAATGATCTTGCCCCGTATGTCCAGGCCCGCGAAATCGTCATAATTCTTCTCGGGAACTTTAAGGCCATAGCCGGCGAAAACGAGCGGTGCTTCCACCTCAGGCGCGGGCATGACGCGTGTGCCGATAATGGCATCTTCTCCGAGCGTGAGCGGTTCCCGTTTGCCGTCACGGATCAGGGCCAGGCTGCAGTCTTTCTCGACGATCTGGCGGGACACGAAACTTACCGGCTGATAGAAACCGCTTACGCCCGCGGGTTCCGCGCCCGCGCTCTTCAGTTGCTCGACCGCGTAGGCCTGCGCCTCGCGTTCTCCGCGGCTGCCCGTGTCGCGACCTTCAAGCTTGTCGTCGGCCAGAACTTTAATGTGATTCCACCAGGTATGACCGTCGAAATCAGGCGAGGTCTGGGCCACAACGGAAAGCGCTAACAGGAGTGTGAGCAGGAACGCCGGCAACTTGATCTTCATAGTCCTCTTAATAGCCTCGTAGCAGGAGAAGGTTTCTAGGATAGCAGGAAGCGGCGCCGCGGCGGTTAGAGTTCCGTCGCGGAAATATTGGTTTGACCGCAAGATGCGGATGGCACCATTGGGGCAACGCCCGATAAGGTCCATGTCATGCACAAGACGATCGACCCGACCATCCTTTATTTCGGAACCCCGGTAGCGCTTATCAGCACCTTGAATCCAGATGGTTCGCCGAACCTTGCTCCCATGTCGTCGGCGTGGTGGCTGGGCTGGAGTTGCATGCTGGGCTTGGGCCAGATGGGCCAGACTTCCGCCAACCTCATCCGCACGCGCGAATGCGTGATCAATCTACCCTCGGAGGATCAGGTGACGCATGTTGATCGTTTGGCCCTGACTACTGGCAGGAATCCCGTGCCCGACAAGAAGTGCGAATGGGGTTATCGATATGAAGCGGATAAATTTGGCATTGCGGGATTAACCGCCGTGGAGTCGGAATCGGTAGCGCCGCCGCGTGTGCTCGAGTGTCCGGTGCAGATGGAAGGCATCGTGCACGATTTCCGCTCTTTTGGCAAGAACGTAGGAGCCAATGCGTTCGAGGTCCATATTGTAAAGCTGCACGTCGACGAAAAGCTGCTGGTACAGGCAGAGGACGGGTCGCGACCCCACATTGATCCCTTGCGCTGGCGTCCGCTGATGATGAGCTTCTGTCGCTTTTTTGGGCTGGGCGGCGAAGTGCATTCGTCGCGCCTTGCAGAATCGGGTTTCATGAAATTCATGACCCAGGGATCAACGCTCCCACCAGCGCCGTCACCCGGCACGTGCGTACAAAAAAGATCAGGCTGCTAAGTACCGCCAATCACTCCGGATCGTGTCTTGCCGTGTTCCGTTGCTCCGCCGGCGGCTTGACGACTCCGGGCTGGAACGCAAGAAAAGCGCCACCTCAGATACACCCCTACTGGCAAGCGCTGCGCTTAAAACTAGAACACGTATTTCAAAGAAATCGTCTCGGTGTTCGCATGGAAATTACGCGGCAGGGTTACGAGTGGCAGTCCATGCGTTTCCTTCTCGTTGTAGTCGTAGTAGGAGTAGTTGCCCTTGAACGTGACACCCTTGGCGACATCAATGGCAACACCGGCAATAGGCTTGTGCCAGTTCAGAGCCTGGGATAACGGGGCGTCCGGAAATGGACCAACGAAGGCGCAGCCCCCCGTTACTGCTGTGGACGCCGCCGGGCAAGGAGTAATTGGGTTACCGGCAAGAGGGGGGGTGTTCCCGTACACATCGCTCGTCAGTAGCAAGAGGCCGCTGCCGTCACTGCCGCCGGGAAGCAGCCAATTGTTATGGCCCGCGGTGCTGGTAATTTCATAGCCGGCGCTCAGGGCAACGCGGTGGATAGGCCGGACGGTAAGAGTGGCAAATCCGGTGTTGGTTCTCTCCTGGTAGTCCAGTAATAGCGGCAGACCTCCGGATTGGAAACCGTTACAAGTAGCCGGAGTGGCTTGCACGGTCAGCCCGGTCGACGGCACGCAGGTGTCCGAATTGATCTGCTGGTCCAGGTAGGTCCACCCAAAGTCGAATCCGACCCACCGTTCGGGGTGCAGGCTCGCTCCGAGCGTGTAGTAACGCCAGTGGTCCTTGTGTCCGTAAGCAGGTGGGACGGTGTTCGCTCCGGTTGTCGGGAACAGGTTGGGGTTCGCCGGATTAAAAGATGCATTCACGGACTCGGCAAAGTCATTCCGGGTCTCAATGAAATGCACACCACCGTTGACGTTTGCCCAACGGTTCACTTTGTAGGTCGTGTTGGCCCGCAGCCGTTGCTGGTGACGCGGACTAATGTTGGTGAAGGCGTTGTCGGCGCTCAGAAGTTCCACATCCGCATTGACGCGCCACCTATCCGTTGGACGGAACACAATGCCTGCGAGAGCCGTGTTTTCGTTGATCTTGGTGACGTTCAAGTTGGCAGGCAAAGCATTGTTCGTCGACAACGGGGCAGTCACGCCGTTCTGCACCAGGTAGTAGCTGTTCAGGCTTGGCGCGTCACCCTGGAGCGCGCCCGTCAGCTCACGACGCCCATAGCGGTAGCCGAGGTAAGCGCTGAGGCGACGGCTCGGAGACCAGTTCACCTTCAGCGTGTTGGCATACGTCTTCTCGGCCAAGACCGTATCATACAAGTTGGTATTTGAAACACTCGGAGTAGTGCAACCGGCATTGGCTAGAGTCAAGCCAGGAGCGGCCGTGGCAGAACAGGTGAAGCCCGATTGATCGGAGTTGCCCGGGTTGCGCCAGTTAAGCCAGCGGAACTTGTCCGAAACACTCCAACTTCGGGTGAAGTGGTAAGTCAAGCCGAGATCCGCGTTGCCTGAGACGCGATCCGTGTGCGTCGTAGCGTTGAGCAGGCTGACGCCACTGCGGCCATTGGCAAACTCCTGATAGTTCAGGAAGTCGGAGCTCCCGGAACTGTACGTACCGGAGGCGGTTATGTCGAGCTTCCGGAAGTAGTTGGACTGCAACGACAACTGCGAGGTCGGAATGCCCGTGCGAACCCGGCCGGAACGCGAGAAGCTGAACAATCCGATGTTGCACTTCGAGTTGGTAACCAGGACATTGCCGCCCGGGAAGGTGACGCCCGGCACGATCGTACAGCTGGAAGGCGGGAACGGAATGCCAATATCGACCGGTGCCCCCGTCGCGCTGTCCGTGAATGAGAGATTGTTATCCCTGTAGTTGGGATCGACCTTATCGTGTTCGTAAAACTGGTCGAAGCTGATCGTCGTCCGCTCCATCAGCCGGATGTCCACACCGAACTGGTAGCGGTCGGAACGCGACTCGTCGTACTCCGTCATTATGCTGCGAATCGGGGCCTCCATGGTGGTGTCAAGCCGACCCGCGTTGTTGTTGCGCGCGTAGCCCAGGCGGAAGCGGATTTTCGACTGGGGAAACAGGGTCAGGTTGAAATCGCCCATTTGGCGGGTGATGTCCTGCAGGTGAGGACTATTCGCGTACCACGGCATGGTCGTCGGGTCAAACCCGCCGGGGTTGACTTTGAGGGCGGCGCCGATGCCTTGATTCAAATTCAAGGGGTTCGCAAACAGGTTGAAGTCGAAGAAGTTCTCGTCACGCCGGTAGAGGCCGACGAAGTTGTACCACTTGTTCTTCTCGATCCGCAGGCGGGCGACGTCGTTCGGGTCGCCACCGAATCCGAAGCTGCTCAGGTACAAGTTGTCGAAGAGGCCTCCCATGTGATTGTTCGAGCGCATCGACAACTCCTCCCCGAGAAGACGCGGACCGCTCTTCAGGTTAACCAGCGTGCCATACAACTGCTGGTTGCCGCTGACGTTCGCAACGCGGCCGCCGAGCTCGACGGACTGCTGCACCGTGTAATCGCCCCAAATACGGCCGGGGGCTTCCGCATCGTCCTGAGCCAGGGCGAACTGCGATGCCGCCAGCATCAGGAGCGTAAACAAGACTAAGATTGCATGCTTCCTGATCCTGCAGCGGCTCCGGTCTAGTGGCTCTGCTCCCGGAAGGAGAGGCCGCGGTGAGTTGTGATTTGAATTGGCCATGGTCGTGTGTCTCCTTCCATTACTTGAAAAACCTGGGGTCTATATTTGAGCCGTGGATACTCATGTGGCACAGAATGCAATCCTGCCGGAACGCGTTCTGCGGGTGCGGGCCAGGCGGAATACCCGTATGGCACTGCAGGCAGAGCGTGTTCACGCGCGCGGTCAGCAGCATGCGCGGATAGGGCGAACCGTGTGCGGTGTGGCAAGCCTGGCATCCCTCGGCCTTGACCGGTTCGTGCTCGAAGACAAACGGTCCACGCTTGTCGCTATGGCACTTCAGGCAAACCATATCCTGATCCGGGGTCGATCGCAGCTGGCGATCTCTCGCCGCGCCGTGCGCGTTGTGGCAATCGGCACACTTGATCAGCCCCTCTTCTACGCGATGGTGGAACGGCTTCTGGAAATCGGCTCTCTGTTCGGCGTGGCACGAAAAGCACAGCGGCGTCTGCTTCTTTACCAGCAGATATTCCAGCGTGGAGTGATGCACGGAGTGACAGTTTGTGCAGGTGATGCCGTTCTCGTTATGGGTTGAACGCATGAATTCGCGCTGCTCGGGGTTCGACTCGTGGCAGGCCAGGCAACGCTTGGTGATGGCTTCCGGTTTCGCCCCGGCGAACGTGTAGATCTTGGTCTTGTCGCCGCCGCCCGCCACGTGGTCCGCACCGGGACCATGACAGCCCTCGCAACCTTGGTGCGAGGGCTCCTTATTCAGCGTGGTCTTCCAGTGCGGCGTCTTCTCCCAGGCGTTATAAACGTCCTCATGACAGCTCTTGCAGGTCTCCGCTCCCACGTACTTGGACGCATCGGAGGAAGATGAAGGCGCGCCGGCCGCGGGTGGGCTGGCGGATTGCGTGTCCTTACCGGCAACCTGCTGGCGCGCCTGGCCCGCAGCAAAAGCGACGAAGAAAACAAGATAGATAACGGAGATCAGAAGAACTCGAGAGGCCCTGCAATCTTCTGGCATTAGCATGTCCCCCTGAAAAATTTGAAGTCGCCCAGCGTCGTCATCGATGTCCCCTGTGTCCTCAACGAGGCCCACCATTGGTGAGAACTACCTTGAGCGCTCCCTCTTTTGCCGCGCGTTTCCAAACGTCTCATACTCCTTCAGGATGTCGTTCATCACGAAGCGATGGGTCACCAGTTTGCTGGGCTGCAGTTTGCCCGATCGCACTACCTTGAGCAGCATCGCAGTTGTGACCGTGTCCACCAGTCGCGTGGTGATCGCAATGTTGCGGTCCCAGAGTTTCTCCAAGTGCACGATATCTCCTCAAAGTACCAATCATACTAAGGCGATTCCCAGTGCCGCCGCTGTTCAACATTGCACACATTCAACAAGCCAGAGAAATACAGCCGGGTGGGGCGCACCAAGGTCAGGTTACGGAGGAGCGTAGTTGTGGCGTCAGTTCCCATCACTTTCGAGCAGAGCGTATATGAGATCGCTGATAGCTGTCTGTGATGGGCGGACAAGGAAAATGTGATGAATCCGAAAGTCGATGTTTGACATGAGTCTGCCCGCAACCTACGATTTGCGTAATCATGCAGAACCCAAGAACCCGCTTCGGCCGTCGAGTTTCCGTGCGCAACCAGAGCGGTTTCGCAGCGCGGGATGTCGTGAAGAGGAACATCGCCACCAAGTGCCTTGTCGTTCTCTTCAATTTCTTCGTATTCGCGCTTTTTTCGCTGGCCGCTCCGCCGGCAATCTCTACCGCCGACCCCCATCGCTACCTGGATGACATCAAGGCGCTGACCACGCCCGCAATGGAGGGACGAGGCGCGGGGTCGAAAGGGTTGACCCGGGCCGAACATCTGATCGCAAAACGGTACAAGAGCCTGGGACTGGAACCCGCAGGCACAGATTCCTATTTGCAGCCCTTCACGGTCATCACGGGCGCGCACTTGAAAGGCAGGAACAACTTCACCGTAGTCAGGGGGATCGACGGGAAGCACGAGTTAAAAGCCAAGCAGGATTTCGTTCCCTTCAGTTTTTCGGCTTCGGGATCGGCGCTCGGGCCCGTGGTGTTTGCCGGCTACGGCATTTCTGCCGACGAGTTTCATTACGACGACTACGCCGGAATCGAGGTCAAAGACAAGATCGTTGTCGTGATGCGCTATGAGCCTTCTTCGTTTGGCGGGAAGCATGGGATGACGCAGCATTCCCAACTGGTGACCAAAGCCATCAACGCGAGAAACCACGGCGCGAAGGCGTTGGTTCTGGTGAACGGCAAACTGGGAGACGGCGAGAAAGACCTGCTCACACGCTTCGGCAGCGTGAGCGGGCCGGAAAATGCCGGCATCCTCTTTGTACAGGTCAAAAACGCCGTAGTAAACGCCTGGCTCAAGGAGGCGAGCAAGTCACTCAGCGAATTGCAGGAGCAGATCAACACTTCAACCAAGCCGGCATCGTTCGTTCTGCCGTCGAACCAGCGAGTGTCGCTGACCGTCAGCATCTCGACCACCCGCGCCACCGTGAATAATGTGCTCGCCTATCTGCCCGGCAAGACGGATGAATACGTGATCATCGGCGCGCACTACGATCACCTCGGACGCGGCAACTTCGATTCCCTGGCGCCGTCGCAGATCGGGCAGATTCATCCCGGAGCGGATGACAACGCTTCCGGCACGGCTGGAGTGCTGGAACTGGCGCGATTGCTCGCTCCTCAAAAAGGTCAGCTGCGGCGGGGAATTCTGTTTGCGTCGTTTGCCGGAGAAGAGCTCGGGTTGCTCGGATCCGCAGCGTGGGTGAAGGCCCCGACCCGTCCGCTGGATAAAGCCGTCGCCATGCTGAACATGGACATGATTGGCCGCATCAAGGATCAAAAAGTCTACATCGGAGGGGTTGGGACCGGCTCGACGCTGAAAGCCGCGGTCGAGCAGGCGCAGGAGGAAGAGAAATCCGGATTCAAGATCGAATATTCACCCGGCGGATACTCTTCCAGCGACCATACGTCATTCGTGGCGAAGAAAATTCCGGTGCTGTTTTTCTTTTCGGGGTTGCACTCGGATTATCACAAGCCCTCCGACACGTGGGACAAGATCAACACGGAATCCGCGGCGCGGTTGCTCGACGTGGTGGGGAAGACGGGCGAGGAACTGGCGGATGCCGGCGAGCGCCCAGCTTCCCTCGTCGTCGCCGAAGACAAGCCGGCCGGGGGTTCGGGAGGCAGCGGCTATGGACCTTACTTCGGATCGATCCCGGATTTTGGCGAGGTGCCAACGGGCGTAAGGTTCTCCGATGTAAAACCAGGATCGCCGGCGGCGAAGGCAGGACTGAAAGCCGGAGATATCCTGGTGCAATTCGGCGACAAACCGATCAAGAACCTCTACGACTTTACGGACGCACTTCGCCGCAGCAAGGTTGGAGATGTGGTCGAAGTCAAAGTGCTCCGCCACGGAAAGCCGTTGACCGCATCGGTCAAACTCGAACAGCGCAAATAGCTTTTAACTTGCCACCGAGGTGGGGAGTAGCCTAGATTTCGCCCACGGTTGATTTGAGGGGGTCAACCGAAAAACCATTTAGAGGTGGGCCAATGGCTCGCTGCGGGTTTGTTGTGCCCCTCATTCTGCTTCTAATGTCTGCAGCGTCCGCTCAGACTCCTCCGCTAAGTGATCCTGAACCGGTCGGGGCGTCCCAATCGTTCTGCGACTCGACCGGCGCCATGCATGCGCTCAAAGGGGAAGCTCAATGATTATTCGTGTTCTCTGCTGCTCTTTCCGATCCTTCTTGCTTGTTCTCCTTATTTGCACTTTCCTACTTTCCTATAGCTTGTTGCAGGCGTTCGCGCAGGGCGATCCGGCGGCGGGTGTGCAATTGTTCTCTACGAATGACTTCGGAGTGTTCTACCGACCCCTTGGGAAACCTCGCCTACGTCGGGAACAGGCCGCTAAACACGATTGACTCGCTGGGACTCGACTGGTGGGCGTGCTTTCTAAACATAGAGACTCCCTGCAACCCCGAGGGCAGCGGCGGCGGAGGAGGGGATGGAGGCAGTCCTTTCGGCCCAGATACATTCTGTTTGGGTTTCAACGATTTTCTCTGCGACCCGTCTTATGTGTACGAAACCACACCGGCTCACCACTGTTCGCGCCGGAGACGTGGGGGCTGCCCGGCGGGTTTGACACGTCGGCTTTGGGTTTGGAAGATCTACTAGGTTTCCTACCTGGGCTGAATTGCGGAGGCGACACGCCCTTAGCAACAGGGTTCTTGGGAACCCCCTCCAGTTGGTCCGGCGGTTCCTGCCGGGTGCGCCACTTCTCGTGCTTTTCGAGAAGTGGCCTCGCAACGACGGCAACGGGAACCTCACCTACGACACCTTCTGATCGGCCCCCAGAAACCGTTCACGGGATAAAACGACAAGTTGGTTGAACTTCATTACCGAAAACAGCCGCCGGAGCTGTGTGAAAGTGGGAAACGCGCTCCTCTGCGTTTTCGAAGCTAGCCGGTTTTCGGCAGGCGTCTCCTGTTCCATAGCTCGTTGCTTCCGGGCCGCACTACCGCCCCGCTTCAAACCGGTAGCCGATTCCGCGCAGCGTTTTCAGATAGCGGGGATGCCGTGGATCGCGTTCGATTTTCTCCCGCAGACGGCGCACGAAAACGTCGATCGAACGGGGCGTTACAAACGATCCTTCTTTCCATACGGCGTCAAGCAACTGGTCGCGGGTAAAGACGCGTCCCCGGTGCCGGGCGAGATATTCGAGCAGCCGGAACTCGCGGACCGTGGTCAGTACGGTGCGGCCCTGCACGCGCACGGTCATGGACGCGATATCGATTTCCAGTTCGCCTAACTGAAGAATTTCGTGACTGGGCAGATCGGGCTCAGCCCGTAGAACGTTGCGGACGCGCGCAATCAATTCACGCGGACTGAAGGGCTTGGTGATGTAGCCATCGCCGCCGACGTCGAAGGCCTGAATTCGGTCGGGCTCCTGGGTTTTGGCGGAAAGAAAAATCACCGGGGTCTTGGACAGGCGTTCGTGCTGCCGGATCTGGCGGCAGAGATCGAAGCCGCTGATCCCCGGCAACATAATATCGAGAAGAAACAGCGCCGGTTGCACCATGACTGCTTGCGGAACCACGGGCGCTCCGGAGAGAAATGTAGACACCTGGTAACCGGCGCCCCGCAAATTGTGCGCGATCAGGCGCGACACATCCGGATCGTCTTCGACGACATAGATCAGATCGTCGTAACGCGTTTTGTCCACTGTCTCCAAAGGTTCCATGGTCAGAAGAACGCGCTCTGGGAGAGCGCTTCACACTTCAAGCTCTGCTTTAGCGTCCTACTGACACTAAAAGGGTTTTGTTGCAGCAGTATTGCGCCAGTGTTAAAGGAGAGTGAATTCAAGCGGGGACTGACATAGGCTTCCTGACAACAGTCTTGGCGTGAAGCATGAGATCCCCTGTGACACTTTGCTCTGTTCTTCACCCACGCGTTACACTGCCAGACATGAATACAGCGAACCAACCCAATGTGAAGTTCGTGCAAACCCCCGACTACCGCGAGAGCTATTCCAACAGCGTGCAGATCCGGGTGAATGTCTGGGATTTCTTCCTCGTTTTCGGGACCATGCAGCAAAGCTCGGAAACGCAGGTGGAACTACGAAACTTTCAGGGAATTTATCTGAGCCCGCAACAGGCCAAGGCGCTGATGGCGCTGTTGCAGCAGAACGTGACCAACTACGAGGCCGCGTTCGGCGAGATCAAGCTTGATCCGCGAGCCCCAGGCGGACCCGTCCACTGATGCACCGTAACCTGAGGGCGGTGCAGCCGGACCCGAAAACGAAATCCCAATCGCTATCGTCTGCATGGGCGCCCCAGCTTCTGCTCTTCGCGCTTTTCTTCGCCGGATTGATGCTGCTGCACGCTCCGCTTCTGCGCCTTCCTTATTTCTGGGATGAAGCGGGCTATTACGTTCCAGCCGCGCGCGACTTATTTCTGACCGGATCGCTCATTCCGCAGTCCACGCCGTCCAATGCGCACCCTCCGCTGGTGATGGCGTG
>OBLU010002291.1_pt1 | contig 17742 bp, 32 predicted proteins | sample 1518681 | NCBI WGS metagenome assembly OBLU01 (sample SAMEA3539304, study PRJEB22396) | soil metagenome | biome: tundra; feature: field; material: soil | place: USA | collected 2010-05 | depth 0.15 m | reverse complement strand
ACATCGCCGCACTTACCGGATGCACCCCAAAACAAAACTTGCGCGTCTCCATAAGCACCTCAGTGGTTTAGTTCTCTTAGGGGCACGACGCGTGCCGTCATCTTTGCAGGATCGATCTCGACGGTGATATATTCGTCCCATTCTACGAATACACTGACCGCGTCCAATTCCTTCTTGGTCAGTTCGCTTCGTTCTTTTCCGTTGCAATCCCAATCGGGATTCTTGAACACGATCTGAAATGCAGCCATGATGTTTTTCTCCTATTCGGTTGCTCGTAGAAGGCTGGTATGACTCGCAAGGATATGGTGCTAAGTTTTATGGACTCCGCTTCATCCCCATCCGCCCGTCGGCGTTTCCCAACAAGAATGACCAGCCTTCTACGAGCAGGGCCATTGCTGGCCCGCCCGAGTTAGTTACTCAATCACGACGCCATCAGTAAACGGCACGGTGTCCTGAATTCCATCGGTTGCTTTCTTGAGATCGGCCAATTTCGTGGCCAGCACCCAGAGGCTACGGTTCAGTTTCACATCGCCATCGATCCCATTTACAGGGCGGGAAGTGACGTTGCGACGCCGACCATTTGTACGGTCAACCCCGTGGTCGCCACCTTTGACCAGATGCTCCTGCACACGATTGAAGGTGAGCCAGAGCGAATTGCCGACGTCATCACGCCGACGCGGTTGCAGCAACTGGTCAGGCGTAATCGGTGTGGTGACCTCGCCTTCATCGTTCACGAAGCGCAACCCAAAGGCGGCTTCGGCAAACGCGTGTTGCTCGCCATTGGTAAGCTGTAAATTCGACCAGTCACGGACGGCGATTAGTGCACGCTTCGAACCTTCGAGAACGGCTTGGCTGCCCGCTACGACTTCACGGACGGCGTCACCAGTGTGGCGAACCTTTAGAGCGGCGAACTCTTGCTCCGAGATCACCATGCCATTGAGACAAGCCAACCGGAACAGGCCAGCCATAAGATCGTAAGTGCTCGAACCGTCCGAAGAATTGATCAGGATGACTTCGGGCCGAATGTCACCGACGTTCGTCATCTGCATGTCCGCATGACGGAACCGAAGCATATGCTTCTGGAATCCACGACGGCCAGCATTGCTCAGACGGACGCGTTGCTCCGTCGCCTTGTAGCACTGGAAGCCTGCCCGCATGAGTCCGGCGATCACTTCGAACGTCGGGATGAAGGCGTAGCGTTGCGAGCGGCTGACATGCTGCGATTGCGCGAAGGCCGAAGGTACGGCCAGTTGAAGTTCCTGCATTGTCAAAGGTGAAGAGTTGTAGCGTTGGTATGCCATATGGTTGTCTCCTAGTACAGACGGTTAGATCGTGCGTGGAAGGGTCGAAGATTGCGGAAGGTAAAAGGTTAGTTTGTCGGTACGATTCCTTTTAGAACGGCGATTGCGGACGCCCTGTCATCGACGTGTACATGTTTCTTGCGGGCGAGATTGATCAGGTCTTCCGTCGCGGACGTCTGAAAATCTTTGTCGGCGAGGGCGAGCGGTGCGAGGTCTTTGCGGATGCGTAACGGAATGTCCACGCCTTCTGTAGACGGTTGGGTGCAGAACCTAGGGTATCGGACGGCACCTGCTGGAATGTAATGTCCTTTGACTTCGATCACAGTTCACCTCTATATGTGCAGCGCGGGTCACGTGCGTCATCTCGGCATATCTTGGCGATTGCGCCTAGCGAAATCGTAGGCACTGGTTTGTAGACGTCGACCAACGGTTGCTCGCCCGATGCAGTAGCGTACGCACCCAACAGCAGAGTTCGTTCGGGCAGCATGTCATGCGCAGCCGCGTGTGCAGGGTGATCGGGGATGGGTGTGAGCACCGGAGAGCTTGAAAGGCTAGATATGGACTGGCCTTGTGCCAAGGTAAGGCAGGTCATCCCCGCCGCCAGAATTACAAGAGCTAAAAAGATTTTCATGATGTTCTCCTGTCCGTAGGTTTGCATGCACTGCACGTGCATCCGTTGATTGGCTTACGAATGCCGACGAATCCCGAGAAGTCAAACCAGAGGTTGTCAAAGAAAACCCTGACGTGCCAGAGGATGCGAGTCATAGTGTCTCCTATAAAACGACGTGTTTAGATTCGTGAGTTTCGACGTCCGCATCGCGAGAGAGATAAACCTTCATCTCCTCTATCGGCTGGTTTTCAGCGTGCCAGCGTGCGACTACGGGGCGCATCTCCGCGACTTCGATCAGTCTACGGTAGTATGCGGCTCTCATTTGTGCTTCGGCGACTGCTAGGTTACGTCTCCAACTTGCCATATGCTTCTCCTAAGTAGTTACTCATGCGGTCACCGATGGGATAATCCAACTGATTTGCTATGTACTCACAGGTAGGATTATCGAACCACGGCGACCGCATGCACTAACGACTTACTTGACTTTTACGATTACGCCGTCCTTGGCGGTACAAGTTGCGTACCATTTGTGCGGCTCGGGATAGTGCGGGCCTTCACAGCAGAATGTGCCGTCCTTAGGTTCGTTGCCACCGAAGGGACCGGGTTGAAAGTAGCGGACTGGCTGTGCAGCATGAACGGTGCCAGAAGGCCATGCGTCCGAAGTTTGAGTTGCGACGAAGGCGGCGACTGCCTCTTTCAATTCTTTCTTGGTGCGGTAGTTTTTCTCGGTGTACATGATTTTCTCCTGTATTCGTTAGAATGAAAGGGTCGGGGAGGGAAGGGGAGGGATTACTTGACTTTTACGATTACGCCGTCCTTCGAGGTTGGCGGAGTCGGCGGAGTCGAGTCTGGCGTAAAGAAATATGGCTTTGCGTTTCGGAGGCAATAGCCACAGGTGAAGCGGGAATCACATTTACAGTTCTCGTTGCGTGCCATAAGTCTCCTATCGACTTAAAGGTTTGAGGGTGCAGATTACAGCGATGATCATCATCACGAACGCGGATTGTAATTTGTATTTCATATTTGACTCGCTCATTCTGCACTGTGGCATGCGCGTAAGTAGCATGTTGTTCCAAGGTTTCAATGCAGGACGAGCGGGCCACTTTCGTGGCCCCGTCTTCATATGGCCCCCTTTAGTTCAGTGGATTGCTCATTACGTACTCAGCGAAGATACGGTGCTAGGGTGTGTGCCCAGATTCTGATCAGAATCTTTTTCGCTTCATCCCCGTCCGCTCGTCAGCGTTTCCCCAACAGAGTACGTAATGAGCAGGCCACCGAAGTGGCCGCTCCAAAATGTTTGATTGCCGTACGTTCCGACTTCACTTATTAAGGTGGAGAATGGACGGGAATCAATACTGCGTTTCTATATGTCCGTGAAGGACTAGACGGGGTGTTGGCCGCCGTATCATGCGTGGGCTGATGCCCTCTGTGAATCCTCTAGCTGTACTGAATCGCCCGTCTACGCCTTCGGCCTATGGCCTCAATTGCGAATCTGGATCGGGGACTTATTGATATCGCCCCTGCGATGCCTTGCGGATTCACCCGCTTGTTCTATTTCGCTTCGGCTAATCTCAGAGGCTTTTGCTTTGTGCTCCCCTGTGGGCTTCTGCTTAGGTTGTCAAAGATTTCTGGAGAGCCTCTCGGCTGTCCTGCTCTGTTTGAACTGATACCAGTATAAGGCATGGAGGTATGCCGGGCAAGGGAAATATATGCCTGTGGATGACACTAAAGTGCTAAATGGTGGTGCCTAAGGGGTATGGTTACCGCGGTAACCCTATGGATGTCTATAGCCCACAAATAGAGCGTGACAGCATATACAGGCGGGTGTAGGATTTGATCATGAACAACACAGAACAAAACGAGCACCTCCGAAGCAGGCTAACAATTGCCCTTACCGCTTACGACTATTCAATACAGGCGCGGCATCTGCGCAACGTACGCGTCTATCACAACCCGTTTGCTCTGGGCTTGTACTTCGAAGCGGTTGACCGCGTGATCGCTGAAATGAACTCTGGTCAGTCGCTTCGCAATGCGTTAGAAAACGCGTTCACGGGCAGCCTGCTACGCGTCCTACTTCGGAAGGCTGGTGTACGTGACGCAGAAATCGTGAGGGCGTAATGCCGCCGAAGAAAAAGAAACCTCCGGTCAACTCGAAATTTGTATTCGTCGGGGTGAACATCCTGCCGGAACAGTTGGACGCATTACGCGCCCGTCAGAACAAAGTAGGCGCACCCATTTCAGAACTCGTGCGCAGGGCACTCACGATTGCTTTGCGAGAGGAGTGGGAGTAATGAACGGCAAAGTTTATATCTACGGTCTGGTTGACCCACGGCGACCGAAAGTAATTCGGTACGTCGGCCAAACATCAGCCCGAAAAATTCGCCTAGCCCAACATCGGGACAGAGCGTGTACCACAAAGTTGCAAGTGTGGAGAGATGAACTCGTGACTGCTGGCGTGCTACCTGAGATGAAACTGCTAGAAGTGACGACCACTGTTAACGCATCAGAACGGGAAGGCTATTGGATTGGTCGGTGTCCAAAATCGTTGAATGTGATGCCGCCGTTTACCGTACGAAGAAAATTAAACGGAGGGGGACTAGTCAAGGTCACACTCGACGAGGACCAACGAAAAATATTGGAGGCTCTCAGCGAGGCTACGCTGGCCCCGGTATCCGCTCTTATTCGTGACGCGGTATCGAAGTATCTGGAAAGTCGTAAGAACGAATTGAGAAGGGGTGCATAGTGGAATATCTAAACTCTTCGGAACGGCTGAAACTGTTGACTGTCGCGATGGCGACGAATCCGACGCTGCACCTTATGTTGAAACTTTCCTTCGCTCATGGCCTCCGGGTGACCGAGTTACTCTCACTGACGGGTGCGGATGTGAGCGACGGCAAGCTCTCCATCGTCGCACTCAAGAATGGCATCTCCTGCCGCCAGCCGATACTAATACACTCGAACCCGCTCATTGACTGCTCGCCCGTAATCGCGCTATCGGCGAAAGTCGGCCAGAATCCCATGTTCCCTATGAACAGGGTAACCGTGTGGCGTCAAATGCAAACTGCGGGCAAACTCGCCGGACTCGATCCTAAGAAGTGTCACCCGCATGCGTGCCGTCATAGCACTGCGATGTTTGTATTCGAAACGACGCAGAGCTTAGGTCAGGTCAGCAGCATCTTGCGCCATCGGTCGCCTGCTTCGAGCATGACGTACCTTCGCGAGCTTGATGCGTCCAAGGCGATAGCCGCCCGCGATACCGCACTGGCAATGATGGTGGGCGCATGACACGATGCATGCCCGAAGAGGGCGGATTGGAGCGTGGATAATGGCTTGCGAAAAGTGTTGGGCCGATGCATATCTTCGGTCGATAATCGAAGGCCGGACGCAGACGGAGCACTATCGTGAACTTCTCGAAGAACGAAAAGAAAACCCGTGCACGCCCGAAGAACAAGCGGGTGAGGCGGACGCGGAGTAGCCCCGTTCGTGCGTGCTCTAATCGAGGGTGCGCGTGGTTCCCCCTGAATCAACCCCCTCCAAACCTAAGTCAAAAGCAAAAGCAAAAGATCGTCGTAGAATCAAAAGCAAGAGCAAGTGCAAAAAACCCCTCCCCTTGGTATCACCCCTCCCAGTCTTCAACGACTTACAGGGGTTTTTCTCAATTCTAAAGGACTTAACTATTGGCGACTTAGTACACATAGACCCGTTACCATACCCATTTGCCACCCCGTCAGTACTATGCCTCATCCCCGCATAAACACTGGTGATTTTACAGCCTACCTTCTACACTCCAATGAATCGCAGGCAACTTCTTCGCGACGGCATCAATCGTCAATGGACATGCTGGTGTGGGCTAGTGTCAAAGTAGTAAATAGGTTGTATATACTGACAGGATGCCGGATGGGTGCCTGATGGGTGCCATTAACTAGATAGTACACAGACATTGATTTTGTGTACTAAGTCGCCAACACCTAAGTCGTGTACTGCGGGTGCGCATGCGGGAATCGGCCATCCTAATCGGCCAGCCTAAGTCAATCCTAAGGCACATTGATCCGTGCGGCGGGTGCGTCGGGTGCGTCGGGCTAGGTCGGCCAGCGTATTAGTATAATCGGGCCTTCATCCCTGCGCATGAGTCATTACTGAGATTACCTAGGCCTGCGGGCAGGGTGAGCCATTCGAAGGCCGTTGCCGAGGGTGCGTGTGGCGTGACACGATGTGTATCCATTGACACACCATCGATTAGTGTACTCGATATATGAACGCTCATATTGTGGGATATCCTGTTGACTACGCCCGTCGAGTACCAAACTCTTTGTGTCAATAAAGACACACTCTGTGGCATGAAGGACACAACCCTCGACCCTCAGTGTGCAACAGTTAATTCAATTGTTGCACGCTTTGTTATCAATGGGTTGCGGGTAGAGGGCGCGGGTGCGGGTCGGGGCGCGGGTCGGGGACACATTGCGCACCCTCGACCATAGCCCTTAGATTGGCTATGCACCGCGCACGCAGATCATATTCCAAGCAGTGCGTGTAACTTATAGATACAAAAGGGGTTCCTAAACATAGGGTTGGTTTTTCGTGAGAGGCGGCAGCCGCGGGAAGTCTCCCCGGTATCGCGGGTGCGCAGCGCGTGGCCTGGCCAACCATCATAGATACATATACTTACGGGTCTTCCTACGCTAGGAGTCCCATAAGGAGTGTAAATCTCCCCCTGTACGGGGTATTCATATGTGGTATAAATGGTCCCATAATGGGTCATACTATGGTAAGCGTGTACGAATTGACACACACGCACCCTCGGCCCTCGGCTCTCTGAAAATATGGGGTAGTTCGCAGGGTTGGTTCCCGAGGCTTACCGAGGGATTACGGAAGTGCCATTTCCCGCGGCACAGAGGGCCGTAGAGCGATCCCCGGAAAAAGGTAGCCTGAGTATCATGCGCGGCACGGGGCGGGCTAGGATCGCAGGGAATCGGGCAGCAATCGACATCGTAGTATGGGCGGCATCGGCGGGAGCTAACCGGCGAAGGCCGAGGGTTGAGGACGGCGGCAGGCTAAGATTGTGCTTGACAACGCCTACGAACTCCTGTAGCCTCAGAATTGTACACGGTGACGAAGTCGGCGACAGGAGCACAGGACAAAAATATGGGCATCAACTAAAAATTTATTCGCGGAATGGGGAATGTACGGCTGCCCGAAGTCTTCATGATTCGGGCGGTCGTGTGATTGGACAGTAACTTTGATTCTGGATATTCAGGATATTCGGAAGGGAAGGGAAGGGAAGGGAAGGGAAGGGAAGTCGGGCCGGGGATCGCAGACGGCGTGGAGGACACATGAAACGTATCTTAATCGCAGTACTAACGCTCGTATTGACGGGATCAGCTTTAGCTACGCCGAAGTCAAAATCCGAAGTCAAATCCGAAGCCGAATCAGACGGCCAAAAAGTCAGCAATCGACAACTGGCAGAGTCAGACCCATAAGGCCAAACCGACCGACCACACCTCGAAGGGCCGTCAGTAGGCCGTCAGTAGGCCGTCAGTAACTGCCCGTAGGCGGACGAGGCAGATCGAACTAGGCACGCTGACGAGTCTGGGCGGCATGGTCGCTCGCAAATGCGGGCACGTGACATACGCACATGAGAAAGCGTGTTTAACAACGGACATAGCAGGCCGCTAGGTTGAGCCGTGTTCGGCAGTGAATCAATGGAGGCATTATGAAAAAACTGAAAGTGTTGGAAACCAAGAAAGTGAAGTTGGACACCATCAGCACGGCGATTGCAGATGGTGCCTTTGATGTAAAAGCCGATATCAAGAACAACGCGACGGTAAACATGTTCGTCATGCAGATGGGTAAAGGCACCTACTTTCCGTCGATCATCGTATTCGTGTACAACGGAAAAATCATCATCCTAGATGGTCGCACTCGTTATGAGGCACACCGTCGTTTAGGGCATGAATTCATTGAATGCCAGTTCGTCGAATTCACTACATGGGCAGACATGCTCTCGTATGCACTCGCCGCCAACATGCCGGATGGTATCGCCGTTCCGGTGCCACCCACAATGAAGGACTACACGAAGATCGTCCGTTCCTTCTTGAAAATGGGACTCAATCAATCAGCAACGACCCAGCGTTTAGTAGATGCGGGCGTGCCCGAAGTATTTGCGGCCAAGGTGGTAAAGGTCACTGCCCACAGCAAAGAGAGCCTCGACAAGATGCACGCTTGTGAGGATATCGAACAGGGCCGTCGAACACTCGATCAGTGCGTAACACATTACAAGTTGTCGAAGGTCATCATCGAAGAAGCCTGCGCTAGTCGTGGATATGATCTGTCGGTATTCAGCAGGGATGTGGTAAATAGATTGAACTCCATCCGCAAGCAATACTTCCGCTTGGCGGATGAGTGTTCTGATCAGGCGAACAAAGCGTTGGACAAAGTTCGTGACGAAATAAAAACTCTTAACGCTTGGGTGACCGCGCAAGAAGCCGCAAACTCCTAATAAGAGTGTACGGGGATACAAGGGCACCCGCATACTCTGTGGGTGCCCACATTTCAGAACACGGAGGAACTATGATCATGGACGGCAAGACAAGACCAGAAATACTTGCTTTGATTGACCTGATGCCCTGTGTAGGCGACTACGGCTACGTCACATACGCGGGAGAACGCCGCGCGATTTTTGTAAGAGGTGTACATCATGGAAGGGTGTTTGTTGATATTCACGGGAATGTTCCTAGCCGATATGAGATTCCCGCCGCGGAGTTCGCTGAGATGAATTATTTGAAAGACCGCCGCGCTCACCGAGGAAATTTTTGACAATGAAGACGACGCTTACGCCCGCACAGGAAATACACGAGGCGTTGAAAGTTGAGCGCAACAATCCGGCGTTCGTAAATTACCTGCGGGCAAACGGGATCGAAGATGCGAGCGATCAGGTTGTGTATGAGTACCTAAAAACTGACGCGCAGCGGGCAGTACGGGAGACATAATGGCATTCGTTATTACGCGGGCGAAGGGCGGGTACAGGACGGTACCTGCGCTCGTTCCGGTCGAAGTGCAGCGCGATCCTGAGCACGCGGACTGTGTCATCGCGGGCGGGCACCGACTCTTCAATGCAGGCCGCCCCATTTACGACGATCCCGAGCAGCTTGCCGCGGCACTAATCGAGAGGGAGAAACTTTCATGACATTCGACGAACTCAAATCTACGCCGCTCGTCCGCGGATATCTGATCGAGAATGATCTGATGGGCGCGGACCAACGCACAATTATCAAACGGTTGCTGGCCGATTTTCCGAGGTTCATGGCTCTGGCGCACACCGTAGATGCCGAGGCCGCGCAAAAGGCTTTCGACGAGCTAGGGCTGGACTAGGGTAGTTCGAATCTGCACGGCATATCCTCCCCGGATTCCGGGGATCATCTGTATACTATTGATTCTATTGCACAATTCGTGCTTGACACGGGTGATGGAAAAGATTATCCTTTTGAACCACAAAGGGGCTTGACAAGTGGCCCCGTTTCACGTATGATTGAATTGTGGGGGAAGGCGCAGTTCTGATTTGAGACTGTCCCGTTCGCGGGGCAGCACTGGCGGGAGTCAACCCGTACCGCACGACGAAAGCCGCACCAGCACGGTCCTGCTGGTATTTCAGGCGCATGACATTTTTCCAAAAGATAAAGAAGTCCAATAGTGAAGCAGCGCGTTGGAATCGGCTCGCAGTCGCGAGTAGAAGCCAAGCACCCGCGCCCACACTCCGCACGTTCGATGGCGTAGCGTGTAGCCCGTGGCTAAAACAGTACGTACAAGCCCATCCGGAGGCCAGTGCCGCGGAGATCAGAGCCGAGGCGTGGAAGGCTGGGCACTCCGTTCAGACTCTTGAACTGCGGGCCGAGGAACAGGGGATCAGCTTAGAACTAGCACGATAGGAGAGAGGGAATATGAAACTACACAGCCTCACAAAGAGAAATCGCCGACCGAAGAATTCCAACCGGAAAGACTTTACCCGCGCCACGATGCTCGCCATTCGCGAGTTGCAGGCGAAGGTAAACCCGCCAGCACCAGCACCACAGAAGTAAGTCCGCGAGATCGCGGGTGCAAGCGCAACACGCAAGACGCAATAAGCACTATCGAAAGGTGATATGACTGAAACGATTGAACTGACTGACACGCAACGCACCGCGCTAACTACGATCCTGAATCTTCGAAAACTTACGGAGACAACCCAGACACGAACGACGAAGGCGCAGAATGACATACTTCGCTCGCTCAATAGCGTAGATATCGCGGCTGTCGCAAATGCACTTGCCGCACTGTAGATTTGGCTTGACCTGAAAGGTACTGAACTGATGAAAGACCAAAAAATTGTAATCCAGAAGAAAACCCCCGCAACAAGGTGGTCAGTATGGGAGTATTGCCTACTATCCTACATCGAACGAACAGAAGATGCTGACGGAACATTCCAGCAGACTTCCGCTAAGATCGCTGAAACTATTCAAGCCGAAGAACGAGCCATCCAACTCCATCTCCGTGACCTCACCGCCAAGAGCTATCTGATCGAAGTTCACCCTCGATACCGGGGCGTTACCGGCTGGTGGGTGCCCGCCATATACCGAAGGAATCCAGCGTCATTCGGCACAGGTGGTTTGCTTAAAAAAGGGCTTACTAATGATTAACTCCTTTAGAATCCTATGCGTCATTTTTCGCATTATAAGCAGTACCATTTACATCGTAAGTAGAGGGCTGCGTATGTGTTCATTACCTATTGAACACGTGCGTCATTCGGCACAGGTGGTCGCATGATCGCGTGCCCTCTGGTTGAAAAACCTACGTACCGGACGGGCGTGACCATTCCTACAGGCACCTTAGACGTCACCCTCGTTCCTCAGTGCGCATGTGGAGCATCGGTTGCTTATGATCTTCGTGCGCTACACCGCGGCATGACTCAGGTCAATCTCAAGGAACAGTGCTCGCAATGTATTAGTACTGCTCGTGATCTCAAAAGTTTTCTGGCCGCAGATGCATTGGCCCGTGCGGAAGAAAACTCGCGCATGCATCGGGAGCGGGAGTTGCGCGAGAAAGTGGCCCATCTGCCGTCTCTCGAAGATGGTGACTGGATCACTGACCGCGAGTACCGAGGACGGAAGGTTGGGTATTTGTACTTCACCGAAGAAGCCGAAGCGCGGCTGCCGCTCTGCGAGTGCGGGCGGCCCGTCTGGTACGAATTGAAAGAGATGGAGCGGGGCGGGAAATTCAGCGGAGTGATGTTGTCTTTGTCCGAGCAATGCCCGTCCTGCGAAGTAGAAATCTGTTCACAAGAAAGTTTAAGTGCATGATCACAAACTAAAACCACTCACGAACGAACAACTGCAAGATCAGGAACGACAAAGAGAACTGCTCGATGAAGAGAGAATATCGCGGTCACGTGTTCTCACCGAATTGGTCATCCTGCTCGAAACCCCTACTATACAGTCGTGGGACACCCTCTCAGTGGCCCGTGAGAAGTACGTGCCGATTCTTTACAGGAGCCTTTTCGCAGTTGCGAAGCATGCCGCCCGCGCAATCGAGGTCGGCGATATAAAAGCAATGGCGATCAGCGAAGCGGTGACAGCCGGACTAACTTGGGACGAATCCCATCCTACTGCCACGATGAAGCAGCTTATCGAGTTCGTGCGCCGAAGAGTCTTTGTACTGGCACGGCATTTCGGCAAGTGGAATCAACCGCCATCCCAAGGTGAATATGACCCGATGGACCCATCCGGCGACTGTACACAGGACTGGGACAACACCGAACCCTCCGAATCCAACGAAGATAAAATCATCGCCCGGATTGACGCGGAACGCCAGATGATGCGGATTTATCGAACATTGGATCGGGAAGACTTCGGGTTTTTGTGGACGTACAACGCATCCCCCCGCAGTCACACTGCGCAGGAACGGAAGCGCATGCAGCGGTTGCGGGATAGGGTCAAACGTCGACTGAAAAATAAATGTCACACCAACCCCCCTGAGACGCTCTCAGTGTAGGCAGAGGCCAAAACCCTTTGCGGACTCGGGCAGTTGGGCGGTCGATTCCCTCAGGCGGGAACGCCGCCCTAGCCAATCTAACAACCAGTTTTCAGAATGTCAAATATTAGCCGATGGGCGTATAGGGTTTCAGGAGAGTGGTTGTGGCGAAGAGATCGAAGAAGCCAGCGAATACACCGTTGATCGCGAAAAGACTTAGAGCGTTTCGGGATTGCACGACGGCGTATCAAAAATATTACGAGAACTACGGCGGCGTGCGGGCCGTGGTCATCGGCTCAGGCGGGAAGGGTGCAAGCAGTTTTAATCATGCCACGATTCAAGATTTTGCGTGCGACTACCAGCGTCAGTTGAAACGTGTCTGCCCAACGCCCGCGCTCTGGTCCCGATTTCATTTGACGTACTTGAACACCTTCGATTCTGAAATCGAACAAAACAAATTTGCGCACCTGATGTTCAAGGGCGCGGAAACGAACATGGAATTGGGGCTGGGTGCTTTATTCATTTCCGAAAAACTCTGGCCCGTGTGGGGACGCGGCGGATTCCTCGTATCGATCCGTGATCACGCCCCGACCGCTACTGGCACGAAGCTCGCTCCGGTTTCGGGTGTCAAACTACTTTCAGGCGCACAGATTAGCGCGAAAGCAAAAATGCTTGCCGAGAAGTATTCAGCCGCGATGCTCAAGGACATGGCCGAAGGCGAAGTCGAGCAGCCCGCGGAAGTGGAAGTCGAGGACAGTGTAATAGTACAAGAATCCAACGACTATGAAGATGACGCTCTCGTTCAGGCCGAGGGCGACCTAGAACCAATCGACGCGGACGAGTTACTTTATCAGCCGGAGTCGAGCACGTGCCACTGGGATACGATCCCGAATGAAGACGATCCGTTCGCGAGGAACGAACAGGAGTTAGAGTACGCCGCGGTTGCGGGAGAGTAACGGAGGAAACATGAAACTGGTTTATGGGGATAACAGCTTCTTAGAAAATCAAAACACCATTTATGAAGCCAACGTCGAACATCTTTGCATCAAGGCACTCGGCGTCATTGTGGCCGGAGAACATTATTCGACAACCCGGCGTGTCTTGATTCAACTGACTGTCGGGGGTAAGTGCTTCATCGAGCCAAGCAGCTTCGGCGCATGTAAAGAGCGCGTAGAAGAACTTGCGAAGGCTTACAAGTTCGAAGTCGAGCGCAAACGGGCTGAAAAATGTGCCGACGTTTTCGCGAAGCTCGAAGCAGAACAAATTGGACAGTAGCAAACTGGAGGATTTATGGACTTACGACGAGTACCAAAAGATCAGTTGGATCGCATCAACCGAGAAAACGCAGAGTTGGCGCAAAGCCGAGTCAAACGATTTATGGGCCTAGGGATCGCAGACGCCGATGGTGGGAGCGTCCGCGAGCGACAGAACCGTAAAGCATTTCTTGTCGAATTGAAACAAGCTGAGGCAGCAGCCGCAGAGTTGGCCCGCGCCCCTCTGAACGCCGCGGAAGCCGAATACAAACGAACCCTCAACGAACTGGCAAGTGCAGAGCGTGAGGCGATTTTGACCCGTCCTGATCCGAGTGTCGAGGGCAAGGGACTCTTGATGATCGATGAGGAGATGGTTAAGACATACGAGAAGAAAGATTGGATCATAGCCGCGGGCGTAGGCTATTCCGGCTTCCTCGACGAGTTGACGGCGGGCAACATTACGCCGCCCACACCCGAAGAGTTAGACCAAATCACGGCTTACATGGAGCGAAACCTTTTGCATTGTTACTCGCCTGACTGCTTCTTGGTGGCGTTTGCCCGATTGATCTCCACAGGCGTACTCCGCGCAGCAGTAGTAGAAGTGCCTGCCGCACCCGAGCCGGAGCCTACCGACCCACTCGAAGGACTTACAGGTCGCGAGAGGGAAGCAGCCGAGCGACTTCAACTATCTCGCGATGTGATGGTCGACACTCTAGGTAACGAGGTCTTCTCTGACGCCATTCAGGAAATGTGCACTCAAAGCGGCCTGAGTATGAACGGCGATGTGCAGTACAAATTTCGCAAGTGGTTATCCTTACCTGCGCAGCGACAGTACCCAACTTCTCGTGAAGGAATTCGTTTTGGGGCAGCCGCGTACTTCGGAAACGGCAGAAGTTTCCTCGATTCCAAAGAGCTAGCTTGGCTTGAAAATCGCCGCGTTGTCAACCAAATGTCCTCCGATCAGGTGAAAGCCAACGTGGGGTTTTCTAACAACTTTGATCCCGCAAATAGAGGATTTTCCGTGAGGAGAAGCTGATGGGCGAGCCGACACCCCACGTGCCCTTCAATACTCCAAGGGCACAGAAGCTCATGAACAAAATCGCCGAGGCCAAAGCCACAGGCGCACGGGCCGCTGACCAAGCCAGCATTTGGAATAAGGCTAACGGTCGGCGTTGTGACAGATTCAACCCAGCACCCCTTGATGACTCTGAGATTCGGAAGATGCGTGCCTCAGTACATGAGCAACCCGCGCCTGTACCTGCCGAAGTCAAGTTGCCTGTAGCAGTCACGAATATCGATGAGTGTGCCGTAAGTCGGGCATATCAGAAGTTTCATTTGTACAGGTTGCACCCAGACCGCAAAGACGCGGCACTCGCGATGGCGAAGGCGTGCAATCTAATCCCGAAGAACGTGACTAGTTTTTATGGTTATGGAGATAGCGAGCGGGCTACATACAAAATTCTTCATAGCCCGGAGGCTAAGGCGAAATGGGGTGAGCAGTGACGTCTGAGTCAAACGCATTTGGGGAATTCACGACTGATGATTTGTACCTTGCCGCACTGTGTTGCTATGGTGCGGGTGAGTCTGTAATCAGCCGCGTCGAAATCACGACGGGCGGGATACCGAAGTTGTTCGTCAAGATGAAAGCACTGGATTTTCAGATTTACGCCGAAGAGTACGCGGCAGTAGACGGTCACCTGATTGGAATCCATCAGTTCTGTACCGCTCTCAGGGTCGTCCAAAGCCTAGTAACTGAGGCGAAGCGTAAGGGCGGAACATATGTAAGACCTTACGTAAGACCTGTGGTGAGGCCATGAACCTAGGCGGAAAATTTTTCGGCGAGCTGAAAGTTTTGGCCCTCTTCAACGTTACGCCGACCACCAAGGGTAGGAAATGGTTTTGTAAGTGCTCGTGCGGTACTAATACCGTCGTTCATGACGGAAATCTCAAACAGGGGCACACTCGAAGTTGCGGGCATCTGGGGCTGACGAACGCGAAGACTACGCACGGCGAATCCCATCGCGGGCATCAGACGATTGAATGGTGGGCATATCACAATGCCAAGGCCCGATGCAAGGCTACGCACAAGCAGCACAAGGATTATTTTGATCGCGGCATCCTGTTTAAGTTCAAGGCGTTTGCCGAGTTTTTGAACGCGCTGCGCACAAAGTCGAATCCATCGGGACGTCGGCCATCACCCGCGCACAGCATTGATCGGCGCAACAACGACAAGGGATATCAAAAAGGGAATATCCGTTGGGCCACACGTTTCGAACAGAATCACAACCGGGGGACGCATGTCGCAAGCATCTAGGGAAGCCGCACAGTCTCGGCGAAGGCTTCGAGAAGTAAGTCCGAGGGAAGCGGGTCCGAGTTCAAGTGGATATGCGGGCGGCGCGGTAGTGACGGTACACCCGCAACCACCGCCAAATTTATCGGCGTATCCTTCGCCCGAACAGGAACGAGAACAGCATGACCAGTTGGTTCAACAAATTATTGAAGCCAACAGACGGAAGCAGATTGAATCAGACGCGGAGCACGCCGCCGCGGCTAGAAAATAGGAGATTTATGAAACGCACTTCACAAATGAATGACGCAGAATTTCTAGCCTTCATCGCGGACAAACCCGTAAGTGGTGGGGACGGTACCTGCGACGGCTCACAAGTGGCACCTACGGGCATTCCCGAGAGTACACTTACTCGCGGCGACACACAGACGGGGAGTATGAAAGGCAGCCTTCTCTATCTCGGCAAGGGTTCTCAATCTTCCGACTACCAAAAGATTTGTCAGCAGGTACCCGCACAGACGACCGTAGGCCTCTCAGGTGCGGGAGTTACCGCGTGCGGCAACAGCCCTTCGCAGTTCAAGTGTACTAAGTCTCTCGTTGCAGGGGCCTTTACCCTCGTTGGTCATGTGATGACGGCGGCGGGGTGCGGACTCCGCTGGCCTATGGCGGGGGCTATTACGCCCGTAAACACAGACCCCGCAGTCGCGCCGTACGTCTGGATTTCGTCTAACAGTCATGTCGCTTCGGTTTCACAATCGGGTGTCGTAACTCCTCTTCGCATCGGCCAAGTCGAAATTCGGTGCACCTATCCCAGATCGGCCAACTTGCCTGTGCTGGGCGGAACGCCTTCGGGCACGGATGCAGCCGAGGCCGTGTGCGTGTGTCAGATCGTACCATAGGAGACTTATGATCGGATATGATTTTTCGGCCGAATTTCGGGCCGCAGTAGCAGCTAAGATCGAGCAGGACCGACAGTTAGTTGAAGACCCGAGCCAAGAGCCTGAGGGTAGGTGCCGCAAAGGTTCTCTCACTCCCGCCGAAGAGAACGCCCAGCATCAGTCGACGGTCGAGAGGATTCTCGCAGAGCGGCAGGCGCAGATTGTGAAAGACGCCGAAGAAAGATCGAAATGGGGGCAGCAATGAAGTTAATCGAAGCCATCGTAGCATTTGGTCGCAGAGTCCATGACTATATGACCACCAGTGTGTACCACGTACAGAGGATCGAGAACGACCTTGTCGAAAGTATACACTCGGCTAATTCTTATTCGACCGATCACGCTAACACCTTGGTGCAAGAGGTTGAAACCAAGGCGTTCAACACGACGAAGGCTCTGGTTCGTGAGATGGATAGAGTCGAAGATAATATTCACGCACGCATTGATGCGCGGGATGAATCATTCGAGAAGCGTATTGCTGAACTGCGGGCCGAATTTCAAGCACGCCATGAGGCCGATCTCGCGCAGGTCAAAGCGGCGTTAGTTTGGCTCGACCAAGTAAAGCGGGGAGCGTTCGGGCTAGGTGATCGCTACGAGCCGCCCACACTGCTCAAGGACGGCAAATAAATGTCGCGCACAAACGCACAGATCATTCCGACCAAACAGGGGTGCACCGTAATTTTCTCCACAACCGACGGCGCGTGGACCTACAAATATTCTGGATATGGAGCCGCCCAAATTCTAGCGGGAACTGATCCTGCCAACGTATCCTATGACTCCAAAACTCCGGGGGCAATGGGAGCGATAGGTGACATATTGGATACGGTGGGTACGGTGGCGGATGTGGCTGGGGCATTTCTATGAGTCACACTGCCACGTTTTTGTTAATCGCAGCATTCACGATTTTGATGTTGATACGAAGTTAGAGGGCATTGCCCTAGAAGGAATCAAATGTCTAAGAAACAGCATGAACAATCCGAAGTTACACGCCACAGCGAAACGGGCGGCCCTCAAACATCTGAGGCTCGCACAAAGGCCCGTGCAGTAAAAGTAACTGCTCCTCACATCACACACACCGATCTCGGCCTAACTAGCGAACAGCGTAGGCAGGACGCCCATCGCGCGAATGGTCATAAGCCCGGAATTTCGCTGGGCCTCGCGAACGGTGCGGATGAATCCGCGCCGAATCCTGAGACTCCGGAACAGCTTGCACCCGTTCAGCAGTAGATTTTAGGTTTGGGGACGGACCTCCAGTCGCGCCGTACGGCGTGGTCCCCAATTTTTCTCTTTGTGGTGTGCAGTGCCCACCGCCGCTCTGTGACTCATCTCGCGGGGCGGCGTCTCCCTCTCTTAGGTT
>OBLU010002290.1_pt1 | contig 17742 bp, 11 predicted proteins | sample 1518681 | NCBI WGS metagenome assembly OBLU01 (sample SAMEA3539304, study PRJEB22396) | soil metagenome | biome: tundra; feature: field; material: soil | place: USA | collected 2010-05 | depth 0.15 m | reverse complement strand
CGCGGTTTCCAGTTGCTGCACGCGCTTCACCCCGGCCTCCTGTTGCTCGATCAACACGGTTTCCAGTCGCTGCACGCGCTTCAGCCCAGCCTCCTGTTGCTCGATCAACTCGGCTTCCAGTCGCTGGACGCGCTTCAGCCCAGCCTCCTGTTGCTCGATCAACTCGGCTTCCAGTTGCCGGACGCTTTTCGCTTGCCCTTCGAACGCCCGCAGTGCGGAGTCGAACGCCTTGAGTGCGGAATATTGGAAGTGCACGATCTGCGGGGTGTACCAGAAGAGCAGCCTCTGTACGAGTTTTACCAGCCGGGCGCCGATCCGGCCGCGCAGGGTCGGCGGCTCCGGCGGCGTTTGACCCACCACCGCGTAGCTCGCGTTCAGCGCTGCGATCGCGGACCGAAGCTCTACCAATTCGCCGGACGACGGCGCGCCTGTTTCCGCCTGTTCGATCAATTTGTTCCCTTCGCGCGGCTTGTACGACCGCTGCATTTCTTCCCGAATTTGCCGCAGGATTCCTTTTTCCGCTGCTAACGGAAAATTGCCCGCGCGGGTCTCCTCACGCATGCCGCACTACTTGACCTTGAAGCGGCTCGCGCGCGATCCCGAGCGCGCGGCAATCCGCATCGACCATTTCACGAACCAGAGACTCAAAAGTGATGCTCGGTATCCAGCCGAGTTTCGTGCGCGCCTTGGTCGCATCGCCCAGCAGCAGATTCACCTCGGCCGGGCGGAAGAGCGTTGGGTCGGCGACCACGTAGTTCCGGTAGTCGAGGCCGGCCTGGGAGAACGCCAGATCTACAAACTCCCGCACGGAGTGGCTCTCGCCCGTCGCCACGACATAATCGTCCGGCTCGGGCTGCTGCAGCATCAGCCACATCGCCTGCACGTATTCGCGCGCGTGCCCCCAATCGCGCTTGGCTTCGAGATTTCCCAGTTGGAGCTGCTTGCTTCGCCCGGCCAGAATGCGCGCCACCCCGGAAGTGATTTTTCGCGTGACGAATTCAAAACCGCGCCGCGGCGATTCGTGGTTGAACAGAATGCCGCTGCTGGCGTGCAGCCCGTATGCTTCGCGATAGTTACGCGTCAGCTCGAAACCGCAGACCTTGCTGATGCCATAGCTCGAGCGCGGGTGAAAGCGCGTATTCTCGGTCTGCGGAAGCTCCTCCGCCTTGCCGAACATTTCGCTGGAGCCCGCAAAATAGAACCGCGACTTGGGAGCCAGATCCTTGATCGCGGAGAGCAGGAAGTGGGTGCCGTTGATGTTTGTGTTGAGCGTCGAAAACTCGTCGTCGAAAGAGTAGCTTACGAAGCTCTGCGCCGCGAGGTGATAGCACTCGTCCGGCACAACCTTGGCAACCAGTTGATAGACGCTGGCGAAGCTTTCGAGCGACGCGGCATGCAGGACGATACGGTCCCGCACGGCGCTCAACCGGTTCAGCCGGTGCTCCGGGTCCTCCAAGGCTACGCGCCGGACGGCGCCGTGGACCTCGTAGCCTTTTGAGAGCAGAAGCTCCGCGAGATACGATCCATCTTGCCCGGTAATTCCAGTGATTAACGCGCGTTGACCCATAACCGTAGAGATCCCGCCGTCATCGCATTTCCAAACACGGCTACACCATTATAAGCGAGATATAGGCACCGGCGGTTTCAGCTCCGGGCGTCACCATACAGCGCAGTTCCAGTGCACCGCTGGCGCGGCTGGAAGGTTACAATGGATCTAAGCCGCGGCCCTTCCCGCATGCAGCACGGTGAGAGCAACCCCAACCCGCGAATAGCGATGCGATGACCCAGGAATCCCACAACGTTTCCAGTTCCGCTGCGCTAATAGCATCGCATTGGGCCGTCCACAACTGGCGCAAGAGTGTTCTGGCTGCCGGTTCGCGGGTTCGCGGCCGGCGCTCCGGCACAAAGCGGGAAAGTGTTGGATAATTGCGGTTATGGCATTTCATGATTGAGCAGGACCATTGGCGGATCGAGCAGCGCACGCGGCTGGCGGTTGGGGTTCAAACGGTTCGATCATGCGGCCGTGACCGTCAGCGGGATTGAGCCAATGCAGAAGACTCGGAAGGCTGCAATTCAAGACCGGCGAGTTGGGTGGCCGCGGAGCCACGCTGCCGGAATTGTGGAGAGCGGCGCTGGCCGCGCGATCCGAAGTGTCCAGCTTACGAACTTTGCACCAGATCCCTTACAACCACATGCCTGGCGGTAAAAGTAAGTTTCACAAAATGCGACCCGTAGCGGTTGTGGGCGCATCTGAAAGAGCCTCAACTGCCACGCGTTTCCTGATCCTCGCGTTTCTGGTTTGCCTGCTTACGTTAATCGTTTTCTTTCGCGATTTCTTACAGTCCGGCTTCAACGCGATCGCAGGCGATGTGGGCGACAATCGGTTTTCCATCGCTATTCTTGAACACTGGCGGGCGGTGACCCACGGCGAAGCAGCCTTCACATCCCCCAACTTCTTCTGGCCGGAACCAGGCGCGCTCGGCTACAGCGACGCGATGTTCCTGTTGTTCTTGCCATACATGGTCGCTCGTTCCGCCGGGCTCGATTATTACGTGGCCTTCGAAATCGCGTTCATTGTTTTCAAGGCGATCGGTTTCCTATCGATGTTATGGCTCCTCCGATCGGTGGCAGGGGTAAGCCGTGCAGTCGCGCTCATCGGGTCGGTGTTGTTCACGCTGTCCAATGCGTACTTCGTCTCCATGGGGCACGTCCAGCTTGCAACAGTCGTCTTCACGCCGCTAATCGCCGCGCTTGCTTGCTCAGCGTGGCGGGCATATGGAAGCGGGCGCGTCCGGGTCGCGCACGCGTATGGTGTGGCCTGCGGGATATTGACCGCGCTCGTCTTATTCACGTCCTTCTATATTGGTTGGTTTACAGTTTTGGCTGCGGCTGCCTGTGTCGCCATTGCGGCATTGGTCCGGATCCTTAAACAGAGGAGCGTTACCCCGGTATTCGAATGGCTGCAGGAGGCTTTCGCCAGACGTTGGTTGTTAGGCGTTGCCGTACTCGTCTTCATCGTTGCGCTCATTCCGTTTCTGGTTACGTATGTTCCCACATTGAAAAATACGGGCGGACGGACGTTCGCGGACGGCATGGGGTCCAGTCCCAAACCCGTGGATTTGCTTAATGTTGGCTCTGGGAATTGGATGTGGGGCCGCGCGTTAAGACCGCTTTTAGCGTACCCCTTCGCTGCGGGCGAGAGAATGATGGGCTGGCCTCCCATAATCCTGCTCCTGACAATAGGCGGGGGAGTCGTGAGCCTCATCAAACTGTTCGGAAAAACTCGGTCAGATTCCGCTCGGCATGGGGCACGATTGTCGGTAGTCATATTCAGTGCGTCTTTTCTGTGCCTCTGGGTGTTACCGATCCGCGTGGGTAGGTGGTCGTTGTGGTGGCTGGTCTTCAAGGTCGTTCCAGGCAGCTCGGCGATCCGCGCTCCTGCCCGGCTCAATTTGGTGCTGAACGTGTTGCTGGTAGTCTCGGCCTGCCTTATCCTCGAACAGTTACGGCATCGACGCGGCCGCGTCCGGCGTCTGATCTTCCCGGTTCTTGCGGTCCTGCTGGTCGCGGAGCAGATCAATATTACGCATACACATGCAATCAATCGCGCGGCCGAGGACGCTATCCTGGCTCGAGTCAAGCGCCCGCCAAGTGGGTGCTCAGCGTTTTTCTTTACGGCGCCGGCGCAGGCACAGCGGTCGTTCGCAAATCAGATGGATGCAATGCTGGTCGCGCGAGCGGCGAACCTTCCTACGATCAATGGCTATAGCGGCTGGTTTCCTCCGGACTGGAACTTGCTGGTATTCGACAAAGAGTATATCGATCACGTGCGGAGATGGGTTTTGATCAAGAACATAGAGCACGGGCTATGTGGGCTCAATTTGCGGAACGGATCCTGGTCTGCAAACCTCGATCTGAGCCAAGTTTATTCGCCCGGCGAAGTGTTGGATTTTCGGAAGGGCGGGAATGCCCTAGACTTCGAAGGCGAAGGGTGGGGCGATCTGGAACCTGGAGGCTCATGGACGATCGGGAGCCACTCCGTTCTGGTGTTGCCATTGGCTGCGCCGCCAACCAGCGATCTCACACTGTCTCTCGAAGCACACGCCTTTATCCCACCACAACGGAAACCCTTTGACGACACCCTGTTGGTAAACGGACGCGTCGCCGCCCAGTGGTCGATTACCGACCGGGAACCCATCATACAAAAACAGGTGCGGTTGCCAGCCGGGATGATCCGCTCCCGAGTGCTCCGTATCGAGTTCGTCGACCACGATCCGCGGTCACCCGCCGATTTCGGGATATCCATCGATAAGCGAAAGATTGGGTTGGCGTTCCACACGCTGCGGCTCGACACAACTACTTATTCGCCCGGCGAAGTGCTGGACTTTCGCGTTGGTGGAAATGCGCACCGCTTTGAAGACGAAGGGTGGGGCGATCCGGAACCTGGAGGCTCATGGACGATCGGGGGCCACTCCGTGTTGGTGTTGCCACTGGCTGCACCGCCAACCGGCGATCTGCTGCTTTCAATCGAAGCACATGCTTTCACCGCACCACAACGGAGACACTTCGACGACACCCTGTTGGTAAACGGACGCGTCGCCGCCCAGTGGTCGATTACCGACCGGGAACCCATCATACAAAAACAGGTGCGGTTGCCAGCCGGGCTGGTGCGCTCGCCAGTGCTCCGTATCGAATTCATCAACCACGATCCGCGGTCGCCCGCCGAAGTCGGGCTATCCACGGACACGCGCAAAGTTGGGTTGGCGCTCCACACGCTGCGACTCGACGCCACGACTTATACGCTCGGCGAGGTGTTGGATTTCAGGGAGGGCGGGAATGGACGATACTTCGAAGGCGAAGGGTGGGGCGGTTTAGAACCTGGAGGCTCATGGACGATCGGTGGCCACTCCGTATTGGTGCTGCCACTGGCTGCGCCGCCAACCAGCGATCTGCTGCTTTCGATCGAAGCACATGCTTTCACCGCACCACGACGGAGCCGCTTCGACGACACCCTGCTGGTGAACGGACGTGTCGCCGCCCAGTGGTCGATTAGCGACATCGGACCGGTCATAGAGAAACAGGTGCGCTTGCCAGCCGGGATGATCCGCTCCCCAGTGCTCCGTATCGAATTCATCAATCACGATCCGCGGTCGCCCGCCGAGGTCGGGCTATCCACGGATGCGCGGAAGGTTGGGTTGGCGCTCCACACGCTGCGACTCGACGCAATAGCACGTTAGAGGCGCCAAGTAGTATACTGGCCCTCGTTCGACGCCTCATCTCCTCGGCCCGTCCTGAGGTTGGTGACTTCCTCTGCATCGGCTCCCGCTTAGCCGTCCTTGGGGATTTTGCTATAGTGATTTGAGGCCACGACCGCGGCTTCCAAGGCATTCTCCATATTGCCTTGTCATCGTGACATTCGACGCAAACGGGCAGTTTAATGCTTCTATCAGTCCTCGTACCGCTCTTCAATGAGGGGGAATGGGTGACGGAGGCGCTATCGCGCGTCCTGGACTCTCCTCTGCCGCCAAATGTAGATTTTGAGATCATCGTAGTGGACGACGCTTCAACTGCTGATTCGGCTTCGCGAGTTGAGGAGCTTTGCAGCGTGCATCCGTCCAAGATCCGGCTAATTCGTCATGTGAAGAACATGGGCAAGGGCGCCGCGATTCAAACAGCCATTGCTCAGGCCAGAGGCGACTTCTGCCTGTTCCAGGACGCGGACCTCGAATATTCTCCGAATGACTATCCCCGGATGCTCCAGCCGCTTTTGAGCGGCCCCGCCGACTGCGTATTCGGATCGAGATTCATCACGGTTGGGGAGGTTGGCGACCGAATGCCAGAAGTAAAGAACGCGGCGTCTTAGCGAACGCTCCCCGCTTTAATCGCTGGATGGCGGATACCATCCGCCCGTACCTGGGCAAGCGGACTATGGAGCTCGGGGCGGGAATCGGCAACTTGAGCGTGCAGCTCGCCAAGGGCATGCGGCGCTACCTCGCCACCGGCATAGATGCGGAGCATTTGAGCCGTCTCAGAAACCGGTTGCAGCACCGGCGCAACTGCGAAGTCCACCACTGCGATTTGGAGTCTGCAAAGGACTTCGCGCCTTTCCCGGATTCTTTCGACTCCGTGGTCTGCCTCAACGTCTTAGTTAGAGCACGTGGAAAACGATCTTTTCGGGCTGTCCAATATCAGATCTGTGCTCGCGCCGGGCGGGCGCGCAGTGATCCTCGTACCCGAAGGTATGTCGGTTTACGGAACACTCGATGAGGTTCTCGGGCATCATCGCCGATACTCAGATCAGAGGACGAGCTCCGGTCGAAGATGGAGCAAGTTGGATTCCGCGTGGACCGCGTGCTGAAATTTAACAGAATTACACGCCCTGCCTGGTTCGTGAACGGGCGGGTCTTAAAAAGGCGCACATTCAGCCGCTGTCAGATCCGTGTTTTCGATTCCCTGGTCTGGCTCTGGCGCCCTCTAGACGGGATAATACCGTGGGCGCCGACATCTTTGGTAGCCGTTGGTGTGCGGGACTAACTAATACCCGGCTTTACTCACGAGACGAGGCGTTTTTTTGTAGCGCCCGCGCCGGTACCATAGGACCGACATGCATAGCATTCCGGCGAGAGTGCCTAAACTGATCGCACCTCCGATATAAAATTGCGCCGGGTGGAACTCAAAGCGTACGGAACTCGTGCCGGGCGGTATCGGAATGCCTCGCTGGATGTAGTTCGTCTGGTAGATGTGTGCGGCCCGGCCGTTGACCGTGGCCCGCCAGCCCGGGTAATAAGAATCGGCCAGAACCAGAAAGGCAGGCTGGTTGCTGACCGTCCGGATTTCTACTGAGGCGCCCTTGTCTTCCACAAGCGAAGCCCTGGCGCCCGGATCGGGTGCGGAGGCCTGGAAAGCAAGCGATTCCTCTACTAAGGCCACCGCAGCCGGGTCATATGGCCTCCCATCCGGTAAGCGCGACGTTTGGATAGCGCGAACGATCTGGGCTCGCGGAACCGATAGGGTTTCCGGGACAAGCCACACCCTAGGCTGGGCACGCATATTCTCATAAACCGCCACGCCGTCGGCCTTGTCGAGATGCCTCCAGCGGACCGGATCCCCAAACCGGACGTCTTGCTGGGATAGTGGTTGTGATCTGCCTGTTTTGGCATTGAGCAGGCTGATCTTGTTAATCTTCAAGACCCCCATGCTCTGAGGCAACCAGCGGATTTCCATGGCGGAGGTCGTGATTGGCTTACGCAGATTGAGAATGGCCGCGTACGTCTGGCCTTGACAGACGCCTTCGCCGCGCGGCACACTGTATCGCGAGTAGACATCCGCCGCGCGATGCCGCATCGCCGGAGCAACATCGGCGCACCCCGCTGCCCACTCAGCCGTTTCCACGCCTGCGCGGATCGGGATTAGAATGCTGGCTCCATGGATACCTTGCAGGCGGACCTCGGCCAGCGGCGTACCTTGTTCCAGCCCGACTGAACATCCGGTCAAGGTGACCAGCGCGAGCCCGCGAATCTCTTGCGGTTGCGGGACCGGGATGGTTGCCGATGCCGCAGCGGCACCGCATCCATTGCCGACGGATAACGTGAGATCCTGGCTCGAGAAGCGAATCCCGCGAAAAATCTCCTCGCCCGTGATCCGGACCTCAGGAACCGCAACGAAGCGGCCGCCGGCGATATCCAGCGCCCGGTTTTCGGGTTCCCACCACTGGCCCCGAAACCGGCCGTTCGCTTCCATGGTCATTAGCTCTTTGTAACGCGCGGGCAGCAGCGGCCCATATTTCGCAAGCGACGGCAGTTTCCACAAAATGGGCAGATCGCCCGGCGCTTCCGCTGGAGTACCCAGATCTCCGCGTACTGGCACCCACCGCGCATGCATGCGGCGCGCCGCCGGACCGATGCGGCGCACGATCCCCGGTTCTTGAAAAACCCCCGCCGGCGGCGATTCAAAGCGCCATCGTCCGTACCATGAGAAGTCCGAAAGCTCAAGGACCACAGCCAGCACTAAAGCCGCGCGGAGTGCCCGGGACTTTGGCTTCCCGATCAAAAGCGCCAGCACCACACACATGCAACATCCGATTAATAGCGGCCCTCCGATCCACGGGTTAGTGAATGGGGATGCGGAGAAGTGCCGCGCCCCGGAAGCCAGTGCCGCCTTCCGTAGCGGCGCCGCATTGACGAGCGCAATCCTCGCGGCGTAGAGGATCAGTCCCAAGCCCGCGCCAAGGGTCAAAAGCGCGTTTCGAACGGGATTCTTCCCTTCCACGATGGAAGCCACGCCGTAGCCGGCAAGCACTGCGGCCGCAATTCCGAAGATCAGCAGGAAACGAGCCTCTGCCCGGAATTGCCCGAATGCCGGCAGCGCATACAGAACGCGTCCGAAAGGCGTGGCCGCGCCCATCGCCGCGATGAGCGAAACGGCCATGCTCGCCAACCAGAAAAAGACGCGCGTTGTCCGGTGGGAGATCACGGCGATAGCAGCCAGAACCAGGCCCGCGAAGCCCACGTAACCGGCGACCTCCGTGATGCTCGATGAACCGAAATATGGAATACCTGAAAGAAAAGCCGGCCCCGCCCCGCCGAAAAGAAAAGGAAACAGAAGCGTCGCGAGTTGATACGGGGGCAGCGCATATTGAGAGAATTCGGTGAAACTCAAACTGGCGCGGGTACTGATGCCGGCTATCTCGGCGGCTGGCAGGATTTGTATGGCGCTAAGCGCCAGGCCTGCGCCGATCGTGATGGCGCTCGCGGCATAGTATTGCCATGCCGGGCAAGCTGCGGAAAAACCGCGCACGATGATGTAGCCTAAGACCAACGTGATGCCGTACAGAGCGATCTGCGGATGGCCGGCCAATACACATGCGCCAGTGGACAATCCTCCGAGCGCCATCCACCGCCACCGGATCCCGTTCGCGAGCCTTTCCAGACAAAGCAGCATCGCCGGAATCCAGACGGCCGTCTGAATCATGGTGACATGTTCCAAGTGCGCATTCATAAAGCCGCCCAACCCGAAGATCAGCCCGCTCACCAGACCGGCAAAATCCTTCCCGGTCACCTGGCGAACGAACAGATACATGAACCAACTGGCGAGGACATACGCCAACACGATGAACGAGTTCCACGATCCGGGAATCAAGCGCAATAAAAGCGCAAGGGGATACCAGTTCATTAGCTGCGGGTCGGCCATTGCCGGATAGCCGGTCATCAGAAGGGGGTCCCACAAATGGACGGGAGAATTGTAGTGCGGGTAGTAGAAAAAAGTGGCATCGGGGGGCGGCGCCAATACTTTTCCCGAGAACAATACGGGGGAGAAGAAGCAAACGTAGAAGGCGGCAAAAAAAACCGCGGCCCTGACCAGTCTACTTTGAGAAGACGTCACCTTAACCACAATAGACCATCGCCAGGATCGCGTTTCAATCGCGTTGGCGATGGCCGTATGGGGCCCATGGGTGTAAGTTTCGGAGCGGGCGAAGAACCGCCCGCCCTGCCACAAGCGCGATTCGGATCAGTGGGGCCCTGCAATATACCAGGGATTTCCCGTACTCAAAACAGCGGTCCCGTTTGGAGTTGTGCCCTGCGCTCCAGTGTAAAAGTATACCGTAGCCGCGCCAGTGGACGTATTTTGGAAGATTACGTCCGCGTGGCCGTCATTATTGAAGTCGGCGATGGCCACTACTTTCGTCGTCATCGGTCCTGTGAGATTCACCGCGGACTGCAACTGGCTGCCTTGCGCTCCAGGTGTGGTTCCCCCCATATACCAGATCTGGACCGTGCCGCTGACCGGATCTTGCCATAACACATCGGGAAATCCGTCATTGTTGAAAGCGCCGGTACCCACGATGTTCCACGGGTTGGTCTGGTTGAGATTGACTGCTCCCAAGAAGGTAGTGCCTTGCGGCCCGCCGAGGTACCAGATCTGGGAAAATCCGTTTGTGGGATCCTGCCATAGCAGATCCGGATGGCCATCCTGGTTAAAGTCCGCTACTGAAACTACCTTCCACGGGTTCTTGGTGGTGATATCCGCGGCGCCGAGAAGCGTGACGCCTTGAGGGCCTCCCAAGTACCAGACCTGTACGGCGCCGCTGACGGGATCCTGCCAAACTACGTCCGGAGCTCCGTCACCATTGAAATCTCCGATGCCCACTATATTCCACGGGTTGGCATGCGTCAGGTTTACCGCTCCGTCCGGCGGGGAACAAGGGGGGCAAGTGAGATACCAGACTTGGGCCCATCCGACCACGGGTTCCTCCCAAATCACATCCGGACCGGGCCCGCTGCCGAATACGTACGGAGCGGGGGGCGGTGCCGCTAGGGCTGTGAACTGGAAACTCGCCGAGCCAATATTGGCGGGACTGCTACTATCCAACGCGTAGAAGTCGAGAGTGTGAGAGCCGGGCGTGAGGCTGCTGGTCGCGAACTCGTACGTGAAGCCGACATTTGGGCAACCCGGCGCCGTGGGATAAGGAGTGCAAGCACTTGGGTCGCTGACGCCGTATGTGGCGTTAGTCAAGTAGCTCCCGTCCAGCCACACTTGCACGCTGCCGATCGCGGTAGCCCCGGACGAGTACGTGTCCAGCGCGTAGCCGGAAACCCTGACCGTGCCGTACACGATTGCACCGTCGACGGGATTCTGCACGACCACCGTGGGTGGCCCGCTGCTGCCAGCGGCTCCAGCAATACCCACCACAAAATCGTCGTAGAGCCCGGCGTTGGAGGTCTGCACAGCCCCGGGGGTGGCGGGAAAATTCGTCGCGGTGGTTGCGCCGGAGACATACGCCGCACCGCCCGGCGTTACCGCGATATTCTGGCCGAGGTTGTTGTCCGCGCCGCCTATGCAGGTCGATGACAAGAACGATTGGCCGTTCGGGCTGATCCGGGTCAGGAAGGCCGTGGTGGCCGAAACGATGCCGGCATAGGCGGTGCCGGAGCCGCTAGGCGGTACAGCCAGAGCCAGGATCTGGTTGTGCGTCAGGCCGTTGTACGTGAGCGCGCTCCAGTCGCTTTGATTGGTGCCACCGCCTGTCCCGGTAGCCATGCCGGCTGGTTCAAAGGCGACATAGACGTTGTTGCCGGCATCTACGGCCACCAGCAGCGGTGTGCTCAGAATCGGCTCCGGCGTTCCCAGAGTCGCCTGCGTCCAAGTGCCGCCGGCGTTCGTGGTGTAGTACAATCCACCCGCTGTCGCGGTCGCGGCGTAGATTGTGCTGGTCGAGCCGTTAATAGCCAAGCTGGTCACATCTCTCCCCGAACCTGCCGGTAATCCGGTATTGACCGCGCTCCACGCGGCGCCCCCGTTGACGGTCTTGTACACGCCGGTGGGGGTGCCCGCATAGGCTGTCGTCGTATTGTTCGGATCCACGATCAGGGCGTTGACGGCCCCTGTCCCTGGCGGCGTCGCAGGACTGCTCCACGACGTTCCGGGGCTCGTGCTGTAAATCAAGCCAGTGCTGGATCCCACATAAATCGTCGAAGTGCTGGTTTTCGCGATCGCTATCGCGGCGGAGGTTCCCACTGCTTGGGCCAGTTGCGTCCAGCTCGTGCCGCCATTCGTAGTCTGATAAAGGTGGCCGCTGCCGGCTGCATAAACGGTAGACGGCGTATTCGGATCGACGGCGATCGAGTCGATGGTTGTGGAGGTGATGCCGTTATTCGCGGACGCCCAGGTGCCGCCGCTCGGCAACTTGTGGACTCCGCCGCCCGTGGCGTTGAGCGCACTGGTGCCAGCGTAAAGATTGCCACTCGGATCGAAGGCCAACGCGTTGACCTGGTCGAAAGATCCCGCCAGGGTCGTGGGCGTCCAAGTGGAGCTCGAACCGCTAACAGTGCCCTCCATTAACACGGCCGACATGCCATTCCGGGCGCCGGAAATCGGACTCATAGTGGGAAACCCGATGCACTGGGTGGTGCCGGAGACGTAGGCGTTCCCCTCCAGATCCACCCCGATACCCGATCCGCGCTCCGGCAGAAGGTTGCTGCCCAGCCCGCCGATATAGGTGCCATATTGAAGAAGGCCACTGGAGTTCAGCTTGACGGCAAAACCATCGGTCAATCCGCCGCCGTATGTACTTTGCGCGGCGGACAGAATCTGTGGGAAGTTCGGATCGTTCGTCATTCCCGTGACATACGCGTCGTTTTGCGTGTCCAGAGCGATTCCGAAGCCTACGGTCTGCAGCGTGCCGCCGGAGTGTCCCAAAATAACCGGGCCGTAAGCGATGCTCGCACCGTTGGCGTTCACTTTGAGGACATATCCCTGAGCGGGCGAGGGGACCTGCGAAGTCCCGCTCGATCCCGTCACATACGCATTGCCGTCGCTGTCCACGGCCACTCCATAGCCGATCCCGGCGCTCAGGAATGTGGAATAAACAAATGCCGTGCCGGTGGAGTTGACTTCGGTCAGAAATCCTGCCGCTGGAGTGCTCGAGAGGGGACTGACCAAGGGGAAGGGCGTACTGCCCGATGCCGACGCTGCTCCCGTCACATACGCGTTTCCCGAATGATCGACCGCGATGGCGCGTCCCCAGAAACTGCCACTTCCGCCCAGATAGGTGGAGTAGACCAAAGCTGTGCCTGTCGTGTTCACTTTAGCCACGAATACATTGGGCTCGCTGCCATTACCGTAGAAGCTCATCTGAGGTGCGCCTGCCGTAATGGGGAAGTTCGGGGAAGCCGTGAACCCGGTAACATAGGCATTTCCCGAGAAATCCACCGCGATTCCTCCACCGACATCGGCAAGGCCGCCGCCGAAAACGACGGTATAGACTAAGCTTCCGGTGGGACTCAATTTGACGACGAACACATCAGAACCGCCGCCGCCTTGGGCAGCCGTCAGCGTCGTGGATGGGTGACCGGCAAAAAAAGTAGCGGCGCTTCCGCCGTTGTAGCCGGTCACGTAGACGTTTCCTTGCAGGTCCACCGCAACGGCCGGAAGGGTGGCCCGGGAAGCGGCCGCCGTTACGGGTAAATCCAGGTCATCGCCCGGAGAACCCAGGTAGGTAGCAAAACTGAGGACGGGATCGATGATCAGCGGTTTGCGGGCGTCGTACCTGGCGATTTCAAATGCGACGCGGTTGTGCGGCTGGATCACGTAGCGTCCCTCGACTACTTGCCGTCCGCCGGAGCCCTCCTGATAAACGATGGGCTTGTGCTGGCGCATCTCGCCGGCCACGGTGCTCACTACCAGGTCGCCGGCGCCATCGATGCGCATATCGTCGACGCCGTCAAACGCCAGTCGAATAGCTCTGGGATCGGCGCCCGGGGCAACCTCAAAGTCGTACTCCAACCGGCCCTGGTTCCCATATAGGACCATGTCCACGCCGGGATAGACGCCGCGATAGTGTACACGGGAGTAATTGGGAATGCCGCTGAGCCATTTCGAGGCATCGTTCCCAACGAAGTAGCTGCTCACGGCGCTCTGCCGCTCGCCGCCGGTGATAGCGGCGGACGATTTCGCGCCTGGAAAGCTCATCCGGATCGCGGATTGTTTGGCGGGTTGCCCCGGCTTGCCTGGCGCTCGCACATTCAAAAAGACCTCGGAAGGGGTCAGCCAGATCGCATAGCCGCTTCCGCGAGACAAAAAACGCACCTGGGAATCCGCCTGGCCGCGATTCTCTTCGAAGCTCAAGGGCAGCTTGCCGTAGTTGGCAAGCGCTCGCGCCTGAACCTCTGGCGGCGCCGTTTTGGCCGCGGGGCGGTTCGCGGCAGTCGTCAGCGTAGCCACGGAAAAAAGGAGTGCTAAAGACAATCCATTGCCGTACCGTGCGTTCATAAATCTCCGTTGCAAAGACTCAAGTATATCGCTTGCGGTGTCCTTTTGGGTACCAACGAGTGAGAATCCGTACAGTCTGGGTGCCGCTTGACTCAGCTAGCTAGCCCCAAAGGAGTATCCGCGCATGGTGGAAAGAATACCCCCGGAGTCTGACGGACCTGGAGGCAAACCTCGGTACCGGCGATGCATGTCGGACGTGCCCGGCGCTACTTCGCATGTCCACGCCGCGGATAGGGAAGGCGTGGCCGGTTGCGAGATCCGTGGAGTGTGCTGAGTGTGGCTGCCAGACTTCGGCGGCCTGACCCGCCCGCGCATCCTCACGCATGCCGCACTGCCTGACTTTGGAGAGACTCGTGCACGACCCCCAGAGCGCGGCAATCCGCATCGACCATTTCACGGACCAGAGACGCGAACGTGATGCTCGGTGTCCACCCGAGTTTCATCCGCGCCTTGGTCGCATCGCCCAGCAGCAGATTCACCTCCGCCGGGCGGAAGAGCGTTGGGTCGGCGACCACGTAGTTCCGGTAGTCGAGGCCGGCCTGGGAGAACGCCAGATCTACAAACTCCCGCACGGAGTGGCTCTCGCCCGTCGCCACGACATAATCGTCCGGCTCGGGCTGCTGCAGCATCAGCCACATCGCCTGCACGTATTCGCGCGCGTGCCCCCAATCGCGCTTGGCTTCGAGATTTCCCAGTTGGAGCTGCTTGCTTCGCCCGGCCAGAATGCGCGCCACCCCGGAAGTGATTTTTCGCGTGACGAATTCAAAACCGCGCCGCGGCGATTCGTGGTTGAACAGAATGCCGCTGCTGGCGTGCAGCCCGTATGCTTCGCGATAGTTACGCGTCAGCTCGAAACCGCAGACCTTGCTGATGCCATAGCTCGAGCGCGGGTGAAAGCGCGTATTCTCGGTCTGCGGAAGCTCCTCCGCCTTGCCGAACATTTCGCTGGAGCCCGCAAAATAGAACCGCGACTTGGGAGCCAGATCCTTGATCGCGGAGAGCAGGAAGTGGGTGCCGTTGATGTTTGTGTTGAGCGTCGAAAACTCGTCGTCGAAAGAGTAGCTTACGAAGCTCTGCGCCGCGAGGTGATAGCATTCGTCCGGCACCACCTTGGCAACCAGTTGATAGACACTGGCGAAGCTTTCGAGCGACGCGGCATGCAGGGTGATACGGTCCCGCACGGCGCTCAACCGGTTCAGCCGGTGCTCCGGATCCTCCAAGGCTACGCGCCGGACCGCGCCGTGGACCTCGTAGCCTTTTGAGAGCAGAAGCTCTGCGAGATACGATCCATCTTGCCCGGTAATTCCGGTGATCAACGCCCGTCGGCCCATAAAGAATCAACCATTATAAGCGATTCGGACCGTTCACAAACATCCGCCGCGGCGCCCGAAGAATACCGCGCCAACGATTTACAGCGAGAGCGTTCAAACTATAATTACAGCGCCGGCTGTCTCTGCGGTCGGCAAGATTTGGATGGCCCTGAGCACGAGACCGGCTCCGATCATAATGGCGCTCGCGGCATAATAGCGCCATTTCGCGGACGCCGCGGAGAACCCGCGCATGATGGCGTAAAGAACACCAACGTCAAGCCGTACTGAGCGGTCTGCGGATGACCAGCCAAGACACGTGAGGCTCCCCTCCAATTCCGGCTCGCTTTCAGGAAAGCAGAGCGGAAGCCGCCGCCGGCTGCCGCGCCGCCAAAACGCTGATACAATCTGGGGTTCTTTGCACAGTCGCCGGCATACTTCTCCCCGCTGCCCCGTGTGCGAACGGCCAGCACTCCTGCGCCGCTCAGACGTTCCGAACTACGCGTTGCGCGCGTGCCCTGAATGCAGGGCTGGAATTTCTGGACCCGCAGCCGGACGATTCCGTTCTGGCGGCCATTTACAGCGATGGCTACTTCCTCGGGGAACGGCGTAACGAAGCGGCCGAGCGGCGATCGAAAATGAAAAGTGCCACGGGAGCCTTGTACATCGATGCGCTCGCCAGACTTGTCCGGCCGGAAAACACGGACTTGCTCGAGATCGGCTGTGGCCACGGCGAAGTCCTGCTGGAGGCGCGTAACCGCGGGTTTAGCGTTTCCGGTATCGACCTATCCGCGCACGCCGCGGCGATTGCCAACCGCTGCCTGGGGGCGCAGGCGGTCTCGGTTGGTACGATTCGAGATGCTTCCCCTGCCGCGGGACCACTTCGGCGCTGTCCTGGCGGCGGATGTGATCGAGCACGTTCGCGATCCGGAAGGCTGGCTGCTGCGCATCCTCGAACTGCTGATTCCGGGCGGCATCGTGCTGTTGATCACGCCCTCACTGGATAGTTGGACGCGCCGCCTCCTGCGCAGCCGCTGGATGGAATACAAAGTCGAGCACTTGTATTATTTCAGCGCGGTGTCCATCCGGCTGCTGTTGGAACGGTGCGGGTTCGACGAAATCCGCGTCTCGCCCAGCCGCAAAGTGCTGACGATCGACTACCTCTCGCGTCACTTTGACCGGTTCCGCGTGCCAATCCTGAGTCCGCTAATTGGCCTGTTGCGACGGGCGGTTCCCAGCCGAATCGTCCATCGGCACCTGCTGGTCTCCGCCAGCGGGTTGATGGCGATTCGCCCGGAAGGCGGGTGCGCGTCGACCCAAATGAACTGCCCGGTTTGTGACGAGTCGAGCTTCGCCCGTCTCTTGGTCGCCCGCGGACGAGCGGTGATACGCTGCCAGGGCTGCGGGTGTGTGGCTCTGAACGCGCTACCTGCACAAGCCGACTGCGCAACCACGGAGAAGCTCGGCGGACTCCGAAACGGAGCCAGATGCGGTCTCGCGCTACGCCTCGCGCTATATAGATACGCTCAGGCGCCGCGGCTTTCGCGGCGGCTCGCTGCTGGTCGTCGCCGGCGCCGGAGCGCGGGTGGATACCGAGGTTTTTCTCGACCGGGCCAAGGCGGACGGCTTCCGGGCTGAGTTTCTGGATCTTTCGACAGCATCGGCCAACCTGGCGCCGGCCGCCTATGACGCAGCCATCATGCTGCATCAGTTGCAGACGCAACCCGCGCCCGGCGAAGTGCTCCGAAGAACGCGAGCGGCGCTCCGGCCTGGCGCTCCATTGCTGCTCACGGTTCCGCGCGTCAATCTGTGGCCGGCCAATTCCTTCGGACGGCGGCGGACGGAATGGCGGACCGGGAACCGATGGTACTTCGACGAAACCACGATCCAGTTGTCATTGCTGCGGTACGGCTTTCACGAAGTTCTGGTGCGCAAACTGGCCGCCGCCGGCATGTTCGTCACCGCCGTACGGGACGAGCCGCCGGCGCGCCCCAAGTGCTCAATCGTCGTCGCCGCATTCAACGAAAACCGGACGTTCCCGGTTCTCATGGATGCGCTGCTGAAGAAGGCGATCCCCGGAGTCGACCGCGAGATCGTCGTGATCGAGAGTAATTCGACGGACGGCACACGCGAGTTGGCGAAACAGTATCAGGGTCATCCCGAGATCAAACTCGTGCTCCAGGACCGGCCGCGGGGGAAAGGCCACGCAGTCCGCGAGGGATTCCGGCACGCAACCGGAGACATCGTGCTGATCCAGGATGCCGACCTCGAGTACGACCTGGACGATTATGACGCCCTGTTGGCGCCGATTCTTTTCCACCGTGCGCTGTTCGTCCTCGGCACGCGGCATGGCGGCGACTGGAAGGTGCGGCGGTTCGCCAGGCAGAAAGTCCTATCGACAGGGCTGAACTTGGGGCACGCGTTCTTTACGGGCCTGATCAATGTTCTTTTCCGCCAGAACATGACGGACCCGTTCACGATGTTCAAGGTCTTTCGCCGCGACTGCCTGTTCGGTCTCGAGTTCCAGTGCAACCGGTTCGATTTCGATCACGAACTGGTCGTCAAGTTTGTCCGGAAAGGCTACCGGCCGCTCGAAGTCCCTGTGAACTACTCCTCGCGCTCCTTTCGTGAAGGCAAAAAGGTGCGCTTGTTCCGCGATCCGTTCACC
>OBLU010002289.1_pt1 | contig 17743 bp, 15 predicted proteins | sample 1518681 | NCBI WGS metagenome assembly OBLU01 (sample SAMEA3539304, study PRJEB22396) | soil metagenome | biome: tundra; feature: field; material: soil | place: USA | collected 2010-05 | depth 0.15 m | reverse complement strand
CGTCGTCGAGCGAGCAACAGCGGCCCGTTACCGCCTCCGGCATGCCCTCGTGTCCAGCCAGCCGCCGCTGGTTCCAGAGCTGCATGGTCAGCCCGATGACGTTGTGTCCCTCCGCGCGCAGCATGGCCGCGACGGTGGAGGAATCCACACCGCCCGACATGGCTACGGCAATGGTTTGAGGATTCGGCATGCTACGAGCTAACAGCTTGCTTCCTGTACACCGGCGACAACTCGCGCAACCGCGCCACGGTCTCCGGCACTAACGCGAGGGCGATGTCGACGTCTTCCGCAGTATTCTGCTTGCCCAGGCTGAACCGGATGCTGGCGCGCGCGCGGTCGGCTCGGAGCCCCATTGCCATGAGCACGTGGGACGGCTCGATCGCGCCCGATGAACACGCTGCACCCGTGGACACCGCCAGACCCTTGAGGTCGAGGGAAATGACCATCGACTCACCCTCGATATGATCGAAATAAATGTTTGACGTGTTCGGCACGCGCGGCGCGCCATCGCCGTTCACGCTCGCTTCCTCCACCTGGGCAAGAATTCCCTGCTGCAGGCGGTCGCGCAATGCGGACATGCTCCTGTCATCGCTACGCTCGAAGCCAAGCATCGCCAGCTCCGCGGCCTTGCCAAGAGCGACAATTCCCGGCACGTTCTCGGTTCCGGCGCGGCGCGAGCGTTCATGCCGGCCGCCATAAAACAGCGGCTGAAGGCGCGTCCCTTTCCGCACGTAGAGCGCGCCCACACCCTGCGGCGCGTGCATCTTGTGGCCGGAGATCGAGAGCGCATCACAGCCGATCCGCTTCACATCAATCGGGACCTTACCCGCTGCCTGCACCGCATCAGTGTGAAAATAAACGTCGGCCTCCGCGGCAATCTTGCCAATTTCCTCGACCGGCTGGAGCACTCCAGTTTCGTTATTGGCCATCATGATCGAAATCAGCTTTGTGTTGGGCCGCAGTGCGCGCCGCACATCATCGGGATCCACCAGGCTGCGGCCATCCACTGGCACATAGGTCACATCGCAGCCCGTTTCCTCCAGATGCTTGCACGCGTGCAGCACGGCATGGTGCTCGATGCTGGAAGTAATGATGTGGTCTCCCGCACTGGTCAACCCCGCAAGAGCCAGATTGTCGCCCTCGGTCCCACCGCTGGTGAACACAATTTCCGCGGCCCGGCAACCCAGCAACGACGCCACCGAATCCCGCGCGTGCTCCACGCCAGCCCGCGTTTCCTGCCCATGATGATGGATCGACGAAGCGTTGCCGAAACGCTCACCAAAATACGGGCGCATGGCTTCGAGCACTTCCGGCAGAACCGGCGTGGTGGCGTTATTGTCGAGGTAAATCCGGAGCATGGCTTTACTATTCTACCTGCTTTCCCGTGGATGACCGGGCGGAATCAGTCGCAGACAAGGGAAATGGCGCCCAGAAAGGTGCCAGAAAAAGGTGGAACGCTTTGTCGATCTGTCAGCCCTGGTTCATCAGCGCTTTTCCATCGCCACGTAACGGTTGGGATAGTCCGGCCCAAGATATTCGGCCCGCGGGCGGATCAGGCGGTTGTCATCGAGTTGCTCGATGACGTGCGCCGCCCAGCCGCTGATGCGGGAGACGGCGAATACAGGCGTGAATAGATCCTCATCAATGCCCAGCACGTGATAGGTGGAAGCGGAGTAGAAGTCCACGTTGGCGTTCAGTTTCTTTTCCGCCTTCACAAACTGCTCGATTTGGTCGGACATCTCATACCACTGCGGCTGGCCGCTGGAACGGCCCAAATCGCGTGACATGGCGCGCAGGTGCGTGGCTCGTGGATCTTCGGTGTGATACACGCGATGGCCGAAGCCCGGAACTTTTTTCTTCTGCGCCAGCATGTTGCGGACATAATCGACGGGGTCGGATTTCTCGCGGTCAATCGATTCCAGGATGCGGAAAACCGCCTCATTGGCTCCGCCGTGCAGGGGTCCCTTCAGCGCACCGATGGCCGATGTGATCGCGGAGTGCATGTCCGACAAGGTCGCGGCGGTCACGCGAGCCGCAAACGTGGACGCATTCAGCTCGTGGTCCGCATGCAGGATGAGCGCGATATCGAGCGCCCGCTCAGCCGTGGAAGAAGGCTTGGCGCCGGTCAACTGCAGCAGAAAATTAGCGGCGTGCGAAAGCGAGCGGTCGGCCTCGACTACCGGTTTGCCCTTCCGAATCCGGTCATAAGCGGCAACGATCAACGCGATCTGCGAAGTCAACCGGATCGATTTGCGAACATTGGCATCGTGATCGTTGTTCTTCTGGTCCGCATCGTAAAAAGCCAGCGCCGAAACCGCGGTGCGCAGCACATCCATGGGCAGCGCGCTCTTGGGCGCGTTGCGCAGAAACTGGATGATCGCCGGGTCAAGGTGACGCTCTTGCGCCAGACCCTCTTGCAGATCCTTTAGCTCGATCCGATTGGGCAAACGTCCAAACCAAAGCAGGTAGCAGGTTTCTTCAAAATTGGAATGGCCGGCCAGTTCGTGAATGTCAATGCCGCGATAGGCAAGAATGCCGCGGCCGCCATCGATATAACAAATGCTGGAGCTGGTGGCAACGATGCCTTCCAGGCCTTTGGGGACCTGAGTGTTGGTCACGCTCGACATAGTCTCTCGCTCAATTGGATTGATTACCGTTGCGGGAGCCGCGCGAGGGGGTGCGCCGGGAATGCAACTTTCTTTTATACCCCAAAAAGCGCTCACATTCCAGACGGCCTTGGTGACTTCGGTGTGACGGGCGCATCGGCGGAACCATCATGACTCGCTCTGGGTGGACGGCGGACGCATCTTTGCCACGACCTTCTCCGGCAGAGTATAGTGAAAGGTTCGTCCATAGCTCGCCGAGGAACCTGTAAATCGCTCCTCATAATCCCTCCCGGAGGAATTCTTATGAAGCGCTTCTTTTCGATTTGCCTTGCCCTGTCCTTTCTTTTTTCCACTGTGGCTGCGGCCGACGAGGGCATGTGGCTCTACAACCAGGCCCCGAAGGACAAGATCAAAACCAAATATGGTTTCGAACTGACGCAGGAGTGGCTCGATCATGTAAGGCTGTCTTCGGTACGGTTTAACAATGGTGGCTCCGGCTCGTTCGTTTCTGCCAACGGCTTGACCTTCACCAACCACCACGTGGGCGCAGGGTGCGTGCAGCAGCTTTCCAGCGAAGGCCACGATTACATCAAGACCGGCTTCTATGCCAAAACTCAGGCCGAAGAGGCCAAGTGCCCGAATCTCGAACTGAACGAACTGGTCGGGATCGAAGACGTAACCGATAAGGTGAATGCCGGCGTGAAGCCGGAAATGTCGGTCGCCGACGCGGGACAGGCCCAGCGCGCTGCCATGTCGCAGATCGAGAAAGACTGCGCGACATCCACCGGGCAGCGCTGCGATGTTGTCACCTTGTACTCCGGTCAGGTTTATAACCTGTACAAGTACAAGAAATATACCGACGTGCGCTTGGTCTTCGCGCCCGAGTTTGACGCCGCGTTCTTCGGTGGGGATCCCGACAACTTTACCTACCCCCGCTACGATCTCGATATCACCTTCTTCCGTGTCTACGAAGACGGACACCCGGCGCACCTCGAGCACTATCTGCGCTGGTCGCGTACGGGCGTGAAGGATGGCGATTTGATCTTCGTTTCCGGCCACCCGGGCAATACCAGCCGCCAGCAGACGTTGGCTCAACTGGAGTTCACGCGCGACGTGGCCTATCCTATGACGCTGGCCACGCTGAAGCGGCGCATCGCCTTGCTGCAGGACTTCAGCAAGCAGTCGGAAGAGAATGCCCGCATCGCCAAAGAAGATATCTTCGGGATGCAAAACTCTCAGAAGGCTGTCACCGGATACGACTCCGGCTTGCTCGATAAGTCCCTTATGGATGCCAAGGCCACGGACGAGGCGAAACTGCACGCTTCGTACAAGGCGGACGCAAGGAACGCTGGAACGCCTGATCCCTGGGATGAGATTGCGCAGGCCATGAAGCTGCAACGCGATATCTATCCCCAACTCATCTACCTGGAACGCCTGCGTGGATTTGCATTCGGACAAGCTCTGCCGCTGACGGCGCGCATACTGCTGCGAGCAGCTACGGAGAAACCAAAGCCCAACTCGGACCGTCTGCGCGAGTTTCGCGATTCCGCGCTGCCCTCGCTGGAACAGCAGTTGTTCTCCCCGGCGCCGGTGTACAAGAGTCTCGAAACCGTTCTTCTGGCGGATGCACTGGCTGAGATGCAAGACGCTCTGGGCAAGGATAACCCCGACGTGCAAAAGGTCCTGAACGGCAAGACCCCAGCCGACGCGGCGAAAGACATCATTGCAGGCACCAAACTGGATGATGTGGCTGTGCGTAAACAACTCTATGAAGGCGGCGAGGCCGCCATTGACGCAAGCAACGACTCACTCATCGTCGCAATGAAGGCGGTCGAGCCTGATGCTCGTGCTGCCCGCAAGCAGTTCGACGATAAGATTGACTCAGTGGTGCGCCGCGACGGCACATTCATCGCTAAAGCGCGCTTTGCCCAGAGCGGCTTTGCCCAGCCGCCGGATGCGACCTTCACTCTCCGCCTGAGTTATGGCGCGGTGAAAGGCTACAAAGAAAATGGGAAGGACATTCCTTACTTCACAACCATGGGCGGCGCCTACGAGCACGCCGCCGAGCACAAGAACCAGCCTCCGTACAACCTGGCGGAAAGCTGGATGAACTCGAAGTCAAAGCTGGATCTGAAGACTCCGCTGAACTTCGTTTCGACGGCCGACATCATTGGCGGCAACTCCGGTTCGCCCACAGTCAACAAACAGGGCGAAGTGGTAGGTATCATTTTCGATGGCAACATCGAGTCGCTGCCGGGGAACTTCGCCTACAGCGAGGTTCAGAGCCGCGCCGTGTCCGTGGACTCGCGCGGAATTCAGGAGGCGCTGCGCAAGATCTACGGCGCCACAGCCTTGGCCGACGAACTGGCCGGAGCCAAAGGAGAGGCCGCGAAAGCAGGCAAGTAGAAGATGGCACGATCACAGGCCCGCGTTCCGGCGCGGGCCTTTCTTTTGCCATGGCAAGTTCGAACCTGCATGATTCACGACCTCTTAACAGTCTCTCGCGTTTGCCATGCTATGATCTCCGCCGATTCCTGACTCGTGAAAGGAAATTGCTATGAGCCATCCAGTGGTTCACTTCGAAATCGGCTGCCGCGACAGCTCCAAGACCGCAGACTTCTTCTCCAACCTTTTCGGTTGGAACATGCAATCCATGGGCCCGGCGACCATGATCAATACGGGCGCAACTAGCGGTATTCATGGCCATATCACTGCCCTTGGCCACGAACCGCACCGCTATACAATCTTCTACGTGCAGGTGGATGATGTGCAGGGCTATCTGGACAAGGCGGGCGCGCTCGGCGGCAAGACGCTCGTGCCGCCGGTCGAGATTCCCACCGGCACCTTCGCCTGGTTTGCTGATCCGATGGCAACACGGTCGGATTGTGGAAACCGAAATAGGCAAGATTAGGTCGGCCAGATCGTCAGTGCGGTCTTGCTCAGAATCTGTTGTTGAAATCTGTCGCTCAGCGGCAACGCGCGGAATTCATCAAGATTCTTCTTGATGTCCGGCACGCCCGGACCCGGCCAATCTGTGCCGAATAGAGTCTTGTGCGCAATCTCCTCGAGGCGCGGAAAATACTTGAGCAAAGTCTTGGGCGGGATGCCGCTGATGTCGAGATAGATGTTGGCATGGCGGCGGATGAGAAAAAATGCGGTTTGCATCCAGAGCGGACGGCCGCCGTGGGCCAGCAGGATTTTGAGCTTGGGGAAATCGACAGCGACGTCGTCGACATACATAGGATCGCCATACTTGTTGCGCGCACCGGGAAAGACGGATGTGCCCGTGTGAAACATCACCGGCACGCCGTTGGCCTCAGCGGCGCGGTAGATGATTTCCAGTTCCTTGACGCCGTTCAGGTAGTCGTTGGGAAACAGAAGTTGGTGCGGGGGATGGATCTTGATCATGCGGATTCCCAGCCGCAGAATCTGCTCCATATCGGCCAGAACGTTCGTGGTGTGCCGCGGATGCAGGCTGCCGCAGGAGAGCAACCGCTTGGGATCTTCCTTAACGTAGTCCGCGATGAATTGATTTACACCGTTCGTGAAGCCGATCACCTCCGGCGCCACGTAGTTTATGAGCACCGCGCGGTCGATGCCGCAGGCGTCGAGATACGCAAGGAATGCCTTGGGCGAACGGCAGAACTCGGCAATCTGCTCAAAGTTCGGCCGCTTCTTCTTCATGAGTTCCAGCGCGTGCGGCTTGAACATCTCCATCGGCTGGATATGGATGTGGCAGTCGGTGATCATGCGATGCGGCTCACTTGTTTACCTCAATTGTTCGCCGCAGCCAGCACCGCGCGTTTGGTGAAGACCCGAATCATCTCCCGCCGGTACTCAGGTGTCAGCGCAGACGTAGTCAGAGGCTTGGCTGTGCGCGCTGCAACATCACCGGCCGCTTCCGCCAAGGCTTCGTCGACCGTTTTCCCGATCAGCATCTCCCCAGCCCGCTCTACCAGCAACGGCGCGGGATTCACCGCCGTCATTGCGATCCGCGCATCCGCCACATGTCCGTTCGACCGCTTCATCACGACCGCGACGCCTGCCAGAGGGTAGTCGATGGATCCGCGAACCCGCAGCTTGCGATAGATGCCGCGATAGTCTGCCGATTCTGCAGGCAGGAACACACGCGTGACTAGTTCGTTCGGCAGCAGCTTGCGGTAATTCTCTCCGTCTCCGGTGTAGAACTCTCTCAAGGGAATGCGCCGCGCACCATTTGGGCCTGCGACTTCAATTTCCGCAGTCAGACAAAGCAACGCCGGCGGCGTATCTCCGGAAAATGCGGCCCAGCATTTGGTTCCACCCGGAGCGACGTGGCAGAGATTGCCATCCTTCTTAATACAGAACCCGCAACCCTTGCGCCAGGTAAGCGACTGGTTGTACCAAAGGCAGCGCGTGTCGAGGCAAATGTTCCCGCCGAGCGTGCCCATATTGCGCAGGACCGGCGAGGCGACGGTCGCCGCCGCTTCGGTGAGCACCGGAAAGTGCTGACGCAAGTATGGCGATTTCTCAATCGCGCTGAGAGTAGTCAGTGCACCGATTTCCACTGCTCCGCTGGCTTGTGGCCGGACTCCGCGCAGCGCGGCGATGCCGCGCAGATCCAGCACATACTCCGGCTCAAACAGTTTTTGCCGCATCGACGGAATCAGGTCAGTCCCGCCGGCGAGCATGCGAATATTGCCAGTGTGTTTGGCGAGGTGTGCAATGGCCTCTTCGACCGCACGGGGCCGGAGCAGTCTGAATTGCGGAAGGCTCAATCCGCACCTCCCGCTGGTGCTGAAGCTTCGCGGCGCGCCGGATCGAGCGCATGCCGCTCCGGTCCTTTGTCCTTGAAGCAAAGTGCCCCGCCATGCTCGCGAAAACGCGCGGGAGCCGTTGGATCCACGCCCTCGGTCAGGTTCAAAGCCTTATCTTTTCTCTTAGCCCGCAGCGCCGCCAGCACTCGCTCCGGCGTGAATGGAGACTCGTGCAAGCGCACGCCGACCGCATCGTAAATCGCATTCGAAATCGCCGGGATGGTAGCCGCCAGCGATCCCTCGCTGCATTCCTTGGCGCCAAACGGGCCTTCGGGATCGATGCTCTCCACGATGATGGGCTCGACCTCGGGCGACTCCACTGACGACGGACTGCGGTATTCCAGCAGGCCCGCATTCATCAGCATGCCGTCCTTCCAAATCATTTCTTCCGTGAGTGCCTGCCCCATGCCCATCCATACCGATCCGATAATCTGCCCTTCCACCGCAACCGGGTTCAGCGCCCGTCCGCAATCGTGGGCGGCCCAAACTTTGTGCACCGTCACTTCGCCGGTGTCCTCGTCCACGCTGACTTCGGCCACCTGCGCCGAATACGAATAAGCCGGCGATGGCCCAACCCCGCCGCCTTTGTGTTTGCCCCCGCGCGCTTCCTGGGGCGGAGCGTAAGAACCGGTCCCGGTGAGTGCGCCGTGGAAATCGATGGCGGCGACCACAGACTCCTCGAACGTCATCCACTCTTTCGAACCTTCTTCTTTTCGCTTCTGCTGCAACGAGCCGCGCAGAATCTGCCCTTCCACGCGTCCACTGACCGAAGCGCCAGCCTGCGTCACTTCCACTTCTTCAGCTTGATCCTTCTTCACGACCGGCGGAGCGCTTCCCTTTTTGAAGACGAGATCGTCGCGGAATGTCAGATCTTCCGCTGCACAGCTCATCTTCTTCGCCGCCGCCGCGGCGATTCTCTTTTTTACGTCTTCTGCCGCACGCAGCGTCGCATTGCCCGCCATAAAGGTTACGCGGCTGGAATACGATCCGATGTCAATCGGCGTGAGGTCCGTGTCGGCCGCGATTACTCTTACGCGACCCAGCGAACATCCCAGTACTTCGGCCGCGACCTGCGCCGTCATCGTGTCCGATCCCTGCCCGATCTCGGATGCGCCGGTGTACACCACCACACCCCCGTCGCGGTCGATCTTGATGTTCACCGTCGAGTGCGGCATGTCGGAGCGGATAATCGAATTGGCCGCCCCACTCACATAGTGGCTGCAAGCGATGCCCAAGCCTCGCCCTTTGGGCAGTTTGCCCTTGCGTTGCTTCCAGCCCGAGCGCTCAACTGTCTTCTCGATGCACTCCGGGAGTCCGTAGCTCTGGACGCGCAAGCCGTTCACCGTGATGCACGGCGGCTTGAGCAGATTGCGCTGCCGAATCTCCGCCGGATCCATTCCGATCTGCGCTGCGAGCTCATCGAGTTGCGATTCGAAGGCGAAGCGCACATTGACCGTCCCGTGGCCGCGCATGGCGCCACACGCAGGCTTGTTCGTAAGCACGCGGTAGCCGTCGTATTGAATGTTTGGAATGTCGTAGAGCGCGCCCAACAGCGCTCCGGAGTACAGAATCGTAACCACGCCGTACGAGCAATACGCGCCACCATCCTGCACCACGCGCGCTTTTACGGAGGTGATGCGTCCATCATTCTTTATCCCAGTCCTCAGATCGATGATGGTCCGCGGCCGTCCGCGATGCGCCCAGAACACTTCTTCGCGGGTATAAGTAATCTTTACGGGAGCTTGTGCCTTGCGCGCCGCAACCGCGGCAATGATCTCAACCGGAATGACTTCACTCTTGCCGCCGAATCCGCCGCCCACCAGCGGCTTGATCACGCGGATCTGCGCCATCGGCATTTCCAGCACGAGTGACAGCTTGTGCTGCAAGTAGTAAGGAACCTGGGTCGAGGACCAAACCGTCAGGCGCCCGAGCTTGCCGGTATGGGGATCGAGTTCGAAGGAAGCGAGGGTCGAGTGCGGCTCCATGGCAGCGTGCGTCACTTCATTCGCAATGAAGCGCGCTTCAGCCACATGATCCGCCTCGGCAAAACCTTTGTCGGGATCGCCGAACACGTGGTGATAATCCTTCTCCAGATTGCCCGGCTTGTTGTCGTGGATGAGATCGGTCTTCGCCTTCATCGACTCTTCCGGATCGAAGTAGGCAGGCAGCACCTCGTACTCTACATCGATGAGTTCCAGCGCTTTCTCGGCGATGGCCTCGGAAACCGCAACCACGCACGCAACGTTATCGCCGACGTAACGCACTTTGTCGAGCGCAAGCGCGTGCTCGTCGTGACCAACAGGAAGAATTCCGTAAGGATTGGGCGCGTCTTTGCCCGTAGCCACAGCCACGACGCCGTCGAGCGCTTCGGCGCGGCTGGCATCGATGCAGTTGATGCGGGCATGCGGATACGGCGAGTGCAGAATCTTCCCGATCAGCATTCCGGGCATGCTGAGATCGTCGGTGTACTTGCCGGAGCCGGTGGTCTTTTCCGCCGCGTCGACCATGGCGGTGGGCTTGCCGATGATGGAGAAGTCGCTCATTTTCGCTCTTGGTACGCGCTAGCCTGGACTGCGTGCTCCCTGCTTCTCCGCCGCAATCGCCGACTTAATCGCCTCATACATCTGGCTGTAGCCGGTGCAGCGGCACAGATTGCTGCTCAATGCGGTACGAACCTCGGCTTCCGACGGGTCAGGATTCTCGGCCAGCAGCGACTTAACGGTCATGATGAATCCCGGAGTGCAGAAGCCACACTGTGCGCCGCCCCAGTCGCCATAAGCCTTTTGAATCGCCGCCAGACTGCCATGCTCGCTCACGCCCTCGATGGTGGTGATCTCTTGCTCTTGGCAACTCGCGGCCAGCAGTGTGCATGACATCATGGCGGCGCCATCCACCAGCACAGTACACGCTCCGCAGGACGACTCATCGCAGCCGCGTTTGGAGCCGGTCAGCCCCAAGTCCTGACGCAACACGTCCAGCAGCAACGCGCTCGGCTCGATGGCCAGCTCGTGGGTGCGGCGGTTGACTTTGAGTTCGACGAGTTCTTTTTTCATAAAATCCAGCAGTCAGCAATTAGCACTTAGCATTTGGCCATGGGATGTCGGTGCTGGCTCCCGCAAGCCCGGTTTGGCTAATTGCTAACTGCTAATTGCTTCAGCAACCATGTCTCCGCAGGCCGCTTTTCGCCCTCACCGGCTGCTACTTCCCCATCCACTTCGGCTCGCGCTTCTCCATAAAGGCGCGGATGCCTTCCTGCGCGTCCCCCGTCTTCATCAGCTCTTCCAGATAAATCTTCTCCGCCCGCGCCAGGCCCTTGTCGAAGTGCATCGCGTCCCAAGCGTAAACCGCCTTCTTCGTTACCGCCAACGCTGCGGGACTCAGCTTGAGCAACTCTTGCACAGTGTGGTCGACGACTGCCGCCAGTTGTTCATCGGGAACAGCACGACTTGCCAGCCCCATCTCCGCTGCTTCGGTACCGCTGATCGTCCGTCCAGTCAGAATCAATTCCGCGGCCCGCTTCTGCCCCACCAGCGCAGCCAGAGCCGTACACGCCACTGGCGGATAACAGGCCAGTTTGATTTCCGGAAATCCCCACTGTGCCGAACCGGTGGTATACACCACGTCGCAGACCATCGCCAGTTCCGCACCCCCACCCAGGCAATGCCCGTGCACGGCGGCGACTGTCACCTTCTTGCTGGCAACCAAGGCCCGAACTACGGCGTGGAACTTGAGCAGCATCGCTTCCACTTTGTCGGGAGTGTGCGCCGCCACATCCACGCCTGCCGAAAAAGCCCTGCCGTCGCCGCTCAGCACGACTATGGAAACATCCGAACGAGCTTCGATCTCTCCCAGCACCTGCGCCAACTCCTCCGTCATCGGAATGTCGATGACGTTCAACGGTCCATGACGCAATACAATCCGCGCCACTGGAGCGCTGACATCGACTGTGAGACGAGCGAGTTTGGATACCACGGCAGTTGTCATCGTGATTCCCTCTGTGTCACCGTGGTAAGAGCGGGTCGTGTTATAAATTGATCGCCGACTTCCGGACTTCACCGATGCTCGCCAGCGGATCGCGCGCCCCGACCTTCTCCGCAATCCATTTCTTCTCGGTACCGATGATCTCCAGCAGCAGCTTCTTGTCCTCTGCAGACGGCATGTATTCCTTCAAGTGCTGCTCGTAGGCGCGGTCGTCGAGCGATTCCCCCGTCTGCGCGTGGAACTTTTGTCCCGCCCAGCGCCCGATCTCGCGATGGAACTTGATGTGAGGCGCATATAGCTTCGGTTGGCCTGGCTTCAACGCGCCGTTAAAGCGCTCGATCAGCCCCGCGACCTCGTCGCGATAAAGATGCCGGTTGTAATCGTTCAGGTCGTCGAGGTCCGGCGCATGCTCGTTCTTCGGCTCATCGTACCGGCCCTTCACACCCCAGACGTAGGCCCAGTGAGCCGACGAAGAATGGTCGGTGCCGAAGAGGTCGTAGGAACTCGAAATCCATTTGTTGAGATACTTTTGAATTAGCCAGCCCGGAATTACGCCAGCTTCCACGATGCGCCGCAGGCCGTCGTTGCCCGTGCCCATGTGAAATGCCTCTTCGCGCAGCATGTATGACATCGACCGCCCCAGCGGCGCGAACGCCGAATACTTCAGCATCTGCAACTGAAACTTTCCGTCGCGATCGACGAAATCCGTGTAGGTGAAGAAGTCCATCCAGTTGTCAACCTCGACGTTGAATGCACCCAGCAACCGCTTATTCTCGAAGGCGCGGCGCTCCAGCATTTTCTGCGCCTCGACCTTGCCCGAATAGCCGAAGTGATCCACCAGCAACGCGCACATCTGCCAGCCATGGCGCATTTCTTCAATCATGACTCGCGTGATGGCGCGGCGATCCCAGTCGGTGGGCGCATTTTCGAGGAGATTGCGTTGCTGCTCGACGCTGGCGAACTCGGTGTCTCCTTGATAAACGATCATATTCATCAGCGCATCGCGCATTTGCTGCGTGGGAATCTGGCGGAGGTTCTCCCATTTGCGCCTGCCCTTGTAGGAACCGAATTCGATCTCCTCGGTATCGATCGCTCCATAGAGCGTGTCGAAGTGGAAAGCCTCGATGTCCGCCGTATTGACGCCAATGTCTTTGCGCCAGTCGTTGAACATGCCTTCCCAGTCACTGAACGTTCCGATCTTTGCTACTTTACCTGGCATAATGCTGCTCCTAAACCATATTCAGCCAAACTGTTTTCATCTCCGTGTAATGCTCAATCGCGTGCATGCCCAGTTCGCGGCCGAAGCCCGAACTCTTGTAGCCGCCAAACGGCAGCGACGCGTCCATCAATCCGTAGGTGTTGATCCAGACCGTGCCGGCCTTCAACCTACGCGACACGCTGTGGGCTTTCTTCACGTCGCGGGTCCACACCGCCGCCGCAAGACCGTAAGGACTGTTGTTGGCCTGCTCGATGACCTCTTCGACGTCGTCGAAGGTCAGCACCGAGAGCACCGGACCGAAGATTTCTTCCCGCGCAATCTTCATGTCGTTCTTCACGTCCCCGAAGATCGTTGGCTCGATGAAGAAACCCTTGCCGCCGTCCACCGTGACCCGGTTGCCGCCAGCCACGAGCTTTGCGCCATCCGCCTTGCCGGCTTCGATGTAGCCCAGCACAGTCTGCATCTGCTCCTGGCTGACGATTGCTCCCAGCCGCGTCTTCGGATCGAGCGGGTCAGCCGGACGCATCTTGGCCGCGCGCGCCACCAGTTTCTCGGTGAACTCGTCCTTTACTTTGCTTTCCAGAAACAGCCGCGATCCCGCGTTGCAGACTTCGCCCTTACCGTAGAAGATGCCCGTGATCGCCCCCTTGACGGCGTTGTCGATGTCGGAGTCAGCGAAGACAATATTCGGCGATTTCCCGCCCAGTTCCAGCGTGATGCGCTTCACCGTATCGGCGGCGTTCCGCATGATTTCCTGTCCGACTGCGGTCGAGCCGGTGAAGGCGATCTTGTCGATCCCTGGGTGCTTCACCATCGCCCTTCCTACTGCCCCCGGGCCGGTGACAATATTGAGGACTCCAGCGGGCACGTCTGCTTCCACCGCCAACTTTCCGAATCGCAATGTGGTCAACGACGTCTGGCTAGCCGGCTTCCACACGATCGTATTGCCGCAGGCCAGCGCCGGACCAACCTTCCACGAAGCCAGCAACAACGGGAAGTTCCAGGGCACGATCAGCCCTACTACTCCTACAGGCTCGCGAAGTATATAGGTGAATGCAGTTTCGAGGGTGTTGACCGTCTCGCCGTGGATCTTGGTCGCCAAGCCCGCGTAGTACCGCAGAACATCAACCACCATGGGCATGTCGACGTAGCGTGACTCGAAAATCGGCTTGCCGTTATCCAGGGTCTCGAGCTCGGCGAACTCGTCGATATTTTTCTCGACCAGGTCGGCGAGCTTCCAGATCAAGCGTCCACGCTCGCTGGCCGAGAGCTTTCGCCACGGGCCGTTGCGATCCTCAAGAGCGCGGCGCGCCGCGGCGACGGCACGATCTACATCTTCGCTCGAAGCCGCGGAGATCTGGGTCAACACTTCTCCCGTAGCCGGATTAACGGTGTCGAACCGCTTTTCTCCATCGACCCATTGCCCGTCGATCAGCAACTGCCCAGGTTCAACCTTCACCTTAGCTGCAAGCATTCATTCTTCCCTATAGCGCGTCTAGTAGCGCCGGCGTCTCGCCGGCTGTCGGGCGGACGTCCCCGCCCGCCTCACTCGGTACTAGGTACTCGGCACTACTTCGCCTTGAAAACCGCCGGACGCTTCTCCACATACGCAGCCAAGCCTTCCTTCGCATCCTCGCTCTGGAACAGCAACTGCTGGTTCTCGCGCTCCACCGCCAGCGCCGACTCCATGGGAATTTCCCATCCCGTCTGCACCGCGCGCTTGATCCGTCCCACGGCCTTGGCGGCTTTGTTCGGAGGACAGAACTGCTTGGCGTACTCCATCATGTTTTCCATGAAGCCATCGCGCTCGTAGATGTCGTTGATGATGCCGAGCTCTTGCGCCTCCTCAAACGAGAAGGTATTGCCTGTGACCATCAACTCGATCGCCTTGCTTTTCCCCACCAGCCGCGAGAGCCGCTGCGTGCCTCCAGTGCCGGGAAGCACGCCCAGATTCACTTCCGGCAGACCGATCTTGCCTGCATCCTTGCGTGCGATGCGGATGTCGGCGGCCATCGCAATCTCCAGTCCGCCGCCCACGCAGTGGCCATTGATCGCCGCGATCACCAGCTTGGGCGTGTGCTCCAGCCGCAGCAGCATTTCGTTGGCGTGCAGGCAGAAGTAATACTTGAAGGTCGGATCGACACTGGAAAGCATCTTGATATTGGCTCCGGCGGAGAAAAATTTGTCGCCGGCCCCGGTCAGGAGAATGACGTAGGCGTCATTGTCCATGCGCGCGCGCAGGATTGCCTCGTCAAGCTGCCGGTTCATTTCGTAGGTGTAGGTGTTGGCCGGCGGATCGCACATCTCGATCACCGCTACGCCGCCATCCCTGCGGTAGTTGACAAGTTGCTTCGTGGTTTCGCCGGTCGCCGGCTGCATCGTAGTCGCCATCTCTGTGACTCCTTTGTCCGTGTGATCTTTAGATTAATCTTTGGATCTCAGAACCCAATCCCGATCTTAGTCCCCAAGGCCGCTCATCGCCCACATCTAAACTATTTCCGTAACTATCTGCGGCCCTTACCGCCCGTCATTACCCCGCGCAGCAAGATGTCGCTCATCTCGCGCGCCAGTTGCTCGGCATCGGCATCGATCCGTGAGTTGTGCCAAGTGTAAATCCAATTCATCATGCCGAACAGGCTGAGCACGGCGATGCGCGTGGAGAACTGCAATCCCTGGCCGCTTTTCAATTCATCCAGCAATCCCACACAGATGCGGTAGTATTCCCGCTTAATAGCCGCCACTTCCGAAGCAAAGCCATTTTTCAACGCGTCCGCTTCGTGCGACAGCACCTTCATGGCCGCCGGATTGGCCAGGAAATACTCCAGGTGATTGAGAATGAAGATGCGGATCCGCTGTTCCGGATCGCTCACCCCTTCCAGCCGCGCTTTCAGCCGCTGCACGATGGTTGTAAACGTATGCTTCTGGATAAGGAACAGCAGCCGCTCTTTGGACTCGAAATAGTAATAAAGTCCCGCCAGCGACATGCCGCTGGCGCGCGAAAGATCGCGCATTGATGCGCCCTCGTATCCTTTTTCGCAGAAGACGTCGGTGGCATGAGTGAGGATTTCCGCCAGCCGCTTGTCGAAGCGCGTGGCAGTCGCAGGCGCGGCGCGATGCCGCCGCGCGGAGACTCGGGCTGGTGTTGACGGACTCCCCATAAGGTTGAAGGGTAAGCTGCTAATTCGAACGTTCGTTCGAATAAGACGTAGTATACGGCATCGCGATCCTGATCACAAGTCTTTGGGTTCCCCCGGGAATCAACCTTGCTGCTTGCTCTTCCCGGCCCCCTCATTAGCCTGGCCAAGCCAGTCCAGAGCGTCGCGCAAATCGACTGCAGTGCTCAGTTCAAAAGTAAACCAGCGCGCCTTCTGCATCTCGGTTGAACCAACCCGCGGATCGTGCGCCAACTGTGTACGGATTCGTGCTTGCGGAGACTCCAGTTTGAAAGCCAGGGAATTCGGCGTTTCCATTGCGCGAGGGCGCGGCAGAAGGGCGAAGATTCGGTCCCTCCGGTAGAGGGCAGTAAGACCAAAGAACGCGCGTGTGGTGACCTGCGGCCAGTTCTCGGCCTCTGTGGCCAGCGCCGCCGACCAAGCCTTCATCTCTTCGGACGCCTCAGGAAGCTTGGGACGCGTTCTCTTCAAATTAATTGGATTGGACGATCGCACGTCCCGGCTCCGCTTAGTTCCTTACATCCGCCAGCAGCCGCTCCACTTCCCCCTTCACCTCGCCGGTGAGTGGCAGCAGCGGCAGGCGTGCGGGGCCGCCGAAGTAGCCATTGAAATCCATGCCATACTTCACGCCGGGAATTCCCAACTCACTCACAACGCGCTGTGCGGCTACGGCAATGCGCTCCTGCTTCAGCCGCGCCAAATCGGCGTCACCTTCTTTCCACGCAGCATAAATCTCGTAGCACGAGGTAGGCGCAAGACAAGCGAACGCGAGAATCGCTCCTACCGCTCCAACAGCGAGCGATGGATGCAGCTTCTGCGCCGCCCCCACCAGCACCTGGAATCCCGCTTCCTTCTGCCGGGTTTTCATCTTGCCGACAATCGTGACTGCGGCCGACGACGGCTTCCCTAAAGACGAACTTGCCAGTCCACCGACTTGCACCAGTTCCCCGCCCTCTCCGCTAGAGCCGGAGGCAGCCGCCGCGAGCATGCGCGGCGTAACCGCCTCAAACGTCTCGGTCACGGTGGCGCTGCGCTGGATGTGTCGCGTGCATTCCACCATCTTGCGGACCTTTTCCACGTCGCCGCTCGACTCCTTGATCCCAATCAGGTTCGGATGCTCCGCCAGCTCGATCACGAGTTCGGCGGGGATGTCGTAGCCGGTAGCTTGCGGAAAGTTGTAAATGATCACGGGCAGCGGTGAGTGATCGGCCACGGTGCGGTAAAACGCCAGGATGTTTGCCGCCTGCATCTGCTTCTTGTAGTAATGCGGCGTGCGCACCATGGCAATGTCGTAGCCCAGCTCGGCGGCGTACTCGGTAAGCCGCAGCGTCTCGACCGCCGACTCGATCCCCGTACCTGCGATCAGCACTTTGTTCGGAGCCGCCGGTTCGCGCGCGGATTTCAACACATCGCGCCGCTCCTGGTCAGAAAGCAGGATGGCCTCTCCTGTCGAACCCAGCACAACCATGCCAGCAGCCGGCGTGCGCGAGTAGCGCTCAACGTTGCTCTCGAGCTTTTTGAAGTACACATTGCCGTCGGGATAGAACGGCGTAGTGATGGGAGGAAAAATACCGTGAAGTAACATAGGAAACCTCGCACAGCTATTATCCCACGCAAGGAGGCCGTGATGTTTCTACCGGCTCTTGACGGAGCGTTCCGCGTGCAACTGCTGCAACGCCCTTATGTTCACCTCGCCGCGCTGCAGGGCCGCGATCCCTTCCGCAGCCGCGCGTGCCGCCGAGAGCGTGGTGATGGTGGGAATACGCGCCATCACTGCGGCGCGGCGGATCGCTTTCTCGTCGAACCACGGCTCCAGCCCAGTAGGTGTGTTGACGATGAGATGAATGCGCTGGCCCTTGATCAAATCCACCACGTTCGGACGGCCCTCTTTTACTTTGTAGACGCGCTCGACTTTCATGCCCGCGGCTTCGATCACGTCGCCCGTGCCTGAGGTCGCGACCAGCTTGA
>OBLU010002288.1_pt1 | contig 17743 bp, 13 predicted proteins | sample 1518681 | NCBI WGS metagenome assembly OBLU01 (sample SAMEA3539304, study PRJEB22396) | soil metagenome | biome: tundra; feature: field; material: soil | place: USA | collected 2010-05 | depth 0.15 m | reverse complement strand
ACGAAAAGCACGGCGGCCGGACCATGATCTATGCGCACTTCATTCCCATCATCCGCACGTTTGCGGCTTTCGTGGCCGGCGTGGGGCGAATGAATCTGGCTCGCTTTCTCTCGTTCGATATATTCGGCGTGACGGGGTGGGTGGTCATGATGACGATGCTGGGCTATAAGCTCGGCGGCGTGGGTTTCGTGCGGCACAACTTCGAGAAGGTGATCCTGGGGATCATCGCGGTCTCGTTGCTGCCGGCCGGCCTGGAAGTGCTGAAAGCCCGGCGGCGCAGCGTGGCGGCCGCGCGGCAGTAGCAGGGCATCAGTTTTCGCGGAAGCACCAGTCCTTTGTGGCCGGAATGTGTTTCAATCGGCGGCCTCCCGGCAGCGGGCTTCCCGCTCCCCTCGCACGGAGTTGCATTTCCATCGAAATACGTATCAGAGTTGAATCAATGTTCACATTTACAGGGTCCATCACGACTACCGGGAAGTCGGAGACCATCCGCCTCGATAAAGCCTTGTTCCGTCTGCATCCCGAATTCCGGCAGAAGGCTAAGGTCCGTGCCCAGGTCATTTCGCCTGGTCACGCTCTCATCTCGGTCATCGATAACGAGGCGGCGCCTGCCCAGGATGAGGACCCCGTTGTAACGGCGTTCCTCGGTTTCCTTGAAAAGGACTTGAAGGCGCAGCCTGGCCGGCGCTCCCGCTTGTCGAAGGCTTCGCTTGCACGAGCAGTGCGTTTGACGAAGGATGTCAAGGTCACTGACGACGAGACTCTTCCGGAGAACGTGACCCTCTGAGTCCATGTCCTCCGGACCGTTCGCCGGCCGAAATGGATGGAGGCTCTACGCGCACCTGGCGTTTGGAGATGCATTCGAGAGTCTCGGCGATGCAGTGCAAAAACTGTAGAAGGAACACCCGGAAGGCTACGCAGGCCATCCCAAGGCCAAGCTTCTCAAGCGGATACTGGAACTAGTTCTGGACGAGGTCCCCCGGGATCCGAATGCTGTCGAGTATCGGCTCGGGAACACATTGGGGCAAGCTTATCGACATTGGCGTCGCGCAAAGTTCCTGGGGCGCTTTCGGCTGTTCTATCGCTTCAGTACAGTCCATAAGGCGATCATCTACGCCTGGGTTAACGACGAAACAACGCTCCGCAAAGCCGGCTCGCGGACGGACCCCTACGCGATCTTCAACAAACGGTTGCGCGACGGCGATCCTCCGGATGGTTGGGACGACCTGTTCCGGAAGGCGGAAACCGCCAGCGCCGCGTTGCGACGCCGCTTCGGGCGGGACCAACTTGAGTAGAGGAAGCCCGAGCGCAGCGGAGTTTAGTAGGGACGAACGACTCGCCTGCTTGCGCGGTGGGCGCGATCAACGCGCCCAAGGTGGGCCCGATCCGGCGGTGAGCCGTTGCCTACCCTTAGGCCCGGCCAGCTCTTGAAATCAAAGCCGTAAAAGAGGCGGTGAACATGACGCGCCTGAGGTGTCACCCCTTCGGGCCTCACTATTATAGACTGGCGATGCGCGGCTGTGGCCGAGTGCAATCGCCGTCAACCTGGGGGGCTGCGGTGCCGGCTGGCACCGCGAAACAAATCAATGGGTGGTCGCTGACGAGTTGGCAGCATCGGTTGTGGGAGGCGGCGTTGCTGATCAAGCACACGCGCTGCTGTGGCTGCCGCTGACAGCGAGTCAGTCTGACGCGGCACCTCCTGAGGCCCGTCGCGGCCCACCGGAGGCGCGCTGGATAGAAAAGACGGGGAAACGCCCGCAATTGCGGCGATATTCGGAGTATACTGGCTGGTGGCCGGGAACGCAACATGCCGAATTGGGTCGCTTAAAAATATGACTGAAGCGGCTCAATTGTTAGGAGGAGAGGCTGAAAATAACTAGAGGCGTCAAAGCCGCATTCAATTTGCTCGCCGTTTCCTGTATATTATGCATCCCGGGCTCGCCAGGGAACCCCACTGGGATGTTGAGGGATACGTGCGCGACGCGCAAGGCCGTCCGGTTGCAGCCACAGTCCTGTTCACAGAAATCCACGAGCAACCCGACTGGCGAGGCCACGGTCTGGCAGAAGCCAACCACAAGGGCCACTACCACGCACGGCTAAGGCCCGGTGACTACGATGTGAGAGCACGTTTTGGTAATCAATACGCACAGGTCAAAAGGCTTCGCGGCCGATCGGAGAAGGTGACCCAAGACCTCAACGTAAGCGAGATCGAGCCTTACTCGAGAGCCAAAGACTGCACCGGGGACCCCGAAGATCCGTGCTCACCAGAAAAGTCTGGGAGAAAGAGCTGGGAGCGGCACCGTCAGGACTTGAACCGTTTAGGAGAACCCTCCGAGCAGGGCGACTATATTCAAATCTGGATCCTAGCTGACTATGAAGAAGACCTAGGGCGGATCCTTATGAGGGGTGGCAACGGTGCGAAGATGAGGAGCAAATCGGAGCGGACCTTAAAGCTCGGGCCGGCAGAGGTTCGTCGTGCACTGGACGAGGCGACTACGGCTTTCAGGTGTTCAGAACGATGGATCGCCGCTGCGTGCCGCGACGGAAGCAAGCACTGCCCTGAAGACCGAGAGCAACTCCAGTTCTGGACCTCCGATTTTTATCATTGGACGTCGTGGCGCTATGCGTATGGGATGCGTGGAGAGCCAGCCAACTACGCGCTCGCGCTTGCCGCCCAGCCCAGGCTCCGATTTCTCGCGCTCGGATGTCACTCGTGTGCAGGAGCTCGCTGCAGCGTGGAAGCCCGCTGGTGGGAAGGGTAAATGCACCGAACCCACCGCGCCGAGCGCATCGACGTTGCCCAAAGCCACTGTAATCGGCGCGACTACTGGCGACCCGCAACTCGCCATAGAAAACTCTACGCCGTATGCTCTGTCCGTATTTTTTTCAGGCCCGACGTCGCGGACCACAACAATCCTGCCTGGACAATCAGCGACCGTGACCTTACCGCCGGGCCAATACGGGATAACAGCTAGCTCAGGCTGCAACCGGGGTAGTTCCTCTTTCGGGCAATGAGACTTATCAACCAGGCCTTCAGTACCGAGTTCGGTATTCCTTGTCGCCTCAGTGATGCGTCGGGTTGGTCCCGGGCGCGCGGACGCGACACCAACTCATTTTCCGCGCGCGGTGGTAGCGGAGTTTGAGGGTGGGACGCGTCACCGCCGGTGGTGGCCTGCTACTGCGGGAGACCGGTCAGCAGCTAGCCCCACTGGCTCAGTGCGGTCGCCGCGAGATTCACTTTGCAAGCCTGGACCGCGGCGTGGCGTCGCCCTGCGTCATACCCACCGCCCACTTCACCGCTTCGGTCCACATCTGCTGGATGTCCGGGCGGTCCCAGACCTCCTCGCGGTGGCCCAGCGAGGAATAGAACACGCGGCCCTTTCCGTATTGGTGCACCCAGGTTACGGCGAAGTCCTGGTCGGTGCGGTGCACCCGCGGGTTCTTGAGGTCCACTGTCTTAGGATCGATGCTCATCAACACCCGCACCTTGTCGCGCGAATAGGGATCCTTGAACTGATAGATCTCGTCGTAGATCGGGAAGTGCGCCGGGAAATGTTTGGTGGCCGGGAAGGCGCGGTCCTCCACGTTGATCTCGGCATGCACCTGCATCCATGGGTGCTCGTTGAAATATCCGCCGATCAGGTCGCCATACTCCAGCCACTTGTAGAACGTGTCGGTGGCGCTGTGCGTGCCCAGGAAGCCTTTGCCGTCCTCCTTGACGAAGGAAACGAGCGCGGCTTTCTGCTCGTCGTTCAAATCCAGTTCGCCGGTGGTGTAGAACATTACGGCATCGAAGTAATTCAGGTTCTTGGCATTGTTCCCCAGCTTTTGCTTGGTCAGCAGTTCCGAATCGGTGCGCAGGTAAGTGTCCCAAAGGCCGCTCTGCTGGCCCAGCTTTTCGATGGTCGCCATGGCGTGCGACACCGAATCGTGCTCGAAGCCCTTCACCTCGCCGATAAAGAGCAGCTTCTTCTTGGCCGGCGTTTGCGCCTGCGCCGAGCCGCAAACGCCGAGCGTCATCAACAGAGATGCGAGCAATAACCAGTTCTTCATAGAATCTTCCCGAAGGGCAATCATCTCACCAGTACCGTCGCGGCGCAACTGCCCGCGGCGAGCAGGGTTAAATCGGCAGCACAGAGCTACAATACAGGAGTAACAGGCCGCTATGCGAAAGCTATGGTCTTTCCTTCCGCTGCTGCTATGCAGTGCAATCCTGGCCCCCGGTCAGGTGCTGGTCGGCCGGCAGGTTCTGGCCGGAAGCGGTGTCGATCAACCCCGCCGCCATTGCCACCGACAGTCACGGATTCGTCTACGTGGCCGGCAACACCACCGCTTCGGATTTTCCGGTCACAAACGCCCTGGAGACGCAACCGCCCCAAGGCGCTCTCGAAGTGAGTAGCAACGGAGCCCCGTTCGTGAATGCGGGTATCGGCTTGAGCCCCACCGCCAATTATTCGGGTGTTACGGCGGTGGCCGCATCCAGCGACGGCACGCTGGTAATTGTGGCCACCGCTAGCAGCACCTACCGCAACACCGACGGAGGCGTCACCTGGAACCGACGGCGGACACATCTGCCGCGGGGGCGGCAGCGCTGGCCGTGGACCCGGTCAATTCCTCCAACGCCTACGCACTCGGGACGAGCGGCGTGTTTCACCGGAGTTCCAACGGCGGCGTGAATTGGCAGGCCATCGGGGGGCCGCCAAATACTGTACCGATTGGTCTGCCGAACCCCTACCAGCCGTCGCCTTCCGGCGTCGCGTCGATCACGATAGACCCGCAGAATCCGGCCACGCTGTATGTGTGGTGCGACTTCAGCGTCTATCGCAGCACCGATGGCGCACAATCGTGGCAACCGCTCTCGACTTCCGTCGTCAACGGTCAGGCGTCTGCCTTCGCCCTGGCGCCTTCGCAGCCGAACGTCCTCTACGTGGTTAATTAATGCCAGTCTGCTGCTCAAGAGCACCGACGGCGGCTCGACTTGGACGGCGGGCGCGAACGTCAATTCCGCCCCCTATGCGACTGCCTTGGCCGTCGATCCAACCAACGCCTCCACAGTTTGGGTTGCGGCGACTGATGGAACCATCAAAAAGAGTACGGATGGCGGCGCCACATTTCAGACCATCACGACCCTTAGCAACAGCTCTTGGGCTTATTCCGTCGCCATCGATCCCGCAAACCCCTTGCGGGTCTACGGCGCTACCAACAGTGGCGTCTCCGAGACCTCCGACGGAGGGGCGACCTGGTCAACGGTGTTTTCGGGTTCTTCCCAGGCGCTTTACGCCGCGCCATCGAGGGCCTATGAATTTGACGGCACCGTGCCGGCGACGGTCTTCCTGGCGAAGCTCGATCCGGCCTTGTCGCAGGTGATTTATTCCACTTATCTGTGGACGGGGTCGGTTTCGAGCATCGCCGTCGATGGCCAGGGCAACGTAGTTCTCACGGGTACCAATGCGGCTGGCGGGATTGTGATGAAAGTGAGCGCGAATGATAGCTCATTGCTCTACTCCACCGTTCTCAACGGGACCGAGCCGAATGCGATCGCCATCGAGCCTGGCGGCAATGCGGTGATCGCGGGCTATGCGACCAGCCTGACGGCCACCAAGGGCGTCTACCAATCCGCGCCGCCGGGCGCGTGCACGCGGAATCCGAACGCAGGCCTCTCGTTGCCCTATAACGCTTTCGCCGCCAAATTGAACGCCAGCGGCGCGCTGGTCTATGCAACCTATATCACCGGCTCCTGCGGCTCCGCCGCATACGGGCTGGCGCTGGATTCCGCGGGCGACGCGTACCTGGCCGGGGAAACTTACTCGCCCGATTTTCCTATCACCCAGGACGCCATGACCGGCAAGTTCCCGGGCGTACATCCAGCGGATTCGTGGCCAAGCTGAGCCCCGCCGGAGACCGCTTGCTCTATTCGAGCTTTCTCGGCGGCGGTGGCCTTACGACGGTGCACGCGGTCAAGCTGGATGGCGGGGGCGACATCTATCTGGCCGGCTCGACCGAGGCCAGCCCGACAGTGGGCGCTGCCCAGGCATTGTCTGCCGGCGTGGGTTGTAGTGTCGGACCTGGGCCCGGTTTCTTCTACTCCCCGGCGGGTGACGATGCCTTCGTCTTGAAGATGACAGCTTCCGCAGCGCCAGCCGCATTTCTGGCGACCCTCGGCGGCTCGTGCCAGGGCGAGGCGGACTCCATGGCGCTCGATGCAGCCGGAAATATCTGGCTGGCGGAATACAATGGATCCGCCGATTTCGCCACCAGGGCGCCGATTGGAGGCCTCGCAACCGTGCCGCTCTCCCGCACCGAAACTGACGGGTTTGTCGCCGAATTGAACCCGACGGGCTCGACCCTGCTCTCCGCCACGCTGGCCGATTCCAATTCCGTAGCGGTGGCGGCGGATTCCACCGCCGTCTACTATGCGGGACCCCTGGGATTCTCGGCCCTCGTGGCTGAGATCGACCCCACCCAGGTTGCCCCGATCTCCCTCGACGAGATTGTGCAGTACAGCCCACTGTTGCCTCCTGCGTCGCGCCTGGCGTCTCTGGTGGCTCCCGGCGAGATCGTCGCGATTCTCGGCCGCGGCATCGGTCCGCAAAACCAGGCGGGCGACAAACTGACCGCCGCCGGCACGCTCGCCACTTCTAATGGCAGCGTGCAAGTGACTTTCAATGGCGTGCCTGCGCCTCTGGTAACGGCCCAGGCGAGCCAGATCGAGTGCATCGCGCCGTTCGAGTTGGATGGCTTGGCGAGCGCCGTGGTGCAGGTGCAGTACAACGGGCAGACATCCAACTCCTGCACTGTTGGCGTCCTCCCGCAAAACCCCGACATTCTGGCGGTCGTCAACTCCGATTGACCGGTGAACTCGGCATCCAATCCGGCCAAGCCGGGTTCGCAGGTGGTGATTTTTCTAACGGGTCTGGGCCAGACCATCCCGGCCAGCGCTGATGGCGCAATCAATCAACTGCCGCCGGCGCGGCCGCGAACCGTGCCCGCGATCGCCTTCCCATATGCGCCCGCCAACGTGACCTTCATCGGCGCCGCCGCTTTCGAGGTGGCCGGAGTTTCCCAACTCAATATGACCCTGCCCGCTCCGGCGGCTTCCCCGTTTTTGGTCTACATCGGCAACGACGGGTCTATCGCGACCGTCTACGTCGCGCAATAGCTCCCCGCGGCGTAAGTCCTAAGATAGATTCCGTGCGTTACAGAGCCGCGACCGTGAGGGAGCGGGTCTTACCACGGTCTGCTCGCTCCGGGCGGAGCCATTCCGCCGCGCCCGGCGTACGCGCCCTCCTCGATGAATTCCGCACGGCCGGATTTCGCCACGTCCATCTGCTGCGGACTAAAGGCAGGCGCGCACCCCGCCGCGTCTGCTTTATAACGGGCTATTCTAAATCCAGTGGGACGGCCCATCTTAGTACACGGTCATCGCGGCGCGCGCGCCATGCGTCCGGAAAACACCTTGCCGGGATTTGAATACGCCATCTCCGTGGGCGCGGATGCCCTGGAGATGGACGTGGCGGTTACCCGCGACGACGTGGTCGTGGTTTCGCACGATCCCAAGTTGAACCGGTCGATCTGCAGGTCGCCCGACCCGCCGCGCGTCATCCGGGACCTGACTCTTGCCGAACTCGAACGCTGGGACTGCGGCGCCGTGCGGAACCCGCGCTTCCCAAAGCAGACGCTCATCCCAGGCGCGCGCGTCCCCACGCTCGACCAGGTGCTCGACCTGTCGGACCGCGGCCATTTCCTCTTCAACATCGAAATCAAGAGTTTCCCGGATCGCCCTCGACTGGCGCCTCCACCGGAACGTTTCGCCGATCTGGTGTGCCAGGCGATCCGGCGGCACAAACTGGAAAAGCGGGTGATCGTGCAGTCCTTCGATTTCCGCATACTGCACGCCATCGGGCGGCTGGCGCCCGAGATCCGTCTCGGAGCGCTGTATGTCGGCCCTCCGAGGCGCTTCGTCGCGATCGCGCACCGGGCTGAAGCGGGGATCGTGGCGCCCTATCACGCGCTGGCCTCTGCCAGGCAGGTCCACGCGGCGCATGCCGCAGGCTTGGAAGTGGTCGCCTGGACGGCCAATCGTCCCCGCGACTGGCGGCGCCTGATCGCGGCGCAGGTGGATGCCATCATCACCGATAACCCGGAGGCGCTGCTGGCGTATTTGAAAGAAATCGGACTGCGGTAGAGTGGGAATGTCGGAGCGCCAAAGGGAGGGACGCATATGTGACGCGGCTCGCCGTCCACGCCGCTGTGATTCTCGGAGCGATGTTCCCGCTCACGGTGTGCGGAGAAATCGATCCCGCTGCGCTGCTCAACCAGGCCCGCGCGAAAATCGTCGAGAATGTCGAGAAATTGCCGAAGTACACGTGCGTCCGGACGGTGCGCCGGTCCAGGTTCGAGGCTGTTCCCGCTGTCCGCGTGAGCAATTGCGGCGATGTGCAGGATTCGAAGATCGAGCCGCGGCTGACGCTGGCGTGGACAGACCGGTTTAAATTGGATGTGACTGTTTCCGAAGGCGCGGAAATCTTTTCCTGGGTGGGCGCTCGACGCTTCCAATCCGAGGAGGTGGAAAAGATCGTCGGCGGTGGAATGACGGGCACCGGCGATTTTGGTCCCTTCCTGATGAGCATATTCTCAGCCAACGGGTCGGAGTACCAGTATCTCGGCCCCGAGCAAGACAAGGGGCGAGCCTTCGCCGTGTACCGTTATCGCGTGCCGGTTGCGGCCAGTCATTACCAGGTGAAAGTGGGCCCGCGGCCTCAAGATCTGGCGACCATGGCTTATGACGGCAAGTTTTGGATCGATCCGGAGAACGCCGAACTCAGCAGGATGACGATTGAAGTTCCGCATCCCCCGCGGGAGTCGCATACGTGCCGCGTCGAGACTACCATTGATTATCGGCGGGCCGGGATTGGCGGCTACGATTTCCTGCTTCCGCAATTGACGGTTCTCAAAATGTGGGACGCGGAAGCCCAACGCTATGAGAACCGGATCGAGTACGCGTCCTGCCGTGCGTTTCAGACCGAATCGGTTTTTCGGACCGATTCGGAGCCGTCCGGAATAACCATCAAGATCGCATTGCGCTCAAAAATCGATTCGGAGAGTTCGTTTGCCGGCGACGCCATCGAAGGGCAATTTGTGAAAGCGATCCGGGCTCATAACGGAACCATCCTGGCTCCTGACGGCGCCATCGCGCACGGGCGGATCGTTCGCTTCGAGCACCAACACCTGCCTTCGAATTACTTCGCCCTGGGTCTGAAATCTCATTCCATCGAGGTGAACGGCAGTGAGGTCCCGCTGACGCTGGTTGCGGTGACTCGATCAAAGGGAGAGCGGATCTTGGCCGGTCCTATCGAGAGGCGCCAGGGCGTTGGGATGTTCATGTTCCAAAGCGACCGGCTGGTGCTCGACCACACGTTCGTTTCAGAATATATGAGGACCTTTGCTTGCCTGAAGGGTGAGCCACGAAAACGCCATGTTTTGGGGTCGTCAAAACGGGCTCGGTTCAGCTTCAGCTTGTAGAATCAGCAAGTTGAATACTCACCCCCGGGTTTTGGTGCTCTCGTAGAATAGAGCACCGCCGCAGAATGCGGTTCTAGAGGGGGCGAGCTTACCTCCGCTAAACCATGCGGTGCTAGAATCACTCTGGAATAGCTGTGGCCAAACGCATCGGCAGATACGAAATCCAGGCGGAACTCGGCCGTGGAGGCTTCGGCCACGTATTTCGGGCGTTCGATCCTACCGTCGGCCGGATGGTCGCTATCAAGGTTCTTGCCGCTGAGGGGGGCGAACGAGACCTGCTCATCCGCTTCCGAAACGAAGCGGCTGCAGCCGGAAAACTCCAACACCGGAACATTGTTACGATCCACGATTTCGGCGAGCAGGGTGGCACGCCGTACATCGTCATGGAATTGCTCGAGGGGGAAGACCTTCAGCGGGTCATCACTGGAAATAGGCCGTTAAGCCTAGTGGCCAAAGTCCAGATCATGTCGCAGATCGCCCAAGGGCTACACTTCGCGCATCAGCACGGGGTGATTCATCGCGATGTGAAGCCAGCCAACGTAATGCTGTTGGCCAACGGCACGGTGAAGATTATGGATTTTGGAATAGCCCTGCTGACCCAGGCAACCGGCTCCCGGCTGACACCGCAGGGAAGCGTAATCGGCACTTTCCGCTACATGGCGCCGGAACAGTTCATGGGCTCGGGATCGGATTTTCTCAGCGACATCTTTTCCTATGGTGTCATCTACTACGAACTTGTCACCGGCAGGCATCCGTTCGATGCGCCGGAGCCGGCCCGAGTCATGTTTCAGGTCATGCAGGCAGAACCGTCTGCCATTCGCCAGTTCTATCCGGACTTTCCCGACGCACTACAAGCCGTAGTATCCCGACTCTTGAGCAAAGACCGCGAATTACGGTATCAGACCCTCGAAGACGCCGAATTCGATGTCGGCCCCATCCTTCTCGATCTGAAGCGGGCGCGCGCCGCCGAACTTTTGCTGCAGGTTCGCGATGCGCTCGCAAGCGAGCAAGTCGATGCGGCGCAGGGGCTGATCCGGGAGGCTCTCGATCTGGACCCGTCGAATCCTGGCGCGCGCGAACTCCGGGAGTCCGTGCAAGCGCAGCTCCACCGTCGCGCGGTGCGACCACGTGTCAATGCGCTACTCATGACTGGTCAGGAACATTTGCTGGCGCGCCGTTATCCCGAGGCGGTCCGTGACTTCGAATCGGCCCTCCGCTTAGACGAGATGGACCCAAACATCCATGCCTTGGTTGAACAGGCGCGCGCCGCGATGGAGCAGGCGCAGCGGGTCGAGCGCCTCCTGTCCGAGGCAAGCGATGCCCTCGCCCGCCAGGACCTGACTGCCGCGTACCGCAGCGCGACGGGCGCTTTGCAGGCGGAGCCTCAGAATCCGCAAGCTGCTGCGCTCTTGCAAAATATCCAGCAGCATATAGAACAACGGGAACACCAGCGGAAGCTTCGAGAGAGCCTCAGCCGGGCCAAGGGATCACTGATGCTCGGGGCGTACGACGAGGCTATCAGCTTGCTGGTCGCTCTGCAACTCGAATTTCCCGATTCTACGGAAGTCGCCAAGCTTTTACAGCGGGCCCGGTCTGACAAGGAGGGTGACGAGCGGCAGCAGCGTCTGCTAACCGGGATGTCGGCCGCCAAGGATGCGGTCCGCGCCCGTCGCTATGCCGATGCGGTCGCGCGCCTCGAAAGCCTTGCTAGCGAATTCCCAGATACGTGTGAGGTGCAAGAGCTCCTCGCCTATGCGAAAGACGAGATCCGCGCACAGGAGCGCGCCGAAGCCATCGAGCGAATTACTCGTGGGGCAATGGCACTGCTGGACAAGGAGAGCTACGACGAGGCCCTGGAAGCGATTCGCAACGCACTCCGATCTTATCCGGGGGATCCCGAGTTGCTGCGTCTTGCTGAGCACGCGGCAGCGGCGAAAACCCGGTTTGAGCGTTCGCAGGCTTTGCGGAGCGCACTGGAGACGGGCAACCGGCTGCGTTCCCGAAAGGCGTTCACCGCTGCTCTCCGAGCCCTTGACAGCTTTTCCGAGGGATATGGAACAGAGCCCAAGATCGATAGCCTTCGCCAGCAGATTGAGGCTGACTGGAAGAGTGATCAGCGGATGGAAGCCATCCGCAAGGTGCTTGACGAGGCTCGCGATCTGATCAAACAAGGCCGTGCCGGCAGCGCAACGCAGTTACTGACGCATGCGACTGCGCAGTACCCTGGCGCCCTGGAAATTACCTCCCTGCTCAAAGCTGCGCAGCAGGCGGCCAGCGAGCAGCATCGCGCGGAAGCGGTTCAAAAGATCTGTGAACAAGCAAGCGCACTGCTCTCGCAAGAACGCTTTGATACCGCTCTCGGCGCGCTCGATCGGGGCTTGCAGGACTACCCGGGCGAAGAGTCCCTCACCGGTCTCCGCGATTTGGCGATTGCCGCCCGTTCCGAGCATGAGCGGCAAGAAGCCAGAGACAAAGTCATCGAGCGCTGCAAGGGGCTCCGCATGCAGAAGGCTTATGCGGAAGCATCGCGCGAAATCGAAGGAGCCCTCCGTAGCTTCCCGGGTGATCGGGAGCTCGGCGCGCTCCAGCAAGCTAACGAACAGGACTGGGCCGTCCAGAAACGTTTGGATGCAATCCAAGAGACTCGGGAGAAGGCCCAAAACCTGACAAAAGCAGGCCACTTCGCACAGGCAATCTCGCTGACGGAAGACCGGCTTCGGGAGTATCCGAACGAACCGGAATTGATTTCGCTGCGTGACCTGGCCAAGCGGAAGCTGCGAGATCAGCAGAGATATGAGGCCGTCACACGAGTCGAAAGCGATGCGATGCGTCTGGCCGAGACGAAGGCCTTCAGCCAGGCCCTGGGGATCTTGGAGCAGAGCCTCGAATGCTATCCCGGTGAAGAGAGGTTGATGCGGCTGCGCGACGCCGTGGCAGCGGCGTCTGCGAAAGAGGAGGCGCTCAAACGCTGCCGCCAAATGCACCAGCAGGGCTCCTACGCGGAAACGCTTGAAGCAATCGAAGCGGCGCTCCACGATTATCCGTCCGAAGCCGAGTTGCACACACTGAAACGCCAGACCGAGGAAGATGCCGCCTTCCAGCAACGCCAGGAAGCAATTCAGATTGCGGCCCGGCAGAACCAGGATCTGCTTGACCACGAGCGTTTCGACGAGGCCATAGCCGCCGTAGGGGAGGCTTTGGCCCGCTATCCCGATTCCGGCGAACTCAGCGCGCTACTCGATAAAGCGCGCACGAGAAAGGAGCAGAAGTTCCGTAGCGCCGAGGTCGAAAGCATCCTCTCGCTAGCCCAGGCGCTCATGCAATCCCGGCAGTCGGAAGGCGCACTCGGAATTCTCGCTGAGGGCCTAAAAGCGTACCCTGCCGCCCCATCGCTCATCCGCATGCGAGAAGCTGTGATCGCCGCGCGGGCCGAGGCGGAACGGCGGCAATTGCGGGAGGCTGCACTGTTCGAATGCAGGGAACTTCAGCAGGGGGGCCGATTCGCGGAAGCCTTCGAAGCTATAGAGCAAGCCTTGCGCCGATTCCCGCACGATGCCGAACTGGCGGAACTGGAAGGGCAGGTCGCGCGGGATTGGACACGGCAGAAGCGCTTGGGGGAAATCGAGAATGCGATGCGCGAAGCTGCTCGCCTGGCGGAGCAGGGTCTTCCCGGCCGGGCCATCGCTCTTCTGGAGCCTTTGTCAGGCGATGCTCCCGCCGAGTCCGGTGTCGAGCGGTTGCTGGCGCAATACCGCGAACAATTGAGGGTGAAGAATCGCAAAGACCTCCTTCACTCCGTCGGACTCCTCTCGGCTGAGCAGCGTTTTCGGGATGCCATCCGGAACATCGACGATGCGGTTGCCAGGCACGATGTAGAGAACGATTCCGACTTGACAGAATTGAGAAGCCGGCTTGAATTCGAGCTGCAACAACTCGAACGGTCGCTGAGACGCGAACACGATTTGGCGGCGCTGCGAGACATCTCTGTCCGGATCGCCACCGGACGCAAGGCCCGATCTCTGCTGAACAAGGCCGAGTCGCTTGCTCGGTTGTATTCCGGCGATAGCGAGTTCCAGCAGTGCCTCTCGACGATTTCGGCACAGGTCGCAACTCGGCCTGTAGCAGCAAGCCGAAGGCGGCTGGTGTTTACCGGGGCGGCAGCGCTCCTAGTCCTGCTAATAGGCGGATCCTCTTTATACAGATACTCTCGGAGGCCCGCGGTGGTGGCGTTCGAAGTCAATACCCACCCGCCCGGTGCCACCGTTCGGATCGGCAAGACAACTCCGGTCGAAATCCCACCAAAGCCAAGCGAGCCATCGTTCGCCGACGCTCGCGCTAAAGAACGGGCCGCAGCCCCGCTGCCGCCCGCCCCCAAGCTTGAAGCGGCGCGACCAGCCGTTCAGACTGCAAGACCAGCCTCTTCTAAGCCGTCGGCGGACGTACCGGTTGCGGTCCCCAACCTTCAATCGAACCCTCCCGGCAGCCCACCGCCCTCCCAACCACCGGTCGCGACCAACTCTCAGCCGCCGCAGTCCGGCACACAACTTGCAGCAACGCTTCCAACCCCGCCTGCCATTGCCGCCGGCGGATCTGAACAGCACCCCGTTGACCCACTTCGCAACGTTGTCAAGCCCAATCAGCCGGAGGAACCACCCAAAAAGGGGGCTGCTAATCAGCAGGCCAACCCTCCACCTGTAACCAATCAAGCGATACCCCACGCGAACGAGCCAGCTCTGCAGGCGGCCCGTGATGCTAACTCCAGAGGCGCAAGCCTCTATAACGCAGGGCTTTACGAAGAAGCCATCATCAATTTCAATGAAGTGATCCGCCTTTGGCCGAATTCTGCCAATGGATACTCCAATCGGGGCTCAGTGTACCTTAAGCTCGGGCAGTTTGAACGTGCCATCACCGATTTTGACCGGGCGCTCGCCTTGAACCCTCAACTGAACGCTGCCGCCACTCTAAGGCAAGAGGCTCAAAAGAGACTAGCCAGTGGAGTATATGCGGGAAAGGATGTATCGAAACCCGTCCTGGAGAGTTGGACACGGCCGAAGGCCTCGAAGGAAGCGGTTCGCGCCGGGAAAACTGGTTCTGTCCGGCTCCAGTTTGTCGTGGATCAAAACGGCCGCGCCAAGGACTTCGAGATTCTCAAGTCACTCAGTCCGGATCTTGACGATAGAGCCATAACCTCGCTAAAGCGCGCGAAATTCAAGCCAGGCTTGAAGGATGGCCAGCCAGTTTCTGTGTTATCTACGATGGACGTACAATTCGGTCCGCCATAAGCGCGACCGCCTTCACTGGCTCAACGTGAAATTGACGTCGATCTGAGTTACGACCTCCACCGGCTTGCCACTGAGGAGAGTTGGCACATAAACCCACTCCTTCACGGCTTCCATAGCGGCCTGTGCAAGCTCCGGATTTCCGCTTGCGACAGTAAGATTCTGAATCGTTCCGTCTTTGCCGATGATGGCGTTCAGCCGCACGACACCGGAGACGCCCGACTGCTTCGCGTGCAGCGGGTAGATCGGCTTTGGCTGATGGACCAGCTTGGTTTGCATTACATTCCCACCAACGCGGATACGCTGCGGCGTCGCGGGTAAGAATGTTCCTGGTCGGAATACCGCCGGCAAATCGGGTGGCGGTCCCCCGCCAACGCGAATGCGGGGGTCATAGTCAGCCACGGCGCGGCGCACGGAGCTAATCAGTATCTCATTTGACGAGGCCTGCAATGTTGCTGAGGCTCTCCTCGCGAAGCGTGAGTCCGCTACTCTTGCGTCGGCTTGCGTCGGCTTGCCGGTTCGATAGTCTGCTGCCGTTATTCCCAGAATAGCGCGGGCATACAGCTCTCCAAGCCGGCCCAGATACTTGCGGTCGTTCTGCATCATTTCCAAAATGAGACGTTCGGCCTCCTCCGGATCATTGATCTCCAGGTAATTCACCGCATGTTCCATGACATTTAGATTATGGGGGAATTTTGCCAGTTGCTTTTTCCACAGGTCCTTGCCCTTTTCGTAAGCTTCCTTGTCGGGTAGCGGCTCGGCTGCAATATTAATTGTACAAAGTCGTCCGTATCCGAGCAACGCCGTTTCCGGATGGTGCTCCACCATCCAGAGCAGATGCCGCGCACGCCCTGCCTTCGCTGAGTCGGCGTCGGTGATAGCGGGCGGCCCAGAGTAGTAGCTGATTAGCTTGGCGCGCGCGGCTAAATCATCAGGCTTATCCAGAAGATCCTTTTCAAGCACGCCTGCAGCGGTTGCGGCAAGGCTGGCACCGGCACGGAGCAACGGCCCAATACCTTGATCGGCTTTGGCCACAAAGGCATAAGTGTTCCTGGCCTTTCGGCGCGAGAGGCCCCTGCCCTCGGCGGCTAGCAGAAATATGTCACCGCGCTGAAATTGATATGTCAGTGTCGCGGTAGCGTTACTGGCAACATACCGGTGTGCTAGTGAGCCGTGATCTGTTGGGTCCCCCTCGAAATCCAGGGATGCGTGCTCGCGAAAAAGATGAAACGATCCATCGTCCTTACCCTCCCCGACGGAGATGTGAACCGTTAGGGTTCCGCCATATTGGAATGAGCGCGCATCAATTTTGGTAGCCGAGTAGCTGTGCTTGTTCTCGCCTGGCGTAATGATCGTTCCCTTCCCGGAAACTAGCTCCTCGGCGGCGCCGAGCGGCTCATCTCCCGACGGTTCCTCAATAGCGAGCGTGGCTGGGGCCCCCGTCACGACCCCGGACGCGAGTCGGAAGTTAACCTCGATGCTCGCAGCCACGGCTACCGGGTGTCCATCTTTATAGCCGGGGCGGAACTTCCATTTTTCCACGGCCTCGATGGCCTTCTCGTCCAGGCCGAGTCCCAGGCTGCGCAACACCTTCAGGTTGCGCGGATGGCCACTGGCATCCACTTCCACGTACAATATGACGGTGCCCTGATAGTTGGCATTGCGTGCTTTTTCGGAGTATTCCGGTTCGGGCCTGTAGAGCGGAACGGGCGCCGTGACGCCGTCGCCCACACGATACGGACCGGTGCCAGTATTACTTGTCGTTCCATCTTGCGAACCCGACGGCGGTTGAGCACCACCCAGGGACTCCTGCGGCTGCGTACCATCATGATTATGCAGCGGCGGTCCGGAATCCTGCGCTAGAATTGTTGGCTGAACTCCGACCTGGGGTGTGCATGCGGAATCCAACCGGGCGCGGGACATCGATCGCGATGCCGCCCCGGAAATTGGAGCAGCGAACGCTTGCGTTTGCTTCAGACTTGGCGATGAGATGCCGATTGGGACGCTGCCAAGCAGTCGGCCGCCAGTTACCTCAATAGCGAGCTCGTTCGGCCACTCAGAGGGAGTCCGCGCAGGTCGTCCCACGGGCTTTTCCCCCCAGCGTTCTCGGTTAAGAGGTACGGCGATAACACGCGCGGTTGACAAATCGACGGTCTCGCCGGTCGAACTAAGGCTTGTTTCCTTGACCTGCGTTCGGACATCGAGGGCATCGGTCGCGGTCCCAGTTGGAACCGCTACGGTCCCGACGGGCGCGCCGGGAGTGTCCACAACCGAACTGCCAACGCCGTTCTGTACGTACCCGTCAATTGCCACAACGGGCAAGGTGACGGCCAGGAGCAGGATCAAAGCTGACTTCCGCATGTCCTCCCAAGATTATAGGCCATCCGAGTAGCGATGCAAAGGGCCCATGGCAGGAAAACAAGTTGGTCCGATTGGCGAGATATCGGGCGGGTCCTGGTCCGCTGCGTTGTCCGACTGGCCAGATCTCGAGCGGGTCGTCCCGGTCTGCAGCGTCCACAGCCGTCCATAGCCGGGGGTAGTGTCGGAAACTTGCAACTTTCAGACACTACCTAGCTAGCCGGGGGAGATCCGCGTGGTGGTGATAGGAGACAATGTTTACCAGAGGCTAACTCAATAAACGCAGGGTGTTGGGACAAGTGTCTGGACATTTTCGCGCGTTTGTGTCATCGTTAAATGGATGCAAGCGCCTGATCGCGGTGGCTCCTCAGATCGAGAGAAGGAACTGGAACGGCGAGTCGAGTCTCTGGAGCGGCAGTTGGAGCGATCTCTGGCGGAGAACGCGCGGCTGCGGAAGCAACTGGAAGAAGCCCTGCGCGCGAATAAGCGAAGCGCCGCACCGTTTTCCAAGGGGGAACCCAAAAGTGACCCTAAGCCGCCGGGACGCAAGCCTGGCGCGGCATACGGGCAGCGGGCCACCCGAC
>OBLU010002287.1_pt1 | contig 17749 bp, 10 predicted proteins | sample 1518681 | NCBI WGS metagenome assembly OBLU01 (sample SAMEA3539304, study PRJEB22396) | soil metagenome | biome: tundra; feature: field; material: soil | place: USA | collected 2010-05 | depth 0.15 m | reverse complement strand
TCGTTGACGCCGTAGATGGCGTCGCCGATCCAACTGGCGGCCTTGGGCTGGCCTTGTTCGCGGGTGGCGACCAGTTCGTCGAGGGCGTGCTTGGCGAGTTCGGGAGCCAGGGGTTCGGTGGGCAGGTGGTGGCGGATAAGGCCGCCGAGGGTGATGTAGTGGTCGGCTTCGTCGGCGAGGACTTGCTTGAGAATGGCGGTGCTGGCGTCGTCGCCCAACTCTTCGATCTGCTTGCCGTAGCGGGCGATGTCGCGGCTCTCGTCCAGTTCGAGACGGCGCAGGGCGAGTCCCTGCCCGCCGATGCGGTTGGCGAGCGAGCCGGCTTCGCCGGATTCCGAGCCTTCATACTCGGGGAGCGGCGCGTTGAGGCCGGTGAGGCGCTCGGCCCAAAGATCGGCGTGATGCTTTTCCGCGAGCGCGAGGTGGCGCAAGGTGCGGCGGCGATGAGGCTCGGGCTCCTGCTGGGAGAGGGTGTTGTAGGTGTGATAGCCACGCATCTCCGCCTGCCAGTTGCTGGAGAGGGCTTCGACCAGACGGTCTGTGTCTTTGGTGTTCATTGCTCGGCTGTCAGACGATTGGTATTTCGCAAGGATCGTCTGCGGCGGTTGGGCGTGTCCGTGCTCCGGGTCACGGAGTTGCAACGTGATAACCGTAACACGGGTGGCCAGACGGCAGGGTTCCGAGGTCAGAAGAGAGGTTGAAAAAGCAAGAGCGAATCACAGAGAACACGGAGGAAAAGAGAGGACACAGAGAATTGCGAAGTGATGCCGCATTAGGTCGGTTACGGCACAACGCGGCAGATCTTTCTAGTAGACGCCGGCGAGGATGTTTTGGGCGGACTCGGTGGCGGCGGGGGACCGGGCGGCGTTGCGGGGCTCGTATGGGCAGAAGGGGTCGCTGCCCAGCGGGTCGCCGGTGTAGGCGAAGGCGCGGGCGCGGGAACCGCCGCAGAGGGTGCGATACTCGCAGACTCCGCACTTGCCGCGGAAGGTGCTGGGAGTGTGCAGAGCCTGGAAGATGGGGGAGTCGCGATAGACGTCGACCAGGTTGTCGACGCGGACATTGCCGGTAGTGAGCGGAAGGAAACCGGCGGGATAGATGTGGCCCTGGTTGGAGACGAAGATGATGCCGTGGCCGTCGCGGATTCCGAAGCCACGGTAGACGGGAGTCTGCTCGATCTCTGCTCCGGTAAAGCCGGCCTCGCGCATTGCGTTCAACGCGACGCGGCGATAGGAAGGTGCTTCGGTGGTCTTGATGGCAAAGGGGGCGGTCTCGGTGAGTTTGTGGGTCCAGTGCATCAGCTCTTCGCCGCGCTCCGGTGTGACGGGCTGGAGTTCTTTGCCGCGGCCTACGGCGATGAGGTAGAAGAGGCTCCAGCGCATAATCTTGTGGGCCTTGAGGAGTTCGTAGATGGCGGGCAGATCGTCCGCGGTCTCCTCGGAGACCAGGGAGTTGACCTGGATGGGGAAGCCTGCCTGAGCCGCTTTGTGGATTGCGTCTATCGTCCAGTCGAAGCAGCCCGCGACTCCGCGGATGGCTTCGTGGCGCGCTGCGGAGGAGCCGTCGAGCGAGAGGCCGACGCTGTCGATTCCGCGCGCCTTGAGTTTGGAAAAGACTTCAGTGGTGAGCTCGGCTGTGGCGGCCGGGGTGACGGAGACGGTGAGGCCGAGCCGGCGAGCCTCGTCGATGAGGTCGTAGATGTCGGCGCGCTGGAGCGGATCGCCGCCGGTGAGGATGAGGTGCGGCTTGGTGTCGAAGGCGGCGATCTGGCGCAGGAGGTCGAGGCTCTCGGCGTGCGTGAGTTCGTCAGGATGCGCGGTGGAGACGGCTTCGGCGCGGCAGTGGCGGCAAGCCAAAGGACAGGCCTGGGTCATTTCCCAATAGACGAGCATGGGATTCCGGGAGTAGTTGTGATGCGCGGCGCGATGTGCGTGCGCGTGGGCGGGTGCGCCAGATGCGATGGCTCTGATATCGATGGTGGGCATGTGGCTATCTCCTAGGACCCAATGCAGACTGGCAGATGTCGATCCCAGTAGGGATGGTTGGTGTGGATTCGTTCCGCGATCGACTGTGCGGCGTTCATGCCGCTCTGAATGCAGTCGGGAATGCCGGACCCACGGTAGGCTGCTCCGGCCAGATGCAGGCCGGGAAGGTTGGCGAGGGTGCGTTCAATTTCGGCGATGCGCAGTCCATGGCCGAGGTCGTATTGCGGGTTGGCTTTGTGCCAGCGGTAGGCTTTGGCCAGCACGGGAGTTGCGGTGATTCCCAGGATGGCCTGAAGCTCTTCGCGGGCGAGATCGATCAGCGCGGGCTCATCCTGTTCGGCGAGGTCTTCGGCGAGATCGCCGCCGACGAAGACGCGCAGCAGAACGGAATCATCGGGAGCGCGGTGCTGGAACTTCTCCGAAGACCAGGAGCAGGCGGTGATCCTGCGGCGCTCGCTGCGGGGCACGATGAAGCCGGCGCCCTGCAGGGGATGGTTGATCTGGCTGCGCTTGAATCCGAGGGAGACGGTTGCGGTGGAGACGTAGCGGATCTTGCGCAGGCGGGAGGCAAGCATGGGATCGATCTGCTGGACCAGGTCGGCGGTTACGTAGGAGGGGGTGGCAAAGACGATGTCGTCGGCGATGATCGAGCCGCCGTCACCGAGGACGACCTTGTAGCGCTTCCCGTCCGGGTGAACGGTGAGGACGCAGCAGCCGGGGCGTAAGGATTGCCGGGGCAGTTGGGCGATCAACGCGTCGGCGAGTTGCTGCAGGCCGCCGCGGAGAGACATGAACATGGGAGTGGCTTTGGCGCCGGGCGCGGCGCGGCGCTTGAGCCGCTTCATCATTCCGCGGAGCAGGCTGCCGTGCTTCTTCTCCATCTCCTGGAACATGGGGAAGGTGCTCTGGAGGCTGAGTTTCTCGGGATCGGCTGCGTGGATGCCGCCCATCAGGGGGCCGGCGATTTTGTTGAGGGCCTCCGAGCCGAGGCGCCGGCGGACGAATCCGGCGAGGCTCTCGTCCTGATCGCCGGGCAGCCGGGGAACGAGCACCTCCATGCCCATGCGCAGCTTTCCAGGCCAGGAGATGAGGCGGGAACGCAGGAAGGGAAGCACCATGGTGGGCGCCATCAGCATCATGCCTTCGGGGATGGGGTGAAGACGCCCGCGGCTCCAAACGTAAGTGGTGGCGTTCTTGCCGGTGTTGGAGCCGACGAACTGATGGGACAAACCAAGCCTGGCGCACAGGTGCATGGCCGCGGCCTTCTGGGTGATGAACGAGTCGGGGCCTCCTTCGACCAGGAAGCCATCCTGGGCGGCGGAGGTGATCTTTCCGCCCCAGTGGGGAGAGCACTCGATTAAGGTAAAGTCGGATAAGCCGCTTTGCTGCAGGTAAAAGGCAGTTGCCAATCCAGCAATGCCGCCGCCGACGATGACAGTTTTACTCATGGGGCCAACACAAGTCGGATCAAAATGGGCCTGCGTTCGCTGACGGCGAATTTGCTCGGCATTGCCGCCGGGGAGACAGGGGAGTTCTCTACGCATGATCAGACTATGCGCAGGCCCGGGGGGTTGCAGTGATGTGTGTCACATCTTGTTTGTGAGGGGTGTGCGAACCTGCAACCAGCTCGGTGCGAGTCAAAGCGACGACGCCAGGCTATGTTAGGAAGGTTACAAAACTAATACGATCGACCTTCTCCGTGGGGCGAATAATTCAAACATATGAGTGAGCGTTTACCAGTAGTAATTCAGGGTGGGATGGGTGCGGGGGTTTCGAATTGGCGGCTGGCCCAAGCCGTGTCGCGTACCGGTCAACTGGGTTTGGTATCGGGAACGGCGCTGGATCAGATCCTGGCGCGGCGGTTGCAGGATGGCGACGAGGGCGGCCATATGCGGCGGGGATTGGACGAGTTTCCCGATCGCGCGATGGCCGAGCGCGTGTGGACGAGTTACTTCATCCCCGGCGGCAAGGGCGAGCGAACACCGTACAAGCCGGTGCCGATGCTCTTGAAGGAGAATCCACGCGAGTTGGTTGAGCTGTGCATTGTGGCCAACTTCGTTGAGGTGATTCTGGCGCGGCAGGGGCACCGGAATCCGGTTGGGATCAATTACCTGGAAAAGATCCAGGCGGCGCATCTGCCGTGCATCTACGGCGCGATGCTGGCCGGGGTGGGATACGTAATTATGGGGGCGGGGATTCCGCTGAAGATTCCCGGCGTGCTGGATGGGTATGTCGAGCACCGGGCGGCGGAGTATGCGATCCATATCGCCGGCGCGCAGGAGGGCGACGATACCACCGTGCGCTTTGACCCGCGCGAGTACATGGGCGTGGAGTTGGAGCCGTTGAGCCGGCCGAAGTTTCTGCCGATCGTGTCGTCCAACACGCTGGCCGTGACCATGCTGAAGAAGGCGAATGGACGGGTGGATGGATTGGTGATCGAGACGCGGACGGCGGGAGGGCACAACGCTCCGCCGCGGGGCAAGCTGCAACTCTCCGAACTGGGCGAGCCGGTGTATGGAGAGCGGGACACGATCGATATTGGCAAGCTGCGCGAGCTGGGCGTGCCGTTCTGGCTGGCCGGCGGATATGGACACCCGGAGAAGCTGCGGGAAGCGCTGGCGCAGGGAGCCGCTGGGGTGCAGGTGGGGACGGCGTTCGAGTTTGCGTGGGAGTCGGGGCTGCGCGAGGACTACAAGGACGCGCTACTGGCGAAGGTGATTGCGGGTAAAGCGAAGGTGTTCACCGACCCGCTGGCGTCGCCGACGGGATTCCCGTTCAAGGTGGCGCAGCTGAAGGGAACGGCTTCGGACCCAGAGGTGTACGCGGAGAGGCCGCGGATCTGCGATCTTGGCTTTCTGAGGGAGGCGTACCGGACGGCGGAGGGCGGGATCGGCTATCGCTGTGCGGCTGAGCCGGTGAGCGTGTACCTGTCGAAGGGCGGCCAGCTAGAAGACACGGTTGGCAGAAAGTGCGTGTGCAACGGGCTGCTGGCGAACATCGGCTATCAACAGGTGAGGAACGGAAAACGCACGGAGCATGGGTTGATTACGGCGGGCGATGACCTGTGCACGGTTGCGCGCTTCCTGAAGCCGGGACGCACTGAGTACGGCGCCGCGGATGTGGTGGCAAAGCTGCTGACCGGGTGCGAGGAGCCACAGGCGGCGAGTCAGAGCGAAGAGGTTTGCTTCGCGTAAGCAGCGAATCACAGAGAACACAGAGGAAAAGAGAGAGCACAGCGCGAGTCAATCCCAGAGAGCGCCGTAGTGGATGAGCGTTGGCGCGTTGGGCTGGGTGAGGGAGTGTGGGATTTCAGTGAGGAGAGCCTGGCGCTCGGCGTCGCGGTGGGCGCGGAGGCGGGTGGCGACGCGGTCGAGGTCGCGGTCGTTGTAGCCGGGGTGACAGCAGAGCTCATAGGTGCCAGTAGTGGGAAGAGCGCAGAGAAGTTGCGCGAGCGTGGCGGCGTCCAGTTGGCCGGTGGCGGAGATGGCGACGGTGCCGCCGGTGGTGAGGATGCGGGCATCGCGGATTTGGGGATAAGCTGCGAAACGCGGGCGCAGGCGGCCGATGAGCTTGACGGCGAGGCGGCGGGTGCGGCTGCCGCGGTTGAGGGCAAGGCTCCAGGATGGCTCAAACGGATTGCGGATGGCGCGGATGGAGGTGCGTTCGGCGACCTGCAGGAGCGGGCGGGCAATGGCGGGGAAGAGGTGGGTGTGCTTGTGGGTGTCGAGGTGGGTGATGGGGATGCCGGCGCGCTGAAGCTTCTCGATTTGGGCGAGGGCTTCGCGGTAGACGTCTTCGGCGCGGATGCGGCCGCGGAAGAGCGCTTGCAGAAAGTCGAGCAGGGCGGGACGGAAGGTTCTGCCGGCTTGACCGGGAACCTGCGGGCCCAGCAGGCTGGGGATGGTTTCGGGCGGTGAGACGGGAGCGCCGTCGGTGAGGACGATGTGGCAGCCGACGCCGAGGGTGGGGTGGGCGCGGGCGACGGCGACGGCGTCCGAGAATGCGGGGCCGTTGGCCATGAGGGTGGTGGAGGTGAGGACGCCTGCGGAGTGGAGTTCACCAATGGCGCGGTTGATGCCGGGGGTGAGGCCGAAGTCGTCGGCGTTGAGGATGAGGCGCGCGGGCATTGCTGAGGTGATTGTAGAGGGTTGGGTGGACTGAAGAGCGAATCACAGAGAACACAGAGGGAAAAGAGAGAGCACAGAGGAAAGAAAGAAGCTTAGGGTCTTGAGCTATCGGCGATCAGCTATATCGGCTATCGGCGATCGGCGATGAGGCGCGCGCCAACAGCGAGGGATAGGCCTATACTTCGAGGAAATCATTGGACAATACGGGGAGGGCGCATGGCGGTCAGCGTGGAGGACTTGAATCCGGCGGGGATTCGCGTGGCGGGGATACGCATGATTCCGGTGATGGGCGGGAAGTACAAGGTGTGGACGAAGCGCATAGGCAGCGGACCGCTGAAGGTGCTGCTGCTGCATGGCGGGCCGGGATTCACGCATCAGTACCTGGAGGCGATGGAGTCGTTCCTGCCGGAGGCGGGGATCGAGATGTACTACTACGACCAGCTTGGCTGCGGAAACTCGGATAGGCCGGAAGACCTGTCACTGTGGGAGATTCCGCGGTTTGTGGAGGAGGTGGAGGAGGTACGGCGCGGGTTGGGGTTGGAGAACTTTGTGCTGTATGGGCAGTCGTGGGGTGGGATGCTGTCGATTGAATATGCGTTGAAGTACCAGCACCACCTGCGCGCGCTGGTGATCTCGAATATGACGGCGGGGATCCAGTCGTACCTGAAGCGCATCGGGGAAGTGGCGAAGAAGCTCGACCCGGTGACGCTGGCGACGCTGCGTGTGTTTGAGGCGACGGAGGATTACGATGCGCCGGAGTACCAGCGGATCATGATGGAGGAGCTGTATCCCATGGCGATCTGCCGATCGAAGCCGTGGCCGGAGCCGGTGACGCGCGCGTTTCGCGATGCGAACCTTGCGATCTACAACCACATGCAGGGGAAGAGCGAATTTGTGGTTACCGGGACCTTCAAAGACTGGGAGCGGTGGGACGATCTGCACAAGATCGAAGTGAAGACGCTGACGCTGGGAGCGGAGAACGATACGATGGACCCGGAGGACATTCGGAAGATGGCGACGCTGATGCCGAACGCGACGGCGGCGATTTGCCCGGAGGGGAGCCATCTGGCGATGTGGGACGACCAGGCGATTTATTTTGAGCACCTGCTGGGATTCTTGCGGACGGTGTAGGGTGGCTTTAGCACCGAGCAAAGAAGGCCCCGGGGCTAAAGCCCGGCTGTTCTATTGGCTATATTCGTGGGGCTGAAGCCCCACGCTAATCCGAAGGGCAGCAACGGGGCATTTCCCGGCACGGGTGAGGCAGTGCCCTTCCGACATTCGCTATGGGAGTTTGTTCAGCTGGACTGCCAGACTACGTTGACGTCGTGGTGGCGGGTACGGGCGCAGGGGGCTTTGCGGGCTGGGGCTTGGCGGCGGCGATGTAGTCGTCGAGCCGATAGCCGGCGTCGTGGGCGGCCTCGCAGGCGGCGGCGAAGGCTGACTCCAGATCCGCCATTGCTTTGGCCTGGGTTGAGTCCTGCTGCGCGATCTTGATGAGGGTGGGGAGCTGAAGCCAGGCAAGCAGCTCTTCAAACTGTTCGCGGTTGAAGCAGGTGATGCCAGAGGCAGTGTTAACGCCGGCGAGCCAGCGGACGTCGGGTTCAGCCCAGAAGGCTTCGGAGCGGACTGAAACTGGAGCTGCCGCGGACTCGGCGAGCAGCATGCGCACCTGTGCAGCGGCGCGCCATTTGGCTTCGCCTTCCATGCCCATGGAGGAGAAGATGTTGGCGAGGGCCCAGCGCAGTTCGAGCCGGTCGAAGAGGGCGACCGTGTCGCTCTGGGAGGGAAGGCTGCGCAGGACGATCCACGCCAGCAGCGGCGCCCAGGCATGATCCGCTGGCGTACCGGGCTTGCGGCCGGGCAACATGCGGCGGGCCTCGGCAGTCCAGTCGGTGGTGAAGGATTGAGCGAGCGAGGGGATGAGAGTTGCGTCGGCGGCAAGTTCGCGGACGGTGTCGGCGTAGCTGGGCGCGCTGGGAGCGATGGGCGTAAAAGCGCTGCCGGAGATAGGCTGCGGCGAGGAGGACGCGGCGGGTTGTTCCATCGACGCACGGCTGTCGGCAGGCAAGCTTTCGAGCAGCTTGTCGTAAAAGACCTGACTCTTCTCCACCAGCGATTGCAGACGGGGATCGAGTGCGGCGGGAGCAGGAGATGGGTTGGCGGGCGCCGTCGTCCCGGCTCCTGCACTGGCGCCCCGGCATGCGGGCTCGCGCTCGCAGGCGATGGTGGCGAGGGCGTGGATATTGTCGGCGCTGATGGCTTGGCGCAGAGTGTCGTGGAGCGGGCGCAAGCGGAGGCGGATGACCTCCTGATCGAGATTGGGGACGCCGGCGCCGCGAAGCTGGTCGCAGAGGCTGTCCCATGGCCACTCGGCGGAAGAGCGGAGTTCGCGCCAGTCGAGCAGAACAATGCACTGGAAGCCGCGCAGGTCGAAGTGCATGCCGTGGTAGAGGATGTCGGTGGCGCGGCGGAGGTACTCGAGGCCGTGGGTGTCGCGGTAGGCGAGGATGACCGACTCGCTGGTGGGCAGGCCGAGGCCGTCCGCGAGGCTGCGCTGACGCATCTGGCCGCTGCCTTTGTCCATGAATCCCGCGGAGATGTGGATGGTGCCGTGGGTGCTGTCGTACTTGTTGTTGTAGACGACGAGGGAGCGTTCGCCGCCGAAGCGGTTGGAGTAGGCGAAGACGTTTTCGTCGACGGCCCCGTGGCCGTTCCAGAAGTCGTAGAGGGTGAAGTCGGAGCTGCCGGCGAAGATGTAACGCTTTTTGAGCAGCGGCGCGATCTCGCGCTGATGGCGGGCGACGAGGTCCTGGTTGGGCCACTCCTCCATGCGCGCCTGCTTGAACTCCATTCCGTAGCGCTCGGTGAAGCCTTCGATCTGGCCGTGGCCGAACATGGGCAGGCCGGGCAGGGTGGCGAGCAGGGTGCAGACGCCGAAGTATTTGTCACCAGTTCCGAACTGGTCAATTGCCGTGCGTTCATCGGGATTCGACATGAAGTTCACGTAACGCTTCATGATGTCGGGATCGAATTCGATGGTCTTTTTGAGGTAGCTGCGGTACTTGGCGTTCTCCTCGTCGCGCAGCATGTTCATGAAGGCGCTGTTGTAGACGCGATGCATGCCGAGGGTGCGGACGAAGTAGCCTTCGAGCAGCCAGAAGGCCTCAGCCAGCAGAAGCGTGCCGGGGACTTCGGCGGCGACGCGGTCGACCACCTCGCGCCAGAACTCATGCGGCATGAGGGCGTCGAACTCCTCCTGCGACATGGAATTTTCCGCGCGCGATGGGATGGAGCCGCCGGCGCCGGGAAGGGGAAACCACAGGCGCTGGACGTGGCGCTTGGCCAGGACCATGGCGGCGTCGAAGCGGATGATAGGGAAGAGGCGGGCGACGTGCAGGATGGTCTGGATGACGTGCTCGCGGACGTAGGCCTTGGAGTAGTCGAGCTGCGCGGTGTCGTTCCAGGCGAAGGTAGTGCCGTCGTTGCCGTGATAGACGTAGCGCGTCTCGTTGGTGGCGTGGTGGCGGAGGCGGAAGGCGACGGCGGCGTCGGTCTGGTCGTAGTAGTGGTCGTCGATCTTGATCTCGACGCGGCTGTCGGTGGAGAGGTCGGGGCCGTTGAAGCTGTAGGCAGGGAAGGGACTCTCCCAGCGATGGATGAACCAGTCGGGATGCTCGATGACCCAGGGCGAGTCGATGCCCATGTGGTTGGGCACCATGTCGCTGGCGAGGCGCAGGCCGGCGTTGGCAGCGCGGTGCTTGAGGGTGTTGTAGGCTTCCCAGCCGCCGAGGTCCTCGGCGATGTCGTAGCTTTTGAGCGAGTAGGCGGAGGCGACGGCGTCGTGGTGGCCGCGCAGGCGCTTGATGGTGCGCGAGGCTATCGAGCGTTCCCAAAGGCCGATGAGCCAGAGGCCGGTGATGCCGCGGTCGGCGAGCAGATGAAGCTCTTCGTCGGGGATCTGGTCGAGGCGGTAGATGTGGCGGAGGTATTTCTTGGAGAGCTGCTCGAGCCAGACGTAGGTGCTCTTGGCGATGAGGACGACGTTGGGCATCCAGGCCTGGTCGGCGGAGAAGTTCTCGTACTCGTCGAGCGGTGCCTGGTAGCCGTGGGCATATTTCTTGCGCTGGAACTCGTCCCAGCCGATGAACTCGTCGCCGACGAAACCCTGACTGCCCCAGGTGGGCGCTCCGTGCCGGTATTGGTCGGGGCCAGGCGGATGGAAGCGCATCCAGATGGCGAGGTCTTCTTCGCGGAGGACGTCGATGGCGAGCAGGATGCGCTTGAGTTCGTCGCCGAGGTAGGGGGCCCATTTTTCGCGGATGAAGTCGAGTTGGCCAATGAGCGAGTCGGGTGAGGCGAGGATGGGCGCGCGGAGCGCGTCGTAGAGGCTGCCGATCTCGGGCGCGATGGGCGGGCGCGTCGAGAAGAAGTTGGGGAAGGCGGCGGTGACGTTGGTATAGACGGTCTGCTGCTTGAGGCCCGCGTCTTCGAAGAGGGTTTGGAAGGGCTTGAAGGCAGGATTGATGTTGGCGATCCAGAGGAGCAGGAGCTCTTCGAGGGCGACCTCGCGGTTGGAGACGCCGCCGGTGGCGCCGCGCAGCCACTCGGCGGCGTTGATTTTGCCGCGGAAGACGGCGACGTTGGGGAATTGGGCTGTGAATTCAAGGAGCAACTGCTCCAGCTTGGCGGGTTCAGTTTGCGCGGCGAACCAGCGGACGGCCTCGGAGAGGACAGCGGGGTCGATTTCTTTGCGATATTTGGCGACGAGGGCGTGGCTGAGCTCGTCGATGAGGCCCATGGCGAAGAGGGCGCCCGCGTTGTAGGCCCCAGCGGGATCGGCATTTTCGCCGCGCGCCTTGTTCAGCGCGTCGGCCAGCTTCCGGCTCGCCGCCACGTTGGCGAAGACGACGTTGCCCGAATAGCCAAACAGGAGGTCGTCGACCTGGGCTGCTTCGCGAACGGCGCGGGAGATGTGGAATTCCATTTGAACGAGCCTCAAGCCCCTACAAAAAGTATCACGTCTGCGAGAGGGCAGCGCAATCGGATGCAGTTGCAGGGGACGTCTGATCGGAGTTTCTGAGACAGCGGTAGCAGGGGTGTAAGATTCCTGTGAGTATGCTGACGGCGACGCGACACCGAGCAGGCGGCTACAGAAAGATGAGACCCGTTCGCCGATGAAGTATCGAAAGGCAAGCGGGGTTACGATAATGGCGACCTACACGGCGATATTGGAAGAGGGTGACGATGGTTCCTGGAGCGCTTATACCCTGAGTCCGTCACTGATCGTGGGGACGGGGGCAACGAAGGACGCGGCGCTGGCGGATCTGCGGGTTGCCGTGTCGTTCTGGCTGGATTACATGCGGGACACCGGGCAGCCTGTTCCGCGGGTGTCGACCGAGGTTGTCAGTATCGAAGTAGCGGCTTGACGAGCGGCGGCTGAATCGGTCCATGACGCAATTGAGCTTTCTGCGGCGCTACTTGCTGGGGACAATTACGGTGGCCGCGATTTCCGGACCTAGGCGCAGGGGCTGGTGCAGCGGCAGGTCCGCAGAGGAGCCACCGACTTCGAAGAGGAAGTCGCCGGTGGGACGGGTCCAGGCGTTGCCGGTGGTGGAGTAGATGGAGAGGTAGAGCGGGTCAAGCGGAATTGAGACGGTCTGGGTTGCTCCGGCGGCGAGGGAGACGCGCTTCCATCCGGCGAGTTTGCGGAAGGGCTCGCCGGCGGATGCGGGGAGGGTGACGTAGACCTCGGCGATCTCATCGCCGGCGATCGCGCCGGTATTGCGAAGGTCGAAGGTAACGGCTTTTGCGTCGGGTTCAATTTTGAGGTCCGAGTAGACGAAGTGGGTGTAGGAGAGGCCGAAGCCGAAGGGGAAGAGCGGCTGCTTGTTCTTCTCCTGGAACCAGCGGTAGCCGACCGCCATGCCTTCGACGTTGTAGTCGACGGCAAAGGGTTGCGGGCGTTGCCGCGGCTGGTTGCGTCCCGCGCCCGCGTCTGCGCCGTTGTTGCCGGTGCGGGGGGTGAGACCGGTGACCTGTGGATGTGGGAGGTCGGCATCGGAGGCGGCGAAGGTGACAGGGAGTTTGCCGGAGGGGTTGACGCGGCCGAAGAGAATGTCGGCAATGGCCTGGCCGCCGCCGATTCCGGGGTACCAGGATTCAAGGACAGCCTTGACACTCGGCGCCCAGGGCATGGAGATGGGACCGCCGTTTTCGAGGACGACGATGGTGTTGGGATTGGCGGCGGCGACGGCGGAGACCAGCGCGTCCTGATTGTCGGGAAGGCTGAGGGTAGCGGAGTCCTGGCCTTCGGTCATCCATTGGGTGACGAAGACGATGGCGAGTTGGGCGGAGGACGCGGCTTTGGCGGCTGCAGCGAGATCGGTGCCGGGATCGTAGGTGATGGCGGCGCCGGGCGCGGCTTGCTCGCGGATGTAGCGGAGCGGAGAAGACGGGAAATAGATGGCCTTGCCCCAGACGGATGCGCCCATTTTGGGGTCGACGGCGTTGCCGCCGGGCGCGTCGACCTGCGCGGAGCCGCCGCCGGAGAGGACGCCTGCGTCGGCGTGGCCGCCGATGACAGCGATGGAGTGGGTCTTAGCGGCAGAGAGCGGAAGGATGCCGCCGGTGTTCTCGAGCAGGACGGCGCTCTCCTCTTCGATCTTCTGGGCGTCGTCGCGGCCGCGGAAGGGGTCGACGACGCTGCGAGGAATGGGAGGCTGGTCGATTACGCCGGTGGCGAACATGCTGCGGACGATGTGGTGGACCATGTCGTCGAGGCGGGCCTGCGGGACCTGGCCGCTGAGGACGGCTTGCTTGAGCGGCTCCGAGAAGAAGTTGTCGTCGCCGGGCTGGTCCTGGTCGAGGCCGGCGAGGGCGGCTTTGACGGTGGAGTGGGTGCCACCCCAATCGGAGAGGACGAAACCTTTGAAGCCCCAGTCGTGCTTGAGGACCTGGTTGAGGGTGTAGTCGTTCTCGCAGGCGTAGTCGCCGTTGACGCGGTTGTAGGAGCACATGACACCGGCGGGATGCGCCATGGTGATGGCGATCTGGAAGGCAAGCAGGTCGGTTTCGCGGAGGGCGCGGGTGTCGAGCTCGGCGTTGAGGGTGTTGCGGCCGGTCTCCTGGTCGTTGAGGACGTAGTGCTTGATGTCGCCCATGATGTGGTTGGATTGCACGCCGCGGGCGAGCTGGCCGACCATGGTTCCGGCGAGGATGGGGTCTTCGCTGGAGTACTCGAAGTTGCGGCCGTTGCGGGGCTCGCGGATGAGGTCCATGCCGCCGCCGATGGACATGTTGAAGCCCATGGCGCGGAGTTCGCGGCCGATGACGGAGCCGTAGAGGAAGGCAGCGTCGGGATCCCAGGATGCGGACAGGCCGATGACGGAGGGAAGCAGCGTGGCGTAGCGGCCCTGGAGAGCGGCCATGCGCACCCCGACGGCGGAGTCGGCGAGGTTGATGTCGGGAAGGTGAAGGCGCGGGATGCCGGGAACAAAGCCGGCGCCGCCGTTATGCCCGGGAGCGACGGGTGCACCGTTGCGCAACACTCCCCAGCCGGCGCCGTGGACGAACTGGATCTTCTCATCGAGCGTCATCTCGTGGATCATGAGGTCGGCGCGGGCGTCGGGATCGAGCGACGGGTCCATCCAGGCCTGCCGGGGATCGGACGGGCGGGCGGACGACTGCGAAGCTGCCTGGGCGCAGGCAGAGCCGGGGTGACAGAGAATTATGGCGAGGCAGGCCAGGAGCGCTTTGCGGCAGATGCTCATCGGTGCGGTGTTCCTTTCGTGCGGACCCACCAGTATACGGTGCCGGTCGCTTTCCAGGATCAAATGCATGGGTCATAAGGGCTTGCGAGTGCGGCGAAGTTCGGCGGCGGGAACCTGTGCAGAACTAACAGCGCGTTTCGGGGTTTAAGTCCGTCGAACGGTCTTTGCGCCAAGGCCAGAAGATAGGTTCGGCGGCGTTAGACATGGCGCTGATTTTGTGTGAGGCTATGTTCAGGCCATGGAGGGAAGATGGGACTCCTCGTTTGCAGGCAAGGTTCTTTGGCTACCGGGTTTTCACGGCGGCCGTTCGAGTCGGCATCGCATTCCTCAAGTTCTGAGCATGGGATCGTAACGACGAGACGAGTGGTGGCACTCGCGGCGGTGGTGGCCGTGGTGCTGCTGGGGTCTAGCGCGGTCTTCGCGCAGCAGATGTATTCGGCGCCGTACTATGGCCCGGCAGCCCCTCAATATGCACCTCCGACTTATGGGCAGATGCCGTACGCGCAGTCGCGGCCCTATGCACAGCCGTCCTATGCACAGCCGTCCTACGCACAGCCATCGTATGCGCAGCCGTATCCGCAGCAGGGATACGGGCAGCAGGGGCAGCAGCCTTACGCGCAGCAGGCGTACCCGCAGCCGTATCAACAGCAGTATTCGCAGCAAGGGTATGGGCAGGCGCAAGCGGGCGGACAAGCGATGAATGCGGACCAACTGGAGCAGTTGGTGGCGCCGATTGCGCTCGATCCGGACACGCTGGTGGCGCAGGTGCTGGCGGCGTCGACGTATCCGGCGCAGGTGCAGGATGCGGACCGCTGGCTGCAGGCGCAGGGCAATGCGTCTCCGTACCAGATTGCGGGCGGGGCCGATGTGCAGAACTGGGACCCGAGCGTAAAGGCGTTGACGGCGTTTCCGCAGGTGCTCGAGGAGATGGACCGCAATATTCAGTGGACCGCGGCGCTGGGCAATGCCTACTACAACCAGCCGCAGGATGTGCTGGAGGCAGTGCAGGTGTTGCGGCAGCGGGCGCAGGCTGCGGGCAATCTGCAGAGCTCTCCGCAGGAGCAGGTGAGCTATGACCAGGGCGCGATTGAGCTGGCGCCGCCGAGTCCGCAGATGGTGTATGTGCCGCAGTACAACCCGTGGACGGTGTACGGCGATCCGGTTACGCCGTATCCGGGGTTCTCGCTGATTGGAGCGCTGGGTTCGTTCTTTGGATCGACGCTCGGACCGGGGCTGCTGCACTTTGGGCCTGGAATCGCCATGGCGGCGTTCGAGCATACGCCATTTGGGTGGCTGAGCTGGGCGGTGAGCTGGTTGGCCAATCAGATCTTCTTCAATCATTCGGGCTACTCCACACATAGCACGCAGGTTGCGGATTGGGGTATCAGGGGCGGCGGTTATCACGCCTTTGCGGGGCGCGGCGGTGGTTACGGCTACGGCTCGTCTGGCGGTGGATACCGCGGCGGAGCGGCGCAGGCTTACGTTCGTGGGCCGGAACGGTCGGCTCCGATTGAGCGGTCGTACGGCCGGCCGGTTTCGGAGTCGGACGGCAGGTCGACGATGGAGGCTTACAACCGGGCTCCCACGCCGATCAGCAGGGAACAAGCTTATAACCGGCCAGCGGAGATGAGCAGGGCGCAGTCGTTTAACAGTCCGCAGAACCGTCTGGCTTATGGGCCGAGTTACTACAACGGCGGCGGCGAGCGCAGCTTCGTGGGTGGCAACGAGCGAGGCTACACGGCGCCTTCGCAGTCGTATCGCGCGCCGACTCAGCAGGCCTACCGCGGATCGTCTGAGTCGTTTGGGCGGAACGACTTGGGCGGGCGGAGTTCGCAGTCGTTCGGTTCGCAATCGTTCAAGGAGCCTAAGTCGAGCGGCGGCGGTTTCCATCTTTTTGGCGGCGGCAGCAGCAACAGCTACAAGGCGCCGAAGTTCAGCGAACCGAAGATGCCGAAGATGTCCAGCAAGAGCTTCGGTGGCGGCGGCCATTCGTTTGGCGGCGGTCATTCCAGCGGCGGTCATTCGAGCGGCGGACACAGCGGCGGCGGCAAACATCACGGCTAATGACGGGTAGTGGGGAAGAGCCAATACTGAGATTCTGACTCTGCGAGTCAGAATGACGACTCGAAATGGCGGAGTTAGAATCGACGGCATGAGTTTATTGTTTGGCGCCGGTTCCCCGACTACTGAGTTTTCGCCTGCAGACGTGAAGGCTGCACTGTTTTCCGCTCTCGACAAGCTTGGTTCGCGCAAGAAGGTTCTGGCGGTGCCGCCGGATTTCACGCGCATGCATTCGATGTCGGGGCAACTGACCGAGTACGCGTGGAACTACTACGGCGACGCGCTGACGGATGTGCTGCCCGCGCTGGGCACGCACAAGGCGATGACCGACCACGAGATCCAGACCATGTACGGGCCGACACCGCGCGACCTGTTCCGGGTACATGACTGGCGCAACGACATTGTTGCGCTGGGCGAGGTGCCCGGCGAGTTCGTCGCTGAAGTGAGCGAGGGCACGCTGGACTATTCGTGGCCGGCGCAGGTGAACAAGCTGCTGCGGGATGGCGGGCACGATTTGATCCTCTCGATCGGGCAGGTGGTGCCGCATGAAGTGGTGGGCATGGCTGGTTACAACAAGAACGTATTTGTGGGCACGGGCGGCGTAATGGGGATCCATCGCTCGCACTTCCTGGGCGCGGTTTACGGCATGGAGCGCATGATGGGGCGGGCGGACACTCCGGTGCGGCGGGTGCTGAACTATGCGAGCGAGCACTTTGCGCAGGGATTGCCGATTGTGTATGTGCTGACGGTGGTGAGCAAGAATGCCGCGGGCAAGCTGGTGATTAACGGCCTGTTCATCGGGGACGACGTGGAGTGTTTTGAGCTGGCGGCGGAGCTGAGTTTGAAGGTCAACTTCGTGATGATGGACCGCGAGATCAAGAAGGCGGTGGTGTTCCTCGATCCGCACGAGTTCAAGAGCACGTGGCTGGGCAACAAGAGCGTCTACCGGACCCGCATGGCGCTGGCCGACAACGCCGAGCTGATTGTGCTGGCGCCGGGCGTGCACGAGTTTGGCGAGGACCCGACCATCGACAAGCTGATCCGCAGGTATGGCTACTGCGGGACTCCGGCGACGCTGGAGGCGGTGAAGAACGATCCGGCGCTGGCGGGGAATTTGTCGGCGGCGGCGCATTTGATCCACGGGTCGAGCGAGGGGCGGTTCCGGATTCGGTACTGCCCGGGCGGGCTGACGCGCGCGGAGATCGAAGGCGCGCACTATGAGTACGGCGACCTGAAGGAGTATTGCGCGAAGTACGATCCGGCGAAGCTGAAGGACGGGTGGAATGTGGTGGACGGGGAGGAGATTTTCTATATCTCCAATCCGGGGCTGGGGCTTTGGGCGTATAAGGGGCGGTTCAAGGGGTAGTAAGGCTTAACACCGATCTACGCCGATGGAACCGTTGGCATCGGTGGAGTAAAGCGGTGGCCAAGGGGAACAGACGACGGCAAGACGAAATGCGGGGGTCTCTCCACTCCGCTGCGCTCCGGTCGAGATGACGCGGATTGGGATGGGATCGCGATGATTAGGGGTGATGGGGGTCACAAATTTGCCCCGGCGGAGGGCGAGGAAGTATGCTGGGGCGGTTGCGAATTGGTTAGACCAGTGGGTTTGAAAAACTGAGACGGGGTACGGCGATGAGCATAGCAGTGGTTGAGAATCTGACACTTCCGAAGTTTTCGATTGGCGTGGGCGACCGGTTTGCGCACCAGGCGAAGGCGCAGTTGGCGGCGTGCATGAAGGCGGCGGATGCGGGCGTGGAGGTGGTTCCGGTGTGGAACAAGTCGAACCGGGAGCACACGATTATCG
>OBLU010002285.1_pt1 | contig 17759 bp, 9 predicted proteins | sample 1518681 | NCBI WGS metagenome assembly OBLU01 (sample SAMEA3539304, study PRJEB22396) | soil metagenome | biome: tundra; feature: field; material: soil | place: USA | collected 2010-05 | depth 0.15 m | reverse complement strand
CCGTGGTCGGCCATAGCGTTGGAGAAGTTGCTGCCGCACACGTCGCCGGAACTTTGACCTTGCGCGAGGCTGCGCGCGTGATTTTCCATCGCGGCCGCTGCATGAATTCCGCGCCAGACACGGGTCGGATGCTCGCCGCCAGCTTGGGCCCGAGACAGGCGGCCGAGATTGCCTCGAGTTTTCCCGACGAAGTCGGCATCGCCGCGTTCAACGGCCCGAACTCCGTGACATTCTCCGGCGAAGCCGCAGCGCTGGAGGAGATCGCACGATCGTTGGACCGACGCGCCATCTTCAACCGTTTCTTGCAAGTGAAATACGCATTCCACAGCCATCAGATGGAGGCGGTCAAGGAGGAATTGCTTTGTGCTTTGGGCAAAGTGAAAACCTCGCCCCCGCAAATACCATTGTTCTCCACGGTCACTGGCGCGCTGGCCGACTATCGCGATTTAACCGCCGATTACTGGTGGCGTAATGTTCGCGAGCCGGTGCGTTTCAGTTCGGCCATTTCGGGGTTGAGCGGGAAAGGCCACAATTTATTTCTGGAATTGAGCGCGCATCCGGCGTTGACGGGCGCGATTTCTGAAATTCTCGCTCACCGCGCAGTGGCTGGAAAGGTTTTCTTTTCGTTGCGGCGCAACGAGCCGGAACTTGCAACGATGCTGGCTAATCTGGGCGCGCTGCACGTCGCTGGTTCGCCGGTTGATTGGGAAAGTGTTTATCCCGACGTCGGACAGGAAGTTCCACTGCCCGTATATCCCTGGCAGAGGGAACGCCACTGGCGTGAAACAAGCATAATACGCGCCGCTCGGCTCGCACCTCCGGCCCATCCCTTCTTGACTACGAGAGTCCGCGCCGCCGCACCGGTTTGGAATGCATGGCTGGATCTGAACGTTCAATCGTGGCTCAAAGATCATCGCGTGCAGGATCACGTCGTTTTTCCTGGTGCGGGCTATGTGGAAGCGGCGCTGGGCATCGGCAAGGCTCTGTTCAACTCTCGACCGCTCGAAGTGGAGGACATCGAGTTTTACAAGGCGCTCATTTTGCCGGAGGGAAAGAATCCGGTGCAGTTGCATTCTGTATTTTCCCCGTCGGATGCGACTGTGAAGTTTTCCAGTCGTGGAAATAAGGACGACGGTGAATGGGCGCTGAACGCGACGGCCAGAGTGCGAGCGCAAGCGACCGCCAATCCGCTCATGGTGGATTTGAAACGGTTGCAACGGAATCTTCGAACTCGACTGGCTAAGAACGAAGTGTATTCAAGGTGCGAACAGGCCGGGTTATTGTACGGTCCGATGTTTCGTGCAGTTGAAACCGTATGGAAGAGCGACGGCGAAGCGCTGGGGCAGATCGAGTTGCCGGAGCAATTAGTTGGAAGCGAGGGACAATTTCAGATACATCCGACGCTGCTCGACGCCTGTTTTCAAGTCCTGCTGTGTACCCAGCCCGACTCGCGCGACCGTCGATTGATGTTGCCCGCCCGCATGGACCGCGTCACATTCTTCGCTCGCCCGGGGAAGAGCATTTTCTGCCACGGAAAGATTGTCCAAGCCAGTTCACACGCTATCACGTGGGACTTCCAAGTATGTGATCAGGCAGGACGCGTGCTGCTCAACGGCGAAGGTTTTCGCGTGCAGGCCGTGCGCGGTGCGAGCGCCTCGCGCCTCGATGGCCCGGACAAGTGGCTGTATGAAACAAAATGGCTAGCCAAGCCGCTTAGCGAGTCTGGCGCCCTGAAAAAGCCGCTGCCCGGAACATGGCTGCTATTCGCCGACCGTTCGGGTGTTGCAGAAAAACTGGCGGAATTGTTGAAACAACGAGGCGGAGATCCGCTGCTCCTCTTTCCGGACAAGCATTTCCATCCTGCCACGTACAGTTTTGAAAAGTTGCGGCAAATGTCTGCCGGAACAAACGGGGCCAGCCGCAAGCAGTTCGCGGGCGCAGTCCATCTTTGGGATCTGGACGCGTGCGAAGCGACGGAGTTGGATTCGTGTTCGCTCTTGCAAGCTGAGGCCAGCGGATGCCATAGCGTTTTACGCCTCGTGCAATCGATGGCGCTGGAGAAGCCCGCACCGCCGCTCTGGCTTGTGACGCGCGGCGCGCAAGGGGTCAATGCGGCAGAAAAGATTTCCGTGGCGCAGGCGCCGATAATCGGACTTGGCCGCACGATCATGACGGAGTTGCCGCAATTGTCCTGCCACTTGGTGGACTTGAGTTTTGGTGATGCAGAAGAGACTGCCCAGCTTCTATTGAACGAAATCATTTCCGGCAACGGCGAGACCGAAGTCGCGTGGCGAGGCGAGTCGCGGTTTGCGAACCGGATCGTGCGGACTTCGCTGGACTCGCATCCGCCGCGCACGCCGCTGTCGCGCAATTCCGGTTATCGCCTGGAAGTCCCAGCGTCGGGCGTTATGGACGAACTGGCTTTGCTGGAAAATCCACGGCGTAAGCCGGGCGCTCACGAGGTTGAAATCGAGATTTGCGCGGCCGCTTTGAATTTTCGCGACGTGATGAAGTTGCTCGGGATTTATCCCATGGACAGCGACCTTGAAATGCTGCTCGGCGACGAATGTTCCGGGCGCGTTGTTTCCATGGGTAATAAGGTCAAGAGCTTCAAGATCGGCGACGAAGTGATCGCCAACGGCTCGGGCTGCTTCGCCTCGCATCTCACGGTTCCGGAAACGTATGTTGTAGTTAAACCTGCAGGCATCACGTTCGAGGAAGCTACGACGATTCCGGTTGCGTTCATGACGGCTTGGTACGCGCTGCATCATCTCGGCAAACTTCAGCGCGGTGAGAAAATCCTCATCCATGCTGCGGCTGGCGGCGTTGGGCTGGCGGCGGTGCAAATAGCGAAACTGGCGGGCGCGGAGATTTTTGCGACAGCGGGGAATGACAAGAAGCGCAACTATCTCCGCAAGCTTGGCATCCGGCATGTCATGGATTCGCGTTCAACAACGTTTGCCCAGGAGATTCGGCGACTTACAAGAGGTGTGGGCGTTGACTTGGTTTTGAATTCGCTGGCCGGTGACGCCATCGCGAAAGGATTGTCAGTGCTTGCGTCCGGCGGCAGGTTTCTGGAGATTGGCAAGCGCGACATTTACGCGAACACTGCCATCGGCCTGCGTCCTTTCCGAAATAATCTCTCGATGTTTGTCATTGACATGGGACAGTTGATGTTGGAGCAACGGGCCACCGTTCAGAACCTGCTTCAGACCATCATGGAACGAATTCGCGCTGGAGAATTGCGGCCACTGCCGCATCAAGCGCTGCCGGTTTCACAGGCGGCACATGCGTTTCGCTCGATGATGCAGGCAAAACACATCGGAAAACTCGTTTTGACGATGCAGGGTGAAAATATCACGCCCAAGCGAGCGGCGCCAAAGAAGAGACTGACGTTTTCGCCGAAGGCATCGTATCTGATAACCGGTGGACTTGGAGGTTTTGGACTGGCAGTGGCGAGATGGCTGGTCGAAAGTGGCGCGAGAAATCTCTTGTTGACGGGGCGAAACGGTGCGGAAACGCCTGAAGCGAAGCGCGCCGTGACGGAATTGAAACGTCTCGGTGCAAAGGTGAGAGTCGTCAAAGCCGACGTGACGGATGAAGGTCAAGTGGCGCGGATTGTCAAAGCAGCACGCAAGTTGGGTCCATTGCGGGGAATCTTTCACGCAGCAATGGTGCTGGACGACGGAGTCTTGCAGCAACTCACGGCAGAAAGGTTTTCACGTGTAATGGCGCCCAAAGTAGCCGGCGCGTGGAATTTGCACAGCGCGTCGGCAGGACTTGCGCTGGATCATTTTGTTATGTTCTCGTCGGTGAGCGCGCTGGTCGGAGCGGCGGGACAGGCGAATTATACCGCGGCAAACTGTTTTCTCGACGCACTGGCGCTGCATCGGCGGGCCTTGGGTCTGCCGGCGCTCACAGTGAATTGGGGCCCGCTGAGTGAAGTCGGTTTCGTGGCACGCCACGCCAACGTTGCCGAACACCTGGCCGCACACGGAGTTCACAGCATCACTCCGGCACAAGCGACGGAAATGCTGGGACGCCTGCTGCAAAGTGACATAACGCAGGCCGGTTTTATGCACGTTGACTGGGAACAATTCTTTGGCAACGCCGTGAGTTCATCCCCATCAGCCAGGTTTTCAGAAATTATTACCACTCCGGCCCAGGAGAAAGACGTTGACGGCGGAAACATCCGCAGAACGATTCTGTCCACACCAGCGCCGCAGAGGCTGGCGCTGGTCGCAGCGCGCATTGGCGAATCGGCAGCGAAAGTGTTGCGGACCAGCCCGGCGAAACTGGAGGCGGACCGTCCCTTGAAGGAAATGGGATTGGATTCTCTGATGGCGTTCGAATTATTGAACCGGCTGGAATCGCAGTTCGGCATTTCATTGCCATCAAATAATGGTTCGGCGAACGCTAGCATTAACCATCTTGCCGCGGTTGTCCTGAAAATGTTCGTCGGCAGGGAGGCGGACGCTGCGGCCGCACGGGCCCAGACGCCAGCAAATGGCCGCCAAAGACATGCGCCAGTCGAGCCAGTGGCCTGGAGTCAACAATTGTCAACGCTACGGGCAGGAGAAAGCGGCGCGCCGGTGTTCTTCATCCATCCAGCAGGGGGTGGCACGAACATTTATGACGAACTGGCGGCGCAGTTGCCCGAAGGGCTTCCGGTTTATGGAATTCAGTCACGCATTCTTGTGGGCGCGGATGACGAATTGACTTCGATTCGGGAGATGGCGCGGAATTACGCCTCCCTCATCACACGACAGCAGCCGGACGGCGCACTCCGGCTGGCGGGTTTTTCCGCCGGCGGTTTGTTTGCGCTGGCGACGGCGGGCGAACTGGAGCGGCGCGGCAGAGAGGTATCGCTGGTCGGCATGATCGACACGCCTGTTGCCGTATTCAGCGCGGACTACCCACGCGAACTCGTCCTGAAAAACCTGATCGCGGAATTCTATGATTATTTCAGAGGGGAACCGGCGGCGTCGCCGCGGCACGAGACGAGGGATCTCTCAGACTCAATGCTGGAACTGGCGAGAGAAACGGCGAGGGCAAAGGAAGAGGCTGCGCGATTGCAGCTTGTCATGGACTGGCTAGTGAAACATGGAGTGGACGTGGGCAACGGTGCGGGTTCGGTTTCGAGAAAATACTTTGAGCTTTTTATCCGTCACGCCAACCTGGTCAGCACGGGGAAACCGGAACCGGTGATTGCGCCAGTCTGGCTTTGGCGCGGCGCGGCGTCATTTTTCCTAAGCTTGCCGACGGCGGGCGAAACCTACGGGCGAATCACGCGCGGGAAATTCACGGAGGAGATTCTTGAGGGCAGGCATTTTGAGCTGATGCATCCGCCGCTGGTGAAGACGCTGGCCGCGAGGTTGGCCGAAGCGCTCGCAGAAAGGGAGGAAGCCTGCGCGCCAGAGGCAGTCGCCGAAGTGCAAGTGGGCATGTGATAGGATGCCCAACGGTGCGGGTTCCGAATGATACAGTTGACGAATGTTTCCAAGAGCTACGGGGCGGCGGGCGCGGTATTGGCCTTGAGCAACGTCAGCTTGCAGATTGGGGCGTCGGAACGAGTGGCGGTCACGGGACCTTCGGGCTCGGGAAAGTCTACGCTGTTGAATCTGGTTTGCGGTCTCGATGAGCCTACCTCGGGTTCGGTGAAAATAGATGGTGTGGATCTTTCCAGGCTCACCGACGATCCGCGAACCCGGCTGCGGCGCGAAAAGATCGGGATGATTTTTCAGACGTTCAATCTTCTACCCACCCTCACTGCCATTGAAAATGTTGCCTTGCCGCTTCGTCTACAGGGTCTCGCCAAGAAAGAAGCCGAAGATCGCGCTGCGTCGATGCTGGGGCGCGTAGGGCTGAAGGACAGGGCCAAGCATCGTCCCGATGAACTCTCCGGTGGCGAACGTCAGCGCGTAGCCATCGCGCGTGCAATTATTTTCCGACCGCCCTTGCTGCTGGGCGATGAACCAACCGGCAATCTTGACTCCGCGACGGGCCGAGAAATCCTTCGCCTGCTGGACGAACTCCAAGAGGAATACAAGAGCACTCTCCTGATGGTTACCCATAACGCTGAAGCGGCGAGCTATTGCAATCGAGTCGTCAGGCTGCATGACGGCCAGATCGTTCAGGATGAGCGATTCGACTGTGCCCCGGCCAGCGGCAGATGATGTTCAGCGCGCTCTGCCAAATTACTTCGCGACAGTGGCGGACCCACCGTCTCCGCGTCGTGATGACGACCCTGGGCATCGCCCTGGGTGTCGCGGTATTTTTCGCCGTCCGTACTGCCAACACGGCCTTGCTGGATTCCCTCGCACTTACCGTTGAGCGGTTGGCTGGAAAATCCACGCTCGAAGTGACCGCCGGCGAGACGGGATTCCCCGAGGAAATTCTCGAAACCGTGCGGGCAACGCCTGGCGTGGAACTTGCCGAACCTGTGATTGAGGTCATTGTGCACACGGGCTTCGGGGACGAGGGAAATCTGCTCATCCTGGGAGTGGACACGACTGGCGACCAGCAACTGCGGCAATACGAGTTCGACCGCTCGGAGTCGGAGATTGCCGATCCGCTCACTTACCTTGCGCAGCCAAAATCAATTCTGCTTTCCCGGCCCTTTGCCGAGCGCCATGGCTTGCGAATCGGCGACCGGTTGCCGATTTTCACGGCACAAGGACGAAAGGATTTCACGGTTCAGGGGATCTTCAAGCCGGTTGGTGTGGGAGAGGTGTTTGGCGGCAACATCGCGGTGATGGATGTGTACTCCGCCCAGGTTGTGTTCAATCGCGGGCGCAATTTCGACCGCATCGATCTCATGAATTCGCGGGATGTTCCTGTCGATGCTCTGCAACAACGCTTGCGCGCGCGATTGCCTGCCGGGCTGCAAGCGGTTCGCCCGCAGATACGCGGCCAGGCGCTGGAAAATGCGGTGACAGCGATGCGGCTTGGCATGTTGATCACCAGCTTTATCGCTCTACTGGTGGGCATCTACATCATCTTCAACTCGTTCACGATCGCGGTGAACCAGCGATGGAAGGAGATCGGCATTCTGCGCGCGGTAGGCGTCGAGCGCGGAAATATCAACGGCATGTTTCTGGGCGAAGCATTGCTCATGGGCGTCATCGGTTCCGTCGCGGGGATTGCCGGGGGCTTCTATCTGGCTGCCGCCGCCGATCAACTTATGGGCTCCATCGCGGCGTCAGTCTACGGCGTAATCTCGACGGCAGTGGCGCCGAGGCTTCATGCTGATCTGGTGCTCACCTCGTTTGGATTGGGTGTGGCGGTGTCCCTTGCAGGAGCGTGGTTCCCGGCGCGAGCCGCCTCTTTTCTTAACCCCATCCTGGCGCTGCATAATATCGAGACGCGTCAGCAGGAATCGGCTGTGGGATGGAAGCGCGTAACGCTGGGTTCCGCGTTGGTCTTGCTCAGTTCGCTCTTGATTCAGTATTCCCCCTCGCGCGTGGGAATGACGCTGCAATTCTCTTATGCCGCGCTCATGCTGCTGGGCCTGACCATCCTGCTGCCGAAACTGGTGCACTGGGCTGCGCGTATCATTCGTCCGGCACTGGATTGGGCCGGCGGATCGGAGGGAGCGCTGGCGGTGGACGCGATGATCCGGTCACCACGGCGCAGCTCAGCCACGGTCGGCGCGCTGATGGTCGGCCTGATGTTCGTGTTCTCCACCGGCGCCTACATCCAGAGCTACAAGCACATGATCAGCCGCTGGACGAATCAGATGCTGAATGCTGATCTCTTCGTGTCGACCTCTGCACTGTTGCGCTCGACGTCTTATCATTTCAGCGAAGACCTGGGGCAGCGTATTGCCGCGCTGCCGGAAGTGAAGCGTGTGGAAAACGTTCGTTTTACGTTGATTCCTTTTCAGGGTGACACGGCTGCCGTAATTGCGATTGAGATGGACGGCTTTCTGGCCCGCGCCGCCGACGCCATCCAGGGCGGCAATGAAAAAACTGTGCGGGAGTTGCTGCCGCGTGGAGAAGGCGTGTTGATCTCCAAGAATTTTGCTGAGCGCTGGAGATGCGGGGTGGGTAGCCGCGTGCATCTCAACACTCCCACGGGCGACCTGGACCTGCCCGTCGTTGGGATTGTTGAGGACTACCGCTCCGATAAAGGGTCGATCTTCATGGACCGGGCGCTGTATAAGAAATTCTGGAAAGACGATGGCGTGGATTTTGTCGACATCAGTCTCAAGCCCGGGGAGGACGCGACCGTCGTAAAGCACAAGATCGAGCGGCTTACCGCCGGTACGGAGCATGCGCTGGTTTACACCAACGCCGAGTTTCGAGCCTGGATCGGGAGTTTGGTGGACCAGTTTTTTTTATTGAACTATGTGCAACTGGTGGTCGCTGTGCTCGTCGCCGTGGTTGGGATCGCGAACACGCTGATCATTTCCGTGGCGGAACGTCGTCGCGAGTTTGGGATCGTCCGGGCCATTGGCGGCTACCGCTCGCAAATTCGAAAGATGGTGCTGTTGGAAGCAGTCGCCATTTCGATTGTGGGAGTGATGGTGGGCGCCGTCGCCGCATTATTTAACATACAGTTCATGTCGCACACAGTGTCGACGGTTCTAGCCGGTTACGAGGTCCCATTTTATTTTCCGTGGCGCCTGGTGTTGGAGGCCGTCCCGGCGGTTGTGGCGGTATCGTTGCTTGCGGCTTGGATTCCCGCCCGCCACGCCATGCAGATGGTGGTGATCGAGGCGATTGGGTATGAATAGCAATGCTGGTAGTACGCAGATCTTGAGGCCAATACTGGAACTCTGCCTTTGCGCCACGCTTGTTTTGTCCCCGAATGTTCTGGCTCCCGGCGCGGGTTCGGATGCCAGGAAAATCATGGAAGATGTGTATTCGCAGGACACCAGCCACGACACCACGATGCGCGCGAGCTTTGAGGCTTACGACAAAGAAGGGCACGGCAAGAAGAAGGCATTCACTTACCGGCGCATCGGATCTCCCGGCAACAGCAAGACACTGGTCATCTTCACCAAACCTGAAGAAATTCGCGGGGTTGCTCTGCTATCGATTAATCAACGGAGTGTAAACGATCGCCAATATATGTACGTCCCAGCTACGGAACGTGTTCGCAGTGTGGTTCCGCGGGAGCGGTCGGCTCGTTTCATTGGAACTGACTTTACTTTCGAAGATATTGCAGAGCGCGTGCTGGATGATTTCACGTACCGCTTGCTCAGCGACACCGAAACCATCGAAAACCACAAAACATACAAGGTGGAGGCCACGCCGCTTGATGCTGCACGTTCGCAGTACAAGTTTATCTATTACTGGGTGGCGCAGGACGCGCCGGTCATCCTCCATGCTGAAATGTACGATACACAGGGCAGGGAAGTGCGCGTGCTTCATGCCAGTGGGCTCAAGCGAGTGTCCGGGATTTGGGGCGCGCACCATGTGGAGATGAGTTCTGTGCAGGAGGGGACCAGAACCGTGTTGACTATCGAAGAAGTGAAGTTCAACACGAATCTGGATGAAAAATCGTTTACGCCAGAAGGGCTTGAGGGGGCGCATGCTTCCGGGACCAGCAAGTGAGACCGTATCCAGTCTATCGGCAGAAGCGCCGTAGGCGCGGCACGGCTCCGCGCCGTGTCCCGCTCTGTTTTCAGCGCTGTGCTTCGCGAACTTCTGAAGCCCTCATTTGTTCGTCAATATGGCGTTGCAGGCGGTCCCACTCGGAGCGAACGATCATTTCCTTGATCGCGAACTTGGTTTCGCGTTTCGCATCATCAACCCGCACTTCCAATTCGTTCTTCTGCAAGCGGAAGTCGATGGTTTCTGCCAGCGGAATGAGCTGGTTGGAAGATTTTCCCACCAGGACAAAGACGACATCCTTCGATACCAGCGTGTACTCGGGGCAAGTTTCCTGGTTCATTCCTGCTGGGGCGCCGAAGGCCATCATGAACCGCTGCTGGGCGAGCATGCAGTTGCCCATGTGCATCCTCACGACTGTGCCGTGTTGATAGATTCCGATTTGCGCGGGAAGCAAAGCCGGCAAACTGCATAGCAAGAACATCACCGAGACTATCCGTTTCATGGGGCGACCCTCCTAATGGGCGCTTCCGGAATGGTGGTAGTAACCGCGCCGGCTGCGGAATTGCAAGTTGAGGTTGTGGGTGGGGAGAATGCGAACCAAGTGAAAATCTGACCGTGACTTCGGGGCCGCGTAGGTTACTATGCGGGCAGAGTGCAAATCATCGATCACGTCGTTGAAGATTGAAACCGCGCCTTCGCCGATCGGGACGCAGCGCCCGCCAGAGTACCCGGCAATCGCCTGCAGCGTGGCGACGCCACTTGACCGCTGCCCGGGATCACTAACATCGATGGCGTAAACCTGCGCACCGCTCGCCAGTATTTTCACCAACGCGTCGTCGAATGAAGACTTGCTGATGTTATCGCCGCCATCGGAAAAGAGAATGATTACCGGCCAAACGTCTGCCTGCCCTCGGTGGATGAGCAGGTCGGCCGCGACTTCAAGGGCATCAAAGAGCGGAGTGGCGCTGCCGCCGCGCAGAGCAACAACACTGTCGGCTGTAAATGAACTGCGACAATCCTCGGAGCAGATGAGGTGTGCTTCTAAACCGCTGAATGACAGAACCGATACATTGTCTTCGGGAGTCCACCGAGACTGCGAAATCAATTGCACGACATCCGTGATCTCCCGCTGGAACTGGGGCAGAACCGACTCGCTGGCATCAATCAGCACAATGACGTCGAGTTTCACCAAGGCAGAGCGGGTGAAGCTGCGGAAGTCTCGAATCACTCTGTCATCGTCGATCACAGCAAAGTCGTCCTTCTGCAGGTTTTCAACGGAGTGATTGTTTTCGTCGGTCGCGAAGAACACGAGTCGAACCTCGGAAACGGAGCTGTGGTAAGGAAGGGGTGGCGATTCCTGAGCGCCAATGCGTGTGACGAAGAGCAGGGGCATGAGAAAAAGAATGAGCGGAAAGCGCAGCGTAGATCCCAAAGATTTGGCCATAAGGCAGGACTACGGTGGTCATCGGCAGATGGCGGCCAGAAGTTGAGCCCTTCGTAGTTTGGGAGGAGTTACTGAAGTTAGGAGGAGGTGCAGGTCAAACTGATTCTTTCGCCAAGGCTTTAGAGACAGCATCCTGGACCTCAGCCGCCGCTGTTGAGACCGCCTGCTCAACGTCGTTGATCGATACCGTTGCCGCTTCGGGCTTGATCAATCGCACGGAATTCGCTCATTTCGGATGCCCTCTGTGATCAAAGTAGGCGCATCGCCGGTCCCCTGGTAGTTACGAAATCTGAGGCTGTTGGAAAGCGCACGATGAACCGCCGGGTGAGGCTCGTCTCCCGAATCGGGAAACACTACAGCGATACCAGAACTGAGCAGAGCTGGGGAAAAGATGAGAGTTGCGGCGCAGGGTCTGGCTTGTGAAGAAAAGAAAACCCCAGAGCATTCGCCCCGGGGTTTCGGAAGGTTTTCTATCGCATCAGGCGGCCAGCGACTCCACAAAGTGCTGGCAAAGTGTGGTCTCGAGATTGTAGTAGTTCACATTGACCGTCGCGGTCAGGTATGGCTTGAGGATGTTGAGAACCTTGGGATAGAAATCTCTCTCATAGCGCTCGGCATCCGCCTTGGTGGCCCAAAGGCTGATGTTGAACACCTTCTCCTCTTTCATCTTCTCGGGGAAAAAGGGCAGAATCTCGAGGAAGCCGGTCTGCTTCTTCAGGATCGGCACGACCTCATTCTTGATGGCCTTCACGAATTCATCTTTCTTTTCCATTTTCACTTCGAAATTCAGAATGCGTGCAAACATGGGGAGTGTTCCTTTCATGTGAGGAATTACCACAGGTACAAGGCGGGGGCCCTCGGTTTAACGAGGTCTTTTAGTGCATCCCGAAATGCCGGGAGCTCGGGCCGAAGAAAAGGTAGCAGAGTCGGTGTACGATTGCAGTGACAAATGACTGCCACCGCGGTGTAGTAAGTCACAGAGTCCCGAGATGGCGATCCCTCCGCTCCACAGCTTTACAAGAGTCCGATTCCGGCATAGATTTGGTAGCGCATAGTTTCGACGATGGAGTTGCGCCTGCGACCTACTTCCGATCCCGGTGAATCCTCCTCTTTACTCCCTGCCGTAAGCATGGCTGAAGTCATTCTTTTCACGGATCTTCTGGAGACGCTTCCCGATGCCACCGTCGCCGTCGATCTCGACGGAACCATGGTTCAAGTGAATTCCCAGGCGCAAGAGCTGTTTGGTTATGAGCGTGAGGAATTGATCGGCCAGAAAGTCGAAATGCTTGTCCCCGATCGTTATCGCGGCCAGCACCACCATCATCGCGAGGATTTCGCACAAGCCCCCAAGACGCGGCGGATGGGAGCAGATCTGGATCTCTACGGAAGACGGCGTAATGGCTCGGAATTCCCGGTGGAGATCAGTCTCAGTCCTGTGTCCACGGGGAAGGGAGCGTTGGTGTTGAGCGCGATCCGCGACATCAGCGATCGCAAGAGAATCGCCGAAGAACTGCGCCGGGCGAACGAAGCACTGCATCGAAAATCGGCCGAGCAAATTGGGGAATACCGATCGAGGCTGGCCTTGATTATCGATTCCTCCGAGGATGCGATCCTTAGCGAAGATGTGAACGGCATCATTACCAGTTGGAACCGGGGAGCCGAGCGCATTTATGGTTATGCGCCGGAAGAGGTCATCGGAAAACACATATCGCTGCTGACTCCCGGCGATCGTCCGGATGAAGTCTCGAAGATTCTTAAGAAAATTTCAGGCGGCGAGAGCATCGAGCATTATGAATCGGTGCGGTTGGCCAGGGACGGACGCCGTTTGGATGTTTCCATTTCCGTATCTCCCATGAGCAATGCTGCCGGCGACATCGTGGGAGCTTCCGTGATCGCGCGCGACATCAGCGGCCAGAAATGCGCGGAGAGCCAGCTTCGTCAAGCCCAGAAGATGGAGGCGATCGGCCGGCTCGCGGGCGGGGTGGCGCACGACTTTAACAATATCCTCGGGATCATCAACGCCTGTACGGAATTCCTGCGCGACCGTATCGATCCGGCCGCCGAACCGTCGGTCTACGTCGAGAACATCAGGAAGGCAACCGAGCGGGGTACGGCGTTGACCCGGCAAATGCTGGCTTTCAGCCGGACATCGGTCATCCAACCCCGCATCCTCGATCTGAACGAGCGGCTAAGGGAGATTAGCAAGTTGCTGCGCCCGCTGCTGGGGGACGATGTCGAGATTCTCATTGTGCCCCGATCAAGCTCGGCAGTGGTCGAGGCCGACCCGGGCCAGCTCGACCAGATCGTGGTCAACCTCGCGGTGAACGCACGCGATGCCATGCCTCGCGGCGGCAAGTTCATTCTCGAAACCGGCGCAGTGAGATTTGACGAGTCCTTCGCCGAGCAGAAGCAAGCCATGACAGCGGGAAAATACATCTTGCTCGCGGTCAGCGATACCGGCAGCGGCATGGACGAGGCTACTGTGTCGCGCATCTTCGAGCCTTTTTTCACCACCAAGGAAACGGGCAAAGGCACAGGATTGGGTCTCTCCACCGTGTATGGCATCGTCAAGCAGAGCGCCGGACACATCATGGTTTACAGTGAACCGGGACACGGGACGACGTTTAAGATCTATCTGCCCAGCGCAGAGCACAAGATTGGGATCACATCCGAGCCTGAAGCGGAGACGGTCAGTCCGAAACGGCAGGGGACTACGATCCTGCTGGTAGAGGACGACGAAATCATGCGCAGCTTGACTCGAAAACTCCTCGAGGAACATGGCTATACGGTAGTCGATGCGGACGATGGGAAGTCAGCTCTCGAGTGGGTGGAAGCTCATCCCGGACCGATTGATCTGCTGCTGACCGATGTGGTGATGCGCCGCATGAGCGGTCCGGAGCTAGTGGAGCGCCTGAGCGCATCTCGTTCCTCTCTGAAAGTCGTATACATGTCCGGTTATACAGGCGAATTGATGGCGAATCGCGAAGTGTTGAAACCTGGTGTAACTCTCCTGGAAAAGCCCTTTAGCCGGAACGCTCTGCTGAACACGGTCCACGAGAAGTTGGGGTGAGGATTCGAAGGTAACTTGTCGATGATGCCTGACAAGGATTGGTGCGCTGCAACCAGCCGCCCGGTGATGGAGATCACACATCGCTGTGGGAAAGCACGCAGCTCTCGGCACTCACGTCGGCAGTCGACAGGCAGGGCCGGATGGGGCAGAATCTATTCAAGTAACTTGTTTTGTTTGGCTTAGAATGCTTTTTGCGCACTTGCCGCCAAGCCTGTCCAGAGTGGCGAGGGACGTGCCGATGTACATGTGAGCGGAGGACACAACATGGCCACACATATCGTAAACAACCCCCAGCGGTTAGCGTCGGCAGACAGAGGTTTTGGCACTCTTCCTTCAGCATTGGCTGATGTTTTGGAGCAGGAAGCCGTTACCACAACCTATCCTACGGGAGCGGTTTTGTTCGCCGAAGGGCAGGCTCCGCGGGGAGTGTTCATCGTCCGGCGAGGCCGGGTGAAGCTCTCCATTTGTGGCAGCGACGGCAGGACGTTAATTCTGCGGATTGTCGAACCCGGCTGCCCGTTGGGAGTTGCGGCCGTGGTTTCCGGGCGCCCCTATGAGGCCACCGCCGAGACCCAGGAACCGAGCGAGATCAGTTTCCTGCGGCAAAACGACTTGCTGCGACTCATGCGCCTGCACGGCGAACTTGCCCTGTGGGTGACCCAGCACATCAGCGCGGACTACGCCTCCACTTGCCGCGAAATCCGTGACCTCATCCTTTCCGACTCGGCCAGCGAAAAACTGGCTCGCCTGCTGGTGGGCTGGCTCGACCAGAACACCCAAGCTCGTAACCCCAGCCAAATGAAGCTGGCCCTCACTCACGAAGAGATCGGGCAGATGATTGGCACTTCGCGAGAAACCGTCAGCCGGCTTTTCGCGGGCTTCAAGAAGCAGCATCTCATCCAGCAGACCGGCTCGACTTTGGTGATCCCGAACCGCGTTGCGCTGGAATCCCTTATCACTGCATAGAGCAAGACGCCTTCGCCCAAGGGCCGGTCCCCGACCGGCCCATTTGTTTTGTGCGCACGCTGAGTCGGGCGATGCCTTTCCTCGGCCGAGCGATTGCGCCCGCCCAACCGGTTCACCATTCAGTTATATTGCTGTTATGAAATCCCGAGTGGTTTTGCCCCTCATGCTTGTGATGGCGGCAGTACTGGCCATGGCTCAGAATCAGCCCGCCGCAGAAAAGAAACCGCCGCTGTTCTTCCTGAAGATCGCCGCGGACGTGGCCGGCAATGTGCAAAGCCAATCTTTGAACGGCTTGCTTGCAATCTACATCAACGACAAAGATTGGAAAGAAGCACTGAAAGACAGTGATCTGGGCCCGTTCGTGAAAGCGCAGGAGGCGAAGCCCGGTCGCAGCGCAGGCTGTTTGTTCTCCAGCAGCAAGGACACTGCTATTTGTGTTTACTTTGACGGCGATGTTCCGTTCGGAGTGGCCGCCGTGCGAGTGGGGCCCAGCGGCAAGATTGAAGCCAGCGATATCTCGGCAGCGTACAAGGCCGTCTCCAAGGGAATGCTCAAGAAGGGCAAAGAAGATCTCAGCTTCACAGAGGGCATGGTAAACACTGACGATGGCTCCCCGCTCCCGGCTTTCCAGATCACAAGCACAGGGAAGTCAGGCAAGTGATTCCGGCGTAGCCCGGCGGTTTTCGCCAGCTAGCCGCAAAACGTGCGCTCCTCCCCGTGACGCAGCCGGCACTTCACGAAGAATTCGTTACGAGTTCCTAAGCCTTCGGGTGAGGCTTGTCGCCTGCAGTGTCGCCGGCGCCGTGCTCATCCCGGTAATCGGCAGGCTCCGTTGGCAGCTCGATCATGTGCGCGCGTTCCAGTGCGCGGTAATATTCCGGACGCGCATCGCGGTAATGCTCGGCCGGGACTTTGCCATCGATCCAGGCAGTATCCATCGGGTAGACGAGCGGGTCGAACATCACCATGTAGGAATGCCAGATCAGAATGGCAAAGGTCGCGAGAATCGCCTCGTAATAATGCACAGCCGTGGCGACATCCGACACCCACTTGGGGAAATGGGTCAACGCGAAATTGTTAAACCACAGCAAGAAGCCGGAGGCCGCCATGACCAGCGTCCCCCACATGAAGGCCAGGTATTCCAGTTTTTCCGCGTAGTTGAGTTTTGCAAACTTCGGTTCAACTTTCGTGAGTCCCAGATTGTAGGCGAAGACCTGCACCAGATCCGTCGCGTCTTTGAATGTCGGCATCACCGCCCATAGGAAGGCGCGGTCCCGCTTGTTTATGGCGAGGTGAATCACGTGATAGAGCGTGGAGACGACGAGTATAACCGCCGCGCCGCGATGGATGGCGCCGCGTAAACCGAAGTGGTTTTCTCCGAATATCGGACGCCATGCGTTTGGAAACTTCAGGGCGAACCCAGTGATCACTAACGTCGGGAAGCTGAGAATCACGCCCCAGTGAGCGATCCGGAAGTTGCGATTCATGCGCGTCACTTTCGCTCCGCTGACATGGTGCGGCCGCGGGTGAATCAGCTTCCTCAGAAAGTCCAGCAGGTTGTGCAGGATCATGAATCCCAGGGTCATCGGGATCAGTGTCCAATACGTCCAACGGACCCACTTTACGACTGGGTGCGCGGCGCCGGTCGAAGTCTGCACGTGCACCGGCCCGATGGCGAACGTGCCTTCGTCCACCCCTTTATGACATGCCCCGCATGTCTTTCGAAGGTTGGCGGCGTTGACGGTCGAGCGCGGGTCACTCGACGGGAGAATGGAATGCACTCCGTGGCAGGAGGCGCAATTCGCCGCCGTCACTTTTCCTTCTTTGAGGGCCAGACCGTGATAGCTGTCGGCGTAGGATGGCAGGCGATCTGCCGGCAAATCATAGCGCAGTGCCAGGCGGGAATCGCCATGGCAGCGGCCGCAAGTTTGCGAGGAAACATTCTCGGCATTCAGGGGAGAGCCCGCGCTCTTCGGGTCCGTGATCAGGTGCTCGCCGTGGCAATCGATGCAAACCGGCGCATCCCGCACACCCTCTTTGACCGCTAACCCGTGGACGCTCTCGTTAAACTCGCGCGCGATCTCCTTGTGGCATTGTGCGCAGGTCCCCGGCACATTCCAGTGATTGACCCGCGATCGGGTATCGGTGGCGGGGTAGATGTCATGACTGCCGTGGCAACTGGAACAGGTTGCCGCTTCCTTGCCAAGCGCGACCGCGCGAGCGTGAACGCTCTGCTTGTAGGAATCCATGGGATGCGCTACAGGAATTTTGTGCCGCGACAAGAACCCGGCATCACTGTGGCACTTGGCGCAAGTATCGGCCATATTCTTGCGAGCGATGGTCGAGTCCTCTTCGCTCGAAGCCTTCACGGCGTGGATGGAGCCGTGACAGGACACGCATTTGGGCGCGTCAGGGTCGCCGCTTTTCGCCGCCTGCCCATGGATGCTGGATGCGAGGGCCTTCACTTCATCCGCATGACACTCCACACATTTTGACGGCATCAATTTCTCTGCCGTGGTTAGCTCGTGCACGCTGCCATGGCACGAAGCGCAAGCGGATTCGCCGAGGGCGGAGTGGATGCTGGCGGGGAAGGCCTTGGCCTCGTCCGCATGGCAGGTGGCACATTGCACTTTGACAACTTTGGCGGGGTGGGGGAAGTCTTTGATGTCGGTGTGGCAGTCTTTGCAGCCGAGAACCCCGTGCGCGCTGGCCGAGTGTT